>OGRA01000908.1_pt1 | contig 29946 bp, 29 predicted proteins | sample 1553351 | NCBI WGS metagenome assembly OGRA01 (sample SAMEA2580056, study PRJEB22360) | human gut metagenome | biome: human gut; feature: human-associated habitat; material: faeces | place: Denmark | collected 2008/2010
TTATTACGATACGGTATTACCCGGGTGGATCTTGCTCTTCTCTTTCAATATCAATATAATTCTATTTTTTAATGTAGGAAATTTCTTCAAAAATTCTTTTGTAACTGCCTCTGAGATAGATGCGATATAATCATATGCCTTCCACATTTTTGTTTCGGATAAAATATCAATCTGCACCTGGGAATAGTCCGTATGGATCCATGCGATTTTTTTCTTAGCATTTACTTTCTTCGTTACAATATAATGTGGTGTCAGAAAACTTACCGCCAGATCATACTCCTTTTGGGGTTGTATTCGCGGCATAAAAGGGCTGGTATATTTATGGCTATATTCTAAATTCACATCACTGTCTCGGTAATTATGCTTATGATCATAAATCACCGCCGCTGTTTTTCCATATAGCCTTGCCATTGTTAATAAAACATGTCCCTCTTTTAAAGTTGCCTTCATTGGGTGCGCCAAAACTGTATACGCAGCTTTTGGCGGAAGCAGATGGACTTTATCCGGAATCGCATCCATTAATTCTCCTTCCTGACGAAGCAAAAAAAGATCTATTTCCCATTTGCTTTCATCCAGTGCTTCTAAAAATCCTATCAGACTTCTTTCCGCACCACCCAATTCCAGTGCATGTGATACAATTAACATTGTTCTCTTCATATTCGAAACCTCTTAAATACATCTACTCCCCAAATCCTATGAATCGGTCTTGTTATCTTCCCTCGTAATTTTTGTGCTGTGTTCATCCAGGATGCCGCATACCAATGAATAGAAACCGTATCTGCTGTTTTTTCCAGCTTTCCCGTTGCACTGTCATATGGATTCAAAACATTCACCGGATACACTGCCGCTTCCCATACTTTTTGTTTCTGCCCATTCTGTTTTAAGCCTAATGCTGTCAATGCTTTTGTATTCAGTTCCGGACACATTCTTACTCCATTCTTTCCATCCAACAGTGCATCATATTCTTTCAGCATCGCCTGAATTACTGTTCCATGCGCAATGGACCCAAAGCCCAGTCCCGTATTTACATACCGCTTATTTTCAAATCCGAAATATGCATCTTCCCGCAATAGCTTTTCCAGTGGCCGAATCACTTCCACGTCTGTATCCAAATAGATCCCTCCATACTTTTCCACCGCCCAAAGTCTGACATAATCGCTTAAATATGCATACTTTTTTTCCGCATAGCACATTCGTGTATATCCATTCATGTCTATGTCAAAATTTTCTTTATTCCATTCGATCATTTCATAGTCCGGGCAATACTGATGCCAGCTTTCTATGCACTTTAAAGCTAATCGGGATTTCTTCCCTTTCCCAAACCAACAATAATGTATTTTCTTCGGTATCATACATCCATCCCTTTCTATCACATCTTTTATTCACTGGTTATCATTCTTGCATTGCTTTCTAATTTTCTTTTATGAAAATAGTCATAGACTTTCTCTGGCAAAATTCCCACAAGAATTGGCCGCATCGTATATAGGTATCCGCTTATCGGCAGCCCCAGTTTTCGGACCGCTATTCCTTTTACGTAGGCCTCATTTATTCTGTATCGAAGCTTTCTTCTCTTATATGCTGCTCTGTCATCCCGCATGAGATAAAGCTGTTTTGGAATATTTTTACCTCTGTATCCCGCCTCATACATTTTTATCCATAAATGATAATCTTCTACCCGTAAAATACTTTTTTTCTCTGTGTATCCAGCCACTGCATCGTATGCTTCTTTTCTTACCATACATGGTGCATGGCAAAACGGAGATCCATACAGAAAATCCTTTTTCTTTGGATATTCCGGATGGCTTATCTTTCCCCATATTCCTGTTTGATCAAAATATCCCATATCTGTGCTTACGATTGAAATTGTTTTCTCTGTTTCCAATGTTTCATATTCAGCCGCAAATCGTTCCGGCAGACAGATATCATCCCCATCCATTCTTGCAATGTACTTTCCTTTGGCCGCTTTCAGACATCGGTTCAAGGTATAATTAAGTCCCCTGTTTTCTCTGTTTCTCAGTAAGATCATTTTTTCCGGATATCTTTTCATATAAAGCTCTGCCACTTCGCACGTTGCATCGGATGATCCATCATCGCACATAATCAACTCCCATTCTTTCATTGTCTGGTTTAAAATCGACTCAATTGCTTCTGACAGCGTATCCGCACAGTTATACATTCCCATAATTGCACTGATCTCTGGATTTTTCATATAAGCCCCCATATAAAATGCATCTGATAATAAAAGAATCCAATATATCCCAAAACAGCAGCACTTTTTATAATTTTCGCCGAATTCTCTGTAAAAATATTTTCCATTTCCCAGGGAAGCAAAATGGACGCAGAATACACAGATCCATAGGAAATCAGCCGTCCTATGAATATACCGGAAGTTTTCATCGATACAACTGCAATTCCACTTGTTAGGATTGAGAAGTTTGTCATAATGTTAATTACCGGGTTATCCGCTTCTTTGATCTGCCTGCGTCCAACCACAGAAAAAATCATAGGAATAGAATAGACGAATACTCTGATTGGATTGGTTCCATTATCCTCCCACTCTTTCCAGTCCGTTACCATATTAGAATACTGTGTATTTGACAGCGCATCGTTCATCCCATCTGTAAACCTGTTTACAAATATCAGTATTAAAATGCATCCTAAAATACACAGCACACTCTTTTTATTCCATGCTTTCCCCTGCACAATAAAGATAATCGGTACCATAAGAAGCGCTGACGCATGGAACGTTGCCCCTAACAGGATAATTACTGTCAGTGATACATATTTTCTTTTCAGAAGCAATGGAAATCCCGCCATAATAATTGCAATTGCCAAAAACTGGCGAATACCATTCTGACACCAGGACATGTAATCCGTTCCTGCAACAAAAATAAATATACTCATCCAATAGTTTTCACTATATTTCCGGTAGATAAATGCCATGCATAACATTTGTATTGCAGCTATGATCAGAAAAAAATAAACAGATGAATTTCCAATAAAGCTTTTTAAAACCACCATGAAAACGGAAAAACCTTTATCTTTTTTTATTCCCTGAAGATAGAATGGGAGCTCAGCTATCCTATTCGGTGCTTCGCTGAAAACTCTCCGGTATGCATAGGTGTCTCCAAAATTATCAGATCGTAATGCTGCTGCTATTATGTACGGAATCACCAGCAGCACCGCCGGTGCCATCTGCCATCTTTCTTCGATCCTTCCCATAACGATCTCCTGCTTTTTCGGCAGAAATCTTGTCAGAATTATCCCTGCTGTCAAAATCCAAATTAATTGAAACCAATAGTTCGTTATGGACATCTTTCACATCTCTCCTTTTGTTTTACTAAAAGTCTCTTTTTTCATCCTCTCGCAGACTCTGCACTGTTTTCTCCACCACAACTTCTTTCCGAAACTCTCTCTCCATCTTCTCTCTCCCCGCCTGTCCCATCTGCTCTCGTTCTTCTCTGCTGCAATGCAGCATCTCTTTCATTGCGTCATACAGCATCTCTTTATTTTTTACCTCAACCAGCAGACCGCTTTTCCCATTTTCTACGCTCTCCCTGCACCCCGGAATATTGCTTGTGATGACCGGGCGGCCTGTGGCGGCGGCTTCTAAAATGACATTACTCATTCCTTCATGGTAACTGGGGAGCACTACGCAGTCTGCTTCTATGTAAAACGGACGTGGATCCGACTGAAAGCCGTAGAAATGGGCGATGCTGTGTTTTTCCAGTTCTTTTACCTGCTCTTTGTATTCATCTTCAAAAAAGCCAACCAGATCAAGGACAAAGTTTTCGTTTTCTTTTTTCAGATGCCGGACGGCATAAAACAGTTCGTCGATTCCTTTTTCTTTCATAATTCGTCCAAGATACAGGAAATGGATTCGTGTGTGCTTCGGATAAGGCTGCATTTTGTATCTTTCCAGATTAATTCCTGCCCCGGCCAGGACGATCTGGCGATCGGCGGATATGATTTTTCTTTTACAAAATTCACTGGCATTTTCTTTGTTTTCAAAAAAGACGTATTTCACTTTTTGGAACGCTTTTCGATATAAAATTGTAACAAGTCCAGTTAAGACTGGTTTTTGAAATGCTGTTCCCAACCCCTGTACATTGGCATAATACGGAATTTGCTTTTGGCCGCTGAGCAGGCCTATATAGATATTCGGTTTTATGGAATAGGTGAGTATAAGATCTGGTTTCACTTTTTTCAGCAGGCGCTCATAATCCCCTAGCAGCTTTGCTTCCGTAAATGGATTCACCCCACGGCGGTTCATGGATATTGGAATGCACTGGATTCCCATGTCCTGGAAATCTTCTTCATGCCCGACAAATGGCATCGCCAGAATCACTTCATACTCTTTCTGCAATGCTTCCGCCAGTTCTCTTCGAAACTGCCAGAACATATATGAATGGTTTGTTACAATCAGAAGTCGTTTTTTCATTGCTCTTTCCCATTTCATGTAATATCCCGCATCATTTAATTACTTATTTCATTATTTCTTTTATAAATTATATCATCTTTCCATTAATATGCAATTACTTTTTTCATTATTTTCCAGTAATTTTCTTTCGTTTTCGACAGCATCCACTCTGCTTTTACTTTTTTCTTCTCTTTTCCCCATTTACTGCCATCTGTTTTCCATCATTCCCTCATGAATTCCATCCTGCCGCAGTACCGCGCCGGCTGTCTTACAGAGGCATTCGAGATCCATTCCTAATGCAATGTGATGCACATAATATCCGTCCAGTTCCGCTTTCTCCCGGATCGGAAGTTCATCCCGCCCATGGATCTGTGCCCAGCCGGTGAGGCCCGGACGGACACTGTTTGCGCCGTACCGCTCCCGCTCAGAGATCAGATCCTCCTGATTCCAGAGCGCCGGACGCGGACCGACGAGCGCCATGTCGCCTTTTAAAATATTGAAGAGCTGCGGCAGCTCATCGAAGGATGTTTTCCTGAGAAAGCGTCCGACTCTTGTGATAAAGAGATCGGGATGGTTCAGCAGATGTGTCGGCATATCATGCGGCGTGTCGATGCGCATCGTGCGGAACTTGTATATGTAAAAATACTGCCCGTTCCGGCCCACCCTCTTCTGCCGGAACAGCACCGGTCCCGGAGAATCCAGGCGGACTGCAATGCCGACTCCCAGCAGCAGCCACGATAATGCTGCCGTTCCCACAAGCGCCAGCAGACGGTCCAACAGATTTTTCAGATACTTTTGATAAACTCCTTTTTTCTTCTCCCTCATGCTTTTCCTCCCTGCTCCCTTGCTGTCCGGTCACTGTTCCGGCGTTCCTTCTCTTTCCCATAGCCGTACTTTCCGTAACCGTAACCATATTTTCCATACCCGTAGCTGCCATAGCTACTGTATCCGTACCCCGTCGTGCCCTCCTGCACGCCGTTCAGCACATAGCCGCAGACCGGAATCTGCGAATCCTCGAAAAATTCCAGCGCGCGCCGGACTTCCCGGTCTTTCGTTGTTCCCTGATGTACCACGAGAACTGCTCCGTCGGCAATTCCGCCGAACAGTGCCGCATCCGAAAGCACTCCGCACGGCGGCGTGTCGATGATCAGAAGATCGGCCTCTTCTTTCAGGCTTTCGATCATGGTCTTCATCCGTACCGAGCGCAGCAGCCCCGCAGGATTCTGCGTGCTTCCCGCTCCCGGCAGGATTTTCAGCGTCAGATCCCGGCAGTCGGTAAGTGCCTCCTCCCAATCCATCTGTCCCTTCAGCACGGCAGCAATTCCACGCTCTTTCCGTCCGATCAGTCCCATACACTTCATCACCGAAGGATTCCGCAGATCTCCGTCCAGCAGTACTACGCGGTATTTCTTCTTCGCGAACGCCTCCGCCAGGTTCACGGCAGCCGTCGTCTTTCCCTCCCCCGGCACGGCACTCGTCACAAGAAGGACCGGACAGTCACTTTTTCCAATTATTCTGTCCTCCGTCCTTGTCCGGATCAGCTGCACCGCCTCTTTGAAGGCATCCGGCACTTTTGGATTGCAGATGGTAATGGTCTGTTCCTTTACGCTGCTTCTTTTTTTGATCTTCACCTGCGGCAGATTTCCAAGGAATGCCGCATTCGTCAGCTTCTTAATATCATCCGCCCAATGGATGGTTTTTCTTGTTCTCACATAGAGGAACAGCAGCAGGAAGGCCGCCGCAAGTCCTGCTGCTGCACCATACGTGCCGGCCCGCAACGCATCCTGGCTGTTAACCGGCACTGCCGGAACACCGCTTTCATCCACCACCGTCAGTGTCGTCGCACCAATGATATACTCTGCCACCTCCGGATAATTCGTGATAACGGATTTCATCACCCGATACGCCGTCTCCGGTGACGCGTCCCGCACACGGATAGTAAAAAGATTGGTATTTTCCATCACGCTCGCCTGAATTTCTGATGTCACCGCCCCGATTCCAAGATCCCGCGCTACAACATCCTTCAGTACGCCGCTTGTCACAAGATACGGAAAGGTCTTTCCAAGCTGCTCTGCCGTTACATTATCGTAATAAGAATAACCGACCGCACGGTTCGATCCGACCACGAACGATGTATATGCCTCATAGACCGGCTGATACCGCAGCTTTGCCGTCAGAAAGGAGCCGCCTCCTGCAAGGATTACAAGTGCCAGCACACCAAAGAAAAATTTCTGGAACGCCTGGAAATACTCCGCCAGAAAGGCGATCAGATCTATTTTCTCCGGTTCCGCTGCGGAATAGGTTTCATACGTTTCTCTGTTCATGCTCTTTTGCTCCCTCTCATCGTTCTGCCCTGCTATAGGCGCCGTATCCGTAACCGTAACCATAGCTGCCTCCGATCCGCTCGCCGAATCCCGGATAAACATTGCCAAACACACAGCCGATGACCTTTTCTTCTTTCTGGTTCAGCGCGTCGATGGCATCGTTGATGTCCCGTGTCAGCACGCCGTCCTGCCGAACGGCAAGAACCGCACCATCAGCCAGCTCCACAAGCTCCTCCGCATCCGCGGCCGCGCCCATCGGCGGCGTATCCAGAATAATATAATCCATGTTTGTCCGGCACGTATCCAGAATCTGCCGGAAAATTTCACCGCCGACTGCTTCCGACGGTTCCTCCAGCCGTTCCCGGCAGATGCCCATGTAAACATTCGTATCCTTGTATTTTTCAAAAATGCCGGACGCCGACTCCTTTCCGACTGCTACCTGTCCGAAATCTTTTCCGGCCTTTTGCGGAAGTTCAAAAATCTTATACAGCGCCGGCTGACGAAAATCACAGTCCAGCAGAAGGACACGGTTCTGTTCCTCCGAAAGAGCAAGCGCCAGATTGGCGGCAAGCGTCGACTTTCCTTCATTTTCCGCCACACTGGTCACCAGCAGCACCTTTCCCCCTCTCCGGTCGAGTCTTCCGCGCACACGGGAAGCAATGCGCTTCAGGGATTCCACATAGGGAAAGCTCCGCGCCGGATTCGTGATCAGCATAGAGCTGTTTTTCCTCTTTTTTTCATGGTACACGGTTCCCAGCAGATCCGCATCAATCTTGCGGCCAAATTCCGTTTCATTTTTGACGGTATCCCGCAGAAAGGAAAAGAAGCCCACCAGCGCCGCCGTACCAAGCGCGGCCGCCAGAAATGCCATTGCAGCGTACTTTTCCGTCGGAATCCGGTTCGACGGATTGCCGGAAACCTGCGGCTGCTGCAGTGTCTCCAATACTACATTGGGAATAATATAATCTGAAATGGTTGTGTAATTCTTCAGCACCGACCGCAGTACCCGAAAGGCTGTTTCCGGCGAATCGGCTGTCACGGAAAGCTCCATTAAATTGGATTCCGGCACAATTGAAGCGCTCATGTCCGCCGGAAAGGATGAGCATCCCAGCTCCTCCATCACTTTTTTCTTTAAAATATTGTTTTCCAGAATCGCCTGAAATTTCTGCGTCATCTCATACGTCGCAGAAAGGCTCGATGCTGCATTTGCATTCTCGCCGCGTCCCATCACGGCAAACGTGGTTTTCACCGTGTACTGATCCCGATGGACTGCCGTCAGCACCGTGTAGGTTATCATCGCCGCCGAACAGGCAATCAGAAGGATGATCCACCAGTTTTTTGCCATATCACACAGAATGCTCCGAAGATCCCAGTCTGCTTCGCCGTTCTGTCCGTTTCCTGTTCTGTCGTATTCTCTCATCTGGAACCTCCTCATTCATTGACGCAGACAATCAGGCGGATGGAGCTTGTCTGTCCCTCCTCCGATGTCACAGTATACGTTACTTCATAGACACCTTCCTTTCCGGTGTCAACCGGATTCTCTATGGAAAGTTTTTCTTCCCCAAGGATCTCGTCTTCCGCAGAAACCGCGTGAAGTTCATCGTCCTCTCCTTTTTCATACGTCATCTGATCCACATTCACCTGCTCCAGATAATCCTTCGGATCAAACGCCTGCTGCAGTTCCAGATGGATCAGATATTCGCTTAAAGTAATCTGCGGCTTTCCGCTCTCCTCGGCCGGATCGTAGAGTTCCACCGTCACCGGAAGACTCGTCACATCACCGGCACGGTTGGCAGCAGAATACGTTACCTGATACAGCCCGGGCGTGCTGCTGATCTCATCCTGATACGAGAGCCGGATGCGGTCCGTAATCGTTCCATCCAGACAATCCTCTGCGGAAAGTCCTTCCGTCAGGTCATCTGCATTCACACTGAACCGGAGCGGCCCATCCAGAGAAAAGACCGGCGATGTATAGTCGTTATAGACCATTTCCCGTTCCGCGTGGGTGACATTGTTGTCCGAATCAAAGGCAACGATGCTGATTTTCCGCCGCCCTTTTTCGATAAAGTTGGAAATATGTTCTACCGCAAGCGAATCCGTCACATCGCCGTCCTTCGCATCGTACGCCGTCACGCCGGACAGAAGCTCCGCCTCATCCGCGTGGATACTGACCGAAATTTCACTGTTATCCATCGAAATCTCTGGCCCTTTCCCGTCTTTTCCGGTTCGCTGCCGCATCAGGCACCCGCCAAACGCGAGCGATGAGGCAAGAAATAAAATCAGAACAGCCGCTCTCATTTTGTGCATATCCTTTTGATGTCTCCTTTCGTTTTTCAGACAAACCAGCGTCTTTTCCGCCTTCGTTCCGGAGACGGCTCATACAGAACCGGCCGGTTCTCCAGAATTCTCCTCGGATTTACCTTCAGCAGAAGCTCCGCATACGATTCACCGTACCACTCCGACAGAAATTCCCGGATCGGTCTCATGTCCGGTGTCCGGTAATTGGCGCGGTGGGCATCGCTTGCCGCACAGCCTGCCAGACGGTTTTCCAGCAGATACTGTGCTGTCCGCTCTGCTTCTTTTCCAAATCTTCCAAATACGCTTCCTTTGTTCATCTGCAGAACTGCGCCCATTTCCCGGAACTCATACAGAAGCTCCGGCGAATCCTGCACGCAGAAATACCGCTCCGGATGTGCCAGCACCGGGATCTTTCCCATGGCCGGAAATTCCATCAGCCGCCTTCTGATCCCGTCCGGTGCCATGTCAAACGGCACCTCGATCAGATAATAGCGGCTTTCATGAAGCGGTATCAGCTTTCTCTCTTTGATTTTTTCGTTAAGCGGCCCGATGCTCATAATTTCCATGCCGCGCACCAGGCTGATCGGGATGTGTTCCTTCCGGATTTCCTGTTCCAGACGATAAAACAGCTCCAAAAGCTGCTCCGAATCGTAATTGACATACCCATCCTCCACGCCCTCGATTCCCGTCTGGTTTGCATGCGGTGTCACAGCAAGGATACGCACTCCGCTCTTTGCCGCAATTTCCGCCATCTCAAGGGATGTGGACAGATTCGGGGAACCGTCGTCAACCCTCGGCAGAATATGTATATGAAGGTCCGTCATGCTTCTTTTCTCCTTCGTACTGATATTCCGGCACCATTCTCTTTACCCTCTCACAGATGTCCGGACATTCGTTTTCCGCCGCCCGCTCGAGTTCTTTCATCTGTTTTCGGAATACCGTCTCATCAAAAACAATCTGCCGGCCGATAAAAATGCGGCTGTTTTCTGTCGTCTGCATCCCCTCCTCATTCATCAGCAGCTCCTCATACAGCTTTTCGCCCGGCCGCAGGCCAATATACTTGATCTCGATTTCCACTCCCGGCTCATACCCGGAAAGGCGGATCATGTTTTTCGCAAGGTCCGCAATTCGGACAGGATCTCCCATGTTCAGGACAAAAATCTGGCCGTTTTTCGCATACGCGCCCGCCTCGAGCACCAGACTGACCGCCTCCGGAATCGTCATAAAATAACGGATGATGTCCGGATGCGTCACCGTCACCGGCCCGCCGTGCTCAATCTGGCGGCGGAACAGCGGAATGACGCTGCCGTTGCTGCCAAGTACATTTCCAAAGCGCACCGCCGCAAACTCCGTGGTGCTGTGTTTTCCAATCATCTGGATCACCATCTCGCAGAGCCGTTTGCTCGCTCCCATGATGTTCGTCGGATTGACCGCCTTGTCTGTCGAAATCAGAATAAATTTTTTTACGTGATACCGGCTTGCCATGCGCGCCGTCTTTAAGGTTCCGATCACGTTATTTTTGATCGCCTCGTTCGGACTGTCCTCCATCAGGGGCACATGCTTGTGCGCCGCTGCGTGAAAGACGATATCCGGCCGGTAACGGGAAAACATCGACTGCAGCCGCCGTTCATCCCGCACCGAACCGATCAGCACCGTCATGTGAAGCCTCGGGAACTCCCATTCCAGCGATTTCTGGATCTGGTATGCATTGTTTTCATAAATATCAAAAATGATCAGATGACCGACACCGTGGCCAGCTAACTGTCGGCAGATCTCGCTGCCGATGGAGCCTCCTCCTCCCGTCACAAGAACCGCTTTCCCCTGGACATAATCGAGAATCGCATCGAGATCGACGCGGACAGGATCCCTAGGCAGCAAATCCTCAATTTTAATTTTTTTTCTGATCTTTTTTTCTTCCTTCATAGCTCCCACTCTCATTCTATTCGACATCTTCTCCCGTTTTCAGGAATCCTGTTTTTCCTGCTCCCGCAGACAGTCTTCGAGCAGATACAAAAGCTCCAGCGCCGAACGGAAACCGGCTTTCTGCTTTCCGCAGATCAGAAATCCCTGCAGACTGCAGTGCTGGCGGAACTGAATCTGAATGCTGACCATCCGCTCGGTTCCGGCCGGAAGCGTGGTCTCCTGCCGGTTTTTCATATCCTCCGTAAATTCCCATTCGTCTTTTTCTTCTTCCCGCAGGCTTCGCATACAGCTTCCCGCATCCGGCATACCGAGCAAATCATAAATCCGGTTCATCCGAAGCAGCATTTCCCCGTATCCCGCAAACGGAACATCGTAATGCAAAAGCGGCAGGCGGATCACACCTTTGGAATGGCTTCCGTTCAGCTCCTGAAAACATAAGAATAATGCTGCATCTGCTGTTGTATGTACCTTTTCTCTGATTTCTTCCATTTCTTTTTTCATAATCTTCTCCATCTGCTCTTTACATTTCTTTTTATAGTAATGTTATATGTAATATTTATTTTTGGAATATTATACCAAATCTATCTCACATCGTCAATCTGCTTATGCCTCCTTTTCTTTCGATTTTCACTTTCTTTTCTGTGTTTTTTCTACATGGAGTTTACTTTTTTGATCTTTTTCGAGTTCTGGTGTCGCGGTGTGTCACTGTTCGTCGAACGATTTTATCAGAAGTGAGGCCTTTCGGCTTGAATGAAATCCTGTGGATGTGCTAAACTACAGTTTGTAATCGTATGATCGTTCCTGTAATGATTTCATAGTTACAGTATCATGTTTTCCTGCGCCGGACAACCGCTTCGACGTGAATGGCTGCACATCGACGCAAACGGTAAGTAATTCAGGAGGTGGTAATTTTGTACTCAGAGTTGATTTTTCCATTGAATTCCAACGATCCGGTTCTTCTCGAAATTCCGGTCATCATCACACAGGGCGCCTCGGAACGAATCCGGTTTCCGCTGGATGATCTCATCTATGTGGAGGCCTGTCAGCACCGGCTGATTCTGCATACCGTTCAGGGTGACTTTTCAACCCGATGCACATTTGCCGGCCTGACGGTATGTCTTGCCCCAACCGGCCGTTTTTTCCGCAACGGAAAAGGTCTGCTGATCAATTTCTCCCACGTTGCACTCGTGCAGGCAACCGGCGAGGTTCTGCTGAAAAACGGACAGACCGTCTTCTGCAGCCGCAGACGGAAGCGTGAAACCCGCGAAGCCTTCCTCGCTTATGCCAGAACACTGTCCCGCTGCTTATAATATGATTTTGATTTTCTATGTCCTGCAGCCTTTGATCCACCGATACAAAGAACAGCAGCCGCTGGTTCTGTTTTCGAACCAACGGCTGCTGTCCTGTTTCTGTTTATTTTTCAGTTTTTCCCTGCCGCTTCCATCCGCGCCGCAAACTGCGCATAGAAATCGGTCTTTGTGTCATATGGAAGCAGATAAAACAGCTTCAGAATTCCCATGCTGATCTGCTGCCGCAGCGCGTCATCCTCTGTCCGGCGCGCCTCGTTCTGTTTTTCTTTCAGATAATAATGCCATTCGTTCGTAAACGCTTCATACTTTCCGATCTCCGGCGTGTCGAGCCAGCGGCGGACTTTGACTTTTGTCTTATTCTCCTTCGGACATTCGCTGACCTGAAGAAAATAGGAAAACGTTCCGTTCTCATACAGCCGTCCCAGCGGAAACATCCGGCAGAAGCCCGGCCGCGCATCGTGAATGCTGCACCGGCCCTCATCATTTAAGAAACTGCACTGGTCTGACTGCTCCGTCATTTTCAGATGCGGCAGAATCACACCGTCCACTACGCGGAGTGAAATATATCCCGCCGTCAGAATCTCCTCCATCGTTTTGCCGAGTTTTCTCTCAAGCCGGTAAAGATCCATCGGGTCGAGCACAATCGAGTCGCCCATCCCGCGGCAGCAGGCAGAGCATCCGCGGCAGTCGTCGCAGCCCACTTTTACCATATCATTCGCTCCATATCGTTTTCCATCTGAAATCTTGTCTATATCTACGTTCCGTTCCATACTTTCTTCCTGTCTGTTCTTTATTTTTTATACTCAAAATCCGGAATCTGATGCCATCTCTCCCGGAAATAATGTGCCGCCAGTTTCGGCTTGCGGTCGCGGGTGAAGATTCCCTTCTTGTTGCCCTGCACGCGCAGGAGACTCTGGCTCGTCGCAAAGTCTGCGAAGTTCCATACCTGCTCGCCGACAACAAAGTCAAAGGAATCAAAGACTGCATTGTTTACTTTATAATAATCCACCTGGTATTCCTCGGTATACATTACCGGTGTCGTGTCGTGCAGTCCCATCACGGTGTCTGCTCCGTACTCGGTAAAGATTACCGGTTTTCCGATCTTTTCCCAGCCTTCCAGCTCATCCCGCAGCAGTTTTTCTGCGGTCTCCAAATCTGCACTGCAGGCATACCAGCCGTAATAGCGGTTCAGGCAGATCACATCGGAGAGCTTCGCCGAGCAGTCCGTCTCCGGTCCGTTTGCAAACTGTACGCTGACAAGAGTACACGGCCGTTTCTGCGGATCGCATTCCCGCGCCAGTTCATACAGCGGGGCAAAATATTCGTATGCGCCCTCCGCCGCGGAATCCGGCTCGTTTGCGATGCTCCACATTACAACGCACGCATGGTTTTTATCCCGCGCGATCAGATCGCGGACAACTTCCTTGTGATGTTCCTGCGTCTGCACGCCGTACTCCGGATCAAAGGTACTGATCTTCTTTCCATGGAAGTTCGCTCCGCCGCCGAACTGCAGATTGACGCCGACCGCCGTTGTCTCGTCGATCACCACGATGCCCTCCTCGTCACAGAGACGCATCATCTCCTCGCTGTACGGATAATGGCTGGTGCGAAAGCTGTTTGCGCCCTGCCATTTCATCAGCGAAATATCTTTGACATTCATCGGCAGATTTAAACCGCGTCCTGCCGGGAAGGTGTCTTCGTGCTTTCCATAGCCCTTGAAATAGAATGGCTTCTCATTGATCAGGAACCGTGTTCCATCCACGCGGACCGTGCGCACACCGTACGGAAGCGTGTAAACATCCTCGCCGAAGGTCACTTTAATCTCATACAGATACGCTTTCAGCGGCTGCCACAGATGTACGTTTTCGATTTTCAGCACACCTTTCGTTCCGCTGCATTCTGAGACTTTCCTGCCTTCGCGGTCGAACGCCTCCACAAGGCACACACCCTCGCCCTTTGTCTCCACCTCATAGATCAGCTCCGCATTGTTTCCGTGTACCTCGGAGACAACGGAAATGTCGGAAATATAATCCTTCGGCGTTGTATAGATGCGGATTGGACGGTTGATTCCGGCGTAGTTGAAAAAGTCAAAGTTTGGATGATTGACCGGCTTTTTCTCCGTCTCCTCAGCCGCATTTCCCATCATGCCGCCCATCATATCGGCTTTTCCGCCGACCGGCAGCGTGGTGTAGTCGATGATATTGCTGACTGCCACGGTCAGAAGATTCTCGCCCGTCTGCAGTTTTTCGGTCAGTTCCACTTCAAACGGCAGAAATCCGCACTCATGGGTCGCAAGAAGTTCCCCGTTCAGATAGATGCGTGCATGGTGTGTCACGGCATCACACCGGAGCACTACACGCTGTCCTTTTACAAAGGACGGAACGGAAATTTTTTTCTGATAAAAGACCCATCCGTAGTGCTCGCGGTTTGTAATGCTCTCCGTCAGATCATTGTAGGATGACGGAACCGGCATGGAAAGCGGCTCTGCCAGCGGCTTTTCATACCATTTCTCTTCCATTCCCTTCCCATTGTCAAAAGCAAAGTCCCAGATGCCCGAAAGGTCACTGACAAACCGGGACGGTGTCATACTTGGATATAACATACTTTTGTTTCCTCCTTCTCCATTTTTCTTGTATATCCCCCTGTTTTTCCTGCCGGTTTATGTTCCGGCGCGCTCTGCCCCCACGACATGCAGCACCTGGTCCTTTACCTGGAATTTGATTTCCATTCCCGCAAAGGAAAGCCCGTAAACGCGCTCTTCACTGTTCTGATACGATGGGCGCGGGTCCTGCTCCAGCACTTTTTTCAGTGCCTCCCGGCGGTCCGCCGGAATTTTTTCCAGCAGCTCGTCCGGAATTTCAACGGGAATGAAGTATTCCTTCGTTTTTTCCGTAAAGCTGCCAAGTGCCTCCGCATGGCTGTCCACATGCGGCAGATACGGTTTGATGTCCAGAATCGGCGTACCGTCCATCAGATCTGCCCCCGACAGATGAAGCACCGGCCCGAGTTCCGGATGCTGCTCCACACGCTCCAGCTTTACCGAAGAAAGCCCGATCGGATTGGGCCGGAACGGAGAGCGCGTTGCAAATACACCGACCCGCTTGTTTCCGCCAAGCCGCGGCGGCCGCACCATCGGTGACCAGGTGTCGCGCACAGCCTCGGAAAACTCCCAGATCAGCCAGAGATGGGAATATTCCTCGATGCCGCGCAGCGCATTCGCATCGCGGAACTCCGGTTCAAAGACGATCGTACTCTTTAATTCTTCAATCAGCCCGCTCTGCCGCGGAATCCCGAACTTTTCCGGGAAATCCGTGTGGATCCGGGCAATCACTTTCACTGCAATTTCTTCTGCCAAAACGGTTTTCTCCTTTATCCTTACCAGACTCTGAATAGGTTTATTCTAACATTTTGCCGGAAAAAAGTCCACCTGCCAGCCGGCGGTTGGCGGAAAAGTGTCAGAAAAGGACGGATTTCTCATAATTTGCAAATCCGTTTTTCTATCCTATGACCGCAAAAAAAGAACAGGAACCGTTTTGCTGTTCCGATTCCTGTTCTCTCCTCTTTATGCTCCAAGTTCCCGCATGCCTTTCAGCAGTCCTTCAATCTGTTCTGCTATTTCTTTCACTTTCGCTTCCAGTCCCAGCAGTTCCTGGCGGTACATCTGATTTTTCTCTGTCGTATCAAAAGTATGTACCGTCTGAACCAGAAACGCTCCCGCCTTCGGCTGAAGTTCATCCGGCAGGTGCGTTTCCTTTAAGCGGATCCGAAAGCTTTCCAGGTCATTCCCTGCAGCCCTTAAATACTGATTCATGTGGATCCCTGTGTGGCGCATCATCGCTCTGCCCTCGCCGCGTACCTTTGCGTACGTTCTCTGGCTTTTGGCTGCGTACAGTGTCATCTGTACATACATCAGACTGGTCAGTGCCTTTTCTCCGGTCATTGCTGTTTCGTATAATTCTTTTTTCACTCTCTCGCTGCTCATACATTCCTCTTTCCGCCACTTTTGTTCCGCTGGCAACGGTTTGGATTGCTCCGGCAGTTCATGTTATCTTTGGTATTCAGGAGTATAAAAAAAGACTCCTATCATGACGACTGCCACAATAAAAGTCTTGCGTTCTCATTTGATACGGACGTCTCTTGACATCGGCTGACGATTTCAAACCCACCCGGGATGCGTTTTTGTTTCCCGCGGCGTTTCGCTACTCCCTTTTACTTGTTGATGTGTATATTAGCATACTTCCTGTCGAATTGCAAGTATATTTTTTGCATTTTGTCCCTCATTTCATGCAACTTACGTTTTTTCATTTGTGTTTCTTCCTATATAAATGCACCGCCGGAAAGCATACCGCTCCGGCTGCCAGCACGAGAAAAACGATATCTGCATACATCTTCACATATCCCGCCGCCTGCTCCCACGCCGCACCGACCGCAGCACCGGTTCCGACGAGAAGAATGTTCCACACCGTGCTTCCGATGATTGTAAACAGCAGAAATTTCGGCATCTCCATCCGTGCCATCCCGGCGGGGACGGAAATGAGGCTTCGGATGATGGGAATGCACCGGCCGAACAGAACGGCCCGCTGGCCTTTCTTCTGAAACCATGTAATCGTTTTCCAGGCATCCTCCGCGTGAAATCCGAGAAGCTTCATCGGGCGGCTGTCGAGCAGTTCACTAAGGCTCTCCGGGCTGACAAGCGTTCCCGCTCCATAGAGAACCAGCGCCCCGAGAAGCGATCCTGCCGTGGATGACAGCACAACGCCCGCCGGATGCAGACGGGTGCATGTCGTCAGAAAACCGCCGAACGTCAGAATCACCTCGGAGGGAATCGGCGGAAAGACATTTTCCACGGCAATCAGAATCAGGACGCCGACATATCCAAAACGGTTGACCATATCCAGGATTACGTTCTGCAAGCTTTCTCCGTTCCAGCAGCTCCGCACCGTTTTGAGACCTGCGGCGTTTTCCCGTCTCTGCTCCGCGTCACGGAATCACTGCTTTTTCCTTCTTCCCCTGCATTCTATGCACCGCCGCCCCTCTGCATGACCCCTTTTTCCGCCAAAACTTTCCTCTGTTTACGATTCCGTCAGATTTTCTTTGTTTTGTTTTCATCTTCTCTTCAGAAAAGCTTTATCTCATGTACACATTCTGGTCACAATTTTTCCGTATACTAATCTCATCAACAACGAAGGAAACAAACACAAACCTCCATCGTTTTTATATAAATTTTAACCAGGAGACAGCAAAGCACCCTTGGAAGCATGTCTCCAATGCCAACCTTTCTAATAGATAGATTTCTTTTTCATACCGCCGGGGCCCTAACAAGCCCCGGCCTCTCTCCTTTTTAGGAGATTTTTTTATTTTCAGCTCTTTTTTTCCTTAATTTTCTAAAGTTCCCACGATAATTTTTTCTTGCACAGGACTTTTCCGTATAGTAAAATGAAAACAGTTGTTTTTAACAGACACCATGGATAAAAAGGGAGAAAAATACCATGAAGATTGGATTTGACAATGAGAAGTACCTGAAAATGCAGTCTGAGCATATCCGCGACCGCATCAACCAGTTTGACAACAAGCTGTATCTGGAATTCGGCGGAAAGCTGTTCGACGATTTCCACGCATCCCGCGTTCTTCCGGGCTTTGCACCGGATGCCAAACTGCGCATGCTGATGCAGCTCTCCGACCAGGCTGAGATCGTAATGGCGATTTCCGCAGCAGATATTGAAAAAAATAAAATCCGCGGCGACCTCGGCATCACCTATGACAGCGACGTGCTCCGCCTGATTGATGAGTTCCGCGGACGCGGCCTCTATGTCGGCAGTGTTGTCATCACGCAGTATTCCGGACAGCACAGTGCAGACGCGTTCAAGAAGAGACTGCAGAAGCTCGGCATCCCGGTTTACATTCACTACACGATTCCGGGCTACCCGCATAATGTGCCGCTGATCGTGAGCGATGAGGGATACGGAAAGAACGAGTACATCGAGACAACCCGTCCGCTCGTTGTCGTTACCGCACCGGGACCGGGAAGCGGAAAGATGGCAACCTGCCTTTCCCAGCTCTACCATGAGCACAAACGCGGTGTCCATGCCGGCTATGCAAAATACGAGACCTTCCCGATCTGGAATCTGCCGCTGAAACACCCGGTCAACCTGGCTTACGAGGCTGCTACTGCCGATCTGAACGATGTCAACATGATCGACCCGTTCCACCTCGAGGCATACGGCGTGACAACCGTCAACTACAACCGTGATGTCGAGATTTTCCCGGTTCTGCGCGCGATCTTCCAGCAGATCTTCGGCGAGAGCCCGTACAAATCCCCGACAGACATGGGTGTCAACATGGCCGGAAACTGCATCATAGATGATGAGGCATGCCGCGAGGCTTCCCGTCAGGAGATCATCCGCCGCTACTACACTGCTGTGGACGGTATCGCAGACGGCTCCCGCTCCGAGACTGAGGCCTACAAAATCGAGCTTCTGATGAAACAGGAAAACATCGTTGCCGCAGACCGCACCACCGTTTCCCCGGCTCTCGTCCGTGCCGAGGCGACCGGCGCACCGGCTGCTGCCATGGAACTGCCGGACGGACGCGTCATCACCGGAAAGACCGGCGATCTGCTTGGATCGAGTGCAGCGCTTCTGCTGAATGCGTTAAAAGAGCTCTCCGGCATCGACCATGACGTACATGTTCTCTCACCGGAATCCATCGCTCCGATCCAGACCCTGAAAACCAAGTACCTCGGAAGCAAGAACCCGCGTCTTCATACCGACGAGGTTCTGATCGCGCTGTCCGCTACTGCTGCACAGAGCGAGGATGCACAGAAAGCGCTGTCCTGCCTGCCGCAGTTAAATGGCTGCCAGGTGCACTCCAGCGTTATGCTCTCCGATGTGGACCGCAAAATGTTCCAGCGTCTGGGATGCGATCTGACCTGTGAGCCGAAATTTCAGTAAATAATTTTTATATCTTGGACATAAAAAATCCAGGGCATACGGTACTTTCCGTACCTGCCCTGGATTTTTTCTTTTCCGGCTTCTGTTTATAAATTTTCTTTTCCGAATCCCATCGGCAGCAGCTCCTCAAGTGTCATTTCATTCCAGGAACCGTCGCCCTTGCAGAGGAGAACGAGAAATTCGTTCGGATCGACAAATTCCCGCAGGACCTGGCGGCAGACACCGCACGGTGTGCAGAAATCCTCCGGCTCTGCCTCTCCCGGGCCGCCGCAGACGGCGATCGCGTCAAATTCCGTTATGCCCTCGGATACGGCTTTGAAGACCGCGGTGCGCTCCGCGCAGTTTGTCGGTGTATACGCCGCATTTTCAATGTTGCATCCGGTATAAATCGCTCCATTCTTTGCCAGAACCGCCGCGCCTACGCGGAATTTCGAATACGGCACATACGCAAATTTCCGCGCTGCCAGAGCCTGTTTTACCAGCTCCTGTTTTATTTCTGTACTGATTTCCTGTTTCATATCCAGCATCCCCTTTCCAGTATCCCCTTATTTTTTCTTTCTTATTTCTGATCTTCCCGGATCAGAATCTGCAGTGCCTCGATGGCTACCTGGATCGCACCTTCCGTATCGTGCGTAATGTGGTTCTCCATGCCGCGTTTCACTCTCTCCTGATTTCCCATCACAAGAAAATCCGATCCGGCACGGACGCCGCGGGCACTTGCCACGATAAAGAGTGCCGCCGATTCCATCTCTGACGCTTTGCATCCAAGCTTCATCCATGCATCCCATTTTTTCAGCAGCTCATCGCCGACCGGCATCTGCTCCGGGTCGTGCTGGCCGTAGAAGGAATCCTTGCACTGTACCACGCCCGCATGCCATTTTTTCCCAAGATTCTTTGCCGCCTGCACCAGCGCATTCGTCACGGTAAGGTCTGCGACTGCCGGGAACTCGATCGGTGCGTATTCCTTTGACGTTCCCTCCGCACGGATCGCTCCCGTTGCCACCACGATATCGCCGCCCTCTACATCGAGTGCCATACCGCCGCATGTTCCGACGCGGATAAACGTATCGGCGCCGCACTGGATCAGCTCTTCCATCGCGATGGAAGCCGACGGACCGCCGATGCCGGTAGATGTAACCGAAACCTTTACACCTTCCAAAGTACCCGTATAAGTCACAAATTCCCGGCTGTCTGCGACGAGCACCGGGTTCTCAAAGTAAGCTGCAATTTTTTTACACCGTTTGGGATCTCCCGGCAGAATCACGTACCGTCCCACATCGCCTTTTCGGATCTGCAGATGATACTGCAGCCCTTCTTCTCCTGAATAATTCTGCATATGCAAAAACCTCCTTCGTATTTTCGTATTCTCATAGTTCTATTTTACCACAGGCCGCACCGCAAATACAAGGCTTGACACCATTTCGCTTCCCCTTTCATTACGGATATAATCACGTTCCGCAGTTGCCTTTTCCCATTCGGGATGCTACAATAGGCACAGAAACCAGAGTTCTTACTTTCATTTTTACGAGGAGGGATTATTTTATGAGTTCCTATGTCATCAGCTGCTGCTCTACAGCAGACCTTACCGAAGAACATTTCTCCAAACGGGAAATCTCATACATCTGTTTCCATTACAAATTAAATGACACCGAGTACGCGGACGATCTCGGCAAGTCCATGCCGTTCGATCAGTTCTATGCCGCCATGGCCGCCGGCGCTTCCACGAAAACATCCCAGGTGAATGCCGATGAATTTGAAGCCTATTTTGAAACATTCCTGCAGGACGGCAAAGACATTCTCCACGTCTGCCTCTCCTCCGGCATTTCCGGTGTCCTGAATTCTGCGATGATCGCCAAAGCCGACCTTGAAGATCGCTACCCGGAACGGAAAATCTTCATCGTGGATTCCCTCGGCGCTTCCTCCGGCTATGGTCTTCTGATGGACCGCCTTGCCGACCTGCGCGATGAAGGAAAACCGCTGGAAGAGGTTTACGATTTTGCGATGAAAAACCGCCTCAAAGTCCATCACTGGTTCTTCTCCACGGACCTCACCTTTTACGTGCGCGGCGGCCGCATCTCAAAAGCCTCCGGCGCAATCGGCGGCCTCCTCGGTATCTGCCCGTTGCTCAACATGGACAACGAAGGACGGCTGATTCCGCGGTTCAAAATCCGTACGAAGAAAAAAGTCATCAAAAAAATCGTCGACCAGATGGAAGAAAACGCCGAGGGCGGCCTCTTCTACTCCGACAAATGCTACATTTCCCAGTCCGCCTGCTACGAAGATGCGCGGGCCGTTGCGGATCTTATCGAGGAACGCTTTCCCAATTTGAACGGAAAAGTCGAGATCAACAACATCGGAACCACCATCGGCAGCCATACAGGGCCGGGAACCGTGGCATTGTTTTTCTGGGGGAAAGAACGGGTGGATTAACTCTCCTGCACTTCCATCTATAGCAAGACCCGAAAATAATGCAAAAAAGGCAGTGCTGCAGAGCGCGAATTGCAAGGAACAGATTTGAAGGCGTACCGGGGTACGACGAAAATCTGTGACGCAGTAATTCACGCTCTGCGGTGCTGAATTTTTTGCATTATTTTCGGGTCTTGCTATAAAAACAGGGAAGAAAAAAGCTCTGTCCATTTGGGCAGAGCCTTCTTGTTTTCCTTCTATTCTTCTATCTTCCCTCTCCAACATTTCCGCACCAGTGCAAACACCAGATACCCGATGGCTGCTCCAATCGTATTCGTCACAACATCATCTAACTGACAGAAGCCGCGCTCTGTTAAAAGCTGCACAGTTTCCAACATCATGCTCGTGGCAAATGCCGCATACACGCAGTACCACCATCTCCGAAGAAACGGCACCGCCGCCGGCAGTAATGCACCGAACGGCAGAAACAGCAGAATATTTTCCACAAAATACCGGTCCGGCAGACACTGGTTTCCCCAGGTTTCAAACAGCTTCAAATCCACACCGGTTCTCGAACCCGGTTCTCTCGAAAGCAGTGTAATCGAAATCAGCATGGCAAAATAGACGACTACCAGAAACCACGCCAGAAGCTGCCCGCCGTGCAGCGCACGGTACTGCTCCAGTCGTTTCCGTTTCTTCTGGATCTGCTGATTTTTCCATGCCGCCGCAACCGTCACAAAGCCGACACCGACTGCAACCGCATGCGGCAGATACCGGAATGTATTAAAAATATCCTGTTCAATCGTCGTCAGATAAAGAGGAATTGCCATTTACATCACCTTCCGTATTTTCGCGGCTGATCGGAAACACCCGCGAGATAATCGAGACTGCAGTCATACAGCTTTGCCAGCGTAATCAGACAGTCCAATGGAATCTCACGGATGCCTTTTTCATACCGGTTGTAGGTGTCCGGGTGACTGAAAATCTTCCGCGCCGCCTGTGTCATCGAGTAACCGCGTTCCAGACGGAGCTCTTTCAGCCGGATCAGCATTTTCTCCCGCTCCGGCGTTTCTTTTATTTTTCTGTGCATTACTTTCCTTCTTTTTCCTGCTCCGTTTCCGCCGCTGCTTTTTCTGCCTCCGGCATATAGCCCGGATTGTCGTCGTATCCTTCCAGGAAATTGTGGCGGATGCCGTGCTGTTTATAGCCGACCACGGTGTCAATATTGACATTCTCCACACTGCGGAAGATATTGCTCTCCACGAACGGATTCACCTTTTTCAGGTTTTTGATCAGTTCCTTGATCTCCACACGTTTCGAACGGTTCTCTTCGTTATTGCAGGTCGTACACGTATCGGTGAACTTGCAGGCACACTGGATGAAATGCAGGCCGTTGTAATCTCTCCACGCCTTGATATCATCCTCGCGCACCAGATACAGCGGGCGGATCAGCTCCATGCCCTCGAAGTGGATACTGTGAAGCTTCGGCATCATCGTCTGCACCTGCGCACCGTAGAGCATTCCCATGAGGATCGTCTCGATGACATCATCGTAATGATGGCCGAGTGCAATCTTGTTGCAGCCGAGCTGCTGTGCAAAATGATACAGATGGCCGCGGCGCATTCTCGCGCAGAGATAACACGGGGAATTTTCCACATGGTAGACCGAATCGAAAATGTCTGTCTCGAAAATGGTGATCGGGATGTGGAGGCTCTTTGCGTTGTCATCGATCACTTTGCGGTTCTCCGGGCTGTATCCCGGATCCATGACAACGAATTTTACTTCGAAATCAAATTTATTGTGAAGCTTTAACTCCTGAAAGCATTTCGCCATCAACATCGAATCTTTTCCGCCGGAAATACAGACAGCAATTTTGTCGCCCGGTTTTACCAGCTCGTATGTGTTGATCGCTTTCGTAAATTTGGACCAGATCGCCTTTTTGAACTTCTTGCGGAGACTCTTCTCGACATCCGCTGCCTTGTCCTGCTCCTCCGGCGCGCTCATCACGTCCATCAGCCAGGCGATGTAACCGCCCTCCAGACTCACAGCGTCCCAGCCCTTTTCCTGTAATTCTTCCGCCGCTGCGACACTGAACCGGCCGCGGCTGCAGCAGATAATCGTCTTTTTGCTCCGGTCAATCGCATCACTTGTCTCGATTTCTTCTGTCTTCATCACAAGCGCTCCCGGAATCGCGCCGTGGGAGATCTCTACCGCATCGCGGATATCGACGATCTGATAGCTTGACGGATCGAGCTCTTTTAGTTCTTTTATTGAAATACTGGTACTCATGTAATTTTTCCTTTTCTAATTAAAATGCCTTACTTTTCTTCATTCTTTCATTGTATCGTTTTTTCTGTGACTGTCAAGAAAAAACGCACAAAAACGGGGAGTCTCTGAACATTCGTTTCAAATCCTCCCCCACTTTTTTATTTTTTCCGGATATCCGCCATCGTCTTCAGCAGAAGTTCTTTCTTCCAGAAGACCAGCCCTGCACTTGCGAGCAAAATCGCGTAACGCAGGATCCTGTACGGAAAAATCAGATTGCAGATGATACTTGCTCCAATCAGAAAAACGGAGCACGCCAGAAGAAATCCTGGATTCATCAGATTTTCCTGGATTCCTTCGTTCACCAGAATCCGTTTGCTCACAATATAATGGCCGACCGAATACAGCATATAGCATGCCAGCGTCGTGTAACCGGCCGCAATATAACCGAACAGGCGGATAAAAATAAAGTTCAGCACCACATTCGCTCCCGCCGCCGCCATGGATGCTGCCATCAGAAACTGTGTTTTTTCATAATAAAACTGCGGCATCGAGAGAATATTATAAATGAAGATAAAGAACACACTCGCTGCCACCGGCGGAATGACGTACACCGCCTCGCGGTACTTCGGCGATCCGAAAATCAGCACCAGCTCCGGACTGATCAGCATCAGCGCCACGGCTATGCCGACCACTACAATGCTCAGCAGCTGCAGCACCTTCCGCATCGAGCGGATGTCGCCTTTTTTGATCTTGCTGTACATCCACGGTGTCAATGCACTGTTCATACCGCTGATGAAAAGCTGCACCAGCATACCAATGCTGTACGCCAGCCCGTACAGCGCAACTTCCGTCTTTCCGACCATCTTGTCGATCATGATGCGGTCGCCCTGATTCAGGATAATACCGGACAGATAATGCGGCACAATCGGAATTCCGATCCGCAGTGCGTAGCCCCAGTATTCCTTCGAAAAGAACTCTTTTCCTTTGCAGAACTGGAACACAATAATCGGCACACAGATGCAGACCTGCACCCCGACGATACCTAAGATCCGCATCATGGCCGTACCGCCGTTGATACGGATCAGCACCAGGCTCGCGATCGGGTTCATCAACGCCTGCAGAATCGTCACGCAGACCAGAATCCGGTACCGATACTCAAACCGCTGCCGCCCCGACCAGTAAGAAAGCGCCGGACTCAGCAGCGCTTCCAGAAACATCAACAAAATCATGGATTTCGGCAGATTTAAAATCTTCTCCCAAAAACCCGACGTAAAACAATACAATGCAAAAACCGCACCCGTAATCACAAGCGTCAGTCCCTGCATTGCAGATGTATATTCATCCCGCTGCTTCTCATACTTTGCCATCGCATTGTCATAAACACCATTGAACAGGTACAGCGATGTCATAATCGTCAAAATCTGCAGCCAGGACAGATAAACCGTATAGGTTCCGTACTCCTCGGTGCTCATCAGACGCGTGAAAATCGGAACTGTGATGAACGAAATGCCCTTCTGTAAGAAACTGCAGATCGTAAACCAAAGCGCCGCCTTCGCCTGGACGGAGAGAGAACGGTATTTTGAGGTAATGTTCATGTAAAATAGAACTCCTTGCTGTTGATTATTTGCGTGTTTTATGGTAACACAAAATGTGGGGGACTGCAAGAGGAACATCCTCATTTTCGTCCGCAAACGCCTTTTGCGGCATCACAAAAATGGATGCCGCAAGCAGAAACAAAAATGCTGTCAGTTTAACGATTCTCTTTTTTCTCCTCTCCATGCGCTTTTCCTCCCTGCAATTCTTCTAAATACAGTTTTGCATCTTTTAAGAAGCTGACCGCAATCATCACGATCACAATGCCGATCGGAAATGCCGCTACGATACTGACAGACTGCAGACTATTCATGGAACTCTCTGCAAAAAGAAGTGCAATCGGAAGCAGGATCAGCAGGATACACCACATCAGCTGAATTCCTTTTGCCGGCTCTTCGCCGTCTTCCAGTTTCCGGTAGCTGTAGCACGATGCCGTCAATGCGATCGAGTCGAACGATGTCGCATAAAATGCAACCATCGTAACTAATACAACAACCATAATCAGCGGTGCACACGGCATGGTTTTGATCATCGACACGATCAGATGATATAAATCTCCGCTTTCATTATACTGCGAAATGAAATCAATTGCACCTGAAATCTGCTTTCCCATCGAATAATTTCCAAGAATAATAAAGCTGACAAGCGTGGAACCCACACCAAAACCGTATCCGCCGAGAATCGTCTGGCGCACGGTTCTTCCGCGGGAAATGCTGCCAATGAAGAACGGTGCTGCCACACACCATACCATCCAGTATGCCCAGTAATAAATGGTCCAGTTCTGTGGGAAGTTTGTCGTACGCATCGGGTCCGTATACGTTGATAAGCCGATAAAGTTCTGAATCATTTTTCCAAGAGAAGAAAATCCAGTTTCAATAATATACCGCGTCTCTCCCCCAAACATCAGGACGAAGGCAAGGAGTCCGAAAAACAGATAAATGCACACCTTGGCCAGAATGCTGATTCCTTTGAATCCATGCAGAAGAGAATAGGTATAAACACAGCAGGTGATCAGAAGAATGGTAATATTAATCACAGTTCTGCTGACTTCCATATGGAACAGCTCGCCGATGATTTCCGCCATCAGAGGAGTTGCCACACTAAAAGTGGTAGCAGTTCCGGCCAGCAGTGCAAAGACAGCCAGAAGGTCAATCAGACGGCCGCCAATTCCATCTGTCTGTTTTCCCAGAATCGGACGGCACGCCTCGCTGTATTTCTGACGGTTTCGTTTTCTTACATGAAGCATAAAGCCAAACGCAACAGCCAGTACCAGATAGAATCCCCACGGGATAAAGCTCCAGTGAAACAGTGGAAATACGCCTGCCCAGTCCTGAATGCTGCCAAGTTCTGCGATGTGAGGATCTGTTGCGTACAAAATCCACTCAGAGAACGAATAAAACAGAATATCTGCTGCCAGACCACAGGTAAACATCATGCATCCCCATGCAAAAAAGGAATATTTTGGCTTCTCATCCGGCTTTCCAAGCACAATATTTCCGTATTTGGAGCCTGCCAGAAACAGAGACAGAAAGAAAATGCCAAGTCCGATGACCAGGTAATACGTTCCAAAGGTGTCTCCAAACAGAAATCGAATCTGGCCAAGTACCTGATTCGACTGCTCCGGTGCAAAGAAAAATACGATACATAGAGCAACGATCAGCGCCAGAGGTACCAGCGTGATCATCCAGTCGATTTCTTTTTTCTTCTGTTGGTTTTTACTGTTCATTTCTTCCCTTTCTGCGTAATCCGCATACGATGCATCGAGTGCAACAAGCTCGCTGAAATTGTCTACTTCTATGATATCCTCTGCCTTCATTGGCCGGATGCCAAGCTGATACTCTTTCGGGTAACAGAACATTGCCACATCGTCCCAGTAAATCTGACGGTTTTTCTTTACTTCAAACTCCTGCTCCAGATGGCCTTTCAGCCGCTTTCCATCTTCTGCTGTCCATCGGGAAATGCTGTATAGCTGCCATCCGCCCTTTCCGCCGGTTCTGCTGCAGCCTGTCACAATGCCGTTTTCCACGGTCTGCAGCCACTCGTCGGTCTCATCATCGGTCCACACGCTGTTGTAACCGGATCGCTCAAACTCCGGTGCCAGAATTTCCGGATGATAGATGATCTGGTCACCGTCAAGAATAATCGCATTTTCCAGATGTTCCCGCGCCACATACAGCGATGCGATGTTGTTGCAGGTATCGTACCACGGATTGTCGATCAGCTTCAGACCCGGGTACTCCTCTTCCAGTGTCTGGAACTGTTCTTTGAGGTAACCGACTACCACGTAAATCTCTGTAATTCCGTTTTTATGCAGCCCGTCGATGACGGTATCAATCATCCGCACACCGTTTACCCGGACCAGCGGCTTCGGCGTTTTTAATGTCACCGGCTTCATCCGGTTTCCCAGACCTGCTGCCATAATAATGGCACGCTCTACTTTGTACATGTTTCTTTTTCTTCCTCTCCCAGTTCCTGCTGGACAATTTTGTAATAATCTTTTGCGTAACGGTACTGCCGCAGAGAATACTCTCCGAATTCTACGCCTAAATTCCGTTTGTACTCGCACCAGTTGCTCCAGAGCAGACCGCAGACCGCGATGTAGCAGTAGATTTTTATGCGTGTTCTGTCGTCACAGTTTCCTTCAAAATAAAGATCAATCAGATGATCCACCTGCTCTTTTTTGTAGAGAGAATAGATACAGAACATTGCGATATCCACATGCGGATCCTGCATTCCGGCGTATTCCCAGTCGATCAGGCGGATCTCCTCTTTTCCGTTTTCTTCCACAAACAGAAAATTGTCCGGCACGGCATCAATGTGGGTGAGCACCCGCTCTCCGGCATTTGCTTCGATGTAATCCTTTAACTGAAGCACATGCGCTTTCGTCTTTTCGTAATCTTTATATGCTGACGGAGTTCCTTCCCAGAGGCTTTCATAGTATTCCATCTGTCCGAACAGGTCGAAGGAATGGTCTACTCTTAATTTCTGCCCGTGAAACTCCCGCAGTTTCTTCATGCATTTCTGAAGATCTTCTTCCTTTTCTGCATCGCAGACCCTCGCACCGTCGAGATATTCTGTGATTTTATAGCCGTTCTCCGGATTAATATAGGCAATCTCATCGCAGATCTTCCGTCCGGCGATCATCTGATAGACGGCTGCTTCCTGGCGGCGGTTGATCAGCTGATCTGTTCCCTCTCCCGGGATACGCATAATGTATTTTTTATCTTTGCAGGAGAATAAAAAGGATCGATTTGTCATTCCCTTTTTCAGAACTGTAATGTTTGTTACTTCGTCCTGCTGTGCTCCAAGTGCTTCACAGATCACCTGAATGGCATCCGTCTGCAGCTGGCTGGAATCGCTGTCGATCTCACGCAGCTGCTCATAAGTATTAATTTCTACGGCATCTGCTGCATGTACAACACGGGCGGTCACAATCATTCTGTCTTTCCGGTATAAGGTTTCCTCCCAGAACGCTCCGTCGTATCGGGAATCTCTTCCCAGTTCTTCCAGACGCTCCCGCACGATCGCTGCTTCCGCTTCCAATAGATAACAGATACCAATCATGGCGTTTCCGCCAGCCTGCTCTTTCTGTACGACCAGCTCCTGCTTCCGGTTTACACGAACGGTACTGTCATCATCCACCAGATCACTGACCATGTACCAGGAGTATAATTCATTTCTGCTGTATGGATTCTTTTCACACCAGATATCACAGGGAATGATGTAGCTGTTTGATAAATGATCTGCCGCCGTTTTCAGGGAATGCAGATTGTTTTTCGACGCATAATCCGGAGCAACGATCAGGTCTACGCCGTATTCATCGATCAGATATTCATACTGCTCTTTCATAAATCCGACAACGACGTAAATCTCTGTAATGCCGACTTCATGAAGCTGACGGATTGTGCACTCAATCAGCCGCTCTCCTTTGATTTCCAGAAGTCCTTTCGGTGTCTCTGTATTAATCGGAACCATCCGCATACCAAATCCGGCGGCAAGAATAATGGCGTTTTTCGGCGCTTTTTCTTTTGCTTCACGCAGTGCCTTTTCTGTCGGACGGATCTCTTCATCCAGGTAACCTTCTGAAATCAGCTCCTTGATCGAACGATTGACGATTCCAAGCGAATGGCCGGTCTGTGCGGCAAGGATACGCTGATTAATGAAGGGTTCATTCATTAGATTGTTCAATATATCTTGTTTTGAGTTGTTCATATACTTCCTTCTTTCATTTTTCATGAACTTTTGTTTTCGATTATACTATACATTTATGGCTTTTTCAAGCCCCTCAGCGTTTTGCAGGTACAAAAACAAGTTCACGGCTGACAAACTCCTCCCCGATCTCTTTCACTTAACTTGACCCATAAGTAATCATAGATATTTATATGTTCCCATGTTATACTATAGCAATCCAATAAATTATTGCACATAATTACACGAATGAAACCACCCTATGC
>OGRA01000927.1_pt1 | contig 29555 bp, 21 predicted proteins | sample 1553351 | NCBI WGS metagenome assembly OGRA01 (sample SAMEA2580056, study PRJEB22360) | human gut metagenome | biome: human gut; feature: human-associated habitat; material: faeces | place: Denmark | collected 2008/2010
TATATACAAAGGATTAGAGTTAGAAGCCAACATAAATGGCTACGCAACATATGAATTGAAAACACGTCCTCTTACACATGCGGATGTGGGACAATTGGATATGTATGTGCAGATGTATGATGATCTTTTCCGTAGGACGTTTATAGTACTGCACCTTGTCCTGAAAACGGCTGGTATAGAGGCGATGCGTCTGGCATCTACTTTGTCATTCTTTCTTCGCTGCACACCTGAAGAGTATTTGATTTCAGCAGGGTTCTCAAGCCAAAGCCTACATTCTACAGCTTTACAAGCACAAGCCAAAGGGAACGTATATTGCCCGGTATGCTCTGCACAGACAAGCATTTGACCATTATTTATCCCATAATCCTCTTCCAAATGGCGTAGCAACGACATGATTGCGCTTTGATGGTTGGCTGCTTCTTCTTCATGTACAACCTTTCCCTCAAACATTACGCAGAAGTCCAGCTTCTTTTTAGATACATCCACTCCGATAAAATAAAAATTTTCCATACTTTTGTCTTCACAAATTTTCAGTAAAGAAAGAGCTTGAACTTAACCTAACTACCTTAACAATGGATGTTAATCTACTATCTGGGTTTGGATTCAAACAAGTAAGAAGTCCTCTTATGGCAATGGAGCTTAACTCTTCCTAATCGTAATCGGTTCACTTCTTGCTATCTTTCTTTCACAAATTTATTCTTTCTATTTTATCTGTAATCCTCAGATGCAAATCTAAGGTATCGTCAAGGTGAAGCACATCGGAAAGATAAAGGTCGGCGTGAAGAGCCTGCTTTTGCACTCCGATGTGGAACGTGTCATGGCTGAGAGGGACAAACAACCGTGAGCAACCGCCATTACCGGAAAATTATTTCAAAATGATTGTCGTGGAGTTATTCACGGCTGTTTCACGTTGTTCCTTTACCACCATAAACACGGGGACACCTCCGAAAATGTATAACCAGTAAAACATCATCAATATGAGTAAATGCAAGACAGTCACCTTGCGCTTGCGCAAGGTGAAGAACGGGACACAGTATTCTCTGTGTCTGGATTATTATCCCGGCTACCGTGACAACATCACCATGAAAGTGATTACCCGTGAAGCTCTGGGGATTTATATCTTCGCCAAACCTGCCAACCAGCAGGAACGCGATTTCAACGCACGCATGATGAAAAAGCGGAGATATTGCGTAACCGGCGTTATGAGTCCATCTTCAACGAGAACAACGGCTTCTTTGACAAAGCCAAGATGAAAGGCGATTTCCTTGCCTACTTCAAGGGGGTGGCAGACAGGAAAAATATCACGTGGCAGCACGTCTATAAACATTTCGAGCGGTTCGTGAACGGCAAATGTACCTTTGAGGAGGTGGAACCGCAAGTTCATGGAATATCTGCTTAACCGCCCCACAGTCCATACACACCAACCAAAAGTTGCATATAAATTCCGTAACAGGTTACTGGTCGGCTTTCCGTGCCGTTCTCCACGCCGCCTACCGTGACGGGAAGATTAAAGAGAACCCCAACGGTTTCTTAGACCGCATCGAGAGCATCCCCACCATAAGGGAGCATCTGAGCCAAGAGGAACTGATACGGCTTGCCGAAACGCCCTATGAGGAAGAAGTATTGAAAAGGGCATTCCTTTTCAGCTGCCTGACCGGGCTGAGGAAGAGCGACATCAAGCAGCTCACTTGGCAACAGATACAACCGTACACCAACAGCAAGATGTTTGTGACCACCCGTATGCAAAAGACCAAGCAGATTGTACACAACCCCATCAGTGATGAAGCCTACGGGTTGCTCGGAGAACGGTGCGAGGGGCTTATCTTTGCCGGATTCAAGGACAAGATGCTGCAAGGACCATTGAAACGGTGTCTTTTGGCGGCAGGCATAACCAAGAAGATAACCTTTCACTGCACCTGGCATTCATTCGGAAGCCTGCACGTGGAAATGGGTATGGACATGGCTGTCATCCAAGCTTATCTGGAACACAAGAACATTACCACCACGCAGATTTACTCCAAGATGGCAGCGCAGCAGATGTGTGAGGTCGTGGACAAGATAACCTTGAAACGCAGAGAGGCATAAGGCGATTTGAATATTCAGAGAGAGGTTATTGCTTGGAGCTTTAACCACTCCTTTTATTTTGGGTGGTAACCAATAAGTCCTTAAAGTATGATAATTGAGTATGATTTCGGATATTTGGTGAAAAACATTGAAAAAGAAACCGCTAACCAAGGATAATGAGTAACAATTGAAAGAAGACTATTAAATTTGCGAAAACAGTAACAAGTAACAACCAGATAAGACAATATGGAACCGTCCGTAAAGGACAAATATATCATTTTAGGATTCATCGGCTTTGCCATTCTCTTGATCCCATTTATCGCAACGCTGATTGTTGCCAACAAATTCAATCAGGATACTTTTGTAAGGCTGATTGTCTTTGTATGCAGCAACCTTTTAGGCTGGCTGCTCTACTTCTCCTTCTAGACAGTCATCTTCGACGCATACGAAATCTACAAAATCAAGTTCGGCAAGAAAAAGACGCCTGCCACCGAGATCATAACAGTTCAGGAAGAGCCGTCCCAAGAAGCGCATGAGCCTATAACACCGTCATCAATGCCGACAGGTGGAGAAGCGACCCCGAAAATAAAACCGGTAGAGATTGCCATTGCCTCGGAGCTTCACGAGAAGAACCGTGCCAGCTATGAGGACAAGCAGAAGCAGGAAGAGGAGGAGCGTATCCGCATGGTCATGGAATACATCCATTTCGTCATGCCCCGCATTGCAGACCAAGGGACCGTGAACCATATCTGTGGCGAGGTCAACAACTGGATACGCCTTCACAGTTACAAGCCCAAGCCGATAAAGGGACGGCTAACCAAGGATGTTTCAAACATTCCGCTCCTCCATTTCGTGTGGAATATCTCCGAGCGTTTCATGTACAAGAAATACTACACGGGGGACACCGTGCCCGTTTCATCAGCACCCTTTTCCCACGGGAGTTCGCCGATACGGACTTGGCGACCATCAAAAACTTCAAGGTAGAGCCGTTAAAGACACAAATTCCCATAGACGAGCCGGAAAACGGCAAGCCGGATTTCCAGTATCCTGCGGATTATGTACGGGAAGAGTATAGCCAGCCTTTCCACAACCAATAACCGCAAGTATTCAACAACAGATAACTGTCTATATCACACCGTTTCCCGAACAGCTTTGTCCGTCAGTCACGGTTGGGCATCGTTATTCGGGAATTATTTTGCAATGACCTTTCGTGGAGGTGTTCACGGCTGTATCATTCCAGTCCTTTGCGCCAAGCCTTACAAAAGAGGCGAGTACGCAAATGGAAAAAACAGTGATTACATTCAACGACCTCCCGGAGGTTGTCACCCAGCTTCGGGACGAGGTGATGGGCTTGAAAAGCCTGCTTAGAGAGCAGCGCAGTGTGAACAATGCAAAAGCGGTGGACACCCATGTTCCCATGTCGGTGAAAGAGGCGGCGGAGTATCTGGGCATTCCCAAAGGCACGCTCTACATGAAGCTGTCAGAGGGAAGCATTCCTGCCACCAAGCCCGGCAAACGCTATTGCCTTTACCGGGACGAGCTGGACAGATGCTGGAATCCTCCCGGAAGAATCCCGTACCCTTGTCCAATGAGGAACTCAGCGAATCCATATCCTCTTCCCACCGCCACAAGCCTAATCCCCGTAACTGGTAAGAACCCATGGAAGAGGATAAGGATTATATCAATCTGATACATGGCGACCTGACGAGGGCAACCCAAATACAGAACGGTATGCCGGACAGCATCGGCGTGATGAGTATCAAGACCGCCAACTGGACGATACTCGAAGCGTCGCTGCTACCCACGCCCCGTGCGTTGTGGAACAGTTTTGGGTATGAGGGGGAGCTGTCCTGCGTCTTTGCGGATTCCAATGTGGGCAAGTCTATCCTTGCCGTGCAGATAGCCGACCGTATCGCTCGGACTGACAATGTGCTGTATCTGGACCTCGAACTATCCGAAAAGCAGTTCCAGCTCCGCTACACGGGCGAGCACGGAAAGCTCTATACCTTTCCCGACAGGCTGTACAGGGTATCGCTTGACTCTAATTCGTTGCTGGAAGACAATTTCGAGGAAGCCATCATCGGCGGCATGGAGCAAATGGCACTGCAAACCGGCTGTAAAATCTTCATTGTGGACAATCTTACCTACCTGTGCTGCGCCATGGAGAAAGGCGATGCGGCGGGACGGCTGATGATACAACTCAACAACCTCAAAAAGAGATACGGGCTGTCCATCCTTGTTCTGGCGCATACCCATGTATCATTTATTACATTTTTCATTTCTAAATTGTTTTGGAGTCATTCCTGTCATGCTTTTAAACGTAGAACTGAAATATCGGGGATAAGTAAAACCCACTTCGCAACTTATTTCATTTATATTTAAATTTGTGTTAACAAGTAGTGACATCGCTTGCTCTATGCGTAATCTGTTTATATAGTCATTTACTCCCATACCTGTTATAATTTTTATTTTGCTGTATAATGAAGATCGGCTGACTATCATTGCATCCGCCAATTGCTGGACGGAGAACTCTTCGTCAGATAGATTTTCATGTATGACAGCATTTATCTTTTTCATGAAATCCTCATCGGCCTTACTGTTTGTCAAATCTAATAAGGAGGGTGAACCAGTAACCGTTACATATTGACTGTGTATTTTTTCTCTGTTTTTTAAAATATTGCCGACGACGACCTTTAAAAAGGCCAAATCAAAAGGTTTAGGGATATAAGAATCGGCTCCGGATTTATATCCGGTTGTTATTCCTGTTTGGTCATAACGTGCTGTCAGCAATATTACTGGTATATGGCTTATCCGGATGTCGTTTTTTATTTGACGGCATAATTCAAAACCATCCATTTGGGGCATCATTACATCGCTCACAATGATAGACGGTTGTTTCTTTCTGCATGTTTCCAGTGCCGAGATTGCATTGTCTGCTGCATAAACTTTTTTAAAAGTTTCTGTAAAGGACTCTATTAGGTATTCTCTTAACTCCTTTTCATCCTCTACGATAAGTATGGTCTTCCCCGTACAATCGAAATGTAAATCTTGAGTTGTGTTCACAATGGGGGCTTCTTTTTGTAGTAACTTTGTGGCTTCTGCCTTTTCATTGATATCAAGAAGCGGCAACTCTAAATAAAATGTCGCCCCTTTGTCGGTATTATTATAGGTCCCAATATCCCCTCCATGCATTTCCATGATTGTTTTGGCATAATATAATCCGAACCCGCTTCCTTTTTCCTTATGATTACCTTTATAAAACCGTGTGAAAAGGTTTGTTATATCCGAATCTTGTATACCGATTCCTTCATCTACAACTGATATTCTGACTTTGTTTTCAAGCTTCCGTGTGTTTATTGTTATACAACTTTCGGGCATGCTGAATTTCAGTGCATTCATCAGCAGGTTTGACAGTACGGTATGACATTTTTGCTTATCAAACCATACCTCTTCTATATCGGTGGTCATTTGTAATTTTATGCATATCCCTTTCTGCCTAGCTTCTTCTGTAAAATCTTTTACAATATTAGTTATCCATTCGTCTAATTTGCATTTTTGTATTTTCAATTTACTATAGCCTGCTTCCATACTGTTCCAGTCTAGTACCATGTCCACTATTTCCCTCATATATTGTGCCTGATTGAATATTAATTGCAATTGTGGCATCAGATATGAAGGTAACCCTTGTGTCTCGTTTTTATCTATCAAACATTTTAGTGGAGCATAAATCAATGTCAAAGGGGTCCGTAATTCATGATTTATGTGAATGAGAAAATCTATCTTCTTTTCATTAAAATATTGTCTATATTCTTTTAGTCTCTTTTGTATTTTGACTTCTTTTCTTATATTAAAAATAGACATTCCTACAATGATTCCTCCTGTAAGAAAAATGCAACATAGGATTATAAACCAGTCCGTTTTATACCATGGTGGGGTGACATGAATGTCAGTTAGGTGGATGGGCATGGTATAATTCCCGTCTTTTGTCATGCATGATACTTCAATGTGGTATTTGCCTGGGGAGAGATTGGAAAGTTCCAGCATCGGATGATATGAGTCAATGCTTTTATCAACGTCTCCTTTTATAATATATCGAAATGGAACCCGCTGGAAAATATCTTTGTTTTTGATATGTACCTGTAGTATGAGTGTATTATATTTCCATGGAATCTTTATGTTGCGTATATTTATATCTGATGTTTGTAGTTGTCCGTTAAGCTCTACTCCACAAAGATCTATCTCAGGATATGGCTCATTAGGCTCTGGAATATCCGTGTTAATTTGCACCAGCCCTTCTATACCACCGAAATAAAGATATCGGTGTTTTTTCATAGTCCGTTGTTGATAAGTGAATATTATTTCATTGGGATGAAATCCGTCGCTTCTGTTCCATTGGATAAACTTGTCGTCTTTTATACAATACGAGTACAGCTGGTTTTGCGCGCAAATCCATACCCTTTCAGAGGAAGGGTCATAGCGGAGTGCACTAATGTCACTGAACAATTGTGAGTCTATTTTTGAGTATCTTTTTTCTTTTAGATTGTAATATCCTATCCCGGCTGTTGTTCCCACCCATATCCTATCTTGTCCGTCACAATCGATTGCAGTGATGGTCTCTTTTTCGTCTATTTGAAAAAGAGGTTGGATGCTATCATTTTTATTAATGATTTGGAATACTTTATTGCCACTCATCGTTAGAGACATCTTTTCATCAGAATACCCCATTACTGAAGTTGGTAATTGGTAATTCTTGTCTGTTTTGATCGGAGAGAATTTTCTATTATTTATATCATATATCCATATATCTTTGCTTAGTATATATATTTTGTTCTTTGTCACCCGATGGGCGCGTGGAATATATCCGTAAAAGCATTGCCTGAAATTGATACTATCATTTATTATTAAAAATGGTCGGTAAGCTCCCGTGTGTGTGTCGAATAAAAAGAGTCCTTTGGTATAAACAGATACTATCAGCTCTTTTTCTGATATAGGAGCTATGGAAACCACTTTATCTCCATAGGTGGAGTAAAAATGCTTGAAATCTCCCGTTTGAGGCTCATACAGGTTTATTCCGCCACCGTCTGTACCGATCCATAGCCTTCCATTAGGCTCTTCGAATAAACTTGTTACCGATTTCTCGCTCAGTCCGTTAATATATCCTAATGGGCAGTCTTTATATGTGCGTATGTAGCTTTTTTTAATATTGAAAACCCCTCCTCTGACACTTCCGGCCCATAGGCCTTCATTTTCATCCTTATATAATATAGTAACAGAATTTACGGGTAACGAATTTTTATCTCCAGCAATATGGTAGAGATTGGAGAAATTCTCATTAGACAGTTCCAGACGGTTGATTCCTCCTCCGTCAGTCGCCAGCCATAGAAACCCTTCCTTCTCTACGATATCCAATACATAATTGTTTGTTAGGTCGGAGTTTTCTTTTGTATACCGTTTTATAAACTTACCTGTTTTTTCATAACAAAACAAACCTTGTCCCCAAAAGGATAAATATATATATCCGTTTGACGATAGATACGCCCCTTGCAGAATATTGTTTGAACCAGAGAAAAGCCTTTTCAGTCGCATGGTCTGATAGTCCAATACGTATACCCCATCTCTTCTGGTGGCGACTAGTGCCTCTCTTTCAGAAAATGCTATAATTTTTTGTACCCTGTACTTTGTAACATCACTACCTTTATCCTCTTGCTTTTTAATATTAATGGATTTAAAAGAGCGTTTTTTATAGTCATATTTGTATATTCGGTTTTCGCTTCCGAAAAGTATTCCATCGGTTATGCATAAAGAGGAGTATATTATATCTCGATTAACAAGAGTAAAATTCCCATGTTTCTCATCATATGTTACCATCCCCTCCCGGGTGGATATCCATATATTGTTTAGAGAATCTTGAGTTAGATGTAGAATCTCATTGTCGGGTAAAGAATATCTGTCTTCCGGGTTACTCTTGAATATTTTTAAATCTTGTCCCGTATAAGAATTTAGTCCATTCCTCGTTCCTATCCATAACTTTCCCTTTTTATCCAAGAGAATGGATTGGACAGTTGATTGTGAAAGCCCTTCCTCAATGGAAATGGACGTAAACTGATAGTTTACGCCGCGGCCCAGGGCAGAGGATGCACAAAGTAATATTACTATAATAAGTAGGGCTGTGTTTCTATGCATTTTTATCTTTATAGTGTTATTTCAAGTTTGTATTTTATTAATAAACGATATTGTTACATAAAATGTTTGTTAAATCCATGTTTTTAAGACAAAAAAAATAATTATTGGATGTACCGAGCAAATTTACAGGTCCCTTTTTTGTGCAATTTAACAGTATCCACTTTCCTTAGTTCTCTTCTTTACATTCATTAACTTTTTTTTTAAGATGCAGTCCCTATCTGTTGATTGCTAAAAATTGTTTTCCTGTTTTCCATGCGGTAGCTTTTTCCTGATAGCCTGATTATCTCACAACAATAGAGTAGTCTGTCCAGTAGAGCTGCCGCACAAACTTCGTCTCCTGCCATCTCCAGCCATCCGGTAAGATCCCGGCTTGCGGTAATGATAAGTGATGTCTTACCTTGAACGCAATTCACCAGTTTAAACAGTAGCAGTACATCTTCTCCTTTCAGGGGAAACAGCGTAACATCATCGATTGCCAGCAGCTGCGCTTTCATTATTCGTTTGTATGTTTTCATCGCGGGTCGTGATATCTCCTTAGTCTTCAAACAGACAAACAGTTCTTCCAAGGTCAGCAGGTATGCCTTATAACCCGCTTTCACTGCTTCATGGATAAGTCCTGAAGCAATGAATGTCTTTCCGGTTCCGGAATCTCCTACCAGCAGAAGATTATATGTCCTTCTTATCCATACCAGTTCACGCAATTCGCGCATCTGCCTTTGGTCAATCCCTTCGGTACGTGAGAAATCATATAGATCCAGATCATACCTTGCAGGCAATCCTGCAAATTTCAACCTGGTCAGATAACTTCTCCTTTCCTTGTCCCGAAGTTCCCGCATCAGACAAGTTGACAGAAACTCGGAGTAAGTCTGTTGCTTTTCCTGTGCTTCATGTAGTATTTCATCCAGGTGTTCTGCCAGGAATGGCAGCTTCAGGTTGCGGGCACATTCGGTCAGTTCTTTCTTATACCTTGCCATTGTTTCTAAAGATTTCATTATATGTTTTTACCAATCCGGTTGACTGTGTCCGGGAGGCAGGATTTTTTCCTACATCCGATTCTCTCATTTTCTTCTTCCATATATGTCCGCACAGGCTTTTAACGGACTCACCATTATAGATTCCCTTGTCCAGACATACACTAACCGCTTCTGTCAGGATGGCTTTGTCATATCCGGGAATTATGCGTAGAATTACCTCCAGATTCTCCCTGTAATAACGTTCCTTCCTTCTCTGCAGGTTCTCAAGCCATAAGGCGACCTCTCTATTGTACGATACATAGATAAGAATGCGTTCAGCCAGCTTTTGTGCTCCGATATTTCTTTGCCTTCTGTGTCCTTCACCATAGATAGTCTTTCCCTTGAGTTCGCACAGATCATGCCGGCAGACAAGCTTTCCCGTCTCCTTATTATAAAGTTCCAGGCATCCGTCTGTTTCATGGAGCCATACTGTCGTTTCTCCTCCCCGATAGGTTCCGCATGGCAGGCTATAGTAGTTTCCCCTGTACTGTACGGTATTGTCTTTACGTACATGATATTCCTTCATTTCTCCACCGGGTGAGTGCGGAGTACCGTGATAGGGTACAAGGTATTCTCTTTCCTGTGCAAATTCCTCAAGGGGAATCCGGTGTGTGGTACCATATTCCTTCCCGTTTCCCGTTCTTTCAAGCCAGAGACGTGCTTCTTCATTAAGTCTGTCTACATTCTGAAAAATACGTGCCGTGAGGAAATTCGTCTTCACATATTTCACAACATTCTCTACCCTCCCCTTTGACTCCGGATCGGCCTTGTGACAGAACACGGGATGGAAATGCTGCTCTTTTACAAATGCCTGAAATTTGCCGGTCAGTATCAAATCCCCCATGTTCGCCCGTGCTATAAGTACTTTATCCTGGTCGTAAATGATCTTTTGCGGCCTGCCTCCGAAGTATTCGAAGGCAAGTTCATGGGCATAAACCGCAAGCCCGGTGTCAAAGGGCCTCCGGCTAAAATAGATAAATTTATATCGTGAACGGGACAAGACAATAGCAAAGAAGTACACTTTGATGGACTTCCCGTTTTCAGTGCGCATACATTTCTCCCCAAAATCCGCCTGTGCGTATTCCCCGTAGGGAGTATCAGGCTGCTTCTCGTAGTTTCGCTTATGCGTTTCAACCTTTTTCCCGATGCCGTATTTTTTGCGTACCCTTTCCACGAAACCGGATATGGTTCTGTTACATACACGGGGGAAGTCCGGATAGCATTCCTTCAGCCAGTCATGTATCCTGGCGGCCGATATATACGGGTATTCTTCCAGGTTTGCACGTACATATTGCTCGTAGTTTTCCAGTTTCAGCCTGTACTTGCGGTGAGAACTTTGTTTTTTAACAAACTCCTCCATAGTCATATTCAGATACCGTCGTACAGTCTTACGGTTCACACCCAGATATATTCCAATTTGTGTTTTGTTCAGTCCTTTCAACTGAAGCTCCCTTACTTTATGCCACATATATTGTTTCTCCTTAAAATATTGTTTCCTTATTTCCATTGCAGTATCTGTCTATGCTTTGTTTGAGCGGCAAAGATAGACATTCCCCGACATGCAAAAAACACTGTATTCGTCTCTATAAAAGTGGTACCTTTGCTTTTTCCACTTTTTGAAAGATAAAGTTACAGCCTACATTATTGGATTATACATGACTTTTTTTGCATGATTTTTGATCTTTTTTTTTACGCTGCTACATACTTTTGCTACAAATAATTAACTGTTTTTAGAATATGAAATTTTATTTGCTTTTTATTTTTATCTCCTTAAATCTGTGTTCCTTTTCTGCACGAGCTACAGATACTATTTTTGTTTATGAAACACAAGTTCCAATTTTGATAGAACGCCAAGATAACATGTTATTTTTAATGCGTTTGACTACTGCTAGAAGTGATACAAAATTAAATGAAGTGGTTTTACGATTGGGTCAAAATGTGAACTTGTCAAACATCCAATCTATCAAGTTGTATTATGGAGGTACGGAAGCACGTCAGAACTATGGTAAGGAGCTTTATCTTCCTGTTACCTACATTTCTCGTGATGTGTCAGGGAAGACATTGGCTGCGAATCCTTCTTATTCGATTAATAAATCACAGGTAAATAATCCCGGGCGGAAAGTGATACTGAATGCTAATCAGAAACTTTTTCCCGGAATCAATTATTTTTGGATCAGTCTGCAAATGAAACCGGGCGCCTCTTTGCTGGATAAAGTGTCAGCTAAGATTGTTACTGTTAAGGTTGATAATAAAGAAGCACTTATATATACGGTTTCACCGGAGAATATAACTCATAGGGTAGGAGTAGGGGTACGCCATGCCGGTGATGATGGTTCGGCTGCTTTCCGTATTCCGGGATTGGCAACTACTAATAAAGGAACATTGCTGGGAGTTTATGATGTACGTTATAATAGCAGTGTTGATTTGCAGGAACACATGGACGTCGGTTTGAGCCGTAGTGTAGACGGTGGTAAAACATGGGAGAAGATGCGTTTACCTTTAGCTTTTGGTGAAACTGGCGGTTTGCCTGCTGCTCAGAACGGCGTTGGCGACCCTTCGATCTTAGTGGATACCAAGACCAACACAACATGGGTGGTGGCGGCTTGGACACATGGAATGGGTAATCAGCGTGCTTGGTGGAGTTCTTATCCGGGAATGGATATGAATCATACGGCCCAGTTGGTATTGTCAAAGAGTACGGACGATGGTAAAACGTGGTCGGAGCCTATTAATATAACAGATCAGGTGAAAGAGCCATCCTGGTATTTCCTTTTGCAAGGACCGGGACGAGGTATCACCATGCAAGACGGCACATTGGTATTCCCGATTCAGTTTATCGATTCTACCCGTGTTCCGAATGCGGGAATTATGTATAGCAAAGACCGTGGCGAAACATGGAAAATCCATAACTATGCGCGCACCAATACAACAGAAGCTCAAGTAGCGGAAGTGGAGCCTGGCGTACTGATGTTAAATATGAGAGATAACCGTGGAGGTAGTCGTGCTGTCGCTACTACCAAGGATCTCGGTAAGACTTGGACAGAACATCCTTCTTCCCGTAAAGCTTTACAGGAACCGGTGTGTATGGCAAGTTTAATCAGCGTGAAAGCGGCAGACAACACATTAAATAAGGATATTCTTTTATTCTCCAATCCGAATACGGTAAAAGGTCGTCATCATATCACGATCAAGGCCAGTCTGGATGGAGGTATCACCTGGCTACCCGAACATCAAGTGATGCTGGATGAAGGTGACGGTTGGGGATATTCTTGTTTGACAATGATTGATAAAGAGACAGTCGGCATATTATATGAAAGCAGTGTCGCTCATATGACTTTTCAGGCAATCCGACTGAGAGATATAATACAATAGGAATTATCATACGACCTGTAATCATGAAAAACAGACTCATATTATTTATATATATTATAATTAACTTATGCACAATTTCAGTGGTAAAAGGGGCTGTCCAAAAAGTCGGATAGCCCCTTTTGCTATTGTTTATTTCGGTAAAAAGAATTATCTTACCGTTGCAAAAAAACAAACATTATAGCAATGGCTAAGATAGTATTTAAAGAGTTAACTTCCAACCAAAATGTACTTTTTCCTGTCAGTTTATCGGAAAAGATCGCTCCCAATCATCCCGTTCGTGTTGTAAACAGTGTTGTAGACGCATTGGATATTAGTTGTCTGCTTTGGGCATATAAAGGCGGAGGCACCAGCAGCTATCATCCGCGTATGATGCTCAAGGTCCTGTTTTATGCCTACCTGAACAATATCTATTCCTGCCGCAAAATAGAAAAGGCCTTGCAGGAGAATATTCACTTCATGTGGTTGTCCGGTAATAGTACTCCCGATTTCCGTACAATCAATGATTTCCGTGGCAAACGTTTAAAAGAACACATAAAATCGTTGTTTTCAGCCATTGTTCTGCTGCTACAGGAATCCGGCTATGTCAGTTTGGATGTACAGTATATCGATGGCACCAAAGTGGAATCGGCATCCAACCGCTACACTTTTGTCTGGCGTGGCAGCGTGGAAAAGAACAAGGCAAAACTGGAATCGAAAATACAGGCAATCCTTAGTGAGGTTGACAGACATATCGAACAGGACAAACAGGAAAGGACCCCGGATGCCTTACCGGATATGGATTCCTGTGGCTTGAGGGAAAAAGTGAGCGCTTTAAACAAACGGCTCTCCGGGATGAACAAGGCTGAGCAGAAGCAAGTCAGAAAGCTACAGGAAGAATATCTGCCCCGCCTTGCCAAATATGAATCGCAATTAGAGAAATTAGGGGACCGTAATTCTTTCAGTAAGACCGATGAGGATGCCACCTTCATGCGCATGAAGGAGGATCATATGAAAAACGGGCAATTGAAACCCGCCTATAACATACAGATTGCTACAGAGAATCAGTTTATTACAAACCTAGGGATTTACAGGCGCGCCGGAGATACGGGAACTCTAATTTCTTTTTTGAAAGATTTTCGAGAGACTTATCATAGGCAATCCTCTATAGTAGTGGCCGATACCGGTTATGGAAGCGAACAAAACTACGAGTTTATGGAGAATGCGAGTATAGAGGCTTTTGTCAAGTACAATTATTTCCACAAAGAGCAGAAGCGTGCATGGAAGAAGGATGCTTTTGCCATACAGAACCTTTACTATAATCAGGAACAGGATTACTACGTATGCCCGATGGGACAACATCTGGAACATACAGGTCAAAGGAAAAGCAAGTCCGATTTGGGATATGTATCCGTACTGAAGCGTTATCAGGCACAGAACTGTGAGGGTTGCCCGCTGAAATCTCAATGTCATAAATCAAAAACTAACCGGATCATAGAAGTTAACTATAACCTTAACAGGCATAAACAAAAAACACGGGAAAAACTCATGAGTGAGGAAGGTATTTATCATCGGGGCAGACGATGTATAGAACCGGAAGCTGTCTTTGCGCAGATAAAGCATAACTCGGCATGGAACCGGTTTAGATTAAGAGGGTTGGAGAAGGTAAAAACAGAGTTTACCCTGGCTGCTATTGCACATAATCTAAGGAAACTGGCTAAAAAAGTCAGTGCTCTTTTCTTTTTTACTTATTTCTGTAGGATAACTTCTCGGAAAAAGATAATTGAGAAAAACAAAGATGGTTTTAAAATAAAAATGGATAATAGAAGAGCGGCATAACAAAAAAAAGAAGGCATCCTTTTCAGACACCTTCCGGGTGCTTCGTTTCATTACGACCCCAGGAATATTGTCTCCGAAATATTGTGATACCCTTTCCTTGCGGGGGCATTCCATTACGATGATTCTGATCAATACAGCTTCCCGTATACGTGAGGCTATTGACAATCCCGTATTAACAGCCAGAATCGATGATTCGCTTTCCGATTTGAAGACTTTTTTTATGCATCCTGAGTTTCATGCCCTGCTTGAGACTGTGGGGGAAAACGGTGAGTTTATAGATACCATTAACGGACGTATCATCAATCCCGGGCATTGTATTGAAACGGCATGGTTCATACTTGAAGAATCCAGATACCGTGGCTGGGACAAGGAGATGCTTGAAACAGCCCTGACCATTCTGGACTGGTCTTGGGAGTGGGGCTGGGATAAGGATTTCGGCGGTATCATCAATTTTCGTGATTGTAGGAATCTCCCCGTACAGGATTATTCACAGGATATGAAATTCTGGTGGCCGCAGACGGAAGCAATCATTGCCACTTTGTATGCCTATGAAACTACAGGAGATGAAAAATACTTGAAAATGCACAATCAGGTTAGTGATTGGACATATGCACATTTCCCGGACCGGGAATACGGAGAATGGTACGGGTATCTGCATCGCGACGGCAGTGTGGCCCAGCCCGCCAAGGGGAATATCTTCAAAGGGCCTTTTCATATTCCCAGAATGATGATTAAGGGCCATGTTCTGTGTAACGAGATCTTATCCGGTCTGTCCGGTACGGAAAATATAAAATTGTAATTGGACATAATGAAAAACAACAGAATATATCCCTGGATATTGGTTGGTTTGCTTTGGGGAGTGGCCCTTCTCAATTATATGGACCGCCAGATGCTTTCCACCATGAAAGAAGCCATGCAAGTGGATATCTCGGCGCTTGAGTCTGCGGAGAACTTTGGTCGTCTGATGGCGGTCTTTCTTTGGATTTACGGATTCATGAGTCCTGTTGCGGGCATGATCGCTGATCGTCTTAATCGCAAATGGTTGATTGTAGGCAGTTTGTTTGTCTGGTCAGCGGTTACTTATGGAATGGGATACGCTGAAACGTTCACACAGCTTTATTGGTTGCGTGCTGTAATGGGGATCAGTGAGGCTTTGTATATACCGGCCGGCCTTTCCCTAATAGCGGATTGGCACCAGGGAAAGTCACGTTCGCTAGCCGTGGGTATTCATATGACGGGCCTTTATACCGGTCAGGCTATCGGGGGATTCGGGGCCACCGTGTCTGCCGTCTATTCCTGGCATGCCACTTTTCATGGCTTCGGAATTATTAGGATCATATACGCAGTCGTTCTGATCCTTTTTCTTCGTGAGAACAAGGGGACAGGCACGGCAGAGCAGGTGTGTCGCGAAGGGGTGAAAGCACCTTCCCCGTCTATCTTCAAAGGAATGTCGCTGTTATTCTGCAATATCGCCTTTTGGGTGATTCTGTTCTATTTTGCGGTGCCCTCCCTGCCTAGCTGGGCTACTAAAAATTGGCTTCCGACCCTGTTCTCTGACAGTTTGGATATGCCTATGTCCGAAGCCGGTCCGTTGTCCACGATCACAATAGCGCTCTCCTCTTTTCTCGGAGTAATTGCCGGAGGGATACTGTCTGACCGTTGGGTCCTAAAAAATATTCGTGGTCGTGTGTATACAGGGGCTATTGGATTGGGGTTAACGATCCCTGCCTTGCTATTGTTGGGGTTCGCTCATAGTGTTTTCGGTGTGGTCGGGGCAGGTCTGCTGTTCGGTCTGGGGTTCGGCATCTTTGATGCAAACAATATGCCTATTCTTTGCCAGTTTGTTCCTTCCGGATACCGTGCTACAGCCTATGGAATCATGAATATGACAGGCGTCTTCGCCGGAGCGGCCGTGACCCATGTGTTGGGGCGGTGGACTGACCAGGGGAATCTGGGATTTGGGTTCGCCATACTTGGTGTCGGTGTTTTATGTGCCCTTGTCCTGCAGCTTTATTTCCTAAGGCCCCAAACGGATAACATGGAGTAGTATGAGTTTTGCGGAGTCTGTCTCTGCTCGGAAATATATCATGATTTTACGAATTGGCCAGGAAAGATCTTTGTCGCTCCGTTTAATAAAGTGTTTATGTGGAATTATCAGAAAAATATACTTGTTTGTATGATTGCAGGTTTAGGTTTGTCAACTTGTACCCCGTCAGATGTTAGTATTCCCGGGGCTGCAACAATTGATGTCATGAACGGTTTTCCCGATGGAGAATCCGGATATGCTTTGGGAGTATCCGGTTGCTATGCCGGAAAGTTAGGAGATTTCTTGTTAATGGCCGGCGGATGCAATTTCCCGGATAAACCGGTTTCGGAAGGGGGGATCAAGCATTATTATAAGGGCATTTATATAGCCCGGGTGGATGACTCTTCTTCCTTGCGTTGGGTGAAGGCTGGAGAACTTCCTATGGAGGCGGCCTATGGAGCTACGGTATCCTTGCCGGATAGGCTTATTTTTATTGGAGGAAGCAACTCTTCCGACCGGTTTTCTTCCGTACTTTCCTTTTCTTTTGATTGCATGAAGGATTCAGGCTTGATATGTGAGACTTTGCCTCCGCTTCCTCATGCGGTTGATAATATGTCGGCAACCCTATTGGGCGATACATTGTATGTCCTGGGTGGGAATAGGAACGGGATTCCTTCCAGTTCCATGTTCTCTCTTTGCTTGGACAATTATTCTGCAGGATGGACAGAGGTTCCTTTTCCCGGGAGGCCACGTGTGCAGCCTGTGTGTTCCTCTCTGCTTGGCAAATTGTATGTTTTCGGTGGATTTACCTCCGGAGGGGATGCGTCTGTTTCAACAGATGGATTATGTTACCATCCTGAATCTGGACAATGGCAGGTGGTTAAGGCACCTCTCACCACAAAAGGTGAACCTCTCACATTGACGGGCGGTGCCTCGGTCTCCTATGGGGATGTTCTGCTTATATGTGCAGGCGGGGTTAATCGGGATATTTTTGAGGATGCCATCAGTGCCCGTTATCAGATGGTTCGTGAATCAGAGTATCTCCTACAGCCTATAGAATGGTATCGTTTTAATGATCAGCTGCTGGCGTATAACGTACGGTCGAGTGAGTGGATACGGATTGGTGTCCCTTCTCCGATGCTGGCTCGGGCCGGTTCCTCATTGGTTGTATTTGGAGATATTTTGTTCTATATTGGGGGAGAGCTTAAGCCCGGCGTGAGAACTCCTGGTATCTGCCGTATATCTCTTCAAAAATAACAGCGGAATTGAAGATGTAAGCTTGGGCCCTTTCATTCTGTTTTGTGGTTCTTTTTTTGATGGAATTTTCATGTTCTGGATGTTGGATGAGTTTTTTTAAATGATTTCTGACTCTTTTTTATTTTATGCAGATTTTCTTTGCATCCATAAATTAACCTACAAATTTAATTGATATGTGTTTATTTGTATCTTCATGAACTGTGACTTTTGGGGATCTGAATCCCCCTTTATTACAAAATTAATTTTTAATGAAAAACATCAAATTGCATGAAAAAGAATTTTATTTTATTTATTTTCCTTTTGTGCTCCATTGTAGCTGTAGCACAGAAGAAGAGTATTACGGGCATAATAACGGATACTGCGGGAGAGGCCGTTATTGGTGCCAGTATTGTGGAAGTCGGGACAACGAATGGTACGGTCTCTGACGTTGATGGCAATTTTACACTTTCTGTTTCTGAGAATGCCAGTATTCAGGTATCATTCATCGGCTTCTCTTCCCAAACCTTGAGTGTGAAGGGAAAAACAAATTTTAAGATTGTATTGAAAGAGGACAGTGAACTTTTGCAGGAAGTTGTTGTTACGGGTTATGGCGGTAAGGTATCACGATCCAAACTTACGAATTCCATTTCGACAGTCAATCCCCAGATGTTGGACAAGGGTATATACACCAATCCCTCTCAGGCCTTGTCAGGCTCTGTTCCCGGTTTGAAGGTCTCTCTCACCTCGGGGAATCCAACCTCGTCTCCTAAAATTATATTACGTGGTGGTACAAATTTCGATGGTTCCGGGGGGCCCTTGGTGGTAGTGGACGGGCAGCTTCGTGATAATTTTGATGATATCAATCCTCAGGATATTGCATCTATGGATGTGCTGAAGGATGCCGGGGCTACAGCCATCTACGGCGCCCGTGCAAGTAATGGTGTCATTTTGATTACGACAAAGTCAGGCAAGGCAGGACATCGGGAAATAAACTTTAGGGCCAATGTGGGGCTTGGTTACGTTAATAATCCCTATGATTTTCTGGGCGCGGAAGACTATATTATAGCCCTTCGTACCGCCTATAAAAATACCCCGTGGGCACCTCAGGCGAGTTTGACAGGTTCCACTGCCTTGGGTACGGGAAATCAGATTGGACCGAAAATGGTATGGAACATTATGGGAAAAACAGATGCAAACGCCTACCTTTTGGATAAGGGATGGCGTGAAATGCCGGACCCCTTGGATCCTTCCAAAACAATCATATACAAAGAGACAAAGCCGGAGGAGTATAATCTTCGTAACCCGGTAGTTACGCAGGATTATACAGTCAGTATGTCCGGTGGTAATGATAGGGGTACTTATTATGCTAGTTTGGGCTATAATGATTCCCCAGGAGCTCCTATCACTACCGAGTATACACGTTATAATTTCACATTTAATGGTTCATACAAAATTGCGGATTGGTTGAAAACGACTTCCAATGCAACTTTCAGCCGTGCTAATTATGTATGGTTAAACAACGATTGGGGGACGGAGGCGGATTATTTTGGTCGCGTGATGAGCTCCCCCCCCACCGTCCGTTTTGAAGACGAAGACGGTAATTCGACGTTGGGTCCATCTCCGGGCGACGGTAACCAGACCTATGTTGCAAGAAGTTATGACCAGGACAATGAACGGACCAAATTGACCCTTATGCAGTCCGTGGAAGCAAATTTATTCAAAGGGTTGGTTTTGAGGGCCTCTGCCAGCTGGTATTATTTTCATACTGTAGAAGAAAATATGCGCAAGGATTATGAGACGGTTCCGGGACAATGGGATCGAACCCGTTCAACCAGTGCGAGCTATTCCCGCCAGTTCTCTCAGACTTATAATGCCGTTTTGGACTATACAACAACATTTGCCACTTCACATAATTTGAATGTTATGCTTGGTAGTGAGTTTTATGATCAGTATAATAACGGTTTCTCAGCATCCGGTTTTGGTGCCTCTACCGATGATTTTAAAAAATTAGACTTGACCGATGCGGGTGAGGGAAAACGTTCTATAGATTCGAGTCATAGCCGTTACCGTATCCTGTCTTATTTTGGTCGTTTGAACTATGACTATGAGGGTAAATATTTATTCTCTGGAGTATTCCGTTATGACGGTTATTCTTCTTTGTTGGGTAAGAACCGGTGGGGTTTTTTTCCGGGAGTTTCCGGTGGCTGGGTTTTCACGAAAGAGGATTTTGTGAAGGAGTCACTTCCTTTCCTTTATTATGGAAAGCTGAGGGCTAGTTACGGTTTGAACGGTAATGCCAGCGGAATCGGTCCATATACCCTTCAAGGTTCATATAATTCAAACAAATATCATGGTAATAACGGTTTCCTGATAGGAGCCTTACCCAATCCTTCCCTTCGTTGGGAAAAGACGGCCAGCTTTGACATAGGCTTGAATGTAGGACTTTTGGATGGACGGTTGAATCTGGATATCGATTATTACAACCGTCTGACCTCTGACAAATATGCGGACCTCACACTTCCCTCAACCACGGGATTCTCTTCTATAAGGAACAATAATGGGAAACTGCGTAATCGTGGAATTGAGCTACAGCTTTCCGGTAAAATTATGGAAACCAGGGATTTTACTTGGGACGCTTCCCTTAATATAACTTATAACAAAAATAAGATCATAGCCCTGCCCTATAACAAAGAGCCGCGCAACAGACAGGAAGGACAGCAGGTGTACACAGGACGGAAGATAGCAAATCCGGAAACAGGTGTATTCGAAGATGAGAAGGTGTGGGTCGGAGGTTTTCAGGAAGGAATGGAATATGGCGTGCTTGTCGGTTATCAGGCAGAAGGTATTTACCAAAGTATGGATGACATTCCCGGAGATTTGGTTGTAAAGTCTGGTAATGCTCAAGGTAAATATCAGTATGGTCCTGATGCCTGGAAGAGACTTTCTGCTGCCGAGCAGGCAAAAGGTGTAGAGATTAAGCCGGGAGATATGAAATGGAAGGATGTGAATGGAGATGGCATGATTGACCAGTATGATCAGGTGGTAATAGGAAATACCACTCCTCGCTGGTTTGGTGGTTTTAATACCACAATGTCTTGGAAGGGACTTAGCTTGTATGCCCGTTTTGATTTCGCGCTTGATTATTGGGTTTACGATAATCAAACCCCATGGCTCTTAGGATGTATGCAGGGGACTTACAATACGACAAAGGATGTCTTCAACACCTGGAATGAAAGCAATCCAAATGCAAAATATCCCCGTTATGTATATGGTGATCAGCTAGGAACCGCCAACTACAACCGCACCTCTACCTTGTTTGCATCCAAGGGCAACTATTTAGGTGTCAGGGAGTTGTCTCTGTCATATACTCTTCCTCAAGAATTGTCTAAAAAACTGTATATGCAGAAGTTACAATTCTCAATTACAGGACAAAATTTGGGTTATTTGACATCTGCCAGGACAGTGAGTCCGGAAATCTCCTCGGGATACCCCTTGCCACGGACCGTCATTCTTGGCGTTAATGTTACATTTTAAAAAATTGGAATAAGATGAGAAAGATAAAATTTATAAATCATATGGTGTTGTGTGTAGCTGCTATTGTTACAACTTCATGCGGGGACCTGCTCGATCTCGCCCCGATAGACAATTATGGAAGCGGCAATTTCTGGAAGACGGAGGCCCAGGTCAGTGCATATGTGGATGGGCTTCATGATGCCTTAAGAGCTAAGGCCGGGCAGCACGTCATCACTTTTGGAGAATTGAGGGGGGGGCATTACAAGGATGGTGTAAGTGCAGATGGACTGACTATTTCCAACGGTGCAATTATTTTACAGAATTTATCCAGAGAGACTCCTGGAGTTAGTAAATTTGGAGATATTTATGGTTGTATAACTAATATCAATCTTTTTATTGCCCATGTAACAGATGCCGCTTTTATGCCGGAGAATAAAAAGAATTATTATTTGGGACAGGCATATGGTCTTCGCGCCTTTTACTATTTTGATCTTTATAGGGTCTATGGTGGGGTGCCCATTCGTTTGGGTGTGGAAGTTGTCGAAGGAGAGCTTGACCCGCTCAAACTTTCTTTGGGGAGGGCTAAACCCAGTGAAGTCATGGCACAGATTAAAAAGGATCTGGACACTTCACTTCAGTATTTTGGAGAACAATCAGGTTTCGACCCATATGGACACGGCAATAAGGTATACTGGTCAAAGGCCGCTACGGAATGTCTGGCCGGCGAGGTCTATTTATGGAATTCTAAAGTGACCATTGGTGATAACAAGGCCGATATATCAGATTTGTCAAAGGCCAAGCATTTCTTAAAAAATGTAGAGGGTAATTATGGACTCCAGTTGCAACAGGATTTTAAGCGTATATTCAGCACCGATAACGAAGGTAATAGTGAAGTGATATTGGCCGTTTCCTATATGGAGGGTGAAGCTGAAAATTCACTTCCTCGCGCATATACTTATTCCCTTGTTTCCGGGACGACCAATAAAGATAGTTACAGGGCGGATGGAAGTGTTTGGAATGATGCGCTTGATATACAGAATAACGGGCAGCAGCAGTATGAGTATAAGTTCGCCCTTTATGAGAAGTTTGAGGATAGTGATTCTCGTCGTGAAGCTACATTTATGCCTTCATATCGGAAAAAGGAAAGTGGAGAATTATACATATATGGTACCCATGTATGTAAGAATTTGGGTTCTCTCAATGCTCAGGGGAACAGAGTTTATGATGGTGATTTTATTCTTTATCGTTTATCCTGGGTATATCTGGCATTAGCCGAGATTGCTAATATGGAGAGTGATAATGTAAATGTTGAGAGATATATAAATTTAGTCAGAAATAGGGCGTATAAGTCTGAGACAGGTTCGCATATATATAAGGCATCTGATTTTCTAACTAATGAATTAGCTATTTTACATGAAAAGGATAAGGAGTTTGTACAGGAAGGACAGCGTTGGTGGGATTTGTGCCGCATGAAAAATGCAAAGGACGGAATTCCATTAGTGTTCTGCAAAGAAGGGGATATTGAAGGTAAACGAGCGGTGCTTAATCAAGAAACTGAGGCATATAAAGTTTTGTGGCCGTTGGATAATGAGATACTTAATAATGATTCGGCCTTGGAACAGACCCCCGGTTACGAAAAGCAAGAAGAATAAATGAGGGTATCCGGTTGGAGGGGAAGGTATGTCTTATTCCAACCGGATGTACTTTTCCGTGTATTTAATTATATAAATAGAGATTGTATGAAAATGAAATATTTTACTTTATTGTTTTTTTGTAGTTTATTTGTCGGATGTTCAGATGAAACCTCTACCTCTTTTGTTAACAATCAAAACCAACAGGCTAGGGATACCATTGATAATGAGGATGATAATTCGTGGGTTTTAATTTTTGCAGATGAATTTAATATCGATGGGGCCGTTGACTCCAAGAAGTGGAATTATACTCCCAGGGGAGATGTTGCTCATGCCTATTATTATAAGCCGAATGATACATCCGTTGTTTGGTGTGAAGATGGCATGTTGAATCTCAAGTTTATGAAGGATGAAACAGATCCCCGCGGATATAAATCCGGAAGTATACGCACTGATGGGGGGAAATTTGATTTTACTTATGGTAAGGTAGAGGTCAAGGCCAAGTTTTCATCAGGGGACGGTTCATGGCCGGCTATATGGATGATGCCCGCCAGCTCAAAATATGGGGGATGGCCTGCAAGTGGTGAAATAGATATAATGGAGCATATAAAAGATTTAGATGTTGCTGTACAAACGGTACATACTACTGGTACGGAGCAAAAGACATATCCTTTTGGTCATTCAGGGTCTAAATTCAAGCGGGGTGAATGGAATATATGGGGAATAGAATGGAACGATAAGAAAATTGATTTTATGGTAAATGGAGAAGTTTGCGCAACCTATTATAACAAGGGTTTGGGCGCTGTACAATGGCCCTTTGATATTCCTTTCTTCTTGATATTGAATGTTGCAGGTGGAAAGGGGATGGCTGGTCCTATAAATGAGAAACATTTACCTTTTACCATGCAAGTTGATTATGTGCGGGTATATCAGTGGAAATAGATTTTGTAAAGCACGCTGGTAGAGGTTGACAAGATATATTCTATGATGTGATATGATAGGTAATTTATATTTTTCATTTTTTGACGTAAAAGTTTGTTTTAGGGGTGATCTCTATTGAAAGGATTTGTCGGCATTGTTGTGTCGACAAGTCCTCTTCGGTATTCTTGGGAAAGACGGATAATAATATTTCTCCACTCTCCCATAATGTGTTCTTGTCCTTCAAAGAGAAAAAGTTTAATGCAATAATTGTATCTTGATGAATATTAAAAAAAGTATCTTGTTTTTATGCGCAGGCATATTCTTGATTTCGTCACTCTCGTGTAGAGAGGGCGGACATGTTGCGAAATCATATAATGCCGGCATTAATATCATTCCCACGCCCCGCTCTTTAGAAAAGCGTGAGGGAAGTTTCAAATTGTCCGATGGTGTTTCTATAGGAGCCATTACCCCTGAGGCAAAAAAGATTGCAACGTATTTTGCCGCTAAAATCAGTCTGGCAACCGGGTACGATGTCAAGGTGGAGGATAAAGGAGAAATTACTCTAGTACTGGATTCTTGTGCAACGTTCTCTCCGGAAGGCTATGCATTGGATGTGGAATCATCCCGTGTGCAGGTAACAGCGTGTTCTCCCCGGGGATTATTTTACGGGATGCAGAGTTTTCTGCAGTTGCTTCCGGCAGAAATAGAAAGTGCCGGGATCGTGCGGGATGTTGACTGGGAGGCTCCTGCCGCCAATATTATCGACTCGCCACGTTTTGCATACCGCGGAATACATATGGATCCTTGCCGCCATTTTATGACGGTTGAAGAAGTGAAGAAGCAGATAGATGTTTTATCCATGTTCAAAATAAATACGATTCACTGGCATCTGACGGACGACCAGGGATGGCGTATTGAAATAAAACAATATCCAGGATTGGCGGAGATCGGCGGCAGGCGTATTGAAGGGGAAGGCGTGGAATACGGCCCCTTTTATTATACTCAGGAAGAGATCAAGGACATTGTCTCGTATGCGGCCGAGCGTTTTATCACCATTATTCCGGAATTAGAAATTCCGGGACATGAACTTGCGGCTATATCCGCCTATCCCGGGCTGTCCTGTAAGGGAGACCCCGTTACCCCTCGGAATATTTGGGGAGTGGAGGATATCGTAATGTGTCCGGGTAAGGAGAGTGTTTTTACATTCCTGGAAAATGTCATTGATGAGATGGTTGCCCTTTTTCCGGGCACCTATTTCCATATTGGCGGTGATGAATGCCCCAAAGAGAGTTGGAAGTCCTGTCCCCTTTGTCAGAAGCGTATTCTGGAGGAGGGAATAAAGCCTGATGGCAAGCATACTTCAGAGCAGTTGCTGCATACTTACGTTGTGGAGCGCATAGGGAAATATTTAGCCCGATATGATAAAAAAATAATCGGTTGGGATGAGATTCTGGAAGGCAAGCCTGACTCCACGGCGACCATTATGTCATGGCGGGGTGATGCCGGCGGTATATCGGCCGCTTTATCGGGACATGATGCGATAATGTCTCCCGGTCCGAACGGGCTCTATCTGGATTATTATCAGGGGGACAGCAAGATTGAGCCTATAGCTATCGGCGGTTGTTCGACTTTGGAAAAAGTGTATAATTACAATCCCGTACCCGACACATTGGTGCTTATTGGGAAGGACCATCATATAATAGGGGTTCAGGCTAATAATTGGAGTGAATATTTTTATAATAATGATATCCGTGAGTATCACATGTATCCCCGTTCCTTGGCTTTGGCGGAAGTCGCCTGGACTGATGCCAAACGCAAGAATTACGTGGATTTTGAACGGCGTATCAACAACGCGTATGTCCGTCTGGACGGACATGGCGTCAATTACCACATTCCATTGCCGGAGCAGCCGGGCGGTTCTTGTGACCATATCGCTTTTACAGACAGTGTGTCTCTGGAATTTACCACGAGCCGTCCTATTAGCTTAGTTTATACGCTTGACGGTACTGAACCTGGAGTATCCTCGGAAATTTATACTTCTCCTCTTTCTTTTTATCAGAACGGTATCCTTAAGATCGCTTCGTTGCTATCCTCTGGAAAACTGAGCAAAGTGCGTACAATCCAGATAGAGAAGCAGGTACTTTTGCCTGCTGTGGATGTAGAAGGGAGTTTTCATGGGTTAAATATGGAAGTGACATACGGTATGTTTCTTAATATGCAGGAGTTTATGAAAACGGGCAAGAGTGTGGATGTCAGTACGGATATCAGAGAAACGGGGGAATTAACGTCATTCGTGCCTTCTACGAATTCTATGCGAGACGTAAGACAATATGCTGCTGTGGCCACTGGATTTATTGATATTCCTGAAAATGGTGTTTACTTTTTCTCCTCTGATCTGGAAGAGGTTTGGGTCGGCGGAAAATTACTTGTAAACAATGGTGGAGAGGTGAAACGTCATTCCCGAAATGACCGCTCCATTGCTTTGGAGAAGGGGATGCATGAGTTGAAACTCGTTTTCTTGGGGCACATCATCGGAGGATGGCCTTCGAACTGGAATAACGGAGTTGTCATGCTGCGAAAGTCTGATGAGAAAAAATTCCGAAAAATAACAAGTGACATGCTTTGGAGAAAAAAGTAGAGCTTATAATCTTTTTAAAAATATAATCATATGAGACGAATTTTATATTGTTTTCTGTTTATTGCAGGCGGGGGTATTATCCATGCATCTGCCAGAGAAGAAAGAGTAGGGACAGAGGATCGGATTAAACCGGATAGTGTTTTATTTGTTGACAGTTTTGACGGTAGCTCCGTCGTGCCCGATACAGCAGTCTGGAAACTTTGTACGTATGCTAACAATGCCTGGTCACAGTGGTTTAGGGATGTGAATGGTTATGAAAACGTAAAAGTGGAGGATGGTTATTTGAAGTTGAGGGCCTGTAAGGATAACGGGACTTATAAAAATGGCGGGGTATTCTCCAAAATCGGTTTTCCCTGTGGTACACGTTTGGAAGTTAAAGCCAGATTAACCAAATTGGTTCGTGGAGGTTTTCCCGCTATCTGGCAAATGCCCATAGGAGCACCGGAATGGCCCAGAGGGGGAGAAATAGATCTTATGGAATGGGTTCAAGGAACTCCCTTGCAGATCTATCAGACAGTACATACTTATTATATAAACGGAGCAAACGGTTCTGCGGGCGTAACTAACAAGAATCCTGATAAAAACTTTGATGTGACTAAGGATCATGTATATGCAGTGGAGCGTACTGAAAAGGAAGTTATATTCTATGTCGACGGCAAAGAGACCTGGAGATATGGGAATCAATACTTGGATGAGGGGAAATTACAGTATCCGTTTTGTGAATATCCCTTCAATATAATTCTGAACTTCTCGTTGGGAGGCGAATTGAATGGCAGGATGACATGGTCGGGAGAAATCTGTGATGAAGATTTGCCGGGAGAGATGTGGGTTGACTGGGTGCGTGTTGTGTCGTTAAATAATGAAAATCAGTCCGATACGGGCGATAAATAAATATCATTTGTTACAAGGCTGTTTTAAAACTGAAAGGTAATAAGTGTAAACAATATATGTGTATAATTTAATTTTATAAGATTTCATATGAAGATTTTTTGCCTTCTACTATTGTTGCTTTGCTCAATGAATTCCATGTCTCAGGAAAAAATTCCTTTTGAGATCAGGGATGGACATTTTTATCGGTATGGGGAGACAACCCCTATTCTTTCTGGAGAGATGCATTATGCCCGTATACCACACCAATATTGGCGCCACCGCTTGCAGATGATGAAAGGAATGGGACTTAATACCGTGGCAACGTATGTTTTTGGGAATCTCCACGAGGTTGAACCAATTTTTCCGAAGATGAGAATCTGGCGGAATATATAAGGATTGTCGGGGAGGAAGTGATGATGGTCATCCTTCGTCCCGGACCTTATGTTTGTGCCGAGTGGGAATTCGGCGGGTATCCTTGGTGGCTGCAGAATATACCAGGTATGGAAATAAGGAGGGATAATACGGAGTTTCTGAAATATACGAAAAAATATATTGATCGTCTGTATCAGGAAGTGGGCCCCCTGCAATGTACCAAAGGTGGTCCTATCATTATGGTGCAGTGTGAAAATGAGTTTGGCTCATACGTTTCCCAGCGTAAAGATATATCGTTTGAAGAGCACCGTTCCTATAATGCAAAGATCAAAGGGCAGCTGGCTGATGCCGGATTTACCGTTCCGTTGTTCACCTCCGATGGAAGTTGGTTGTTTGAGGGCGGGTGTGTGGCAGGTGCCCTGCCTACGGCCAATGGGGAGAGTGATATCGCTAATCTTAAAAAGGTGGTGAACCAGTATCATGGTGGCAAAGGACCGTATATGGTTGCAGAGTTTTATCCGGGCTGGCTGTCGCATTGGGGAGAACCGTTTCCTCAGGTCTCTGCCTCGGAAATCGCCCGCCAGACTGAGGCTTATCTGCAAAATGATGTTTCATTTAATTTTTATATGGTGCATGGAGGAACGAACTTTGGTTTTACCAGCGGTGCCAATTATGACAAGAAAAGGGATATACAGCCTGATTTGACCAGTTATGACTATGATGCTCCTATCAGCGAGGCCGGTTGGATCACTCCAAAATATGATTCTATACGTTCCGTCATCCAGAAATATGTGAAATATCCCATACCTACTCCTCCTGCCCCTATACCGGTTATAGAAATCTCTTCGATAAAACTGGAGAGGGTAGTTGATGCCCTGCTTCTTGCACAAAGTATACAACCAGTGAACGCCTCTACTCCTCTGACGTTCGAGCAACTTAATCAGGGATATGGTTACGTTTTGTACACCCGTCATTTCAATCAACCTATCAGTGGAATCCTTGAAATCCCAGGATTACGTGATTATGCCGTGGTTTATGTAGATGGTGAGAAAATAGGTGTTTTAAATCGCAATACCAGAACATATTCTATGGAGATAGATATCCCGTTCAATGCCACTTTACAGATTTTGGTGGAGAATATGGGACGTATCAACTATGGAAGTGAGATTGTATATAACACAAAGGGGATTATCAGTCCTGTCACTGTTGCCGGTAAAGAAATTACGGGTGGCTGGAATATGTATCGGTTACCAATGGATAAATGTCCTGTATTGACTGAATTTGGCGATAATGTCTGCAGGAACACACCTTTGCAGGCTGTTCAATTCAAGGATCGCCCGGTTATTTATGAGGGAGAATTCACATTGGATCAACCGGGAGATACCTTTATCGATATGCGTGCATGGGGAAAAGGGGTTATTTTTATAAATGGTAAACACATCGGCCGTTATTGGAAAGTGGGACCACAACAGACTCTTTACATTCCGGGTGTATGGTTAAGAAAAGGTGAAAATAAGATTGTAATTTTTGAACAGTTGAATGAGGTTTCCCAACAGAACGTCAATACGGTCCGAAAACCCGTGTTAATGAATTTAAAATAGTATTATCGATATAATGGTTGTATTTATAAGCACTGATATTTGTGCTGTTTGTGTCTAGGTTGAAAATGGATGATCGGAAAAATCTGCTGGTGGTTTCTTCCAATTGTATTAATTTATTTTGATGTTTTTAGTGTGTTCAATCAAAGAAATACGAATAGGGGGGGATTTTAGTTTTTTGATAAAGTATAACGCTGAAATAGTTTTTTATCTTTTAATAAACAATCTATGAATAACATTTTAAAACAAGCGGGAGCAATTCTGTCGCTCTCGCTATTGTGTGGGATGCAGGTTTATGCGTTC
>OGRA01000943.1_pt1 | contig 29268 bp, 45 predicted proteins | sample 1553351 | NCBI WGS metagenome assembly OGRA01 (sample SAMEA2580056, study PRJEB22360) | human gut metagenome | biome: human gut; feature: human-associated habitat; material: faeces | place: Denmark | collected 2008/2010
TGTGTCGTCCTTATTGTTGTGGCAAACAACAAAATATTTTAGTCGCTTCATTTCATCCTCCAAAAGCGCAGACTCAGACAGCAAAACATTCATATTGAATACCATTATATAACAAATTTGTCAGATATTCCATAATTATTAAGACAAATATTCCGCAAGCATGAATCAAGAAGGCTAACAGCACAAAAAAGCCGGGGCTACTCTCGCAGTAGCCCCGGCTGAAAATAATAGTCACAGGAAACGAATTTCGGCTGCCGTCGTCATGCGTTTCCCATCAATAATGCTGTGGATTGCATGTGCGGAATACCCACCATCTCCGTATCCGGAAGAAGTCCAGAATCCGTCTTTTTCGGTTTGAGGAAGGCAACGGATGTACCAGTAAGATGCACGTCCGCCGTTCTGTTTTTTGGTTTCCGTATCTTTTTCACGCATCCAATTGCAGTGTTCTGCCCATTCGGAATCGGAAAAATCAGGTTTTTCGCCATCAAAAAATCCGGCAATACCAGCATCGACGCCGATATCTCCGACATAGCGCCAAGAACGCCCTCTTTTGATACGTTCTTCGAGCTGCTTCAGGCAGTCTTTGTCGCCGTCAGCAAGAACGATGCGAGCACAGGATACGTAGCGATATCCGGCTTCTTCGCGATATGCCACCATGCAGTTATACATACCCGGCGCCATATTCTCGATGGACGTCCTGCACCACACGTCGGCGTCGTAGCACGGGTCCGTAATGTCGATGTGCTGACCGGTAATGTGAATCTGACCGACCTTTTCAAATTGTTTTTTCATATTCTTGGGTTCGCGGTCCCGGCTCTGCTGAGACCGCATGACCCTTTCAACTCCTCTCTGATATCCGATGTCAGTTTTCGTCTTCCCGATGTTCGGGGAAATGAGCGCCTTTCCATGTGCGTTTTTCTGCAATGTCTTCATCGACATACACGAGCTTTTTCAGCGGCTTTGTCGGTGGGATTTCGGGGAAATCTCTTTTCACCGATGTCCGTACAAAAGCGACCGGAGAATCCGTTTCATCTGCGTCTGCGCAGCCGGCGTAAAGGCGTGCGGTAAATGAGTCCGGATAGCACTCATTCGGCATTTCCGTGCTTACCAGATAAAACCGTCGGTCGTTGTGATACCCGTCGATGTCAATGAAGGGGAACTCTTCGTCGATGTCTGCATGGGCTACGAGAGAAGTCCCTTCGTCATTCTCAACGCACATTTCGAAGCCCTCGATACAGGCTTTTTTAAGTGCTTTGTTTTCGCGGATGAGTTCTTCAAGAGAAACATCCATCGTTCCTTTATCAGTGAAAATGCGAATACTGGTTTTCATATGAGTTTGGCGCACAAACGCGCATTCAGCTCCTTTCTTTTGCTTCGGGTCAGCGAAGTTCATCCCGGACATCTTCCAAGATAATTCCGAGAAGATTCTGCCCTTTTCCATTGACCGTTCCCCATGTCGTGTCGCCCCAGTCGTTTTCCTCATACAAGCGGGAGTAGCCCGTTGACAGAAGACTCCGGCGCAGCGCATCATTCTGGGTAAATTTGGCCAATACAATTTCGTACATGATGGATTCCTTCATGTACTCCCAGTCGGGCCTGAGTTCCACGCGGCGCCCCAGCCGTTTTGCTTCCGACGGATTCAAAGTTGCAAACTCCGCAGCGCGTTTGGGGCATTTCTGTGCCTGAAATGCTGCTTCATTGTTCGCATACATCACGTCGTTGTACATGACCGGCGCGTCATAGAAATTGCTCAGAAAGCGGTATTTCCCAAAAAAGCCACGGATGGGTTCAGCACGATGGTTTTTGGCTGTTTCGTCGCGAAGAGCATTGACAAGCTCCCGAATCATGGTCCCTGCGTCAATGCAGCTTGATGCCAAATCATCCCACGCATCCGAGGAATCAGCCCAGACTCTATGCTCCTCAATGAGATGAGGCGCAAGTGTCCGTGCCATAATGGCTCCTTCACGTGAGAGATTTCTTTGTTTTTGCAGCGTCATATTTCAGTTTGCTCCTTTTAACTGTTTCAGGACAGAAAACCGGGAATCCGACCGCATGTGAATGGGACTCCCCTCTTTTCAAGTTCCTTCAGGAGAATGTTTCTGCCCTCTTCTTTCCCCATCAGTCCGCTGCCTGCCGTAAAAACGGCTTCGCTGTACCAGCCTTCCGGGCAATTCTCCCCTCTTTCCCGATAAACAAGGACGCGGTTCGAATCGTTCGGGTCGGCCTTCAGCACACCATACGCGATACATTGGCTCACCAGCTGAATGCACTGATAAAAACTGAGATTTTCCATGTTTATTCTCCTTTTGTCGTGTATCCCTGCATGACCTCAAGGATTGTGTCTGCCAGTTCATCGGCACAGCAAAACCTCGATACAGCTGCTCCCAGCCATGTACCTTTGGTCCCGTTGACTCCGTTCAGGAGCTTGATACCTGTACCGCCCGCTGCCTTCCATTCATGCAGATTGCGTGAGTAATCGTCCAGCAGAATGTAGCCCGCATCGATGTTCCCAACGAGAGCATTGACGTAGCTCGGTTTGGAAATGTTGTGAGGAACATACAATCTGTGCCCCGCATCGATGTACGGGAGATATTTTTCGACCCACTGGTTTTTCTCCTGAAGAGCATATTTGCTTTCCGTGAAATATGCGCTCAGTACGTACACCTCGACGCCTTTGTCAAAAAGGAGTTCAACTGCCTTTTTAACGGAATTGTGCGGCAGAAGCGTGCTGAAATAGCCCTGTACAAAAAGGTCTTCGTAGGAGGCGGCAGCTTTCCACTCAGCGAGAGTGCCGTCCATATCTACGAACAGCTTTGCTTTCGTCATTTTTCGATTTCCTTTCTTTGTTCAATATTCGCATCTCGTATCCCAATCGGGATTTCCGAGGATGCTTCGTGCCATTTCGGTGGCTGCGTTCTGGAGGTTGATGTACTCCGCTTTCTTGTTCGTGAGGATAGTCGCGTCGCCGGTAAAGCTACGCAGATTTTCATGTCCGACTTCAAAAATGAGCATGACCTCTCCATCCGGCAGGATTTCCTGCAGCTGATGAATCATCAGGTCATAGTCACACGGCTTTTCTTCTTCGTAATCTTCTTCCACAGCTGCATCGACTTCTTCAGCCGCTTGATTGTCTTCCGGAGAAACGCCCTGAATCGAATTGTACGCGCCGAATCCGAAGCGTCCGTTGTTCTCGAAGACTGCGACACGGTCGCCGCAGACCATCCTGCTCACAATGTTTCTCAGCCGTTCTTCGTCTGTTGTTTTGAAATAGTTTGTGCGGGTCATTGCCTGATAGGTTGCCATAATCCATTCTCTCCTTTTGTTCTTTTCAGTTTTGAAACTGGTAACGTGTTATCGTATCGGGTACATGGGAAGTCTCACAGCGCCCTGAGAAAGAAGCTCACGACATCTGGACGTATAATCCAGTACATCTGAAAGCCAATTTTTGAGGATGGGTTCCAGCTCTTTCTCATCTTTCCCGTTGTCATTCAGCAGCTCATTGGCCCCTTGTTCCAAAAGTCTGATGCGTTCAGTGAATTTTTCCCGTTCTTCGGTATTCTTCAGCACCGCATACATTTTTCTGAACCATTTCGAGCTGTGGTCACCGTGATACACCCATACGTGGCCGGACGGAAATCCGTCTACCATCAAATCGTGCCACGAATGACCATTGTCGCTGCTGTACATGAACAAAGCGGGGTTCTGCTTGACTTCCTCGCTTACACCAACCGTAATTCCGGTTGGGATGCGGCGGAAATACGCCCTCGGATAGTCGATTTTCCCGATATCCATAGGAGCAGCACGCCATTTCAGCCCATCGAAGGAATACATCCATCCCACAGGGCAGGCGTATATTTCCCTGCGCCGAGCAGATTGTTCGCTCCCTTCATTGTCCGGAAAAACGATATCCCCGTAGAGTTTTTGGTATCGATAAATGTCGTCTTTCATCGTTTCGTGCCTCTCTTTTGTGAATGAGTCAGGGCCGTTGTTGACCCTGACTTCACGCGTTTCATTTACCTTTTTTACCGGTTGCCTGAGCCAGTTGAGTCATCAGCTTAGTTCGTTTCTGACGCTCGCCCATCAGCTCCAATGCAAAGTCCAATGTCTGCCGTTCGTGCCATTTGTTTGAATCGCCGTCACGTTCACATACGGTCCCGTCTGTGCCCGCTTTCAGGACGCCTGCTTTGATACAGTCATCAATCAAGCACAAACAGGCATCAAAACTGATTTGTGCCATTGCTTTTCACCTCCGTTTAAAGCAAAAACCGCCGGAGATTTCCCAGCGGTTTCGCAATGTAATTGACCTTCCGGTCTTTTTCGGGCTTTTGCACGGTCGTGCAGATTCCCGTAATGCAGGATTAAATGTATATAAAAAGGGCAGGCTCTCAAAAGAGAACCTGCCCTTGGACAGTTTATGAAGCGTAAAGATATAGTATCAGTTGATATAATTTAAGTGTATTTGTATTGCTGAAAATGTCAACATGAAACATACCGCCTAATCCCCTTGCGTCGCCCCGAAAAACGAATACGATGATTGTATCACAAGCGGGAAGGAGGCCAATATTTTGAAAATCAAAGCCAAAATTACGGTGCGGGTCGCTGCTAAGCATACTCGCGTAGCTGTGCGGACCGTCCATGAATGGACGGTCAGCAAGACTGCCATCGCACAGGCGGCGACCGTCTGCGGCGTAGTATTGCTGCGCATCATCTCGGTCGTCGGTAGCGGCGGCGTCTGATGCGCAAGCATCGGCCATGCGAATGCATCGCATGGCTGATATACATATCACGTATTAGGACCAAAAGATATATTCGCCATGCAGTTCATGGATTCGATTGAGGATGGCATCAACGCGACGCCCGTTTGAGCACTGATTCCACGCACGAATCATTTTTTCGAGCTTTTCGTCTTGCTCAGGCACGCAGAAATCACAGCAGTCAGTGAAAAGGCGCTGGCCGGTGTATTCCTCGAAGACGCTTCGTTTGCCGTCTACAATGTCTTGCCGCTGCTGGCCGTAGTAATTGATTTGTCCCATATATGCCTTTCCATATTGCTGAAAGACACCGTGAACGATTCGCGCATTGATATCATTGAAGGTATCGTCAGCCTCATGGATTGCAAAGTATCCTCCGCAGGAAGCAGCATAGTTTTGACGTTCCAGCAGACATTTCTGGAGCGGATTCATTTTTGTTTTTCGCATTTAGGTCATCTCCTTTTGATTGACAGAAATTCAGCCAGCTCAAATGAGCTGGCTGTCTCATCTCTTGCAAAACCGTCATACGACTTTGCATTTCAGTTTTTCGGCGACATCGTTGGCGAGCCGGCGAACAATCACCGACGGCGCCGGACCCCAATACTCAAAGAATTGGTATCCAGTATACCCTTTCTCGACTGGAGCCGCACTGGTGGAAAAGAATGCCGGACATGTTCCGGGCACTCTTCATTTCGTTGACTGTCGCAACAAAGTCAGATGCATCCGCATCGTCCATGTCAGCCTCAAAATTGTACTCTATCCCCCAAGAATGGATGCCATCGGGCTTATGGACACGGACATCGCTTTTCACTGTCTTCCGTGTATACGATTCCAGTTCCGACAGTTCTTCGTCGATAGCTTGGTGGACGAGGTTGTTCCCTGCCTCGCAGCACGCTTCATCGACTTGTTCCCAATCGATTCGAGAGGCTGCTGCGGAAATAAACCGGCTCATTTCTTTCTCATCCAGTCCGGACAGTTCCTCAAATGCTCCGCTTTCAATGGCATTGCGAACATCGTCTTCACCATTCCACAGAACATATTGGTCGTATCCAGCGAGGTCGGCCAGAATCATATTGTCCCCTGCACTGTCACACAGCTCTGTCAGTGCTCGAAGCGCTTCATCCTGTTCAGGCGTGGCAGCCGTGACATTGGCAAGAAGTTCTTTCAGTCCGCTTTTTGAAATGTTTTCCATATTTCTTTCCTTTCTCAAATTCACTACCTGCTTCAGCAGTTGTTTTACTCGTTCCCGGCTTCTTCGCCCGCCTCTTTTGAAACGGCATCCTGCGTCGCTGCTCTGTCAGCCAGCTCGTAATGGATTGCGTCATGAATCATGTCCTTGACCATCGTCGTGCAGTTCTCTTCCAGATAAGTCCAATCGACACGATTCGCAACATCGGACACGAACTGGTCCAGTTCCTCATCAGAAAAACCGGAAAGCTCACTTTCATAGGTCCCGCCGTCGAGGATGCAACGTGTCTCATCCTCTCCGTCAGACAGGATGGCCATGTTGTACAGGGAAAGGTTTTCCAGATTCATGTATTCTCCGGCCTCATTGCACAGGTCCATCAGAGACTCATATGCAATCTTTTGCTCAGGTGATGCAACGGTAGCGCTTTTGAGCAGCTCCATCAGTGCTTTTTTGGTGATTTCTGCCATGATTTCACTCTCCTTTACTCTTCGGGACGGAACGCAATGCGGCACAAAACCCATTGTTCCGGCTTGTTTTTGATATCCTTCAGGTGCGTCTGATTCGGCCACGGGCAAATCAGGTCGAACTCATCGATAAGAAGATAATTCGTTTCCTCGTTGGCCGTCCCACTGAGAAGTTCGAACGCTTTGCTGAGCATATCGCACATCTCAGGTTCAACGCAGCTGTTTTCAATCTGCTCGCGAAAACGGGAAACAGTTTCCCATGCATCGGTCCGATTGAGGTTTTCCATTTCATCGGCCCATCTGATAACCGTCTCAGGCTTTTTTGCGCCGAAGGCGATAGGCTCGTCTTCACAGAGCGCTTCCGGCATGAGGTAATCGCTTAGCATCGGCGTTCTGGATTCGCTGTCGTAGAGATGCTTGACCCTTTCGCGAACGATTCCCAGCATCACATCCGAGGATTGGCTTTTTTCGAGTTCACCGCAATACAGCAGTGTATAGTAGTTTGCTTTCATCAAATCACTCCTTTTTTTCATCAGGGACCGGGTATTGGCTCAGCACATTCGGATGATAAACCGAGAGCGAGTCCCGAATCATCTCAAGCCTATTCTTTTTCCATTCGGGATAAGACAAGGTCGTTGCCAGCTGCATCCGGTAATTGGGCGTCAGGATTTCCTTTGCATAAATCCATTCGGCTGCGTATGCATCCGGTCCTTCCTGAAGGGCAACGAAGTGTTGCTCAGAGGGACGGGTATGTGCGTTTCTCTTGTTTTTCAAAACGATTGCTTTTTCGAAAAACGCCAGAACTTCCGGACGAATGTTTGTGTCAATAATGAGGCCGCTTCCATTCTCAGCGCAAAAAAGCCAGATACCATCGGCCAACTTGCGCTGTTTGTCAGGCAGGCCCCACATCTGAGCGGCGAGCCGACGGGCAACGAAATCAATTCGTCTCTTCGTCATCTGTATCCTCCCATTTCATTTCTTTGTTTGCTTTCATCAGCGCTTCTCGTGCGCTCTCTTCGTCAAGGAACGCTTCGGACCCTAACCGGTACGTCTCCAAGCCAACACTTGTAAAGGCTCCAACCGTGGATGCTGCGGTTCGTTCCGCGAATACTTCCACGAACACCGCATCATCCGAATCATACTTCACGGACCATACTTCGCCCTTGAAGACCTCGTACTCGTGTGTCCTGTATGTCCTGCCCAGCGTGTTAGTTTTCAGCTTCGGAGCAACCACATAAACATGGTCGCCGATATTGACCGGATGGATGTCGACTTCGATGGGCTGGATGACACATGAAAAGCATTCCAGCAGTTGCCCCAGCGCATAGTCCGCAATCTCATAGATGCCGGCCTCATCGCTGCTGCAATAGCCGCCCGGAACGGAATTGCCTTCTTCGTCGGATACGGAGTTGTCTTCCAATCCGCGTTTTTTCAGCTCTTCAAGATAGATGGTGTGCATAGCCTCGTATGCCTCTTCCTTTGTCCGGTGAGTGCTCTCGACCGTCATCTGCGAAATCGAGCCATTTTCTTTGTCGATTTCCGTGATGAGTACGGAAAAAATTTGCATTTTACTCATTTTTGTCATTCTCCTTTTTATGTTTGTTGACTGGACTTTATATGAAAAAAGGAGATATCAGCTCAACGCCGATATCTCCTGAAAGCACCTGTTCACTGTCGAACAGACACAAAAAGGGCAGGCTTTTCAAACGAAAAACCTGCCCCTGCAGTTTATGAAAATTACCAAGTCATAATATGTGTTCTATGTATTTGATTGTATTGGTTTTGCTTAAAAAGTCAACAGCACAACAAACGCAAACCGCATCACGAAACATTGCGAAGGAAGAAATTCAAAGTCCATGCTTATTCAGTTCGAGAAGGAGCTTTGCGACCTGTTTTCCAAGCGTTTTATCTGTGTATCCGTCTGCAGGCTTGATTCGGCCTTGAAAATAGGATGTGTGCCATATCGACAGCAGCGGGATTTTCTTTTCCCCCATCGGGAGAACGTACTTTCCCTCCTTATCTCCTTCTGCACCTAAATATTCTGATGCCAAAAAGAAGGTTTTCTGTCCGCACCATGCTATGACATCCGGCGCGATGATGCTGATTTCTTCCAGAATTTCTTCACGGAACTGACTGCAATACCAGCGCATCCTCTCAATGTTCGTGCTGCTTGTACCGCCAGCTTTGTTGAGGTTCATCATTGCAAAATGCAGCGCGGCCTCTTTGGCAGGCATATCAGGGCATTGCGCAATTACCTTGTACAATTCGCACATTCTCAGACGCATCTTACCGCGCCAGCTGTCATGGCCGGTTCCATGAAATTCCAGAAAATCCTTCCTGCGGTCCGACGTACAGCTGTCATGGCTCTCATATTTGGTATTCGCTTCGTTCGAGATAAACAGAACTTTTTTTGATTCTTTTTCGAACACAGGTTCATCGACAATCCCGTCCGGAATAAACCTGATTTGCATTCCACACGGGTCAAGCAGTTTTTGACGTTTTTGCCATGCGTCAAATAAGCTGTTCAGGCTTTCTGTTTTTGTCATGATTCAGCTTCCTCACCAAGACGTCTGTATTCGTCGTACAAAACATGGATGGCACGATTCGCGTCCTTACTGCGAGATACCTTGTCCATATGAAAGTGGCCGCAATACCATCGCCGAAATTGCGCTTTATCATATACTTCGTCCAGATAACTGGCTACCGGGTCATCAAAGATACGGTTGATGCCACACGATATCATTTGGGACCGAGGCATCGTATGTGTGAGGATGTAATCCACCTTAAAGTCGTTCTCTTCAAGTGTCTTCAGACCGTGCTCCATGACCTGTACAAAAGGCACTTCCTGAGGCCACCAATCTCTTCCTTCCTGCCTGAGATATCGGTCGTGTGAGACGGCGCCGCCGAATACCCAGATTTTGAATCCGTCAATCTCGAAGCAGTCACCTGTCACCAGATTCATAACGTTGGGTGCATCAGGTGAGCGCCGTACGCGTCCGCCATGCCAAGATTCTGTGGGGATGGATTCCCAGTAGTCATAATTCTCGTGATTTCCCAATACAAACAGAACGGAAAAAGGCTTATTCGCCATCCAACGCATCCAATAAAGATACGTCTTCCGGGCAGACCGGACGGATTCCATCGGAGACCATGCAGAGTCTTCCATTACTTCGCATGTCAGAAACGGAAAACCAAAATCGCCGCAAATTATTACATAGTCTTCACTGCCCAGTTCTTTTGACTCCGGAAATTCCGATGCACCGATTTTAGATATTTCCAAATCTCCATGAGTATCTCCGAACACCCAGATAGACATATCATACCCCTTTAAACAAGGCAGCTGCACATTCATGCAGCTGCCAGATTTGTTACCGTTCAGTTTCGATTCCCACTACACGCCCAATAAACCGCATCTCCAGATTGGGGTTCAATACCTTGTCAGTGTACGCGGGATTGTAGGATACCAACCTCGGTCCTCCGACACTCGTATACTGTTTCACGTAGTTCTCGCCGTCATATTGGAAAATTCCAAGTTCATTGTCACGGGGAGCTTCCCCATCGCTGCGCTTGATGAGCAGAATTTGACCATCGTGAAGCACAGGCTCCATACTGTTACCTGCTACACGCACAGCAAAATCCGGGGTTTCGCTGCAGTTATCGAGATTGCACAGGTATTCACAACCGATATCAGACTCCGCGATTTCACCAAAGCCTGCTGATACCGGCGTGTCATACAGATGAAGGAGAATCGTTTTGTGACGTACTGCTTCAGTGTATTTTCCTGATGCAATTAAGTCGTCCCGATACGCCTGTAATTTCATTACGCCCTCGGCATTCAAGACTTCGGTTCTTCCGCCCACTCCGACAAAGCCGTTTGCAAGGTCATACGGGTTGTTAATCCCATACATCTTGCAAAGATTGAGAAAAACAGAAGCCGGCATGTTACCGGTGATTCCGCTCTCATACCGTCTAAGCGACTGCGGTGTGATTTCATTACCAGTTTCCGCAAGTTCGTCGCATACCTCGCACATTTTCTTACCAGCATTCTCACGCAGGCTTTTTAAAATTGCACCGACCTTTTTCGGGTCCCAACTAATATGTGCGTTTTTCATAAATGTAATCTATGCATCATCGTATTTTGATGATGAAGAAGCCGGCTGAAAGCAAGCTTCTTGTCTCCTTCCTTTAACCGTTATATCCGCCCTCTAAATTTTACAACATTAGAAGACGAATTGCAACACATTTGAACATTTTTGAGGAATAAATATCAAAATTGTCGTGTTGCTCCAGATTTTCAGAATGCAAGATAGTCAACGCTCTGGTTGGCATAAGGAACGAGTTTCAAAGCAAATGGAGTTCTCAAGAAGTGAACGTCCAAACCGCTGCTTTCCTTTTCTCTTCTCGTATTCATTCCAAAACGAAGTCGGTCAAGGGCATCAGCATCTTTAAGAATGCAAAGAAGCTTCCATACGTTCTCCCGGTCTTTGTCTCGAAATCTTTTTCGAATCAGTAAGTTTGCTTTGTCGTCATCCAAGCAATGTGCTCGAATTAAAGTGGAAGCAATTTTATTGCGAGCTTCTTTCTCCTCAAATATTTTTTCAGATTCTTTTCCGTGCGAGCTGTTTGCTGTATCATCCCCACGACCGATATCGTGATATACTGCAGCGAAACAAAGTGCATTCATACTATCGTAATCGAGATGCTCGTGAACTCCCAGAAACGAAGCAAGCTGCAGAACTCTTAAAGAGTGCAACGCGTCATGAGCTGTATTTGTATTGTCAGAAACCTGATACAGTTCTTTCAATATATCCTTGAATGGATAATACCATTCCATCGCCTCCGGAAGAAGTGCTTCGATTTCTTCGCTTTCCATATCATATAACGGTTCCTCTTTTTCGAAGACAACCGTACCCGGAGTTACAAGAACTTCCTCTTCTGCTGCGTTGTCACAATCCTTCGTAAGGTATTCAATGATGTCATTTTCTTTTACTCGGCCTGTAATAATGGATGGGTTTTTCCCAAGCCTTGTGGTAAAGAAATAAGCAACATTGATGTTTGGGGTCCATGAGACCGACGTCTCAATTGAAGACGATTTATCACAGACACCACGATACACACGAATTTCGTTTGGAGCACAGCGTTCCAAACGAGAAAGTCGTTCTTTTGTTTCGCATTTCATTTCTTCTGTTTTGCATTGAGGAAGGACCTTCAAAACGTCAGGAGAAATGGTGCTGGAAACAAAATCTGAAGTAATGTATATTGACAGGAATGTGTTGTAAAAGCAAGGTGTTGGCCCTTCAATTTCCAAAAGGCGAGACATGTTTTCCATTCGGAGTCCGTCCGGCATCGAAATGAATAATCCGATATACTCTTTTTTCTCCAAATGAGACAATCCGTGTTGGATTGCTGAAAGGATTTTCTTTTGGAATTCTTCCCGAGTCAGCTCAAAAGGAGTCAAAATTTCTCTACCAAAAATATGAAGGTTGAGATATATGAGATTTTGTTTATCGTAATATACCGTGTTGTAATCAAGACCTGACCGATAAAAAATATGTTCCACAGGAAGTAAGGGGAATTCTTGCTTCCATTCATCTTCGGTGTAACCGGGAACAAAGCCTTGTTCTTCAAGCCTGTCTTTGTCATCCTGTGTTTTTACCAGCGAAAGCGGGTAAAATTTATCTTCTCCACGGTAAGCGACATCTGAAATCAGTTCACTCTTGTTCATATCTAACCCCTGTTTTTCAGAATTTTAATTTTAAAGACTTTCGTGCTTTATCGTCCTCACAGCATATGCAGCGGGCATCTCCAGTCGTCTTCACAATATTGTCGAAACAATCCTCTGTATGGTTTTGGAAGGTATACCATATTTCTACCCTATTTTACCATATATCTACTATATGACAATCGTGGAATTAAAGCAAAAAATGTTTACTTTCTAAAAATCAATGTTGACAAAATTGCAAGTTTATGGTATAGTATAAGTGTCAGAAGACACTTCCCATTTTTCGGAGGCTTTTCAAATGCAAGGTTGTTCATCATACAACAGAACAAAACAGATGACTGGACGACATCAGCGTTTGGAAGCGTGCCTGTGAAACTGCTTCACCTTTCTATTCTCCTTCCTTTTTTGATGATGTGCCCGCCAGCCAAGCATGCTGTCGGGCACATTTTTTTGATGGGGTATCGCCAAGTGGTAAGGCAACGGACTTTGACTCCGTAATTACGCCGGTTCGAATCCAGCTACCCCAACCACAAAATTTTCTTAATACGAGGTGACTCGTTGATGTTCACAGTAAGCATGACAAAAAAACAAAAGGAATGTTTTGAGAGCATATTCAGTACGATGGAATCGTTTTACAGGAACGACCTTGAAACGCTCTGCATCGTGATTGGACGTCACTACAAAATACCGGATGAAAGCGTCAAAAATGCGGCAGCTATTGTCAAATCTCTCCCGCAAGGTGTGACATTCCCCGTCCCTCAAAAGGCCGATGCACTCAAGGCAATTCATCAGCGCTGGCTGGACGGTGGGCTGACTCAGAAGGATGAACGATGGATTTTCAGAATGGACGACACAGAGCGGCGCCTTCTTGCGCATGTTTCTGATGTGTATTCTCGCCTTCTTATGGGCCAGCTCAATATGATATTTGAGGAGTTGGACATTGGATTGCCGGATAATCCCCATCTTCTTGATTTTTGGAATGATGCACGATGGAACGGAGCTGGTGGGATGCTTGAAGTCCGGAACCTGCTTTTCCCTGAAATTAAAGATTTCGGGTGGAATGGTGGATTCGGAATCAGCAACCCTAAGGTAACGTTTTTCAGTCGATTGGCTTATCAGATGGGAAAGGTGCTTTTGAGTGCAAATGAATTTTTTTTGCCAGTAACTGACGAACCTCCTTTAACTATCAAGATTTAACGCACTATAAGTAGCTCAGAGGATACAACTCCTCGGTTGACCGACTACGGACAATCATCCGTATAAACTCTAATCTTTATATAAGGAAAGGCGGAAAATATTATGACACTCTCTTTGAAATCTTTTGTTAAGGACTTCATCTACCCTCACGAAACGGTTGAGATTTCAGGCGTTGGCCCCAATGTGGATGGGAATACCACCCGCTATGAAGGGCCAGTTGAAGAAATCCCGGCCGAGCTTCTCGACTACTCTGTTGAGTATGTAACGATGAACGGCCGCGTAGACGACCCGTACACAATTCGAATCGAATGCGATTTCGAATCGAATGTTGGCCGTTTCGCAAAGGAATTCAATGAATCGCTTGAAAACGTGGCAGCCAATATTCTTTATGACGATGAGGAGATTGAGATTGCCGGCGTTGGGCCGAACGGAGACGGCAACTACGTGCGGTTCGAAGGCAGGGTAAGCGAAATCCCGGACGAGTTGAAGAACGAAACTGTTCGTTTCATCACTTCGGCTGGTCAGGCCGACTCCCCCTTCACCCTTCGTCTTGAGTGCGATTTCTGATGCGTTCCAATCCCATCATCTGCCTTGAGCAGCTCACAAACGGTCTGCATTGCGGACCGTATTGTGGCGCGGTGTCCGAGTGGTTTATGGAGACGGTCTTGAAAACCGTTGAGCAGCAATGCTCCGTGGGTTCGAATCCCACCCGCGCCGCCAAATCTTAAAGCAAAGGAAAAGAGGCGAAACATCATGACAGAGGATATGATAGGACGGACTGAGCTTCGTTCTACTTTTCAGCAGTGGCGTGATGATTTTGCCGAAGCCGGAGATGAACCGAAGTGCAGTCTCATGGAGGACGTGCTCTGGGAATTGGATGCGCAATCATCTGGCAGTTTCCCGAAGTTGCTCACTATAGAGCAGCTTCGTGCAATGAGCGTCCCCACCCCTGTTTGGCTTGAAGTACAAACCGTTGAAGGATGGCCCGGATATTGGTGTCTATGCCACAACGGCTTGATTCTCACGCCAAGCGGTGAACGCCTCCCCGCAGAGCATTTTGATTCGATTCACATTTTCGATAAGCCAGCCGATGCCGGTTTTGAAGGGCGGACAAAATGATATACACGAATTTGACAGTTAAAGCAATGCATCTCGCATACAATGCACATGAAGGCCAGCTCGATAAAGCTGGCCTTCCCTACATATTTCATCCGCTGCACCTCGCCGAGCAAATGCCCGATGAGATTTCTACCTGTGTGGCACTTTTGCATGACATCGTTGAAGATACAGATGTGAGCTTGGAAGATTTGAAAAAGGATTTCCCTGCCGAAGTTGTGGATGCAGTTGAATTACTTACCCATACTAAAGGTATGGATTACTTCGCTTATCTCGAAAAAATCAAAGTGAATCCCATTGCAAAAAAAGTCAAACTGGCAGACATTGCTCACAATTCAGACGAGGCACGCTATGCTGGGGCGCCTGTCGACGCAAAAGGAATCGAGCGACGGCGGGCAAAATATGCACGTGCGAAAAAGTTTTTGGAGGATTGAACAGTGTATCGGGTCATTGTGGCGGGGTCACGTTCGGTCTGTGATGAGCACCTCATTTTCAGCAAGCTTGACAAGCTCCTCTCCAACAAAATGGACCAAGATGACATTCAGATTGTCTCCGGAACGGCGCGCGGTGTCGACCAAGCTGGAGAGAGGTATGCTGCCTCTCGTGGTCTTGATTGTGTTCGTTTTCCGGCCGACTGGGAAAAATACGGAAGACGGGCCGGATATTTGCGAAATTGCCAGATGGCAGAAAATGCCGACGCACTGGTTGCATTTTGGGATGGTCAAAGTCGTGGCACTAAACACATGATTGAGATTGCCAAAGCACGTGGCCTTGCTGTTCGTATTGTTACATGTATTTCGAAAGAAAGACTGGAGTGAGGAAGTTGACCGAAGAAGAGGTCTATCGACTGCCATTTGATATTAAGCGGCACAAATCCCTGCCCTATCACACACCCATAGAAATTATGATTGGCCCAAATGGTGACATTTCGTATGCACTCCCCTCTCATCAGGAATTTCTCATCAAAAAAGCGATGAAGAGAAATGGCTGGACCCGAGAGCAACTGATGGACGCGTGTCCGCCGGAATATTATTTTGACTTTATGCGTTGGCTCATCCCCAAATCGGGCGACTATATCCCTGTGTGGGAAAGCGGAATTCTTGACTATCCCCTCACAATGCCGCAGCAGACTGCACTCAAGTCCCTTAAGCTGCATGGATTATATCGTGGTGTCATTCCAAAAAATAGTGATATATCGTCTGATTTAATGCTATAATGAAAACTGATGAATGTGTCAGTCATGAATTCATCATTCTCGTACACCTGAAGGCAAATGATTTCAGGATGAAAAGGTGGTGTTGTTTTGAGTGACCACGTGAATCAGTCAATTCAGAAAACAGTAGTAGACCTCTGGAATCAAGGTGAATCTATCAAGGGTATATCCCGCAAAACCGGAATCGGTCATCAGAAAGTCCGAAAAATATTGATTACAGCCAGGGACCTGTATCAAACGAAGCGTTCGCAAGAGGTTAAGCAGATGCTTAGCGAGGGATACTCGCCGCAAGAGATTGCCGATAAAATGAACCTTTCAATGTCGGCACTAAATACATACCTTCCCTATACAAAATGCATCTACTTGGATGTCAACCCAACCAAAAACGCAATAAACATTCGAAAATTCTACCTTCGAAAGAGACTCAGAGAAAACGGTGATGACCCCAAACAACCGTAAACCGTCAGGTTAGTAGACAAGGCGGATTTTTGATGTATAATGAAACCAGAATCATTCGAAAGGAGATATGCACCATGATGAGCTTCAGCCGTCGTTATGAAGAGCGCGCGGAACGCTACGTTTATGAACGTGGTCTGCTTTCGTGTGCCTTCAGTCAAGGTCGTGCTGTGTTTGCCATGATGTGATATCTTCTGTTCACTTCTGAATGCAAAAGAGCCGCTTGCCAGTGAAGGCAGGCGGCTCTTATTTTGCAATCCGGAGGTGAAATATTATGCCCACTATCGATATGGTACGTACAGGGAAAAATATCCGGCAGCTTAGGATGCAGTCCGGACTCAGCGTGTCCTCTCTGCAGCAGATGCTTGGTTTTTCGTCACCGCAGGCAATTTTTAAGTGGCAGCGTGGTGATTCCCTGCCCTCAATCGACAATCTTGTGATTCTCGCATCCATTTTTCATGTGAGAATGGATGACATTATCATTCTCGCCGCTCATTGAGGCGGCATTCATGGTCCCATAGTCAAGTTGGCCTAAGACGCCGGCCTCTCAAGCTGGAAACGCAGGGTTCGAATCCCGCTGGGACTACCATATGGAAGAGCGGCGAAGATGGCGAGTCGCGACGGACTGTAAATCCGCTGCCTTCGGGCTGAGAGAGTTCGAATCTCTCCTCTTCCACCATTTTTGGCCCCTTGGTCAAGTTGGTTCAAGACGCCGGACTTTCAATCCGGAATCGTTGGGTTCAAATCCCACAGGGGCAGCCAAAACCGCAGGGTCGGGTTCCATCAACTGATGAGAACCCGACTCTGTTTTTGTTTCTGCCAGCTTTTGTGTGTTTCCCCAAAAACGCTCTGAAATATTCAGACGATACGTCAAGAAAGTTTTTTGAGATGTTCTTCACATTTCCCCTCTATGCAATATATAATGAAAACATGAAAAATGCACGAAAGAAGGGGTTTCATTGGTTATTGTTAAATGGGTACTTTCTTTATTCCTCATATCCGGCTTTCTCGTTTATTTTCCTCATCTGAGTTCTTTCATCTTCCTTTTCTGCGGTGTCGTTCTATTGCCCATAAAAAAGTGGCAATCACTTTTTGCAAACAAGGTTCCTTCATGGAAAATTGTGCGTATTATTTTGGTTGCTGTCTTATTCATTGTTGGTTGCCTTCTTGCGCCGAAGCAAGATACAACCAATCAATCCAGTAATGCCGGTTCCGGCGCCTCATCTTCCAGTGCTGCTGCCGATATTTCTGAGCCGGATTCGTCTTCCTTAGCTTCCAGCAGTTCGGCCAGTCAGCCTGAGACTCTCATACCGGAGAATTCTTCCTTCCAGATTGATTTTATTGATGTCGGACAAGCTGATGCGGCATTGGTAAGCTGCGACGGAAATTATATGCTTATCGATGGTGGTAATGCGGAAGATTCGAACCTGATTTATTCGTATCTCTCTCAGCGAAATATAAATTACCTCGATTATATTGTATGCACTCATGCCCATGAAGACCATGTGGGAGGATTGTCCGGTGCTTTGAATTATGCAGATGTTGGGACTGCATTTTGCCCGGTGACCGAATATGACAGCGAAGCATTCAACCATTTTACAGAAGCGCTTGCAAAGAAAAACGCAGCTATTTCCGTCCCGGCGCCCGGAGACGCCTTTTCTCTTGGCAGTGCCACTGTAACAATTTACGGCCCGATTTCAGACTCTGATGACCCCAACAATACGTCAATTGTACTTCGTATCGTTTATGGCGAAACCTCATTCCTGTTCACTGGAGACGCTGAACGTGACGAAGAACAAGATATTCTTAATTCCGGCGTAGAGCTGAAAAGCACAGTGCTGAAAGTCGGTCACCACGGAAGTGATACTTCAACGACATACCCATTTCTACGCGAAATCATGCCAGAGTATGCTGTGATATCTGTTGGAACAGATAACAGCTATGGGCATCCGACTGAAGACACTTTAAGCCGGCTTCGTGATGCAGATGTAAAGGTCTATCGAACGGACATGCAAGGGGACATAATCTGCACGAGCGATGGAAAGACCGTAACAATGCAAGCCAGTCGGAACGCAGATATTGACACACTTTCAAATGCTGGAGGGAAAAATAATTCTTCCGGCAGTGGAGCGGCAAGCAATTCGTCTGCGGCCTCAAATAATGGACAAACAGCGGCGCCTGAGCAACAGCCGGCTCAACCCGCAGCTCCCTCTACTTCGTATGTTGTAAATACAAACACGGGCAAGTTCCATTATCCGAGCTGCTCTTCAGCAGATGACATTGCTCCACACAATAGAATGGATTATACCGGCTCACGGGAAGATTTGATTGCACAAGGATATGTTCCATGCAAGCGATGCCATCCTTAATACTCCAAAGCAAAAGGCTTCACTTTAAGTGAAGCCTTTTTTGTTTAAAACAAAAAAGCAGCACCGCTTTCGCGATGCTGCCTTGAGAAATTGTCATTCACTGACTTTGTGGAAAAGCCATCCGCCTTCTGCTGTGTACTGGCAGCTGAAAAGCGTTGTTCCATTACTCCCGCCATTCAGGTGCTCATACCGCAAATCCATCGTCGCCCACAAGGTGATGGGGCCGAATACAGTGTCAACATCTTCATCGGTGAAGGAATAATTGCACTCATCAATGAATTTACGATATTTCTTCTCATCGTAGCTGAGGACCTCATGTTCGACTCCACTGCTGAAATTTTCCAGCCGGACATATTTCTGTACTTTGCCAAAAACCCCGCACTCATTGCGCAAATCCTTGACACACCGGATGTAAGGTCGAATAGTGCGGCCGTTGTCAAGGCCGACATTCAGTTCAGCATCGATACCGTACTCATTCTTCAGAAATTCTCGAAACGGCGCCCAGTCAATGTTATCCATGAACGCCTGAAGCTCAGGGGTAATTTCAAAGAAATGACGTGCTCTTTCCATTTTTGTATTTGCCGGGTAAGCTGATATTACTTATCCAGCTCCTCCTTCCATTGTTTTTTGAGTTCACACAATTTTCCATAACCCAGTTCGGCGCAGACCATATTTCGAATCTGGCCCATACCGCTCAGGGGATTCTCGCAGCTCCTGTCGAGCAAGTGAAAGAACTTGGTTAAGTCGACATTGAGAGCTTGTACAATATCGACCTTGCTCTCGCGCTCGGCCGTCAAAGGCCAGTCGAACGCCCCGTTGCACACACGTTTTTCTCCGGTCTTGTTCAGATACACAACTCCAATCCATCCGGCCGTTTTGTGTTTAACAAAATTCAGAAGCTTCATGCTTTTTTCTTCCTTTCCTTTTTTCGCGTCGTTTCCAGTAAGCAGTTTGCTGCAAACTAACAAGCAGTTTTTCGTTTCTCTTATTGTCAGATTTTCTCGGCATTTTGGATTCCAACGAAGCAATCCCTTTCTGATTTTCAGTCGTCTCTTGATTCGGCACAGCGGATTCTTTGCCATCAAATACGACACAGTGTGAAAAATCATCAGAGTGAAGCAGTTCAAGCCCGGAAAAATCCTTGTACGCCTTTGCGGGAACACTTCTGGCTACTTCTGCCCACGTCACTTGTCCGCTGCATACTGCCATCAGTCGTCTTCCCTCTTCCGTGCTCATATAGCGATTCACGGTCTCAATGATTTTCGCTCTGACTTCATCGCAGGTCAAAGGTTTCTGAGAATGGTTGTATGCAAATTTGAAAAGCAGCGTGTCAGCAGATGTATCATCGGTCCTTATCATTACCGGAACGTACATGATACTCATACTTCCAAGGCTACCTCTTTCCTTGCTCACCAACTTCCGCAGATGCTTTTTGAGGTCATACACCTGCTCTGATGTGTGTATCGCGTTCAGTGCGAATCGCCGAAACGAGCTATCATCCTTGCCCCATAGCCATGTATCAAGACGAAGAGTATCAAAAATATCGTGATACAGCGCTGAGAGCACATGATATTCAGCGGTTTCTTCTGAATTCTCGCCTTCCTCTAATGCCTCAGAGATAGTTTCCTCGTCTGTGAACCCCAATTTCAATAGCCTTTTGAGGCATTTCTGGGGTTTGAGGTCTAACATGGCCTTGTATTGTTTTACCTTCGTTCTGAAAAATGGAATGTCTGCCGGCCACTCGGACAAGCTGTAATTCTGGTCACAGGAATTTTGGAAATAGACGGCTCCATCCGGCTTCGGTCCATCCTCCGGCAGCACGCCAACCATTCCGAGCAGCTCATACTCTTTCCAGTACACAAATCGAAAATTGAAAAGAGAGTAGAGCCACTTTTCATCGGCAATCATTGCCATTTTCCAATCCTCGATTTGTGCTCGATACAAAATGCTTGGTACGAAATAGGCGTTATCGTCTATTCTTTGACACATCTGCTCAGGTGTGTTTATCGCACTGATGACTTTGGCCGCTTTTTTCATAGCGGAAGCCAGACTTTTGGCGTGCCAAAAACACATATCAAATCCGTAACTCATTTCCGCGCTTCACCTCTTTAGCGGATTTTCGATGTATCAAACCGGAATTCCGGATACGCACAAAATCCGCTTTCTACGTATCTCCCGGTGGGTTCAGCGATACCCTGTTCGAGAAACCAGAGTCCGATTTCCGGAAAGTTGTTTTCGTCGACAAAAGCGCAGCAGTCATCAAGAACGTCAGCATCCGGGAAGTTGACCGTCGGTACACCATACGGCTCAAGCTGGCCTTCTCCAGTTTGAATCATCATTTGGAGAGCCAGTCTTCCGTTCTGGTATTTCGCTGGCTCAAAAGCCACCATTTCGTTGATTCCATACGAACAATACTCAAAGAATTTCATTGGATTTCGCTCCTTTATTATTTTTTTGTATGTAAAAAGGGCAGGCCCCATGAAATCATGGAACCTGCCCTTGGACAGTTTATTAAGGTTTTTGACAGATGGTATTTGTTTTATATTATCAATGATATTGATTCTGCTGTAATAAGTCAACATTTGCTCTCTCGCTCAGAGAGCAAGCTAAACACCTCTCCTGCACAGAACGAATCGGCTCTGTCCAGCACATCGATTACGATGTCCGGCTCGCCGCCGAAATCATAATCAATGCATGCGTCGTTGGCTTCCTGAAGCAGTTTGGACTCAACCTCTGTGAACTCGTTCAGCTTTTCCTGCGGGACTAAAACCACCGCGCCGTAATCATTACTGCGAATGTACTGACGCAAGATTTCCCAATGTTCCTTGGGGACGATTTTCAGTGTTGCCATGTCTTACCTTCTCCTTTTTTTGATTATGAATGATATCATTTACGAACAATGATAGAGTCCGGAACATTCGAAGCTATGATTTGCTCTACGATGTCCCAGCTTCCACCGGCTAATCCGCAGCCAATCCCAAACGGCAGATACACCGGGAGATTTTTCTCCCTGCTCATTGTCTGTATAGCCCGGAGTCCTTTGGCCAGTGCATCATAGTTCGTTTGGCACTTGCCTCGTCCAAAATCTTCTTGCCCATAAACACCAACGATGTACAAATCGCTATTGACCTGCGTGATGACCAAACCACCCAGATGCGGAATCCGTGACATGAAATCTTCATAGTGTCGCGGCCATTTTTTCCGGATTTGAAGTGCAAGACCGGCGCCCATCACCATACGGCAATTCACCTGATGCACAATGATGCCATGAGCAATGTTTAAGATGTCTCCTTCGAGAAATTTCACTTTTCTTTCTCTCCTTCTTTGTAAGGTTCAGGGAACGGCATCCATGCCTTTACATTACCGGAATTATTGCTCCATACCCAGCCATCGGTAGCTTGACTGTCAAGGTATTGGCTCCCTGTCCTCTCAACAATCAACCGATTGATGAGTTTGACCTCAGTATAGTCTTTGAACATTTCGCAAAGACCGAGAACAGAAACGACCTTCAATGAACCTGCATGGTGGATTTTTTGACTCTCCTCCGGTAAAGCGGTTGCGGACGAAATCCAGCGGGGGTCATCTTCATTTGGAAGCGGACTCCACGCCAGAATCTCTGACATCGCCGTTTGCCAATGCCACTTGCCATCCAAAGGGACATGAAGGGCATTGCTTTTATCCAGCTCTTCATTTCCGGTCTCTTTTCTTCGCATCCGGTTCACCAAATCGACGAACGGGCCTTCGTTTGTCCTGAAACGACCTGTGACCAAAACCGGAATGAAATCGCAGGTATATGTTTCCAGAACCTTGAGGCCACTGACTTCAGGCAAATCCTTCCGCCAATCCAGAATCGTTTGAGAACAGCCAATCATGAAGCCGTCCCTCCTTTTCTTCTTATGCGCAATGAAACCATATGTTTCATTGAACGCCTTGCGAGTTCTTCGACGAGTTCAGACATTCGATGCGCGTATTCCTCACCGCGTTTGTTTCGTGCATAATCCTCATGGTAAGTGGGGATGCCATAACGGTCTAAAACTGTCAGCTGCCACCAATCCGCAGGAGAGTTCCCATACGCCAAAGAACGAATCACAGGGGGCCGAGCAGCAAACCTCACAACCTTTATTGAAAAGAACAGCTTCCGTCCACGACGGGTGCTTTTCGTCTTCATCAAGGCAGGCGCCGCAGCATTTTACATCGATTTCGTGCCCGTCGTCAAAGCTGGCGGTGAAAGAAATCGTGTTGTCTTCGTGCTGAAACTCCTCGCCAGACAGATACTTCTGAATCATATTTGCATCCGTTTCGGATACATAGATTGTCTGTTTATATTTCATGTTTTTTCTCCTTTGCTTTCTTCAATGTTGGTTGAGATTGCGAGTGAGCAGAACCTGCATCGAGATTTCCTTCTCAACATACAGGTATTCGCCCGTATCGGTTTCCTTTTTCATGTCGTTCATGATGTCGCATACAAATTTGCTCAGGCCGGAATAGTCATAATCCAGCATCTCCGCAACATCTGCCCGGATGACGCCCATTGCGCAGGATTCGACCTCTGTGGACATGATGTCCAACAGTTGTACGTTTCCGTCAATGAAGGAAGGAAACAAAGCGAGGTCATTTACGTCGATGGAACAGGGCCGCTCGACAAGCACCACATCATATTTTTTCATATCAGAATCACTCCTTTTAAATCACCCCTTGCACAGTTCAGTGCAAGGGGCTTGTTTCTCTCTGTCAGCCGCAAAGTGCAGGCACAACAGAATTGGGCATAATGTACTTTTCAGGTTCGTTGCAGACCTGTTCATAAGAAGCAGCGCCTTCAAACGAATCGATAACCGATTTCTCATCCGGTTCCATCTCGGCGTAGCGCTTCTTTCCATAAGAAGGCGGGAGCCAGTTTTTCTGCTGTGCGCCAAAAATGTTGAAGCGCTGCAGGATGCCGGCATCATTAAAGCGGATATGGCACGTACCTTTTTTGTAAAAAGTCAGCGTCATATATCGCGTTTTGATGTTTTTCGTTTGACTTTCTTTTTCGGCTTTACGAAGGGTTGCTTCGAGGCCGGCTACATCGTATGCAGTGGTCTGCTCGTAGTCGAGATATGACATGCATTTTTCGATATCTGCCAGCTTATCGATGCAGCGCGTTGGTTTAAATCCACCCCATGAGAAGGTGAGGTCATAATATCCGTTCAACGGAATAATCACTTTTTCACCGACCTTATGGCATTCATTGGTCAGCCAGCCGTTAAAATAGTGAATATTGTGTTGACTCTCCGGATACCATGCATATTCCCGCGTAAACTCGTCAAAGAGCTTCAGGAGGGTGCTTTTGATACCTCCCTGCAGATTTTCAAACATCTCAAGCCTTGCACGCCGGATATTCTCTTCAGTGAAGTCATATCGGCAGAAATCCGTATGGATTCGCTTGGTGAAATCCATCTTCAGTTGTTCTGTCAGCTTGGCAAACAGCTCATCATTTCTGAAGAACATCCGCCAATACTTCGCCCGTACACGCTGCACAAACTCGTTGATGCTGATAGTCTGAACACCTTCTTGCTGCCAATAGTTGTCACTTCCGGTCATCATCAACGTGAAATAGGGTTTTGCACCTGTTCCGTCTTTGTCGTAGTCCGTCAAATACGGCCGAACCGCCTTGAATTCATGAATCAGATGTTTCCCAAGCCCGATTTCGTGCTTATAGCACATAATCGCACCTTTAATAGGGTCATTGTCCACGAGTTCCTTAGGCGTGTGCGATACGGATTCTTCTTCCATCTGAGCTTCTTGATAGCTCTGATAAATGAAAGACGGCCGCTCCGGAGCCGGCACACGGATATAGACCATATCGACATCAACAGCTGTCGCTCTCTCTGCATCAATGAAGGCCGGTCCCAAATGAGTCACGCTGCCATCGTACTCCTCGATTTTCTGGACAAGCATCTTACGCGATGTGCTGAAAGGGTTCGCCAATGTTCCGCTTGAAAGAAGGCAAACAACCTGTCCGCCTTCGTTCCTGAGAATTTCAATAGCGTGCAGAAGATGCTTTTCCCCATTGTCAAAGGGAGGATTCATGACGATGACGTCATATTTCAAGTCCGGCTTGAAGCTCAGAAAATCCTCGCAGCACAGCGGATATTTTTTCGAGCGGAGAATGTTTTGCAGGCTTCTGTCGCATTCGCACACATCGATATGCAGTTCTTTTCTGGGAAGATTTCGCATGGCATCAGCAATATCTCCCCGGCCGGCAGATGGCTCCAGAACCGTGTGAACATCCTTCCAGCTGATTCTGTTCAGCATTTTTTCAATGACCGGTTCCGGCGTCGGCCAGAACCCTTTGTTATCTGTAAAAATCATGATTTCGCCTCTTCCCTCACGCTTGCAATTTTGTACCGTTCCAACAGCTGCTCATATGTCGCCCACTGGCTCCATAGGTAGCCAATATCCGGGCAGAACCATGTGCATCTTTTGGATTCAGGTACATTGAATTCTGTCTCAAATTGCCCCACGACAGGCAGGATACTGTCCAGCGCTGACTGGATATCCGGATTGGTACATGCCGGCGCCAACTCGTATTGGTGCATTTCCTTACTTGAAAGCGCCTCATTTGTTGTGAATTCACCCCATGCCTCGTAGCGTCCTTTTTCCACCCATAGCCTTGTCGGGTAATTCAGAATTTCCGTGACCCCTTTTTGAGCCGGAAATGTGCCCGGTGAAACTGGCCGCCGTAGGCTGTAGTATTTGTACTGTTTGCTTTTCACTGTAAGCCTCTCCTTTTTTATCTGATTTTTTATAAAAAAAGAGCGGACTCTCTGAAATTCAGAAAGTCCGCTCTTGGAAGCAGGATTTTTATGAAATTGGTTTGTATAATATCTGTCTTATTCTTTTATTGTACTTAAGTTGCTGAATTTGTCAAACGCAAAAAGACGGGCCTTCTCACAAAGAGAAAGCCCGTCTTTTCGCAATAATTGGTTAGCGCACTTCCAGTTCCTTCAGTGCACTTTTGTACTCTTTTGTGGTGAGAACCTTGACAACAGGTGTTGCATGTCCTTCAGTGAGCTGAGTTACGCTCGTGATGATGTTCCCCTCAGAAACGAGCCGAGCTGCTTCGCAGCAAAGCTCTTTGAAGGAAGTCGTTTCAACGAGGACAAAACGCCGGTTGTACAGATTGATTCGATACACCGGAGATGAACTGTCTTCCAACACTCTCATGTCATTCGTCTCCCTTCTGGCCTTCGACGAAGATGGTTTCTCCATTGGCGAACACACGATGAATGCTCCAGTCGGCATTGCCGTCGTTTGCACCCACGTCATTGGCCCACGCAGTTGTGTCCAGAATCTCTCCATCTTTTTCTTCGAAGAACTCGTCAAGAGCATCTTCTTCGCATCCGACTACATTGGCGAAGTCGGTGACCATTGCCTTATGCGCATCTCCCTCCGTAGAGTAGAAACCGCACACGGTCACATCGCGTTCTTCAACGCGGACCAGCTGGTACAGAACGATTCCGCAGTCCTCAATGAGCCAGCCTTTATTGCCGCCATGCTCGTTTTTGAGGTACAAATCGAGCCGGACGCCGACATCACTCATATCGACCGACGTGCCGAAGATGGAATATCCGGCCTTTCCGGCCTGATAAGCCTTGTTGTTGGAGGACACCAGATAAGTCCGAGAATTCCACGGATACGATTTCGGCGCAAAGGATTCATTGGCCACGGTGATATAGCCTTCGATTTGGTGGTCAGTCTCCGACATGATTCTCGTAAATTCTCTGTATTCCATTCTGCATTTCCTTTCTCACATGATTTTGAGTGTATCTTTATCGACCGCAATGCAGCCTTTCGAACAAGGGTATGTGCTGTGCCCATCCGGCCATTTTACATGGATTCTCCATCCAGTGCATCCCGCCATCGAGCATCTCCGGGACCGGAGGTTTTGAATTTCTCCTCGAATTTTGCCATCCGAAGACAGCATGTATTTTTCCTTTGTATCCATACAGCTCCTCCTAACCCCCACAGAAATCTCCATTATTTCTGTGGGGGTATTTGTGTTAATAGGCGAACGATTTCACCTTCGTGCGAAGCTCATCCTGAATCTCTTTGTCTGCAGTAGCACCGCTGATAATGGTCCAATCCGCAGCCTTAAGATAGTCGCCACAGACCATCACGCACTTGACCCAGTTGGCGAGTGCACGAATGGAGTTAATGTTGCCGTCCGATGCACCACGGTTTTTCGCAATTTCTGCAACCTGATGCTGAGCCTGAATCATGCGCTCAACATTCACGCTCTGCCCACATCCAGTGAGGCCACGTACACGCTGAGCGATGACATTCTCAGTCGGAGCCTGCATATCCATGATGATATGCTGACGGTCAAGGAATGACTGGTTCAGAGGACGGCAGCCTTCCAAATCCACGTTCAGTGTCGAGACAATCACGCAGTCTGGATGGCGATGGAGCATTTCCCCGGTCGGCAGCGTGATGGTTGCCGTTTCATCGAGAAGACCGTTCAAGCCCGGAATAACACCCGGCCGCTGAATCAGCGAAGGTTCCTGAATCTCGACAAGCCAGCCGTTTCGGATAGCTCGTACGAGCGGACTCTCCACATAACGGAAACCATTTCCACAGGCGTCTTTGCAGCGCTCAAGCATCAGCTTGAAGAGTGCTGTCATGCAGTCTGTTTCCGTTGCATCATCCTTCTGCTGGCCAGTGATAGCCTTATAGGAAATCACAGGGTCCATGGAGATATCCGTTGCAGTCGGCAGGTCAGCAAACAGCTCTTCGTTGATGCTTTTGCTCCCTTCTGCTGCATCGACGGGCATCATGTCGCCGATAAACGAGTACATCTCCGTTCCGGCATTACATGTGATGAAAGTGTACGGGATTCCCAGTCCAGCAGCCATCGCACGTGCGCCAGCAGTTTTGCCTACCGAGGGGTCACCTCTCAGCATGACATTGTTCATTGGCCGCACACTTCCTCGCGACTCAGCAATGATTCGGCAGCAGTCAATGACTTCTTGCGGAAGAATATAATCCGTGCCAAGCACAGGAACCATATCCTTTTCGGTATCCGAAAGAACTCGTTTCGGATTGGCAAAAGCGCCCATGAAATCTTTGTTGGACTTGAACTTCTTAACGCTTCCGCTGGCCGTAAACGAAGTGAATTTTTTGAATTTGCCGGTCGAGTTCGACGGAGCAAACCGGACCGACTTCATGGTTGTTTCGTTCAGATTTCGCACATTGGATGTGCTCGGGATGGCAACAACGGTGAGCGATTCGAACATATTGTTTGCAATCGCAGCCATACGGCAGATTGCCTTTTGCCGTGTCGTTACATCCTTGTTCTGCACATCACAAAATGTATCGAATGCGTCCTTGAAATCGGCGTTTTCCATGAAGAGGCCCCAAAATGCAAAGATGAAAGGAGCAAGTGCAAATGTATTTGCATCAAGGCTTTTGCCGCCAACGTTCGCCGAAAACGTACCTGTTTTGGAGTCGAATGCGACAGAGATAATCTCACCGACCGGCATGCCATTTGCGGTTTTGGCCATGTTTTGGGCAGTCAGCATATCAAAGCAGACATTGTGAATCCACTCAGCGATGCAGTTGCCGTCTTCATTGAAACCATACGCGCCGAATTCGATGTTATTCGCAAGCATTTCTGCGCGGCACAGAGCTTGCGCAAAAGGAATGGTTACCTTTCCTTGCGAACACACTTGCGTTTTTGAAAAGGTCGCTGCCTCTTCAGGACTGGTTGCCGCCGGGTCATTCGGGAAGGCCCGACCAGTATACAGTCCTTTTTCCTGATAAATAGACGGCAGCTGCGCAACAGCTGTCGAAAAGTCTTTTCCCGAGACAGCCTCGGCTTTCAGTAAACTGATTCCCATGTTTTCTTCTCCTTTTTACAAAAAAATGGGGGATGCATCTGCATCCCCCACTTCTGTGGTTATACTCGGTTTTGACAAACCTTCAGCACGTTACCTCAGACATCAGAACGGCAGGTCTTCGTCATCGGCAACAGCTTCAAAGTCCGAATCGCTGTAACCGCCGTAGCTGCCATAACCAGCAGCCGGCTGAGCCGGTGCGGCCTGAGCAACAGGTGCGGCAGGCTGTGCGGGCGCAGCGGAGTATCCGGACTCATCGCCTTCTGCCTTCTTGTAAGAGCAGAACGAGACATCATCTGCCACAAGCTCATATGCCGTGCGCTGATTCTGGTTCTTGTCCTTGTAGCTCCTCGATGTGAAATGGCCGATAAAGGCGATGCCGTCTCCCTTACGGAAGTTGCTGCAAACGAATTCCGCCTTGCGCTCCCAAACAACGACGTTGTGGAAACTCGTCCGCTCCTGCCATTCGCCGTTTGCGTCTTTGTAAGAACGGTTGCACGCAATCGAGACTGTCGTTACCTTCTTGCCGTTGGGAGTTGTACGAAGCTCCGGGTCATGCGTCAGGTTGCCGCTGATGCATCCGCTGTTCAGGGTTGCCTTGTGGCCGCAAAGAATGGTTGTCGGACTCATCGCAAAGAAAGTCGCCTTTGTGCCGTCAGACTTCTGGTACGCCACGTTTTCGACTGTGCCGTTCACGATGACTCCGGTTCCTTTGGCCAGTTTGCCCTTGATGTATTCCGCCTGTTTGCCCTTCAGGGAAACGGGAAGAAAATCAGCGGTATCCTTGTCACGATTTACAGCAATCGTGAAAATACAGCCGTTTTTCGTCGGATGCGGGTCGGACGTGAGGTTGCCTGCGAAAGTGAAATTGTTCAGATTGTTCATGGTTCATTCTCCTTTTTTAATTTGATGTATA
>OGRA01000961.1_pt1 | contig 28910 bp, 20 predicted proteins | sample 1553351 | NCBI WGS metagenome assembly OGRA01 (sample SAMEA2580056, study PRJEB22360) | human gut metagenome | biome: human gut; feature: human-associated habitat; material: faeces | place: Denmark | collected 2008/2010
CGTGATCGGCTGCGGCAATGTGGCAATGGACTGCTGCCGCACCGCGCGGCGCATCGTCAAGCCCGGCTGTCAAGTTACGGTTGCGTATCGTCGAATTGAAGCATCTGCGCCGGCCGATCCTGAAGAAATTCACGCTGCCCGGGCCGAAGGCATTCGATTTGAGTTCCTCTCGGCACCCAAGCGCATTTTGGTTGAGAACGGCCGCGTTGTCGGCATTGAACTCGTACGGATGCATCAAACAGAACCCGACGCTTCCGGCCGCCGAGCAGTGAAGCCGCTGCCCGGTAGCGAGTTCATTATCCCTTGTTCGTACGTTATTGCGGCCATCGGTCAGAAGATGGATCCGACGGTTTTCATCCCTGAGGACGGCATTGCACTGACTCGCTGGGGCACCATCGAAACCAAAGAAAACTTCACCACATCGCGTGAAGGCGTATTCGCGGGCGGCGACGCCGCCACGGGCCCCAAGACGCTTATTCTTGCGATGGCGCAGGGTGAGGCGGCAGCAAAGTCGATTGACCAATATCTCAAAACCAGAGAACCTGCGTTCTTTCCGAGAACACGGCTCTCACAAATCATTGCCAAGGCCAAACTGGTCGGTGCCTGCAGACCGACGAGACCGCTGCCGATTGAAGCGCGCTATACGTCGAAGTTTCTGGATCCTGAAGCGCGCAGTGCCAATTGGGAAGAAGTCGAAGGCGCTATGACGATTGAGGAGGCTCGTCAGGAGTCTCAGCGCTGTATGCGATGCATGCGTCTCATCGCCGTTACAACCCGCAACCCAGTGGTTGAACACGAACCTACCGCTCCCAATGCGGCGACTTTCTAACGGTTGAACAGGATTCCGAGGAGACTCCGACAATGGCTTATCCCGACAAAAACGAAATGCCGGACCTCAGCCGCCGCGCCTTTATCAACGGCCAGACGGTCGCGTTCGAACCCAACGACACGATTTTGGAAGCTGCGCGCCGTGCGGGTATTTTCATTCCGACGCTGTGCGAATTAGCCGCGCTCAATCCCCGCCCCGGCCCCTGCCGAGTCTGTTTGGTGGAGGTAGAGCTTCCCCAGGGCGGCCGTGAGATCGTAACGTCCTGTGAAACCAAGATTGAGCCCGGCATGCGCATCCGCACGCGTACGGCGGAAGTCCGCCGCCGCCAGAAAATGCAGGTTGAACTGCTGATGGCGGATCATGACGAAAACTGCTCGTCATGCAAGCGCCACGGCAAGTGCGGACTGCAGGATGCCGCACTTTGGACCGGTGCGGACCGTCTGGGACTTTCCGGGTGGTATAAGCCGATTCGCAAGCTCGATATGTCCGCACCCGCCATGCGTTTTGACGGCGGAAAGTGCATTCGCTGCCTGCGCTGCATTGAGGTCTGCAGGCAAGTGCAGGGTGTTTCGGCGCTCTGCCTCACCGGAACGGGCACGAAAGCCGAAATCGGCTTTACCGGCGCCGTCAATTGGGGGTCATCCGATCGATGCATTGAATGCGGGCAGTGCTCGCTCGTTTGCCCGACGGGGGCGATCAGCGTGCGTGATCAAGGGTGCGATGTCTTCGACCTGCTCGACGACGATTCAATCACCACGGTCTTTCAGTTTGCGCCTGCTTTGCGAGTGGCGCTTTCCGAAGAGTTCGGCTTGCCCTCCGGCATGGATGTGCAGGGCAAGATCGTCAGTGCTTTGAAGCGCATGGGCGCAGACTACGTGATGGATACCAATTGGTCGGCCGACGTGACAATCATGGAAGAAGGCACCGAGATGCTCGCCAACTTCGAGCGTGCCAAAAAGGCCGGAACACTCCATTCCAAGCCCTTCACTTACTTCACGTCCTGCTGTCCGGGCTGGGTTAATTATGTCGAGAAGATTGCCCCCGACATGATTCCGCATGTGTCGAGCACACGTTCGCCGCAGGCGATTTTCGGGGCTTTGGCCAAGACTTGGCTGGTTGAACATGCAGGCATCGAGAAGAGGGATATGCGGGTCATTTCGATCATGCCCTGCACCGCTAAAAAAGGCGAGGCCAATCGAGATACGCTCAAACGCGCAGACGGCTCCTGCGACGTTGACGTCGTGCTGACCATCCGTGAGTTTGCCAGACTGATTAAGCGCTCCGGCCTTAATCTGGCCGATCTCCCCGATATGCCGTTTGATTCCCCCATGATGTCGCTCTCTTCGGGAGCGGGCCAGCTCTTTGGCTCAACCGGCGGCGTGATGGAGGCGGCGGTACGCACGATGTCGGCGGTCAAGAATCAGGATCCGCGTCCAATGCCGCCGCTCACGCCGGTGCGCGGCATGGAATTCATCAAAGAAGCGACGGTTCGTCTCGGCGACCTCGGCGACATTCGCATTGCAGTGGTTCACGAATGTGCCAATATTGCCAAGGTCATCGAAATGGTCCGCAACGGAACGTGCCCATACCACTTTGTTGAAGTGATGGCTTGTCCGGGCGGCTGTGTGGGCGGCGGCGGCACAACCCGCGGTGTATGGGGCCGCAATACGGCCAAGCGTCAGCAGGGGATTTATGCGATCGACAAGGTCAAGAAGATCCGCGCGTCCTACGAGAACCCCGAAGTGATTCGGCTGTATCAGGAGTATCTGGGGAGTCCCGGCAGCGAACGGGCTCATGAGCTGCTCCACTGTGAATACAAACCTTGGAAAAAGCGCGAGCGCAAACTCACTGGACCGGAGATTCTCGAAAGCGTCGAGCTTTCACCCGAATAAGGAGCTCTCCGCAAACGCAACTCCGGAACCCCTAAACCGCCCGGCCGCAAGGCCGAGGCGGTTTTTGCATAAGGCCTTGCTGCTCCTTGTGCGGCATTGAATAAAAAAAGAGGAGGCGATTCATTTCGAATCGCCTCCTACAGGAGACCCCAAGGCGCTGCTGCTCCATTAAGGGAGAACTTTGCGTTCTCCGGAGCGGCTGGACCGCGGAACCGACCCCTGGTTCCCTGCTGCGATCTCAGCGCCTTGCTTGAGATGAAGTATGCGCTGATTGAGAACAATTCGCAATAGCGGATGGAAAAATAATCCTGACAAGATACGTAAGGATTGATGCCAGTCAATCCAGATCCCCCTAAGGAGTAGATCAAAGGGCTGACGTGGAAACCCGAAATTTTTAGCGATATTCAATTTACTGCACTAAGCAGTTTTATCGATATCTGTTGGAAATAATCATGAAGTCGTGCATATATAAGGAAACTGTGCAGTAAAAAATAGAAATCTGCATGCGCGAATCATTGCTCTGCGGTAAATTTTGCAAACACCGACAGCGAGAACAAAGCTTTTGTTTCAGATGCCGTCGGTTCCCAGTCCACTTCATCAATTGAGGCTTGCGTTTGAAAAAGCGCACTGCTCCCGAAATGAAAACCTGGTTTAGCAACCGCACAACACCCCGAGGATCGGCACGCCAATAACGTGCCGCTGTGAGAGACATGATGAACACCTTCTTGATGATCAGCCGCTTCATGAACAAAACGTTTGCCCTTTGGGTCGTCGTATTCGGCGCCCTCGGCTTCGTTTTCCCCCAGGTCTTCAAACCGGTAGGTGCGTATGTCTCGATTCTTCTCGGCGTAGTTATGTTCGGCATGGGGCTCACGCTGACGACAGCGGACTTTCGTGAAATCTTCCGTCGTCCCAAGGATGTGGCGGTCGGGATCCTCGCTCAGTTCCTGATCATGCCGCTCGCGGCTTTTGTGCTCTGCAAGGCGTTTGATCTGCCGCCTGACCTCGCTGTCGGTCTGATGCTCCTGGGCTGCGTTCCCGGCGGGACGGCGTCGAATGTCGTTACCTTCCTTGCCCGCGGCGACGTGGCGCTCTCTGTGACGGTGACCTCCTGCACGACGCTGCTTGCGCCTGTCGTGACCCCGGCTTTGATGTATGCCTTTGCGAGTCAGTGGCTCTCGATTGATCCGACGGCGATGTTTATGTCGATCGTTCAGGTGATCCTTGTTCCGATCGCCGCCGGCGTGATCGTGCACAAAATCTTCGGTGCTAAGGTCGAACGCGTGGCTGCGGTGCTCCCGATTGTGTCTGTCGGCGCGGTTGTGGTGATTGTCGCGGCAGTGGTGGCGGTGTATATCGTTGGCCGCTACTCGCAGCCAGATCTTGACTGCCGGCATGACAGCATTTCTTGTGGTGGCGCTGCAGAATGCCTTCGGGATGGCCCTGGGTTTTGCTGCCGGCAAGGTCTTCAGAATGGATCTTCCTAAGTGCAAGTGTCTGTGCTTTGAGGTCGGCATGCAGAATTCCGCTCTGGGCGTGGCGCTCGCCAGCGTGCACTTCGCTGCTTCTCCCATGACGGCCCTGCCGTCAGCCATCGGAGCCTTGTGGCACAACATTACAGGACCTGTGGTGGCTACGTTCTTCCAGAAATGGCGTGCAGCGGATGAGAAGAAGTCCATTCTGGATCTGATGGAAGAAAGCATCGCTAAGGCGCGTGAAGAAAAGACTGCAGCGGTTTAATGGATTTAGCCTAATAAAGTTCTCAAAAAGGAGACGGCGCGGATGGTCCCGCCGTCTCCTTTGTGTTTTTGAGGCCTCTTGGGGGTTTCTGTGCCGATGGATTCGGGCGGCCGCAAGCTTTAGCCCAAGGACGGGCGAGCGCAAGAAAAACGGCGCCCCTTGACGTCATCGTCCATGCGGCCGGCAGCGTTTCATTGGTTTCGTTGTAATTGTGATACGCCTGATCGGGTCAAGCCCGAGAGGATCACCGCGCCAATGGCGTTGAGATCCGATCACTCAGACGCCATGGCGGCCCTGTGCGAAACCTACGATTTTTGCATTAGGTGTTTCCGGCAATACGGCTTGGAAAACGTCAGAAAGTGATTCAAAAAAATTGAATACATCCTGCTCTAAGGCGGATGCCGTAGGCGCCAAAGCATGCACGCTCGTAAAGTTTTCAGACGCCTGCGCCGTTGGTGAGTCAAAACCAGAACTCCCGGCAGCGGGTTCCAATGTTTCCTGCCATGAGGCGGCGGATCCGAAAGGACCGCCGAGCAGTTGATGAAACCCTGGTTGCAATCCACAACATTTAGGGAGGCGGAGCGCCAATAACGCACTGCCCCAATCTGCCAATGATGAATACATTACTTATGCTTAGCCGCTTCGCCAACAAGACCTTTGCGCTGTGGGTGATTATTGCGGGGATACTGGGTTTTGTTTTCCCGGACGTGTTCAAGCCCATTGGCAGCTGGATTGCGATTCTCCTCGGCGTCATGATGTTCGGCATGGGGCTCACGCTCACGACGGCCGACTTCCGTGAAATCTTCCGCCGCCCCAAGGATGTCTTCGTCGGCATTCTCGCGCAGTTCCTCATCATGCCGCTGGCAGCCTTCGTGCTCTGCAAGGCTTTTGCGCTGCCGCCGGATCTGGCTGTCGGTCTGATGCTCCTTGGCTGTGTTCCTGGGGGTACGGCTTCGAATTTGGTCACTTTCCTCGCCCGCGGTGATGTCGCGCTGTCGGTCACGATCACTTCGTGCACGACGCTGCTTGCGCCGCTCGTTACGCCGGCTCTGATGTACTTCTTCGCCAACCAGTGGATCGCCATCAATCCGACGGCAATGTTCCTTTCGATCGTACAGGTGATCCTGCTCCCGATCGCTGCCGGCGTCGTCGTTCATAAGGTTTTCGGGAAGAAAGCTGATCAGGCCTCTGTGGTTCTGCCGTTTGTGTCTGTTGCTACAGCAGTGGTGATCATCGCCGCGGTCGTCGCAGCAACGCGCGGTCAGTTCCTCTCGGCTGGGCTCACGGTCTTCGCTGTGGTGGCGCTGCAGAATGCTTTCGGCATGGGACTCGGTTTCCTCGCCGGTCGTCTCTTTGGAATGGATGTCGCCAAATGCAAGGCGCTCTGCTTTGAAGTAGGCATGCAGAATTCGGCCTTGGGCGTCACGCTCGCTACCGTGCACTTTGCGGCTTCGCCGATGACGGCCCTGCCGTCGGCGGTGGGTGCGCTCTGGCACAATGTCTCCGGCGCTGTGGTTGCAAGTTTCTTCCAGAAGCTTCGCGGCAACGGCGAAAAGAAGACTTTCTTTGAAGTGCTCGAAGAAAATGCGGCAGCCAAGAAGCACGCTGCAAACGCTTCGCACAAGGCTGCGGCCTGAACCTGACATTCCCTGCGGGGATCCTTGAACGAACTGAACGGGACTGCCTTCCTCATGGGCGGTTCCGTTTTGCGTCTTCTCTGCGCTCAGACCAGATTCACAGAAAAAAGGCAAAAAAAGGGGAGGCCGCGGACCAAGAAACGCGCGGCCTCCCGTAGTAGCAAGGAACGAACCGGACAGGAGAGTTCCGGATAATCGAAGCAGCACCACAAAGTTTCCCCGCTTTGTGTAATCGGTGCTGCTGAACCGCCAGAGCCGACCCCTTGGCTCATCAATTGGCGGAATTCGTTCCGTGTTGAGATGAACTTTAACGCAAATGAGAAACATTCGCAAGCAGGAAACTACAAAAAGTTATTCGGAGAAACGCTTAGGGCAGGCGGCCTAAGCAGTTAATGGTAGCGGTTTATTGATTGAGTCAAATTCGATATTTTGCAAAGTGAAATGCATAAGTTTCATTCGCTTTGCTTCGATAAAATCGAAAATCAGCAATGAATACAACTGCGCGGACTGCTCTGAGACGGCTCACCGGGTCTGTTGAGTGCCGCTCAAGAGCTGCCGCCAAGGAGAAAACATGCAAAGCGTTCCCGACAGTCAAAATGCCGGTTCAATATCTCATGCCCAATGTCCGAGCGGCCTGCGCCGGCGGCTGATTGCCGCGGCTGCTGCCGTGACGTTTTCTGGATTGGCCGTTTTGGGACCGGCCTTTGCAGCCGCCGAAGCGCCTCTGATAGGTGTCGTACAGCTTGTTGATCATGAAGCTCTCAACGATTCCGTGCGCGGCATCACCGACGGCTTGAAGGCGCGGGGACTCGCCGGGAGTCTTGATCTGCAGAATGCTCACGGAGACCAGTCAACGCTCAAGACGATTGGCGACCGGTTTGTGCATAAGGACGCCAAGCTCATTTTTGCCGTTGCGACCCCTGCGGTTCAGGCTATGGCGCGCGCTACCAAGACCATTCCCATTGTGGGGGCTGCAGTGACGAGCTACACCGCAGCCAAGGTCATTAGAAGCAATGAGCGTCCCGGCGGCAACGTGACGGGTGTTTCCAATATTGGCCCGGTGGCTGCCCAGCTCGATCTCTTCATGAAGCTGGTGCCGAACGCCAAACGGGTCGGCACCATCTATAACGCCGGTGAAATCAATTCCGTCGTGCAGATTGAGCTCCTGCGAGCCGCTGCGAAGGCGCGCGGCATTGAGCTCGAAGAAGCGACGGTGACGAATCTCACGGACCTTCAGTCAGCCGTCGTGTCCATGAGCAAAAAAGTCGACGGCTTTGTCTTTCCGACCGACAACGTTGTGGTCGCCGGCATGGCGGTCGTTTTGCGCACGACGGTGCCGGCTCATCAGGTCACAGTATCGGGGGATATGGGATCACTTGCCGCCGGCTGCACGGCGGCGATGACGGTGGATTATTACACGCTCGGGCTTCAGGCCGCTCAGCTCGGCGCCGATATTCTTGAGGGCCGGAGATCCGCCGCAGAAACGCCGATCGGCGTTCAGGACGTGAAAAATCCCACTTTCAACGTGAAGGCTATGAAGCGCCTGGGATTGGAAATTCCAGAGGACCTCAAGGCTGGAGCTCTTTTGTGGCAAAAATAACGAGTGACGCTTAAGCGCACTTAACACACTGCCGCAGCGTGAAAGCTGCGGCATTTTTTGTTTGTCTGCTGCGGGCAGGGGTTTCGAGGAGGGCAGTCTCAGCTCTCTTGATCAGGGCTTTGCGAGAAGTTTGATGGCAGCCGCTGCGAACTAGGTAAAATTAAAAGATCTGCCGGCACAAAAGGTCGTGAGATCGACCCCAGCGAGCCGTCAGGAAGCAAAGAACAAAATAAATCAGAGCGAACCGTTCCAGCCACCAGCAGAGCATACGGTTCGCGCCGAGGTCAGCCATGCACGTTTTGAACATCGGTTCACTCAATATTGACAATGTATATCAGGTGCCGCATTTCTTGCGCGGCGGCGAAACTGTAGCGGCATACCGCCGTACGCTTCACGTCGGCGGCAAAGGACTCAACCAAAGCGTGGCGCTTGCCCGCGCCGGCATCGCGAGTTCTCATGCCGGGATTATTGGCCGTGACGGCGAGGTGCTGAAGAATTTTCTGGAAGCTGAAGGCGTTAATGTTGCGCATGTTGAAATGCGTGCCGATGAAGCTTCAGGTCATACGGTCATCCAGATTTCTCCCGAAGGCGAGAATGCCATTCTTTATTACCCGGGCACCAACACCTGCCTCACGCGTGAGTTCGTGAAGAATGCCGTTTCCGATCTCAAACAGGGTGATGTTTTGCTTTTGCAAAATGAAACGAACGCCATTCGGGACGCGATTGAAATCGGCCTTGAAAAAGGACTTCGCATCGTGTTCAATCCGGCGCCGTTCGACCGTTCTGTGCCGCTTCTGCCGCTCAACCAAACGGCAGCTTTAATTCTCAATGAAGGTGAAGCCCGCGGGCTTTATTCCATGGATGAAGCGGCGGCGGGAAATCTCGACGATTTTGAGCTCCTCACGGCGCTTGGAGAACGCTATCCGAACTCGACGCTCCTCATTACGCTGGGCGCCCGCGGCGTGGCCGTGCGCATTCCGGGACAGTCTCCCAAACTTTTCCCGGCCTACAGAGTTGATGCAGTGGTCGATACTACTGCGGCCGGAGATACCTTTACGGGGTACGCTGTCCGTGCGCTGACGCTCGCATGGAATGCGGAAGAAAAGGGCGAAGATCCGGCTCGCTGCCGCGCTATTTTGGAGGACGGGATCAAATATGCCGTGACGGCGGCAGCGCTTTCTGTGACGCGCGCCGGAGCAGCGGAATCTATTCCGCATTTTGAGGTTGTCGACGCGGTGGTGGCCGACTTGTGGGATACCGAAGGGAATCTGCGCTAATGACTGTTGAAAATATCCTCCTTGACTGCGATCCTGGTCTTGATGACGCAGCTGCTATTTTTTTGGCAGCCGGATCGCCCCGCATTCATGTGCTCGGCATTACGACCGTAGCGGGCAATCAGACCATCGAGCGCGTGACCAAGAACGCTTTTTTCGTGGCCAAGATGGCAGGCATGGGGGATGTTCCTATTGCCAGGGGCTCGGCACGGCCGCTTCTGCGTCCGCAGGTGCAGGTCTGCTCAGAGATTCACGGCGAAACTGGACTGGGGGTTCCGGTAGCAGAGCCTGAGCGCGATCCGGATCCGCGGCCGGCGGCTCAGTTCATCGTCGACGTTGTCATGCGGGAGCCCGAAAAGTCGGTCACGCTGGTGGCCACGGGGCCCCTCACCAATGTGGCTCTGGCCGCTCGGCTCGAGCCCAAGATCGTTGAGCGCGTCAAGCAGGTGGTTCTCATGGGCGGCGCCTGCCACACAGGCAATGTTGGCCCGGCGATGGAGTTCAACATTGAAAACGATCCGGAAGCAGCGCATATTGTTTTCAATGAACCTTGGCAGGTGGTGATGGTCGGGCTGGACCTGACGTATCAGGCGCGCGCTGATAAGTCTGTGCGCGATGCTTTCAAAGCGATTGGTACCCCGGCAGGCGACTTTATGTACCAAACGCTCGAGACCTTTGCCGAAAACTACAAGGCATGGCGCGGCTTTGATGCTCCGCCGCTTCATGATCCTTGCGCGATGGCTTACGTCATTGATCCGACGGTTATGGAAGTGGTTCCTGTCCCGATCAATGTTGAAACGAAAGGCGCGCTGACGACCGGCATGACGGTCTGTGATTTTCGCCGCAGAGCGCCTGAAGGCTGTCACACCTTTGCTGCGCTCAAGCTCAACGTGCCGCAGTTTTGGGAGATGCTCATCAGCTCGGTCAAAGCAATCGGGTGAAATGCACTGGGGCGGGTTCCGCCCAAGATGTCTGCTCCATTGCTGCCGCTCTTGGTTTTTTGCAGCTTTTGAAGGCATGAAACTGCAAAGATGGACGCAGACATTCAGAGCGCTGACGGAGAGGCCGCTTAAGGCGGCAGCTTCCGTCAGCTGCACCGACCAATTTTCATCCAAAAGCTCTGCATGCGACGTTTTTCTCAAGAATGGTTTGACGCTCTCAGCCGCTGCCGCTTTGCCGGGCAGTGGCCTGACTGGAGCGGGCCTCGGGCTGCACCGGTCATGCCCTGGATTACCGCGCCGATTCATCCCTATTTACGAAAGGCTTTTGATCACATGGGCGAGGTGCGGGAGCTTAATCCCGGCGACTGGCTCTATCCCCATGTCCAAGTGCGCAGCTATATGCTGGTGGAGGCGGGACTGACCGGACGCATTGTCGCAACGGCCGACGGACAGTCCGGCGCCGGGGCAATGGCGCTCTCCACTCCAATGCGCAATGCCGCAGGGAACCTGAATTGGCTCACGCATCGTTCGGCTATCGGACGTTATCAGGCGCTCTCTCACGTGCGTCTGCGAGAAATTCCGCATAGTGAAGCGCTCGCTTTTCTGATGCAGGCAGACAAGGATTTTTATCTGGCGCTTTACGCGCAGATGGAACTCATCAATCTTTCTGACCGGTTCGGCTTTGCCATTTTGGCGCTGCTGCCGGCCATTGACCGCTTCAAGGCGCTCCTCACTGCCTGGTCGCTTTTTTACGGTGAGGTTTCTGAGGGGCCTCGCGGACTGCGGATCCGGGTGCCCATACCGGGCCGTAAAAACCACATTGCTCAAGTCATCCGAACCTCGAGCGTGACGCTCGACGGTATTCTGCGGGAGCTCAAAACCGCAGAGAACTGGGAGCGGGAGGGCGACTTTGTCACCTTTAATGCTTCAACGCTTCAGAGCGTGCATGAATGGATGCGTCATGCAGAAGGCAAGGATGCTTATTTGGCAAGGCCCGCACGCGTGGAAGATATGCTGCTGGCGGCTCAGGCAGAAGCTGCTGAGATCATTCATTAGCTAAAGACAACCTTCGGCCCAAGCATTTCTGAAGGGCAAAAAGAAGCCCGAACCTTTCAGCAGAGGTTCGGGCTTGTCTTTATGAGGAGCGCTGTCGGCAGGCGGTGCGGTGTTTTGTCGAATTCACGAAATAATGTGAGCCGATTGGAATTCTTCAAAACATTTTAGAGCGGGACTGCCGACAGGTCTTAAGCCTTAAGCTGCAGAGCGTTTGGCCGTTTTGGATTCTTGAACTTCGCGTTCGATACGATCGAAAAAGGATTCTTTTTCGCCGGCATCGCGCCACTTCTGAACCCAGGAGGCAACGGCGGGGCTAAGGGGCGGCTGCGGCAGCCGGCAGGGCGGTTGCAGGGGCGGCAGCGAAGTGGAGGGTGGCAAGCGCTACAGCCAGGCCGGAGTTCTGCATGCCAACCTCAAACGCAAGGGTTTTGCGCTTGGAGAGCGACATGCCCATGAAGCGTGCTGCATACCAGCCGAGCAGCATGCCGACGGCATTCTGCACGGCAACCGCGGCGAAGATCAAGAGCCCGACATTGAGGAGCTGGGCACGGGTTGCGGCAACGACAGCAGCGGCGATGACCACGATGGCGCCAACGGAGACGATCGGAAGCGCAGCCACGCACTTTTCAACGTTTTTATCCCCCGCGAGCTTATGGATGACGACGCCGGCGGCGATCGGGAGCAGGATCATCTGGACGATCGAAAGGAACATCGAAGCCGGATCGATGGCAAGCCACTGATTGGCAAAAACGTACATCAAGGCCGGCGTTACGATCGGCGCGAGCAGCGTCGTGCAGGACGTCACCGTCACGGAAAGCGCCACATCGCCGCGGGCGATGAAAGTCACCACATTCGAGGCGGTGCCGCCGGGCGCGCAGCCCAGAAGCATCATGCCGACCGCAACATCTGCCGGAAGGTTGAGCAGAACGCAGAGCGCATAAGCCGAAATCGGCATGATCGTGAACTGTGCCACGACCCCTGTCAGTACTTCTTTCGGACGGCGGACCACCTCACGGAAATCAGCCGTCGAAAGCGTGAGGCCCATGCCGAACATCACCACACCGAGGAGCACCGGAACATAAGGACCGACCAACTTGAAAATCTCGGGGAAAATGAATCCGAGAATGCCGAAGATAATCACCCACAGGGCGAAGGTCTTGTTCACAAACTGGCTCACTTTCACGAGATATTTCATATCGTTCATTCAATGCGTTTTTAGCGCATTGACTCCTTAAATGCCCAAAGGCTGACAAATGTCTTCATAGTGCAGCGGCGGGAAGAACGGAGTCACCGGAGTGCTGAAGTCCGAAAACTGCTTCCCTTGCAAAGAAGTGTTTGAAGAAGAAATGACCTTAGCTGGGGTCATTCCGGCCGCACTTTTTTGTGCGGGTTTGTCTACTCTACGGGCAATGCGCTTTGTTTTGGGGCGCTGGGGGAGCGAAGACCGTCAGTTCTGAAACATTCCCTGAGAAATGTTGACTGCAATAACGTTTTCCCCCTAAACGAAAGCGCTTAGTGAGGCATTGCGAAGGATGATGAACCGAATTTGAGCGGAGCGGCAGGCCGTGAAAGAAGCCGGACTCGGCTTAAAGCAAAGATTCAATCTGCAGCGTATAGCCTTCCGGTTCATTTTCGATGGTAATCATCGAACGTGAGCCCATCTGGGTGATGTGTGCGCGCAAAAGGGCTGTGCCCTCGGACGAGAGTTCACGGATTTCGGTGGGACCTTGACGGTGACTCGAAAACACGAAGCCGCTGGGGACGGCGGCCGCAATGCTTTGTGTCGGCCATAAAGTGAAGGTCAGGTCACGCAGAAGCCGTTCGGCGGAGATGCGTTCATCCAGACGCGGACTCCGTGCTTCGGTGATCGTACTGCCGTCCCAGCTGATGCGCCAGACCGTCATGCTGAGCGCGGAAAAAACCGCATTGACGCTGCCCGGAGCAGAGAGCACTGTCGCTCGAAGGGGCGGAACCGCAGCCGGAGCACCATGCTGGGCGGCTTTGGGGCTGAAGCGAATGACAATCTGCTGGTCGAGGGAGAGCTGCGGAGCGTCAGCAATTGCCGGCAGAAAAACAGGTACGAAAGCGCGTTCCTTGGCTGCTGCCGAGGGCTTCTGAGGCTTCGGGGGTTCAGCGGTCTTGCCCGATTTTGCGGAGGGTTTCCTCTGAAGCGGCGCGGCTTTCTTCTGCGAGGCGCTCTCGGCGCTGCTTTCAGCGGTCTTTTTCAATGCACAGCCCGAAAGCAGCGAAACTGCGAAGAGCGCGGTAAGGAAAAGTCGGCGTGAGCGGACGGGCATGAAAGCCTCCGAAGAAGTTAAGGTTCGGCGGCGGTTTCCGTCCGATATCAAATGTTAGCGCATGGCAGACTTTTGCACGTTTATCGATGCCATCGAGGATGGTGCGGCGGCAGCGGACGAATGACGGGGGCGGCGGGTCTGGGCTTTGGCGGCGGGGGTGCACGGTGCGGTGCAGCGACGCAGCCCGAGAGCGTGAGCACCCCGGCGATGCCGGTGAAAAAAGCAGACCGCAGAAATGTTCGGCGTGAATACGGCATAACAATCTCCTAATCCAATGGAATCCGCGCAGCCGCCCGGAACCTTCGCCCCCAAGGGCGAGATATCGCTGACAGATGCTTGCTCTCATCTTAGGCATGAGGAACTTAGGAGAGACTGTGGCGGCATATACGAGAGAGACGCACGACCTCAGCGCTTATCAGCGGCCGGACGCAAGAGGGGCGTCGCTGCCCAAACAATGCTTTGACCCACCAGCACGGTAATGCCGAAAGCGCGGAGTGCAGGCGTAGCGGAAAATACCAGCAGTCCAAAAGAAAGGAGCGTCGTAACGCCCGAAAAAAGGACGGCGGCAGAGGTGCGGCCGTCGCTGGGGCTCCCTGTGAGGAAGATGCCGTAGTCAACGCCCAGGCCAAGCACTAAAACGAGACCCAGCGCGGTGAAAATGGTGACTGGCGTTCCCGTCCAGCCAAAGACGGCCAGTGCGGCAAGAATGCCTAGGGCCGAGGGCAGTACGGCGCGCCAGCTCTCACGCCCGAAACGAAGCGCTAAAAGCGCCCAGAGGAGCACGATGCCGGCGGCGAGCACCATGAGAATGAGGTCTCTGTAAAGCGAGAGCCCCTCGCTCATGCCGCGCGTGATGTCCACAAAATAAGCGCCCGGCACCGCTTCAGCGGCCTTCGTTAAGAAGGGAAGGTGCTTAGGCTCAACGCCGGCGAGCATCAGGACCGTGACGGCGCGCCCGGGCTCGTTCTCGAGCACGAAGCGATGAGTGAGCTCTCGCCACGGCGTACTTTCTAAGTCATTCAAGGCCATTCGCTGGGCGTCAGGCCCTTTTGGCGAAGCTCCGAGGAGCTCAAGCAGCCGGGGGGCGGCGGCAGCCGTTGCTGCGGCAACGAGATCTCTGTCAGCATCCTGTTTGGCATCCGAGGGCAGCAGCATGGAAAGCCCGGAAGGCGTGAGGCTCTTGAGTTCAGGTATGGCCTGCAAAGCAGACAAGAGCGCTTCTTCGTGTTCGAGCGTTTCACTCAATGTCGGGCCCTGCAGGACAAAAGCTTGAGCCGGTGACGGGAGCGCCAAGGCGCGCGACACTGCCAGCTGGCTCTCGAGGAGCTTTTGGGGCGCTCCCTGCAGGTCTCGGATGCCCGCGTCAAATTGCATGCGCGAGAGGCCAAAGAGAAGCGCTGCGGCAAAAAGGGCGAGGCCGAAGAGAACCGCAGGACGTCTGAGTGCCGAGGCGTCTAGTCTCGGAAGCTTCGGGAGCGCTTGGGCGATGAGCCGCATCAGCCGCGTCTGGTCTTTAGGCACCCAACGCTCCAGTCGAGGAAGCACCGTCAAGACGGTGAAGAGCGTTCCCACGACGCCGCAGGCGGCGAGGACGGCCATCTGCCGAAGGCCGGGCAGCGGCGTGAGCGCAAGCGTGCAGTATGCGGGGGCAGTGGAAAGCGCTGCCGAGAGGAGCGCGCCGGCCATGCGGCGGCGGCGCGCTTGTGCGGATTCTCCGGCAGTCTTGAGGGCAAACCAATGCGAAGAATAGTCAATCGATACGCCGATCAGCGTTGCGCCGAAAACGAAGGTAATGAGCGAGAGCGTGCCGAAGACGGCAAAAGAGGCGCCCAGCGCAAGCGTGAAGCCGAGGAGAATGGTTGCAGCCATCAGCAAGAGCACGACGGGACTGCCGAAAAGCGCCCAAGCCAATGCAAAGACACTGATGGTCGAGAGGGTGCCGATAAAGGTGAGCTCGCGCTGTGCGCGGGCAGCGATCGCATCGGTAAAGAGCGGCACGCCGGCGGCTTCGATCTGGACGGAGGCTCCGTGCCCCGCCGCATCCTGAGCGGCGTTTTGAGCGTCTTCGAGCGTCTGCGCAAAATGTGCTTTCCCGGCTGCCGCCAGGTTTTCGTCCGCGGTGAAAAAAAGCACGCGGACGGTTTCTCCTGTCGGCACCGTCTTTAATTCGATATCCGTGCGGCCGTTATTTGAAGAGACGCGCCAAGGGAGGCGCTTAAGTTCTTCGGTGAGCCAATGGTCATAGGTGCAGAACGGATCATTGGCAAAGCCAAGAATCCTGAGCGACACGGCGCTCGTGAGACAGCCGACGGCTCGCTCAGTCAGCCGTTCGCTGCGGCTCGGTTCCGGGAGGCCGATGAGGCTCCTGAGCGCACTTCTGTCGGCATCCGAAAGCAGTCGGCCGGCGGCATGCGGAATTTTGGGGACAGCACCGGCCCCAAAATGCTCCGGAGAGCGCTCTGATAGGGCGGGTGAGGCGAGCAGTACGTTCCGTACTGCCGCTTGAGCGGTCTCGGCGAGCTCACTGAGTTTTTCTGCCGCCGCAGCTGTTTCGCCCTTGACGCGAAGGAGCACGATGACATTGCCGGCTTCATCCTGACTCAGGCGGGCGCGCAGGGCGTCTTCAATATCGTCGGGCAGTTCCGGGGCTAATTCCGCTGGAATAAGCGACGCGAGACTTGTATCAAAAGCGCGGTGCGTGAATCGGTCGCAAAGCACCCATGAAGAGAGTGCAAGCAGGACGATGAGGCAGCCGAGCGCAAGCCGACCGCGTCCGACTTCCAAAAAACTGAGAAGTCCGTCAAGGATTTTTTGGGCGCGGTGCTGTACGGTCAATGTGAAAACTTTTTTGAAAAAGAGAGGAAGTCGGCGTTCGAGTCGATTCGCCGAAGGAGAAAAGCGAATGAATGAACGGGAACGCCGCGAAGAAGATGCCCGCGGCAATGCGGAGCATCTCGCTTCAGTCAGAGATCAAAGCGCCTTAGGCCGGATGACCGCAGGTGAAGCAGAAGACGGGTTCATAGGTGGCCGGCAGCTTCATGCGTTTGCCGAGCTCGGGACCTGCCACGGAGCCGCGCGCAACGCCGCCGAGACCGAGTGCGGTGCCCGCCAGATACGCGGCTTCGACCATGGTTCCGGCATCGAGATAAGCCCAGTGCGGCCGAGCCATCTGCGTGCGGGGCGTCGCTTCAACGACAAAGACGAGTGTTACAGGGGCCGTATCAACAAAAGCGTGCTGTCCCATCGTTGACGCTGCGCGGAGGTCTTCCGGGGTCAGAAGCTCGAGCGTATTCTTGGACGCATTCCAGCGCCATGCGCCGTCAGCGCGCAGAACACAGACCGAGACAGTGCGCAGATCGAGGCAGGAGGGAACGGTCCGCTTTCCGTCAGGACGCGTGATGCCGGCCGTGCACCAAAGGAGCGTTGAAAGATCTGCGTCGGAAATGGGCTCGGTCGTAAAGGAGCGAATGGTTTTGCGTGCCTTCAGAGCTTCCGTGAGCGTCATCTTCAGTTCGCGCGGAGCGGGCAGCTCAATTGTTTTTGTTGTCATAAAACCCTCCAGAGAAAGACGGTGCCTTTCAACCAGCAATGATTGTAGTTCCGCAGTGTGATGCTGTATGTATTCCGGCTTCGTCCGGGAGCAAAAAAAGCGGCGGACTTCACTAAAGAGGTCCGCCGCTCATCGCTCTCACGCAGCGTTCGGCTGCTTAACGATTGGTGTCGACCTTCGGGTCAAGCGCATCGCGCAGACCGTCGCCCAAAAGGTTGAAGGCAAGCACCGTGAGGAAGATCGCAATCACGGGAAAGATCGCCGCGTGCGGCGCGGTGAGCAGGTCAGCGCGGGCTTCGTTAAGCATTGCACCCCATTCAGGCATCGGCGGCTGAGCGCCGAGCCCCAGGAAGGAGAGTGATGCCGCGGTGATGATTGACGTGCCGATACGCATCGAGAGATAAACCAGAATCACCGAGATCGTGCCGGGCAGAATATGGCGGAAAAGAAGCATCGTGTCGCTGATGCCCAGGCTTCGCGCCGCCTCCACATAGGTCTGGGTCTTCAGACTCAGTACATTTGCGCGGACCAGACGAGCAAAGGCCGGAATCGAGAAAATCGCCACGGCTGCGACAACGTTGAGCATGCCGCCGCCGAGAATCGCCACAATGCCGATCGCGAGCAGAATGCCCGGGAAAGCAAAGAGCACGTCCGAAATACGCATGATGATGCGGTCAGGCCATCCTTCATAGAAACCGGCGATCAGGCCGAGAATCGTGCCGATGACAGCACCGGCGAAAACGGACGAAAAGCCGCAGACGAGCGAGATGCGGGTGCCGGCGACGATGCGGCTGAAGATGTCGCGCCCGAGGGCATCAACGCCAAACCAATGCACGGCCGAAGGACCTTCATTCAGACGGTCGTAGTCGAAGAAGTTTTCCGGATCAAACGGCGTGATCATGGGGCCGACAATGGCGACGATGATCAAAAAGAAGACGAATCCGGCAGCGGCCATCGCCACCGGCTGCTTCTTAAACTTGCGCCAGAACTCGCCCATCGGGGTGCGCAGCGCATCGTTGGACTTGGCAATGCGCGGATCCACTGCAGTTTCAGTACTCATTTATTCACTCCGATTCTTCTTTTACTTGTAGCGGATCGACGGATTGATCCATCCGTAGAGCACGTCGACCACGAGGTTAATGACGATGAATTCAAGCGAAAAGAGCAGTACGCTCGCCTGAATCACAGGGTAGTCGCGCATGTCGACGGCGTCGACGAGCAGACGCCCCATGCCGGGCCAGTTAAAGACCTTTTCCACCACGATGGAGCCGCCGAGCAGGAAGCCGAACTGCAGACCCATCATCGTGACCACGGGAATCAAAGCATTGCGGAGCGCGTGCTTGGCAACGATCTTCGTTTCCGTCACGCCCTTGGCGCGGGCGGTGCGGATGTAGTCGTCATGGAGCACTTCCACGAAGGAAGCACGCGTGAAGCGGGCCATCACGGCGGCAACCGCTGCGCCGAGCGTGATCGACGGGAGAATGTAGTGCTTCCAGGACGAGGCGCCTACCGTCGGCAGCCAGCCGAGCTCAACGGAAAAGATTTCCATGAGCAGGATGCCGAGTGCAAAGGCCGGGAACGAAATGCCGGAGACGGCGAGCGTCATGCCGATGCGGTCAGGCCACTTGTTGCGGTAGACCGCGGAAATCACGCCGATTACCAGACCGAAGATCACCGACCAAACCATGGAAGTGAGCGTGAGCCAGAGCGTCGGGCCGAAGCGTTCGCCGATTTCCTGAATCACCGGACGCTGGGAACGAATGGAGGTGCCGAAGTCGCCCTGACACGCGCCCACCACAAAGTTCACGAACTGCTCAGGGATCGAGCGGTCCAGACCCAGACTGTGGCGGATCATTTCCACCGTCGCTTCGTCAGCTTCCGGGCCGGCAGCCAAACGCGCCGGGTCGCCCGGGAGCAGGTGAATGAAGAAGAAGACGCAGACCGCCACGATGATGAGCGTGGGGATCATCCCGAGGAGTCGCTTGATGAAATATCTCAGCATGGAACTTTCTGCCTGCTTGTTTGTTGTTGATTTGTTCCTGAACTCGTCTTCAGGGCTTCATGAGGGAAGCCGGCTCTAAGCTGGCCTCCTCGAAGTTAAAGCTCGAGTCGGGCTGAATGTAAAAACCGTGGAGCGCTTTGGAGCTTGCCGCGATGTTCTGTTCACTCACAAGGAAGATCCACGGCGCATCCTTCCAAATCGTTTCCTGCATCTGCGCATAGATCGCTGACTTCTTCTCGCGGTCGGTGGTGCCGAGCGCATAGAAAAGCGCCTGATCAACCGCGGGATTGGAATAGTAGGACTCGTTGGAGCCGCGGGGCGGGAAGCTTGACGTTGCGAGGACTGGGCGCACCGCGTAGTCGAGTTCGCCCGTGGAGCTCGACCAGCCAATGTAATAAAGCTCATGACGGCTCTGCTCGGGCTGGGGCGTCGACTCTACAAAACTCGTGCGTTCGCCGGCCTCAAGCGTGCGTACGCGAACTTTGACGCCGACCTGAGCGAGCTGCTGCTGCAGGAACTGAATGATCTTGGAGGCCGTCGTATGGTTGTAGCCCGACCAAAGTTCCACCTCAAAGCCGTTCGGGTAGCCCGCTTCTTTAAGAAGCGCCTTGGCCTTCTGCGGGTCATAGGGCCAGGGACCGAGCTTAACGGCATAGTCAACCGAGAGCGGCGCAATGCCTTCGGCCACATCGGCGTATCCGGCAAAGGCCACCTTGACGAGCGCCTCTTTGTTCACGGCGTAGTTAAGCGCCTGACGAACGCGGACATCCTTGAAGACGGGCTTCGTGAGATTCATTTCCACAAAGCGAAGCATGATCGAAGGCGTGACGTCGACGCGGAGCGTGCCTTTGTCCTTCACCATTTTGACCTGCTCGGAAGGCAGCGGAAACGCATAATCGGCTTCCCCCGTGAGCGCCATGGCCACGCGCGTGCTGTTTTCCACTACAGGACGCCAGGTGATGGCATCGAGCTTCGGGTATCCCGCGCGCCAGTAGTTCGGGTTCTTCTCCACCCGCAAAACGTCGCTCGGGTTGTAGTTCTTCATGACAAAAGGCCCGGTGCCGCAAGGATGGAAGGCAATGCTGACTTCCTTTTCGCTGAGGCTCTTCGGGCAGATCATGACAGCCGACGGATGCGCAAGACGGTTGATGAAGGCCGAATTCGGGCGCTTAAGCGTGAAGCGGACCGTGTAAGGATCGAGCACCTTGAGTGAAGCGACGTTTTCAAAAAGGAAAAAGCGCTTAAGCGTGCTGCCGGGCGTTGTGATGCGGTCAAAATTGGCTTTCACAGCTTCGGCCGTGAATGTCGTGCCGTCATGGAACTTCACGCCGCGGCGCAGGTGCACGACATGCTGCATGCCGTCGGGGCTCGATTCGGCCGATTCAGCAAGGCTCGGAACCACGTTCATTGCTCGGTCGAACTTGAAGAGCCCTTCATAAAAGGACTTTGCTACGGCCTGAGAGAGCGTGTCCGTCGCGTTCCACGGGTCCATCGTAGTGAAGGTGCTCGCTACGGCGACGGTGATTTCATTTTTGGTTTCAGCTGCGCCGGCCGGTGAGAGCACGGCAGCGCAAATGAGCGCAGCAGGGAGCAGTTTGGTGAGGGGTTGCCGTTTCTGCATGTTGTTTCCCTTTGCTTTTATTTATGACCTTCCATCGTGCCCACGATATGCTTGGCCACGAAGTGTCCGGGTTCAACTTCAACGAGCGGTTCGATGACGGGATCGTCGCCCACTTTGCGTACCGGGCTCGGGAGGTCTGAGAGATTGAGCAGCTTCAGAAGGTTGCGCTCCTGCGGGTCGGCAATCGGAACGGCCGAGAGGAGCTTTTGCGTATATGGATGGAGCGGATTGCCGAGGACGGCGCGGCGCGAGCCCATTTCAACGATCTGGCCGAGATACATGACGGCCACGCGGTGGCTGATGCGCTCAACGACGCCCATGTCGTGAGAGATGAAGATATAGGAAAGTCCCATTTCCTCCTGCAGTTCCATCATCAGGTTCACCACCTGAGCACGGATGGAGACGTCGAGCGCGGCAACGCATTCATCGGCCACGATGATCTGGGGTTTGAGCGAAAGCGCACGGGCAATACAGATGCGCTGACGCTGACCGCCGGAGAATTCATGCGGGTAGCGGTTAGCCATGTCCGGGGAGAGTCCCACGCGCTTAAGGAGCAGCGCTACGCGGTCGTACATCTCCTTTTTGGAGCAGTAGTTGTGGATCATCATCGGCTCGGCAATCGAGTAGCCCACGGTCTGCCGCGGGTCGAGCGAGGCGTAAGGATCCTGGAAGATCATCTGCAGATTGCGGCGCTCTTCCTGAAGTTCGTGCCGGGTCATGCGCAGCAGCGACTTGCCGCGGTGGAGGACTTCACCGCTGTCGACATCGAGCAGCCGCAGAACGGCGCGGCCAGTGGTTGACTTGCCGCAGCCCGATTCGCCCACGATCGAGAGCGTTTCGCCTGCGCGCAGATCAAAGCTCACATGGTCGCAGGCGCGTACGACGTAGGTGGGGCGCCCCCAGAAATCGGTGCGGACCGGGAAGGTCTTCACCAGATTCTTAACTTCAAGAATCGTTTCTCCCGGCGGCGGGAGTTTGTCCGAGGGCGGTTCGATGACTTTGCCGTTGTCCGGATCAATCAGCCGGAAGAAGCACGGATGTTCAATGTCTTTCAAGGCACCCAGACGGGGTACGGCGGAGAGCAGCGCCTGCGTATAGGGGTGCTGCGGATGCGCAAAGATGGCTTGAGCAGTGCCGGACTCCACAATTTCACCGTAGCGCATGACAGCGACGCGGTCGGCGATCTGCGCCACTACGCCCATGTCGTGCGTGATGAAGAGCACTGCCATCCCGATTTCTTTCTGAAGTTCAGAAATCAGGGCAAGAATCTGTGCCTGAACCGTGACGTCAAGCGCCGTTGTCGGTTCGTCTGCAATCAAGAGCTGCGGCTTGCAGGCAAGCGCCATGGCGATCATGACGCGCTGACGCATGCCGCCCGAGAGCTGGTGCGGGAACCGCAAAGAGATCCGTTCAGCATCGGGAATGCGCACGAGTTCGAGCAGATGAACGGCTTCCTTGAGCGCTTCCTTTTCATCCATGCCGCGGTGCAGGATCAGACTTTCGGCAATCTGCGCACCGACCGTGAACACCGGGTTCAGGGAGGTCATCGGCTCCTGAAAGATCATGGCCACTTCAGAGCCGCGCAGATGCTGCAGTTCAGACTTATTGGCATGACGCAGGTCAACCACGCGGCCGTCGCGGCAGCGCAGTTTGATGGAGCCGTTGACGATCTTGCCGCCGCCGTGTTCGACAAGACGCATTACAGAGAGGGAGGTAACGGACTTGCCGGATCCCGATTCGCCTACCAGCGCAAGGGTCTCGCCGGGGCGGATGGAGAAGGATTCATCGACTACTGCCGTGGTAGTGCCCGAGTCCGAAGTGAACTGCACGCGGAGGTGTTCAACCTCCAATATGGGGAGCTCTGCCTGCGGCGTGATGTTTGTTTCTTTAGCTTCCATCATTGTTCTTGTAAATTGGTTGGCTCAAGCGGAAAGAATGCGTTGCGGCCGTGTTGATCCCTTGCGGGCTTTTGACATCCGAACTGCCCGTCGGGGCAGAGATGTTCTGCGCCGATCACTCTTTATGGGCTTAAAGCAAAGCACATGCCACGAACTCTTGCCGCGTCATGCAGAAAACCCTTGCATTCGGTCAGCGCAATACTGCCGGACGCAGTGTGCATTGTTGAGTTCGTACCATAGCGCCTCGTTTTGTCGGCGGCTTTTTCAGTACGCACAACGATCGGCAGATTCACTCGATTATTGATTTGTTCGACGTGGGGTAAGGCAAAGTACTCAGGGTTTACGACAAGACGCCTTGAATCGGATCGGGACGTTGCAAAATTGTGCGCAGCGCACTGAATTGATGCATTTGCGTCACGATTGGGGCGTCGCCTGATGTTAGGCCGTTTGCAGGCGTCTCGAACCAGCCGACTGGGCGGCAGCAATGACTGCATTCATGCTCAATTCATGTGCTGGAGGACTGCCGCATAGGGAATTTGTTGAGGTCAGCTCTTCAGAAGTCGGCGGCATAATGCTCCAATGCCGTGCAGTCGGAGAACCCTGTCGACAGAGCCTAGAGAGGCATGCAAGTCTTCGGGTGCACCGCAAGGAATACAAATATAAATTGGAGATACATCCATGCAGCCCATTCTTGCCGACAAGGCATTTCCTGAATTGGTTCAGTGGGCGGACGAGCTTGCCGCTCTGCGCCGTGACATTCATGCTCATCCGGAACTCGGTTTCGAGACGCCTCGTACGGTTGATCTGATCGTCAAAACCCTCAAAGGCTGGGGACTTGAACATGTGGATCCCGATGAGGTCAAGGGCGGCGTAGTGGTTGTCATCAATGGAGCGGCGCCTGGAGCAACAGTGGCGCTGCGCGCCGACATTGATGCGCTTCCGATGCCTGACAATTCGGCAAATCCATGGAAAAGTCAGACAGAAATGCGCTGCCACGCCTGCGGTCACGACGGTCACGCTGCCTGGCTTTTGGGGGCGCTGCGCTATCTGCACGAAAAGCGCGCGAGTTTCAAAGGCCGCGTCGTCGGCATTTTTCAGCCCGCTGAAGAAATCGGCCGCGGGGCGCTCCGTGTTGTCCAGTCCGGCGTTTTTGAGCATTGGGGCATTCAGGAAATCTACGGTGCCCATGATGAACCGACGGTCGCCAAGGGACAGTACGGTTTGTGCGCGGGCCCCGCTCAGGCGTCAACCGACTTCTTCTACATCACGGTGAAGGGGCGGGGTGTTCATGCGGCTCGCCCGCACCTCGGCGTCGATCCCATTACCACTGCCGGCGTGCTCATCGGTGCTCTGCAGACAATCGTTTCACGCAAGGTCAATCCCATTGAGACGGCCGTGCTCTCCATTTCGTCGGTGAACGGCGGGAACTTCCATACCCCCAACGTCATCCCTGAAACCGTCACGCTGTCGGGTACGGTGCGCACCTTCAATGAAGATGTACGCAATCAGATTGAAGCAGAGATGGCGCGCATGGTGGAGCGCGTGGCAGAGGCCGAGAACTGCACGGGCGAATTCCGCTACGATCGTTTGGTGCCGTCGCTTTTCAATACGCCCGAAGCCGTCGAGCACATTCGCAGCTTCATCACGCACCAGTTCGGCGCGGAGCATGCCGAAGAGATGCCCATCTCAATGGGCGGAGAGGATTTCGCTGAATATACGTTTAAGGTGCCCGGCTGCATCATCCGCGCCGGTATTCGCGATGACAGCCATAAAGCCGCGCTGCACCACCCGACCTTCGACTTTAACGACGAAGTGATTCCCGCTACGGCTACTGTTCTCGCCGGAACCGTGCTTGAACGTCTGGCGGCGCTTTCATAAACTCTGAAAGTCATGCGGCCGAGAGCCTCTGCGCCCTCGGCCGCATTCTGTATTTCAAGCGCACAAACCTATGCCTTTCGGTATCTTAGCCACCTTCGCCGCGTATTTTCTCTGGGGTCTTTTCCCGTTGTACTTCCATGTCTTACAGGGCATCGGAGCCTTGGAAATTCTTGCCCACCGCATCATCTGGTCGCTTGTATTCATCACGATCGTGGTCGTCGCTATGCGCCGTACGGCGTGGCTCAAAGGCGCACTCATGACGCCGAAGGTGCTCGGTGTCTTCTGTCTCTCCGCGCTCATCATCGGCGCTAATTGGGGCATTTACGTTTATGCCATTGTTTCCGGCCGCACCATTGAGGCCTCGCTCGGCTACTTCATCAACCCGCTGGTGTCGATTGCTTTAGGGAGCTTATTTCGGCGCGAGCGGCTGCGCCGGCCTCAGCAGGCAGCCGTTGTGCTCGCGGGCGTTGGGGTGCTTTGGATAACCTGGACCACAGGTGTTGCCCCCTGGCTCGGGCTGATGCTTGCCGTGACATTCGGGCTTTACGGGCTTATCCGCAAGATCGCTCCGCTCGGCAGTCTTGAGGGCATGGTGCTTGAAAGTCTGCTCCTCACTCCGGCGGCTGCGGCTTGGTTATGGTTTCTGTGGTCTGATCATGAGCTCGCCTTCATTTCGGCCGATCTGACGACGCAGATTCTGCTTGTCGCTGCCGGTCCAGTTACCGCTGTGCCGCTCCTCTTTTTTGCTTCCGGCGTGCGCCGGATCCCTTATTCCACGTCGGCTGTTATTCAGTATGTCAGTCCGACGATGGTTTTTCTGATCGGTGTTTTGGCGTTCGGCGAGCCTTTTTCAAAGGGCATGCTCGTGGGTTTCCTGATCATTTGGGCTGCCGTGGCGCTTTTCTTGGGAGAAATGCTTCTCTTCGCGCGCCGGTGCCGCAACGAAGCTCGTGAAGCCGCCGACCGGGTCTGACGCGTGAAGCTTGGGCGCAGGATATTCCCTGCAGCGCAAATGAAAGAGCCTCCGGAAACATTCAAGTTTGCGGAGGCTCTTTTCGAATTCAGGCGCGAATTATTTGACGGTCAGCTTCACGTCTTCCGTAATCGTGCCGGTGTAGCGGGCGACATATTCGCCGCGTTCAAGGTGCGGCGGAACAAAGAAGGTGCCGCTCGAAACGACCTGACCGGCTTTGAGCTGACGGCCGCGTTTTTCGAGTGCGGCGACGAGCCACTTGAGCGCGTGGATCGGATTGTCGAGCACTTCCGTCGAATTGCCTGCCTTGATAAGTTTGCCGTCCTTGAAGAGTTCGCAGCGGATGGCATTGAGGCCGGCAACGGTGAGCGTCTTGCCGTCAACGGGCGTGCCGTGAATGATGCAGCCGCCGACGGCGCAGTCGGCAACCACCAAGTATTTGTTGAGCGTCGGGAACCAAGCTTCAAAGCGGGCGTCCGGAACTTCAATGCCGCCGGCGACGGTGATGTTTTCAAGAAGCTCTTCGTCGCTCATGCTGCTCGTCAGATCCACCTTGGGGATCATTGAGAGTTCAACCTCAATGAGCGGTTCGTTCATGTGGTCAAGTTCGAGCGTGCAGGGCGCTGCAAAGATATGCGACTTGGTTTGTTCGCCAAAGAGCGGTTCGGTGGTGCCGAACATATCCTGCGTCGTTTTGCTCGTGAGCGAGATCTTGTAGCCGCCAGTCGGTTCGCCCTTTAATTCGGCAAATTTGCGCTGAACGGCGTAAGCGCTTTCATAGTCATTCAAAACACCCGAGCAGGCCTTCATGTCAAGCGGCTTGTTGGTGCAAAAGGCGTTGTAGAGCGCCTGTGTAAGAGATGCTGCGTCCATCTGTCAAAATCTCCAAAACGGATTTACTGCAGAGAATTGGTTCTATTTTTCAACGGATTGATGCTTTATTCCTCAGGCATTTGTCTTAGAGAAGAACTTTAAAAGCAAGGGGCGGCGGTTCACTGTTGACGCAAAAGAAAAGACCGCCGACTCAAAGGGCCAACGGTCCTGCAGGTGATTCGAAATGAATCGGCTGACGTTTTAGAACATCTGAATTTGGGGTCTGGCGCCCTCGAGGAAGGTGATGGCGCCGCTCTTGGCGGTGCCGTCCGGGCCGTCGAGCTCCCAGTCGGGAATCACCCAGCGTTCATAGCCGTTCTGCATGTGCGCGGCAGGCTTATGGGTGTGGCCGTGAATGACCAGATCAACGCCTGCGGCTTTGACGGCTTCGGCAACCGCTGATTCGACAACATCCATGTCAGCCATGCTCTTTTCGCCCTTTTCGGACTCGGACTGCGCTCGGGCCTGTTTGGCAATGGCCAGTCGTTCCTCAACAGACTTCATGAGCATCATGGCCTGCCAGCGAGGATCGTGAGTGAGGGCGCGGAACTTTTGATAAGCCACATCGCGCAGGCACCACTGGTCGCCGTGCGCGAGCAGCGTTTTGCGGCCGCAAATGTCTGCGACGATAGGGTCGCGGATCAATTCGGCGCCCGCGGCGCGGGCAAATGCGGCGCCGAGCATGACGTCACGGTTGCCGGGCATCACAATGACGCGTCGGCCGGTAGCGGCGTGGAGCTTCAGCAGCGCGATCACGGGCTGTGCTTCAGGATGTGCGTCGTCGCCGATCCAGTAGTCAAAAAGGTCGCCCAGAATGACGAGCTCCGGGTAGCGCGGCGCAATGGTCTTCATGAAGCGTACGAAGGCCATGATGGTTTTGGGCTTCGTAGGGGCAAGATGAAGGTCGGAAATGATGATCGGGTTCGTTAGCGGAGCGATCTCGGTAAGTCCGGCTAGTGCGGGCGGAGGAAGCTGATTCTGGGTGTCCATGACGGTTCTCGTGCGTATGCGGGAGGCGGGAGCCGGCCGGAGCGAAATGTCGTCCAACCGTGCATTCGCCGCTCTTTAGATGATCTCGGCCTTTTCGATCACAACATCTTCAACAGGAACGTCGCCGTAGAAGGAGACCATGCCCGTACGGACCTTGGCGATCTGGTCGACCACATCCTGACCGGCCACAACCTTGCCGAAGACGGCATAGCCCCAGCCCTGCGGAGTGGGAGCGGTGTGGTTGAGAAAGTCATTGTTGGCCACGTTGATGAAGAACTGAGCCGTTGCAGAGTGCGGATCCTGCGTACGAGCCATGGCGATCGTGTACTTGTTGTTTTTCAGACCGTTGGCCGCTTCGTTTTCGATCGGAGCATTGGTGGGCTTTTGCTTCATGCCTTTTTCAAAGCCGCCGCCCTGAATCATGAAGCCGCGGATAACGCGGTGGAAGATCGTGCCGTTGTAAAAGCCCGACTTCACATAGTTTTCAAAGTTGGCGCAGGTAATGGGAGCGTGTTCCGGGTCGAGTTCAATATCAATGACGCCGAGATTTGTGGTGAAGCGGATCATGAGATTTGTTGTTCCAATTAATGATTCATATGCAGTCGGGCAAATGCTCCGAGTCGGGATGCATCAGCAGGACTGCTTTAAGGTAAATCCAACATTTTCGCACAGCCCATAGATGCTGAGCGAAGCGCGGCAGGAATTAAGGCAGCACTTTGACGTCAACGATCTTAACGACGTCAACGGGTACATCGTTCATGCCGCGGCGAGTGGTTGTGCGCACAGCGGCAATCTTGTCAACAACGTCGGCGCCTTTGACGACCGTGCCGAAAACACAGTAGCCGTTGCCGTCGCTTGCCTGATCAGCGTTGAGGAAGTCATTGTCAGCAACGTTGATGTAGAACTGAGACGTAGCCGAGTGCGGATAGCTCGTGCGGGCCATGGCGATCGTATAGCGTTCGTTTTTCATGCCGCCGCGGGCTTCGAGCGGGATGGGATCGTGGGTGGGCTTCTCACGAAGCTGCTCGGTAAAGCCGCCCCCCTGAATCATGAATCCCGGAATCACTCGGTGAAAGATGGTGTCTTTGTAAAAGCCTTCGCGCACATAAGTGAGGAAGTTTTTGACCGTGATGGGGGCGCGGTCGGGCGCGAGGCGCACAACGATATTGCCCAAAGTGGTGTCGATTTCAACAAGCTCTTCTTTGCCCGCGGCAGCGGCAGGGAGCGACGTCAGGGCGGCAGCAAAAGAAGCAAGCGGCAGCAGGATGCGGAAACGATTCTTCATGTTGATTGGGAAATGTCAAAAGGGAAAACGGCGGATCCTGATCGGAATCCTCGAAGCGGGGTGAATGACGAATGCATTCAATAGATCGTCAGTGTGCGGTGAGACGGCGCAGCGTCTTCAGGCGCTGCTGCAGTTCGGTGTTGGAGGAGAGGCTCGGTGCAGCGGCTTCGTAGCTCTCGAGCGCGAGCGCGAGGTACACGTCGCCGCGGTTTTTCTGAGCCGTTGCAAAGTTGGGATTGAGGAGCAGGGCGCGGTCAAGGAGCTTCACGGCCTCTTCAAGACTGCCCATGCCGGCTTCAATCACCGCCAGGTTGTTGTATGGCTCCGGAATTTCGGGATATTCGGCAATGAGCGAACGAAGGGCTTTGGCGGCTTCCTCCGTGCGGCCGAGCCGTTCGAGCGCGACGGTTCGGCTGAAGCGAAGCTGGGCGCTGCGGGGATTTTTTTCCAGGCCAAGGTCGGCAAGTTCAAGCGCTTGTGCAGGGTGTCCGGCCTTGAGAAGCTGATCAACGCGGGGAGAGAATTCCGCAGCGTGCAGCGTTGCGGCGAGTTCCTGCATTTCAGAGGCGGCCAT
>OGRA01000992.1_pt1 | contig 28449 bp, 20 predicted proteins | sample 1553351 | NCBI WGS metagenome assembly OGRA01 (sample SAMEA2580056, study PRJEB22360) | human gut metagenome | biome: human gut; feature: human-associated habitat; material: faeces | place: Denmark | collected 2008/2010
ATATTTATGCAAAACACACACCCAATCCTGCATATATACCGTATATCATACACTCAGTCTCAGCCAAACGGTAAATCAATCGGAAGCGAACGGTTTTACGGTCGGCGCACAATGAAAGCAAGTCCTACGCCAACCATACCATAAATCGTTGGAAAAGGAAATAAAAATAAGCCGTAAACCGTCTTTTTACCTCTAATTGAAACGGAAACATCTCCAAAAACAGAAAGCAGAATGACAACGAAACAGGCTTGCCGCTTTCCCGACCGTAAAACCGTACGCACAATCCCCCGGCACGGCCGACAAAAGAACGGGACAGGACCTTCTTTCGTTACAAAACGATAAAAAACCGCCGCACGAGAATCCGTTATTTTCACCCCCTCCCTTTCCCGCACGGAAATAATGGATTCTCGGACAACCGGATTTAACATTTTGACACTTTGCCCATGTCGTGCCACTGCATAAAAAGTGGTATATTTGTACCGTCATGCCACCGGACTGTACTGGGACCGCTGTCGGCATACACAAGAAACAAACCATCAAACCGCATCATCATGAAACAATCCATCGTAACGGGCATGGGAGAAGCCTTGTGGGACATGCTGCCCGAAGGCAAGAAGATAGGAGGCGCACCGGCCAATTTCGCCTACCACATCTCGCAATTCGGAATAGACAGCCGGGTCGTGAGTGCCGTGGGAAAGGACACGGCGGGGAGCGAGCTATTGGAGAACTTACGGGACAAATCGCTGAAAGGACTTATCGAGAAAACGGACTTCCCCACAGGAAGCGTAGAGGTGGAAGTGGACGAAAAGGGCATCCCCTGCTACAACATCCGGGAAGACGTGGCTTGGGACCATATTCCCTTCACGCCGCAAACGGCAGAACTGGCCCGCCAGACGCAAGCCGTATGTTTCGGTTCGCTGGCCCAACGGCATCCCGCCTCACGCTCCACCATCCACCGGTTTCTTGACACCATGCCGGACGGGGACGAGCAATACAAGATATTCGACATCAACCTCCGGCAAGGTTTCTACACACAGGAGATTATCTCCACCAGTCTGCAAAAGTGCAACGTTCTTAAAATCAACGATGAAGAACTCGACATCGTGACACGGCTGTTCGCCTTGCCCGGCACGGGCCAGGAAGAAAGATGCAGGACGCTGCTGAAGCGATACGCGCTGAAGGCTTTGATTCTCACCTGCGGCGCACGAGGCAGTTTCGTATTCACCCCGGAAGAAACATCCTATCGAGACACCCCGAAAGTGGAAGTGGCCGACACCGTAGGCGCAGGCGACTCCTTCACAGCCGCCTTCACGGCCGCCATCCTTTCCGGCGGAACCGTCCGCGAAGCACACCGCCTCGCAGTAGACGTTTCGGCTTACGTATGTACGCAAAAAGGAGCCATGCCCCTGCTCCCCGGGATATTCACGAAACGGACATAAGACGACGGGGCAAAAATAAAAGTGTGCCGAAAAGAAATACATCTCTTGCGGCACACTCTCTTCTACATTCCTATATCTCACTCGACTTCCCACTCGAAAACACCGGCCGAATTGTCCTTTGGCAACACGACTTCCAGCTTCATGGCCGTAGTCTGCACCAGTGTGAATTCCACCGTGTTGGGCACGCCTTTTTTCGTCCCGTACGTACCGGCTGCCGACACCGGTGTCCAACCGCCCTGTTCGTCCTTGTAATACAGTTTCCAACTTTGAGGCACGCGGCAACCTCCCCACGGCTCATCGTCGAACCAATATACGGTGGAGGAAGACACTTTGGACGGTTTCGGGAACTCGTAAGTAATCCACTCCGTGGAATTCTTCATGGGCCACCAATGATAGTAGGCCATGGAACGGTCGTTTTCGTCCACCGGAACCAAACGGTCGTTAATGGCAGACAAGGCCGTAGTCTTGTGCGAAGCATCCACACGGCTCTCCGAGGCCAACGTGGCCGACATGGACGGGCTTGTCGCGCTCACCTCCTGCGGCAGCCATACCATCATGTTGCCGGAACCACGATGCGCCCAAGCATAATAAGGAATAAGCGTCAGTTCGACATCCGAAGCCGTCAGGCGGCCTTCGGCATCATAGCCCAACACCTGCGCACCGGTCTTGATTTCCGTCAGGCCGCAAAGCAGGTCCGGTTTCTCTACCGTCTCGAACTGCGGGCGGCGGTTCACCAACACACTCATGATGTCGAAATCATTGTCGGGCCACTCGGCGCAGTACACCAACGGACCGCGCTCCACAGCCACACGCCCGCGGTCGGCCTCCACTTTGGCATGTGCTTTCACCACGCGAGGTTCCATATCGAAATGCACTTCCACTTTGTCGCCCTTCTTCCACCGGCGTTCTATCGTGAAATAACCGTCTTGCAATTCGCTTTCCACCGGTTGGCCGTTCACTTTCACACTGTATCCCAGACGCTTGCCGTCGCTGTAACGGTACAAATCGCTCGGTACGACTTGTCCGCGCACCCAACCGGGGATGCGGATTTTCATGGCAAACGCACCGACCTTGTTCTTCTTCACGCTCACGGCCACGTCGCCATCCCAAGGATAACGGGTCTGTTGCTCCAAGACGACACTCTTCTTGCCCACCTCAAGGTTAGCTTCGTTGGACATGAACAGGTTGACATATACGTCCTTATCCTTCACGGCATATACATAACCGGGCAAGGAAGGGATGAAACGGCAAATATTGGACGGACAACAGGCACAACCGAACCAAGGCTGACGCTGATGCTGCCCCCGGCTCTCCAAGGGATTGGGATAGAAGAAACCGCCGCCGTCCAGCGAAACGCCCGAAATCAGCCCATTATATAAGGTACGTTCCAATACATCATAATATTTGGATTCCCCGTGCAGGAGAAACAAACGGTAGTTAACGTAGACGTTGCCGATGGCCGCGCACGTCTCGCAATAAGCCGACATGTTGGGCAGTTCATAATTCGCACCGAAAGCCTCGCCGTTGGCCGTAGCCCCGATACCGCCGGTGATGTAATACTTCTTGCTCACGATATTGTCCCAAATCCGGTCGATGGCATGGATGTAAGCCGTATCGCCCGTGAGGGCTGCCACATCGGCCATCCCGGCATACATGTAAGTGGCCCGCACGGCATGCCCCACGGCCTCATCCTGCTCCACCACGGGCTTGTGCGCCTGGCTGTAAGCGTCGCGCCGAGAAGTGTGGCCGCGTTGGTCGAGGAAGAACTTCGCCTCGTCCAGATACTTCTGGTCGCCCGTCACGATATAGAGTTTGGCCAAGGCCATTTCGGCTATCTGATGGCCGGGCACAAGAACCTGTTGCCCTTCCCCCGGGCCGATTTCACGACACACGCAGTCGGCATAACGGATGGCAATATCCAGAAAGTTCCGTTTTCCCGTGGCTTGGTAATGCGCGATGGCACCCTCCACCATGTGGCCGAGGTTATAAAACTCGTGGCTCAAGTCCTCCACTTTTTCCCAACGTCGGCTTCCCGACCAGTCATGAGGACGCTTGGGATTCATCGTGCGGCTCGTGTACAGATAGCCGTCCGGCTCCTGCGCTGCCGCCACAATGGTCAACACGCTGTCGATATACAACTTCAGCTTCTTGTCCGGATAGGTCTGCAGCAAGTAGCTTGCGCCTTCTATCGTCTTGTACACGTCCGTATCGTCGAACGGAAGACCTTCCACCTTGTAATTTTCGCTCGGATGGGCCGCCTTGACAAAGTTTTCATATCGGCCGCTCTCTTCACATTTACTGAAGGCCAAAGGGATGGTAACCTCACGGCTTGCCTTCAAGCGTTGCCCCCAAAAGGAATCCGTCACCTTGACGGACGTGAAAGGTACGGGAGAATAAGGATAACCGTGGGGCGCATCTTGCGCCTGCATGCTTCCACACAAGGAAGACACGAAAATAGCAGTCAGCAATTTTTTCTTCATGGTAGGTAAAAAATAAAAATATTGATTTCACGGCAAAGTTAGCAAAACTAATTATCTTTGCAGCATGAAACCATAGAATTATTAACCCATGAGAAACAAAATCTTATTCTTGAAACGAACCGCATGGACTTTCTGTACCGCTGCTTTTTCCATTGCCATCCACGGGCAAAACACGGCACAAATCATGGAAGTACCGTTCACCCAAGTACGTATCCAGGACGCGTTCTGGTCGCCGCGCATCGAGACGAACCGCACGGTGTCCATTCCCTCGGCCTTCCGGGAGTGCGAGAAAAACGGCCGTTTCGACAACTTCGCCATCGCAGGCGGACTAAAAGAAGGCGAACACCGGGGCGACTTTTCGTTCGACGACACCGACCCATATAAAATCATCGAAGGAGCGTCTTACTCTTTGGCCGTGAAATACGATGCACGACTGGATGCCTATCTGGACAGCGTCATCGCACTGATAGCCGCCGCACAGGAATCCGACGGTTACCTGACCACTTGTGTGACCAACCGCTGTACCCGTCTTTCGGGTTGGTGGGGGACACACCGTTGGGAGAAAATCAACAGCCACGAACTTTACAATTCAGGACATCTTTATGAAGCTGCCGTAGCCCACTATCGTGCCACGGGCAAACGTTCCCTATTGGACGTGGCTATCAAAAACGCCGATTTGGTATGCCGGGTATTCGGTCCCGACGAAGGACAGAAACATGTGCCTTCGGGGCATCCCATCGTGGAAATGGCTTTGGCCAAGCTATACAAAGTCACCGGAAAAGAAGAATACCTCCGCACGGCCCGGTATTTCGTGGAAGAAACGGGACGATGCACCGACGGACATGCCCCCAGTGCATACAGCCAAGACCACAAACCCATTCTCGAACAAAATGAAATAGTGGGGCATGCCGTGCGGGCCGGTTACCTGTATTCCGGCGTGGCCGACGTGGCCGCACTGACCGGCGACACGGCTTATTTCCATGCCCTTACGCGCATTTGGGAAAACATGGCCGGACGCAAATTGTACCTCACCGGCGGTATCGGCTCCCGTGCCCAAGGCGAAGGCTTCGGCCCGGATTATGAATTGAACAACCATACGGCCTATTGCGAAACTTGCGCCTCCATCGCCAACGTGTACTGGAACCACCGCATGTTCCTTGCCACGGGCGACTCCCGATACGAGGATGTATTGGAACGTGCTCTCTACAATGGGGTCATTTCGGGCGTGTCACTTAGCGGCGACCGCTTCTTCTACGACAATCCTTTGGAAAGCATGGGGCAGCACGAACGGCAGGCCTGGTTCGGTTGTGCCTGCTGTCCGGGCAATGTCACCCGTTTCATGGCTTCCGTTCCTAATTACATGTATGCCACACAAGGCAAGGACGTCTTCGTCAACCTATATATACAAAGTACGGCCCATCTCTCTACTTCCCAAAACAAAATAGAAATCCGCCAGACAACGGATTATCCATGGGACGGAAAAATCCGCATGACCGTACATCCTGAAAAGAAGCAGACCTTTGCCCTGCGATGCCGCATCCCGGGATGGGCACAAGACCGTCCGATACCGACCGACCTGTATCACTACACCGGAAAAGGAAAGGGCTACACCATACAAGTCAACGGCAAGGACGCGGAGTTCCGTGTGGAAAACGGTTACGCCGTCATCTTGCGGAAATGGAAGAAAGGCGACACGGTGCAACTGGATTTCCCGATGGACATACGCCGGGTGGAAGCCCGTGGCGAAGTGGAAGACGACCGGGGAAAAGCCGCCATCGAACGAGGCCCCATTGTCTACTGCATCGAAGACAAAGACCAGCCGGACAGTTTGATTTTCAACAAATTCATTCCTACCGGGACGATGATTTCCGCCACTTACGCCCCGGATATGCTTAACGGTATCGTCACGTTGGAAGGCACGGCCCAAGCCGTCGGACGTGGCGGAAAGACGACGGACGTACCGTTCAAAGCCATTCCTTATTCCGTATGGAACAACCGTGGCGCGGCACAAATGGCCGTATGGATTCCCACATCGCCGGAATATGCCCGTCCCGAACCTTTGCCGACCATCGCCAGCCGGGCACGTACGCTGACGATTCAAGCCCCTCTCCAAAAAGACGCTCCCGAATCTGCCGCCACGGAAGGTTGGGCTTGGGGCGTAAACGACCAATGGGAACCGAAACGTTCGTCGGACACGTCCAAACCTTACCATTACTGGTGGCTCAAGCGCGGCACGAAAGAAACGTTGGCCTACGACTTCGATCAAGCTTACACCGTATCGGGTGTAGAAGTGTACTGGCTGGACTTCGACCATTACGACGGTAACTTCCGTGTACCCGCCTCGTGGAGACTCTATTATAAAGAAGGTGACAGTTGGAAAGAAGTGGAAGCCACTACGCCGTACACCACGACCAAGGACGCCTACAACCGTCTCGACTTCAAACCGGTAAAGACCACCGGACTGAAAATCGCCGCGCAACTTCAAAAAGGTGAGTCGGGCGGCGTGTTGGAATGGAAGGTCATTCCGGCCCCAGATAAACTATAAAATCCAATGACACTCACTTATATCTACCACAGCGGCTTCATGCTCGAAGGAGTATCGGTCATCCTGATTTTTGATTTCTGGCGGGATGCCGACAACAGTATCGTGGAACGGACACTGTCCACAACGCATAAACGCGTCTACTTTCTGGCCAGCCATTTCCATCAGGACCATTTCAATCCGGAAATCCTGAGCCTGCCCGTACCCCACGGGGAAAAGAAAGTCATCCTCTCCCGCGACATCTACCGTCGGCGACGTGCCGGAACGGAAGGCGTAACGGCATACCTGAGACGGGGAGAAAGCTACCGCGACGACCTCATCACGGTACATGCTTTCGGTTCCACTGATTCCGGCGTATCTTGGGCTGTTCATGTTGAAGACAAAGACATATTCCACGCAGGCGACCTGAACAACTGGCATTGGGCAGACGAATCCACGCCACAGGAAATCAAAAAACGGGAAGGCGACTTTCTGGCTATCCTGAACAACATCCGCAAGGAATGTACGGCTTTCGACCTGGTAATGTTTCCCGTAGACCCACGTTTGGGTAGCGACTTTGCCCGTGGCGCACGACAATGGTTGCAATATATCCCCACCCGTTATTTTGCCCCGATGCACTTCCCTCCGGCTCGCGAAAGGGCCATGACCTTCGGTCCGGAAGCGGAACGAATGCAAACCCGTTTCCTCTACATTCAAGAGGAAGGAGAAGCCATTGCCCGGTTCTGACGGGGTTTGCACATCCGGAAGAAAAGGCTTACCTTTGAAAATAAAAAGCAGAAATACAGCAAATTTACAGCCTATGAAATTTATCTCATGGAATGTCAACGGCCTGAGAGCCTGTTGTGAAAAAGGATTTAAAGAGTCTTTCGCCGCCTTGGATGCGGACTTCTTTTGCCTGCAAGAAACAAAAATGCAGGAAGGTCAGCTCGATTTGGAGTTTGAAGGCTACCGCTCCTACTGGAACTATGCGGAGAAAAAAGGATATTCCGGTACGGCAATCTTCAGCCGCCATGCCCCGCTCAATGTCACATACGGCCTCGGCTTGGAGGAACATGACAAGGAAGGACGCGTCATCACGCTTGAAATGCCTGACTTTTTCTTAGTCACGGTCTACACGCCCAACTCGCAGGACGGGCTGAAACGTTTGGATTACCGTATGAAGTGGGAAGAAGCATTCCGTACCTATCTCTTGCAACTGGATGCCCGGAAATCGGTTATCGTCTGCGGCGACTTGAACGTGGCGCACCGCGAAATCGACCTGAAAAATCCGAAATCGAACCGTAAAAACGCAGGTTTCACGGACGAAGAACGGGAAAAATTCGGCATCTTGTTAGACAGCGGTTTTACAGACACGTTCCGTTTCTTCTATCCCGACCGCGAAGGCATCTACTCATGGTGGTCTTACCGTTTCAAAGCCCGGGAAAAGAATGCAGGGTGGCGTATCGACTATTTCTTAGTATCCAAACGACTGGAAACGCAACTCAAAAGCGCAACCATACACACCGAAATTTTCGGTTCCGACCACTGCCCGGTAGAGGTAGACTTGTTCTGACCCGTCAGCCGCTTTATATCGAAAAAGAGCCGTTCCCGTATGCTTTTGCGCACTCCGGAAACGGCTCTCTTCGTATCTGGCAGGTATTACCCCAACACCCTGCATGCCCCTACATATCGCCGGTCATAATAGCCGTCGGAAGAAGAATTAATGCAAATACCTTTGCGCCCTGCATGGATGAATTCAAATTCACCGGTTTCTTCATTCACATCCGTCACTATACCCACGTGCCCGATGGTCTTCTTGGAACGCGTACCGGTGAAAAACACCAAATCCCCTTGCTGCAAGTCGCGGCGGTCGTCTATCTTGACTCCTTCTCTAAACTGGGAACGCGAAGAACGCGTCAAACAGATATCCAAAGACTTAAAGACATAAGTAGTGAAACCGGAACAATCAAATCCGCGCTTAGGGTTCATTTGTCCGTAACGGTAAGGCACTCCGATAAACTCTTTGGCTTTCTCCACGACATCTTGGCCGGTGACTGAATCCTCCTTTATTTCTTCCGACAATAACGTCTGGGCAGAAACAGGGGACACACAAAACAAAGCACACAAAACAAGCAGAGACCAAAGACACCGCATCATTATTTTGATATTAATTTTAAGGGTTCGACATGAATTTCGATGCCAAAAATACACCTTTCCATGCAGAACCCCAACAAAATACACATCTTTTAAGAGCCTTTAAGGCTCTGGACGTCAATGAATCGTAACCATGGTAGCCCCGAATCCATACTCGCGGAACGAAGCATCCTGATAAGTGCAATTCTTATAAACCCGCTTCAATTCCTTCAAGAGTTCGCTGCGCAACACACCTTCTCCCTTACCATGGATAAAAACGATTTTCTGTCCTTTGTTCTTTTGGTTCTCGTCCATCACGCGGCGGAACTCCTTCATCTGGCAGTCCAACATCTCCTTGTTGGAAAGCCCCGCTGTATTGTCCAACAATTCACTGATATGCAGATCTATTTCTATGATGCCGTTCTTCGGTTGTTCCGCTTTACGAGCCGGTTGGCGTACCGGACGCTCGTCGGCCGATTTTTTCAGCAAAGCCTCCTGCAACTGTTCTGCATTGACAAAAACCGTACGGGCAGGCACGTCATCCTTCACCACGTCATACACCAAGGCATCTTCTTCAAAGAAATCCGAGGGTTGGAACGTGTACAACTTGTAGAACTTCACAGTGTCTATCCGCAATTCCACCTGTACGGCCGGTTTGAGCAGAAAAGTCTTCTCCTGTTTATAGGCCAGACATTGCACACAGACGCGCTCCATGTCGTTCAACACCGAACGGTCGAATTCCTCCATGAAGAGTTTGGTGTTCGGCTCCACCGTCCCTTGGAAACGTACGCGCCATCCCGTACCCTCCACACTCATGTAAAGAAAGGTGACGTAATAGTTACTGTCGTTCACCAAATAAGCCTCGAAAGACGTGGTGGTCATTTCTTTAGGATTCATCGGCACGTAAGCCAGAAAAACGTTCAGCTTGTCACCGTTCCGGCGTTCCTGCGGTTTGGGCACGAATGTCACAGGACGGTCGTCTTCCTCATCTTCATCACGAAACTGTCTGGCCGCCCGCTCTCCTACGAGTTTCTTCTTGTCGTGCGTACCGGTGTTCACCTTGGCAATATTATAATCGTCAGTCTCTACCACGACACACTCACGCACGGGCATCGGAATGTCGAAACCGTCTTCATCCCGCACTAATACCGTATCTTTGTCTTGGAAGCCGCTCACGATGCCGCCCCCCACTTCGCTCAAGAATCTTACTTTATCTCCGATTTTCATATCTTCCATGTTTTATTCCCGGCAAAGATAGCGAAAGACAGGCGCAGAGGCAAACGAAAACGGAATTTTCTGATTGGGCTGTGCCGGGCCGCATCCTATCTTCGCGCAGACAAATATACAGCAAAGCGCAAGGAGTACAATATCTGTCTGCCGCCTTTATGCTTTTTTATCCCAAACACCCGTTCCACTTCGGTAAATATACCTAACTTTGCATCCCAAAAGCTATCAATCCCAATGGAAGAGACCAAACATATCCACATTAAAGACTTCAACTACGAACTGCCCGAGGAGCGTATCGCAAAATTCCCCCTAACCGAACGGGATCAATCCAAACTGTTGGTGTACCGTCACGGAACGGTGGGCGAGGACACGTTCACGTCGTTGCCGGACTATTTGCCCCAAGGTGCCCTGATGGTATTCAACAACACGAAAGTCATACAGGCGCGGTTGCATTTCCACAAAGATACCGGCGCGCTCATCGAGGTATTCTGTCTGGAACCGGTCCGTCCGCACGACTACGCGCTGATGTTCCAACAAACCGGTCGTTGCAGTTGGCTTTGCCTTGTGGGCAATCTGAAAAAATGGAAAAGCGGTAGCTTATCCCGCCCCGTGGAAATCGGCGGACGCAGCATCACCCTGAAGGCAACCCGGGGCGAGAATCGCGGCACCAGCCACTGGATTGACTTTGAATGGGACGACGAACAAACGACTTGGGCTGAAATTTTGGAAGCCGTGGGCGAACTGCCCATCCCGCCCTACCTGAACCGCGAGACACAGGAAAGCGACAAGACGACCTACCAGACGGTGTACTCTAAAATCAAAGGCAGCGTGGCTGCCCCCACGGCCGGACTCCATTTCACCGAACGCGTGTTGGCCGATTTGGATGCCCACGGCATCGACCGCGAGGAAGTGACGCTCCACGTCGGGGCGGGCACGTTCAAACCGGTGAAAAGCGAAGAAATAGCCGGGCACGAGATGCACACGGAATACATCTGCGTGCATCGCAGCACGATAGAGAAACTGTTGGCGCACGGCGGCGCATGCATTGCCGTGGGCACGACTTCGGTGCGCACCCTCGAGAGCCTGTATTATATAGGTGTGGCATTGGACGGAAATCCCGACGCATCGGAGGAGGAACTCCACGTGCCGCAGTGGATGCCTTACGAGTATGCCGCCCGGACACGCCCTTCCGGAAGCCCCGACGACGGACGTCCGGAAGCACTCACCACAATGCAAGCCCTGCAAAACGTATGGGATTACCTGAACCGCCACGAGCTGACAGCCCTGCACACCAGTACGCAAATCATCATAGCTCCCGGATACGAATACCATATCGTGCGGATGATGGTCACCAATTTCCACCAACCGCAAAGTACACTGTTGTTACTCGTCTCGGCTTTCGTACACGGCGATTGGCGCACGATTTACGACTATGCCCTCGCCCACGATTTCCGTTTCCTCAGCTACGGTGACAGCTCATTGCTCATCCCTTAAATCCCGCGAAACCTCATGATAGCTACACAAAAAGACAACTGGGAAGAGATGTTTCCCCTCGTGGATGAAGAGGGGAACATCATCGGAGCCGCCACACGCGGCGAATGCCACAATGGCAGCAAATGCCTTCACCCTGTGGTGCACTTGCATGTGTTCAACAGCCGGGGCGAACTTTACCTGCAAAAGCGTCCGCAATGGAAAGACATCCAACCGGGGAGATGGGACACGGCCGTAGGAGGACACGTGGACTTGGGCGAAAGCGTGGAGATGGCCCTGCGCCGCGAAGCGGAAGAAGAACTCGGCCTCACCGGCTTCACTCCCGAACGTCTCCCCCACTATGTATTTGAATCCGACCGCGAACGTGAACTGGTCTTCCCCTACCGTTGCACCTACGACGGGGACATACATCCCAGTGCGGAAACAGATGGCGGACGTTTCTGGAGCACGACGGAAATCCATGAAGCGATGGGAAAAGGAATCTTCACACCCAATTTTGAAAGCGAATACAAGAGACTTTTCGGGAACGAGCCGGACATGCTTTTATGAATGAAAGCGAGAATGAATGACCAATGTTCTTGTTTCCATACGGAATGCGGTTCGGAAAGAAGAACATGTTTTTTATGAGAAGATGATTTAGACAAAAGAACATAAGGACATGTTTCCTTTGGGGACATAATTCGGACAGAAGAACATAAGGACATAAGATTCCTTACGGAAAGTGTTTTTCAGGCTTCTGTTCTTTTGTTCTTCTGTCTCCTAAATATCTACATACGGGAAATGTTTTCCTTCTGTCATTCTGTTGCCCAGCCTCCCCCACTTCCTTTTTATTACATTCTTTAACATCATCCGATGAAACAAAAGAGCGGCTTCTGCGTATTCTTTATAAAAAGGGAAAGAACGGCCACGTCCTAATTGCCGGAAACGGTTCCGCCCCTTGCAACATTAACCTCATGGAAAAGACAGAATTTGAAATAGCGGCATCCATGCTACGAGGCAAACTCGTAGACATCGCGCGTTTCTATTTGTCTGATGAGGACGAGGCGGAAGACATCGTACAAGAAGCCATGCTCAAACTTTGGCTTGTCCGAGACCGGATCGACCGGGAAAAGAACATTTCTCCCATGGGTATGACCGTCACCCGTAATCTTTGCATCGACCGCCTGCGGCGACTCAAGACCCATCCGCACGAAAGCCTGACGGGGCATGACGCGCCCGACGGACAGCGAAGCGCACAGGCGATGATGGAAGACCACGAAAATGCGGAATGGATGCGCGGGGCCGTTCGGAACCTGCCGGACAAATACCGGGCCGTGCTCCGCATGCGTCAGGTGGAACATCTGGAAATGGGCGAGATAGCCCGTATCATCGGAGCAACGGAAGGCGTAGTCCGCACCATATTGTCACGGGCAAGGAAACAAATGATGGAACAACTAAAGGTAAGGAGAGATTGAACATGACGACAAATAAAGAAGACATCAGACGATGGCTTGACCTCTATATGGAGGGAAAGACCTCATTGGAAGAAGAAGCCCTGCTGACGGAGTATTTCCGTTCGCCGGATGCCGACAAGGATTTTGCCGACTTCAAAACCATGTTCGACCAGTTCGACGAAGGCGAACCTTCTTTCACGGAAGAAGAACAGGAAAGGTGGATGCAGTCATGCCCACTGGAAGAAATTCCCGGCTCCTCTGCCCTACAGACCGTTCCTCCGATGCTACCGAAGCGCATACGTCGCACAAGGCAAATCGCCGTACGGTGGATAGCGGCAGCTTCCGTCGCAGCCGCATGTTTTTTCTTAGGTACCACCGTCTCGCGAAAGGAAGCCACACAACCCACAAATTCCATCCCCATGCCCCCTACCATCCTCACGGAAGTAAAGTGGAAAACCGATACGGTATTCATCGAAAAGCCAGTACCCACTGCGTTGACCGCCAAAATAATCACAGTCCGGGACACGATTGTCCTCCCCGCAAGCCACCCCAAAGGACAAATGTGGGCAGCCCTCTCTACAGGGCAGGGCACGTCCTCCACCGAAACGGCCTCAATCCCTCTGTCTGACACCGCCCTACAAGACGCGGACACGGCAGCCCGACAGCAGACCATGCCACACTTGGCCGACATTCAGGCCGAGTTCCAAAAGCAGAAAAGAAGAATGGACGAATTTTCCAAACAATATGAACATATCGACCCTTATTATGAAAACTTATATTAAATACTGGCTCATGGCCGTGACAACGGTCATGGTATGCACAAACCATGTACGTGCCCAAGAGTTCTATCGGGAAAATGAAACAGCCATGCATATATTTCACGAGCTTGACCGGATGTTTCCCAAGCGTTACTTGGAGCAAAGATGGATGACCGGTGCCCAATTTTGGGTACAGTATTGGTTCGAAGACCATGAAGACTACGAAGAACACCGCCCCAAAATAACCGAAATCTTCGACCTGTTGGATGCCACACCATTCCTGCACAAGCACACAGAAGAAACAGACAGTGGCGACATCATGCGGAAAACCTACGCCATGTCGCTGCGTTCCGACATCCAGGGGCAACAAGACTTCCTCAAACTCGAAGCTAGCCCAACCGGCGTATTTTTCTATTACCAAACCACAAACCGTTTCGCCCAAGCCGAAAATGATGCCATACCCGACCAAGCCATCATCGCAGAACTCGAAAAACTGTTCAACCAATACGTGTCACGCAGAAAAACGGTCAAACAAGAAGTGCATTTCCACGGAGCATACGGACGTGTAGTACATAACAAAGGATATAACAACGACCCGACGGCTTTTTCGGAGGGCTGCCGGTACATCATCCCTAAATGCACCCGGGCAGATTACCAACTGTTTTATGACCTCTTCCACAAATACCTCAAAAAAGATGTCGTCTACGTGGCAAGCAACGATGTGTACTGGGAATACGAAGAAACCGGGATAAGGATTCGCCAAGCCGACGGCCGCCCATTGTATATGGGAGCCGCATGGAAAAACGACAAGTTATACCTTATCCGTTTGGAAGGCTCGCACAACGGGAACGGAGTATTTCCCCGGGCTTGGGCAGAAGACAATCCGATATGGGACAGTTCATACATCACGAAAAAATTGCAAAAAAACAAGCAAGCAAACCAGAAATAAGTTAATCCGTCCCGGCCGTCTTGTGAAAGGTGGCCGGGAGTTTTTATTGATTAGGAAACAAGTGGATATCAGGCCTTCTCTATTTCTTCCGCCGACAACCCCGTGGCACCGATAATGGCATCCACGGACAATCCCATGGCCTTTAACCTGCGGGCTATCTCCAAAGCCTTGGCATGCTCTCCTTCGGCACGCCCTTCCATGCGACCTTCCGCACGCCCCTCGGCACGTTCCGTATAAATATTGTTGCGCAAAATGACGATGTTATCCAGATGACGGTAATAAGCCTCGCGCTCGCCTTTTGTCATCCCGTCCACCTTCAGGCGTTCGCGCACCTCCGCCAAACCGGGGGCGTGGGCTGTTTCGGGAATCTCACCCGTATTCAAATAGTAGATCCATTCCTCCAACGGGGTCTTGGCCACTTTGTTGAAGTCGTTCACCTTCAGGATATAATACTCCGGATAAAGTTGGCTCACGGCATCCACCTTAAAGGTCTGCCGCTGGAAAGGAGTCAGCTCCAGTATGTCGTTCTCATGGATGCCGCGAAATTCCGTCTTGCCATGGTACACGATATCCTTCCCATGCCCCAAGGAGAAATAAACAATGTTCACGCTGTATACCTTGCGCACGTTCTCATACCCCTCGCCACGGTTGATGTATTCCGTCACCAACTTCGACACGCCGAACAACATGCGCTGAAAATAAGCGTACTCATTGTTGTTCTGCACCTCGATGAGTATCAGTTCCCCTTTGGAATCCAAGGCCAACAAATCCACACGGTTGTACTTGTCGAACTCGTCTTCCTGATTGCTTTCGCTCTCCAACAACTGGCTGATGGTGATTTTCTCATCCAGAAGCGTGGTCAACAAACCTTCCAACACCCCGAAGTTAGCCTTGTTGCGCAACAGGCGCTTCATCGCCCAATCAAAACGGATATAGTTTGCCATAAGCGTAGACTTTATTGCCATATATTTTTGCAAATGTAACGTTTTTCTCTCGCCCCTCCTCCAAAGCTTACATAAAGAGTGTTAACTGCAAAATCCACACGATATTTTTCAAAAAAAACGGCTCCGGGCTGTCACAAAACAACGCGTTCTGCGTATTATTAATAACAGAATGTGGTCGATACCATGATTAACAAACCTAAATCAGCCATCACATGAGAAAAGTTTTCTTCAACCTCCTTCCGGCCTTTGCGGCCATCCTCCTGTCCCTTGCCTGTTTCGACGCCATGGGGCAGGTCATCTACGGCGGCGTGTTCAATTCCGTCACGCGCCAACGCATTTACGATGTGAAAGTGGAACTTATGGACAAGCATTACGTCACCCTCGACTCCATGCGCAACTCCCCAAACAACCAGATAGCCGACCGGCCGTCGGCATGGTTCTTCGATATGGAAAACCGTCCTGCCCAACCCTACATCCTGCGCTTCAAGGCCGAAGGGTATGAAACGCAGGACGTGCCCGTGGACTCTTTCACGTTCCGCCGCAGGGAGGTGGCACGCTTCATCACGGATGTCTACTTGGAAAAAGCCATCAAGCATAAGGCGTTAGGGGAAGTGACCGTGAAGGCCACGAAGGTAAAGATATACACGCGCGGCGACACGGTGGTCTACAATGCCGACGCTTTCCAACTGGCCGAAGGCTCCATGCTCGACGCGCTTATCCGCCAGTTGCCGGGCGTGGAACTGAAAGACGACGGGCGCATCCTCGTCAACGGGCGTTACGTGGAGAACCTGTTGCTCAACGGCGAGGATTTCTTCAAGGGCGAACCTTCCGTCATGCTCGAGAACCTGCCTGCCTACGCGGTCAAGGACGTGAAAGTGTACGACAAAGACGGAAAGCTCAGCGAATTTCTCGGACGGGAAACCGGTGACGAGGAACTGGTCATGGACGTACGCCTGAAACGGGAATACTCCGTGGGATGGCTGGCCAATACCGAAGGGGCATACGGCACGGAGGAACGCTACCGCGCCCGACTTTTCGGCCTGCGGTTCACGCCCCACACGCGTTTCTCGGCTTTTGCCAACTTCAACAACATGAACGAGAACCGCCAACCGGGCTACAACGGCGAATGGTCTCCCGCGCAACTGACCGGAGGACTGCGCTCGAACAAGAACTTCGGAGTGAACTACATGGTGAACGAGAAGGACGGGAAGTACAAACTCAACGGAAGCGCATCTTACATGCACTACGACACGGACGTGCGCTCGCAGACCACCGGCGTGAACTTCCTGCCCGACGGCGACACTTACTCCAAGGAGGCGCACGAACAGTTCTTCTGCCAGACGTGGTTCAACACTTCGCACACGTTCCAGTTCACTTGGGACAAGGCGTTCCTGAATTTGCAACCGTCGTTCAACTGGGGCAAATGGGACGACCGCAACACTTACCTTTCCGGTACATTCAACACCGACCCCGAACCGTACGCCTCCGGCAACCTGCTGGACAGCCTGGCCTCGCCCGAAGCCGGCGACCTCATGCGCCGCATCGCCATCAACCGCTCCAAGACCGACCAGAGCAACAAGGGCAACAAGACGAACGCCGCCTTCAGCGCATACTCCGCCATCAAGACCGGACTCGGCAATGACAACCTGAACCTTTACACCAATGTGCGGTACAACGATTACGAACAAAGGTGGTACGAACACTACCGGCTGGACTATCCGGCAGGCGGCGGACAGACGGACTACCGCAACAAATATACCAACGACGACGGCCCCATACGCGACCTGAACCTCAACGCCGGAGGAGAATACTGGCTATGGTTCCCGCACAATTTGGCCGTAGCACCGGGCTACAACTACCATTGGCATGACAATACCAAACGTTACGAACTCTACCGGCTCGACGAACTGGCCGGTTGGGGAGAAGACGGCGACCATCCCTTAGGCATGCTGCCCTCCGAGGTGGAACTCCTGCAACAGACGTTGGATGCCCTCAACAGCTACTGGTCTTACCTGACCGATTACTCCCACCGGGGAAGCCTCTATGCCAAATGGGAAGGCAAGCCCCGGACATCGGGCGAAGGCACCTGGTGGTACGTGGAAGCCCGTCTGCCGCTCATGTACGTATGGCAGACGCTGGACTACCAACGCGAACGGTTGGATACCACCGTCAGCCGCCGCCATGTTATGTTCGAGCCGAGTTTCAGGGTCTACGGCCGGTGGCACAACTTCCAACGGGGCATCGACATCCGCTACAACAAAAGCGTCTCCTTCCCGTCCATGACCTCGTTCATCGACATCCGTTCCACGGATGACCCGCTGAACATCCGCCTGAGCAACACGGGACTGAAAAACTCGCACCAACACAACATTTCCGTGTACTACTACCTGAACAGCAACCGCAAGCAACGCTACTTCAACACCTACTGGAGCTACTCCATCACGCAGGATGCCGTGGCACAGGGATACGTGTACGACAAGGCAACGGGCGTGCGCACCTACCGCCCCGAGAACGTGAACGGGAACTACAACATCGGCGGCAACGTGAACTACTCCATGCCGCTCGACAAAGCCCGCCGCCTCACGCTGAACAGCGCACTTTGGTCGCGGCTCTACAACTCGGTGGACCTCATCGGCGTGACGGACGGCATGGCACCGCGCCGCAGCACCGTGCAGACTTACAACTCGGGCGGAAGCCTCAACATGGAATATGCCTTCCCCAAGGACGTGAAAGTGGGCGTGAAAGCCCGCTGCACGTGGAACTACCTGACCGGCAGCCGGGAAGACTTCACGCCCCTCAACACCTACGACTACAATTACGGCCTGATAGCACAGGCCGAACTGCCATGGAACCTGCAATTCAACACCGACCTGACCCTGTACAGCCGCAGGGGCTACGGCGAAAGCAGCATGAACACGGATGACATCGTATGGAACGCCACCCTGTCGAAGAAACTTTTCAAAAACCGCGTGACGCTCTCCCTCGACGGTTTCGACATCCTCGGGCAGCTTTCCAACGTCACCCAGACACTGAACGGACAGGGACGCTACGAGACGTGGCGCAACGTCATCCCCAGTTATGCCATGCTGCGCCTTGCCTACAATCTGGACATCAAACCGGCCAAACGGAGAGGAGAATAAACAGAAACTTATATACAAAAATCATTCGGCGCAGAAACGTTTTCCGTTCTGCTCCGAATGATTTCCCAATCTGCGGCAAACGATTTTCCGTTTGCCGCAGATTTTTTTCAAAGGCTTAAACAACTGAAATTCAGCTCCGTGATAAACCTGCATTTTCTTTACAAGCATCTATCCACGGACGGAAGCCCCTACTGCACGCTGCCGGAAGAGTCCGGAAGCCTCCCATGCTCCCGTCGTCAGAAAGCGAGTTTCAACGTGGCCATGCCGTAGGGTCTCATCGTCAGCGTCCCCTCCACGGCTTGCCCGGGCTGCTCCTCGAGCGGGCAGAGCGACACGGACGACGGACGGCGGGCCGGGAAGTCCAAAGCCACAGTCTCTTCCTTGTCCGACACGGAACGCAAACGGACAATCATCTCGTTGTCTTTCCCCATGGATTTCAGCACGGTGACGTACACGTCACGGTTGTCTACCGCTACAACGGGCTTCACGTCCGGGTTCTTGTCCGCAGTGACATGCACCAACGGTTGCGCCTGCTCCAGACCGAAACGGTTGGCGGCCACGGCGTCATATCCACCATGCGGATGGATGCGGTAACGGAAAGCCACCGGCCCGTCCTGCGTCAGGGGGAAATTCGTGTGCCAATGGTTGTTCATCGCCCATGAATACACCGTGGAAGACGGTTCCAACTTGGTCAGCCAAGGTCCTTGTCCGCCCCATCCCAACGAAATGTTGGCCGTGCGGTCGCCATACTCGAACAAGGGGGCGTCCAAGGCACACCAAGTCACGCCGTGCGTGTCGTTAGAAACGTCCAACCAACGTTGCAGGGCTATCCAGTTGCGGTTGGCCTGCGGCCATTGGTCTTTCTCCATTTCCATCACGCCCCAAGGGATGTCCACCTTCGTCACGCCCTGCGGCACGTTGAAACCGAAACCGAAATGTATGCCGTCTTTGTCCAGTAACGGCAACTTGTCTACCACGTTGGTGGTCTCCACCCACGGTTGTCCGGCCACCAGACGGACAGTACGCGTCACCGAACGGCAGCCTTTCATCGTGGATTCCACTTTCAATTCCACCACCAAGCCGCCTTGCTCGGTCACCGTGACGGCCTGCACCTTGTCGGCCTCGGGCTTGTTTTCGTTGGCCGGCAGCCAACTGCACGAATTGGCACCCCCGTCCACCGACGCGTCGATATAATTGTAATCTTCTCCGGCACGGGTCAAGGCCGCGATATTTCCCGTCTTGCCGTCTATCGTGACACGCACGCAACCGTTGTCCAACGTGTAGCCTTCCACCCTACAGGCATCGCCCGGCACGGCATCGCCTTCCACCACACGATAATGACGCGAGCCCAGAGCGGGCACGTCCGAAGCCCAGAACACCAGTTCGCCGGTAGACAAACGTTGCGAAGGCACGGCGTTCCCCTCATCATCCACCACCTTGTTGCCTTTCTGGCTCTCGGAGGCCATCAGCGTCACCAACCCGCCGTGCGGCCACGACTGCGTGTTGAGTACGGCGATACCGCCGTTCGACGGCCCTTCGCGCGGCCCCAACGCTCCATTGGACTTGTCCGTGGCCAATCCCAATGCCTCGTCCAACAAGGCCATCGAACGGGCTTCCGCTTCTTGGAAATAAGATTGTTTCACCTTTCCGATGGCTTCATGGAAATAAGGCTCCCACGGATTCTCGAAGTCCCAAGTATGTTCCGAACCCATCATGATATAACGCCAACCTTCATCGAAATCGGCACGCGGGGCACAAGCTCCCCCTGCCAGCATCGACCACACGGTCTCCGCCTGCGTGATTCTCTCCTTGTTACGGCGGTTAATGGCCGTCAGCCTGGCAGCCGTACCCAACCCGTCGGTCCAGTATTCCGTATAGTCTCCCGTCACGGTCGGCAGGCGGTCGCCATAATCTTTTTCCAACCGCGCCATGATTTCATGCCCGCCGCTGATGACAATCTTCGGATAAGCATATTTCTTGTTCCATTCGTTCACGGCGTAGGGGACATCGGCATCCACCGGACTGTTGTCCCACAATGTCCAAGAGAGTACGATGAAATCGAGGGGGTAATGGTTACGTTCCAACTCCACGAGCTTGCCCGTAAAGTCTACATTGGCACTCCCCATCCGGATGCGCGCCGGAACCTTACGCGGGTCACGTTGGCCGAACCAAGGCCGCCCGGTCGTGTTCCCCTTGTCCATGCTGCCGCTGTTGGAATACTTGCCCGGTTGCAGGAACAACACTTTGGAATGGCCGTCGGGGCCTACCCACCAGAAAGGCATGCCGTCTATATTCCGAGAGTGTGCGTTGCCGCCCCGGTCGGTGTTCGGCCACGAGATGACGTACTTGATGCCCTCCTGTGCCATGACCGGAACCAGTCCCCAGGAAATGCCGGGGATGTCGAACTGTTGGAACACATCGGCAGGCACGCCGGACAACCGTTGCAACTCGCGCGAGAACTTGAATACATGAAACAATTCTTCATCCGAACAAATGCTCGTATTCAGGTTCACATAACTGGCATCCACACAAAGGTCGCCGCGCCTGATAGCCGCAATGACCTCATCCCGTTTCTCCGGTTCTGAAATCCACAGGCGTTCAATCGGCCAAGTCACCTCGGGATTCCACACGAAGCGTGCACCGTCCACATGTCCGGCTGTTTCCCGGGCCAGTTTCATGCCTTCCCACACGTTCGTCTTGTGCAACATCTCCACGTTTTTGTGCGTGTTCGTGTAACCGATGTCCACGTGCGAATGGTTGTAAAGGTACACCGTCCAATGCCGCATCGGCTCCACGGTGACTTTCGTCTTCACTTTCTTTTCCGTTCCGCACACCGTCAGCGAAACGTTCGCGGCCTTGTCCATAGGCAAGGCGGAAGGCAACATGATTTCCACCTCCGCCGAATCCTTCGCATCGACACGGAAGGTAGAAGTCTCCTTCAGTTTCTTGTACGCCACATCCACACGGACTTCACCTTTCAATTCGGGGCCTTTCAACCGCACGGCAACGATACGTCCCGGCGAACGGTCTTGTCTATACCCATACAAAGGCTTCACCACACAACTGACTTGTTCCGGCACGACATCGGCACTTGCCTGTCCGGCCGCCAGAACCGCCAGCATCCCACAAAAAAAATTTCTTTTCATCACATTGATTAGTTTTCATTGTATCGGTCACAAAGTGACAAAAAAAAGACGAAACGGGCAATCAGGCATAACGCAAAAAATGCCACATTCTCGCCACACCGTGCGAAAAGCCCCTGTAAAAACTTCCTTTATCGGCCGATTCTGCCTATCTTTGCCCGCACATATACAACATAACTCAAACATTACCTAATCATGAAACTCAAAAAACGAATGATGACCGGCATGTTAGCCGCCACCCTCGGAGCCATGACACCAGTGTTCGCACAAACGACCGAGCCTTCTCCTTACAGCAGTTACCTCTTCGCCTTCTTCTCCAACAATTCCCCTTACGGCGAACAAGTACGTTATGCCTTGAGCGACGACGGATATAACTACACGTCCCTCAACCAAGGGCGTCCGGTCGTGGCCTCGGACACCATCGCCCTGAAGAAAAGCATACGGGACCCGTACATCACAAGAGGCCGGGACGGGAAAACATTTTATATGGTCATGACGGACATGCGCTCGGACGAGGGTTGGCAAAGCAACGACGGACTCATCCTGATGAAGAGCACCGACCTCATCCATTGGCAACACACGGCCATCGACTTCCCCACCCGTTTCCCCGACCTGACGGGATTCGACCGCAAAAACCTGCACGCCGTTTGGGCGCCTCAAATCATCTGGGACGACGAGGCCGGGAAATATATGATTTATTACTCCATCGGACGGCACGACTGGGAGTATCCCACGGAAGACCCGAACTTCAAACAGCCTTACTTCAAACTGTTCTACTCTTACGTGAACGAAGACTTCACGGACATCACGGAGCCGAAACTGCTGTTCGACTTCGGTACGGCCGCCATAGACGGGGACATCGTGTATAACCCGAAAGCGAAAGAATACGTGCTGTTCTTCAAAGACGAGGGCCGCTCGGTCATGAACAAAGGATTCCGCACGCGGCAGGGCGTGATGCGTGCCACTGCACCCCGACCCACCGGCCCTTACACCATCGAATGGCGGCACCTACAAAAAGAGGGGCAATATCCGGTGGAAGGTTCCAGTGTGTTCCCCCTCATCGGTTCGGACGAGTATGTCCTGATGTACGATTGCTACGCACAGGGTTTCTACCAATTCTGCAAGAGCACGAACCTGAAAGACTTCACATTCGTGCAAAACACGAAGACCCACGGCGACTTCACCCCGCGCCACGGCTCTGTCATGCACATCACGCAGGCCGAACGGGAACGGTTGGAAGCATGGTCCGAGCTGAGCATTGCGGTGAATGACCTCCGTACGCGTCCCGTCCCTACACTGACGCTGAAACAACTTGAACACCGCCCGGCCTTGTTGGCCGAAGCCCAAAAAGTGCTTGACACCACATCCGACCCCAAAACCATGGCGGCAATGACGAAGAAATTGAAAAAGTTTAAATAAGAAGCAAGAAGCTACCGCGAATAAAAATAGCTGCACGAATATCCGAATCGTGCAGCTATTGGTATACCGGCTTATCTCATATACAGGAATGGTTATTACCTTATCGCCTTTTTTAGTATATTCAAACAAGAGTTATCTTCTGTTTCATAAGTCGTTTGGGCTATCACTTTATTTTTCTCATTCAATACCACAAAACTGGAAGCACCCATCTTATCGGCATCTATCCCTAAGAATTTTGTCAGATAATCGCTTGCTGCACTTATCGGATTGTAGAAATCAATAATGGCATACCATTTTCTCTTCCGGTTTTGATTAACCACATAAATGGGGCCTCCAACTTTATGGTTTTCCATGTAAGCTTCCACCTCCGCACTGCTCTGTGCACAAATAGGATAAAAGTCCACATCCTTGCGTCCCGAAAGCAGCTTATAGATTTGAGGATAAAGCACCAAAGAAGGCTCGCAATAGTCGCAAAGGATATATACTACTTTATAGGGCTTCGTAGATTTCTTGATTTTTGTAGCCAACTCTGCGTCTCCTAAATTCACAACCTGGCCATAAAGCTGAAAGCCGAACAAACTCAAAAATAAAATCAGACTTAACTTTCTCATCGCATTCTCTTTAATAGGTACTTTGCCTCAAGGTCTATCCACAGGTTTTCCTACAACTTCGATAACATACCCACCATGTTGACCTAAAGAATCAATAAAAGGAATATTACCGGCTCCTATTTGTCCTGTTTCAAATAAATATTCAATCCTCCGATTCATTTCCTCATACATTTTATCTGAATTCAACAAATCTTCCATATCCTGCACCGTTACGGGATCATTCACCCAATAAAGGTCATCATCAACTATCAAACAAGCATCATTCTTATCAAATCCATCAGGAAACTCTTCATCCAACAACAGCTCCATATAATAACGGGAATTCAACGTATCCTCCTTTAACTCTACCAAATATTCGCCTGGGAATATAGCTTTTTCGGCTACCTTCACAGTCGTATTTTTCGGAAAAAACTTAAAATCACATAAACCGAAACCACTTTTACAGTCAAGTTTCTTACGAGCCAATTTCACACTTACAAGATTTAAAAATTTCAAATCTTTGGGATTGACTGTAGCGCTCGGTGCCCTTTTATCTGGGTGCTCATCAACCAAAGACTTAAACTTAACCTTATTCATAAAAGCAATTTCATCAAAACCATCCTCTCTTACCTCTTCTTTTACGCTGTTTTCCGAAACTTGTTCTTCTGATTGACATCCTACAACCAAAGCCATAACAGCCAAAGCACATCCCATAAAAAAATTACTTGTTCTCATAGTCCAATATTTTTAGTTAATACCCTACAAATATAATAAATCACACAAAAAACAAACAATAAATATTCTATTTTTTTATCTAAGAATAAATTTTAATTAAAAATCAATGGTCCATCATCTGCATTCACAGACAATGAACCATTATTTTCCACTTCATTCGTTTAAGCCGACCAACATTGACCGCACTTTCCTAACGAATCGACTTCCACTCTTTCGGTGACCAACTGTCCACCCAACGGATGACCGGCGTACCGTCGGCTTCAAAATCTATCGGCAACCATATATGACGGGAATTTTTCAGGCTCTGCGGATTCCAACGGTCGGCCATGAACACAAAACCGTCCTCCATGCCTTCCACCTTAAAAATATACGTGCCTTGCGTATGGAAAGACTTTTTGGCATCTTTCCCAACAAAAGGAGAAGGAAGCTGCTCCCATGGCCCCCACAAAGAAGCGGCCTTGAACATGCGGGCTTCATTCGGTGTCCAACCCGTACAGCCACTCGTAATCATCCAATACACGCCGTCACGCTTAAAAATGGTCGGAGCCTCGTTCTGCCCGCCCGGCGCGATACGTACATACCGTCCGGTATAGTCTAAATAATCGTCCGTCAGTTCAGCCAAGTTCAACGTCAGGTTCTCCTCTGCCGAATAAATATGATAGGCTTTACCGTCATCGTCCACGTACACGGTCATGTCCCGGCTCATCTGTCCGCCCGGTACGTCGCGCGCCAAAAGCAAACCCTCACGAATCGCCTCACGCCACTCCGGTGTCCACCATTCCTTATAGTCCGCTTCCTTCAGTTTCTTAGCTTTTCGGATGTCACGGCGCGAAAAGTCCGTCGGCCATTTGCCCGCATTCGGGCGCAAAGAACGGATAAACCGAAACGGCCCCACCGGAGAATCGCTCTCGGCAAAGCCCACACGGGCGGCCGCATAGCCCTTCCCTTTCAGTTCCAGATGGAACAACATGACAAATTTCCCTGTTTTAGGATTGCGTACCACCTTGGGACGCTCCATGATACAGCCCCGTTCTATGTCATGCCCGGATTCCTCGGAAACAGCCAAAGCCACTCCTTCGTCTTCCCAATTCACCAGATCGGAAGAAGAATAAACCTCTACGCCCACTTCGGTGGTAAACCCGCGTGCAGGCCGGTTCTCGCCATACCAATAATACTTGCCTTCATGGAACAACAGACCGCCCCCGTGGGCATTGATGTGTTCCCCTTTCCGATCCGGCCATTCCTGCCCCGGAGTAATACGTTCCAAAGACCGGGCACCTACCGATGCCGCCATCACAAGTCCCCATACACAAAAAATCAAAATTCGCTTTAGTTTCATCCTATATTGCTTATCAGGTTAATCATTTCATACCTCTTGCTTTGTAAATACGTTCTTTCGCATTGTTGATTTGCTGGAATTTCTCTTCCGCAGCCCGCCGCACATCTTCTCCTAACGTCGCCACGCGGTCGGGATGATGTTTCAGAGCCAATTTGCGGAAAGCCTTACGCACCTCTTCGTCCGTGGCCGACGGCTCTATTTCCAGTACTTTATAGGCATCTGCCAAAGATTCGCCTTTCAAGTTGAGCATAGAATCCACCTCTCCGGCAGACAACTCCATGGCCAAAGCCACTTCACGCAACGCCGTTATCTCTTCCGCACATACGTTCCCGTCGCTTTGTGCAATCCTTACCAAGAAATTCAACAACTGCAATCGCTCGCCGTAGTTCAGATGTGCAGCAATCTGTCTGCCGCAATCGAAAATCATATTCCGGAACGCCACTGGAGACACACCATCCAACCGTTTGGCCTCATCGAAGAGTTTCAGCAAGATTTGTTCCCCCTCTTCGACCGCGCTCTCCCCGAAATTCGCACGGAGGAAACGACGGACGAATTCCATTTCGCTGTGCATGATTTTCCGGTCTGCCCGTATCACGTAAGAGGCCATCACCAACATCGAAAACAAAAAGCTGTTTCGCTGCCCCTGTTCATAGCGGGCTCGCCCCGCCTCATCCGCTTGCAAATCCTCTTGCATGCCTACAGCCTGCTTGTCAAACCACGAACCGATAAAATAACCGGCCAGTGCACCCAACGGGCCCATCGTCATGAATCCCATCGCACTGCCTATCCATTTTCCCAATCCCATATTATATTCATTTTTATTTGGAAAACCCTAACCATGGAAGACGAGTACAAAGACGCATGAAAATACCGTTTCCCGATTGGCCATGCCTACCCGTCCCCAGCCTTCGTACGGGCAAAGATATAAAGTTTTTCGCAGAAGACCGGAAAAACGGGTCCTTTTTCTTTCCACGCCCTCGGCGACACACCGTTCCTACCGTTGCTATAGGTGAAATATAAAAAAGGGAGAATACCCCATCGTGAGCATTCTCCCTTTCACATTATAATAGGTTTCCGTAAACTGTCCGGCTTACATCATGCCGCCCATGCCCCCCATTCCGGGAGCACCCATCGGCATATCGGCTTTTTCTTCCTTCTTGTCGCAGATGACACATTCGGTAGTCAAGAACATGCCGGCAATAGAAGCGGCATTCTCCAAAGCCACACGAGTCACCTTGGCCGGGTCGATGATACCGCTGGCTTTCATGTTCTCGTATTTGTCCTCACGGGCATTGTAACCGAAGTCGCCTTCAGCCTGGCGTACTTTCTCTACAACCACCGAACCTTCCAAACCTGCATTCTCCACAATCTGACGAAGAGGCTCTTCGATGGCACGTTTTACGATATTGATACCTGTGGTTTCATCTGCATTGGCACCTTCCAAGCCTTCCAAAGCCTTGATGGCGCGGATATATGCCACACCGCCACCCGGAATGATACCTTCCTCAATAGCTGCACGCGTTGCGCACAAGGCGTCGTCCACACGGTCTTTCTTCTCTTTCATTTCCACCTCACTCGGCGCACCGACATAGAGCACAGCCACACCACCGCTCAACTTAGCCAGACGCTCCTGCAACTTCTCTTTGTCGTAGTCGCTGGTAGAGTTGGCAATCTCATTCTTAATCTGATTGACACGATCCTTGATGAGCTCGCTCTGTCCGTGACCGTTAACGATGGTCGTGTTATCCTTAGAGATAGTCACCTTGTCGCAAGTACCCAACATTTCGATGGTAGCCTGCTCCAACTTCAAGCCCTTCTCTTCGCTGATGACCACACCGCCCGTCAGCACGGCAATATCTTCCAACATGGCCTTGCGACGGTCGCCGAAGCCCGGAGCTTTCACGGCACAAATCTTCAACTGGCTACGCAGACGGTTCACCACCAAAGTAGTCAACGCCTCGCTGTCTACGTCTTCGGCAATCACCAACAACGGGCGACCGCTCTGCACTGCCGGTTCGAGGATAGGCAGGAAATCCTTCAAGTTGGAAATCTTCTTGTCGTAAATCAAGATGTAAGGATTCTCCATCACGCACTCCATCTTCTCCGTATCGGTCACGAAATAAGCCGACAAGTAGCCACGGTCGAACTGCATGCCTTCCACCACACCGATAGTAGTGTCGCGTCCCTTGGCTTCTTCGATGGTAATCACACCGTCCTTGCTGACTTTCTTCATGGCTTCGGCCAAAAGTTTCCCGATTTCCGGGTCATTATTGGCACTGACGGTAGCCACTTGTTCTATCTTGTTGTAATCATCGCCCACCTGTTCAGCCTGGCCTTTGATGTGCTCTACGACTTTGGCCACGGCCTTGTCGATACCGCGTTTCAAGTCCATCGGGTTCGCACCGGCAGCCACGTTCTTCAAGCCCACGCTCACAATACTTTGCGCCAATACGGTAGCCGTGGTCGTTCCGTCACCGGCATCGTCACCCGTTTTGCTGGCCACGCTCTTGACCAACTGCGCACCTGCGTTTTCAAACGCATCGGCCAACTCGATCTCCTTGGCTACGGTCACACCGTCTTTCGTAATATGCGGCGCACCGAATTTCTTTTCGATAATGACGTTACGTCCTTTCGGGCCGAGAGTAACCTTTACCGCATTGGCCAACTGGTCCACGCCGTTCTTCATCAGTTCACGGGCTTCTATGTTG
>OGRA01000993.1_pt1 | contig 28444 bp, 24 predicted proteins | sample 1553351 | NCBI WGS metagenome assembly OGRA01 (sample SAMEA2580056, study PRJEB22360) | human gut metagenome | biome: human gut; feature: human-associated habitat; material: faeces | place: Denmark | collected 2008/2010
TTCAGATGGAAATTGACCGCCTTGGCTTTGTGCATGAAAACTATTTCTATGGCGATGCGCCTTCCAATCGGAACAAGCTGATTTATGAGATTTCTTTTTTCTTCTATATGAAAGTGCCTGATGCTTTTGCGCCGGTCAGCGAGAGTTTCATGGAAGGCAGCAGCAAAGAACACTTGGTGTGGGTTTCGCTGGACGAGGATATTCCGATGTATCCCCAATTTTTCAAAACAGAATTGAAAAATCCAACGAATATGATAAAGCATTTCACTACGGACGAGAGATAGCCGTCCGCTCCTCGAAGCGCCGGGAGGCAGCGTCCCAGTCGATAATGGCCAGCGCCGCCTCCATATAGTCGTCCCGCCGGTTTTCGTAGTCCGGCAAAAACGCATGCTCCCACAGGTCCATGTTGACCAGGGGCCACAGGGGCAGGGGCGTGTCCTGATTGGCGGTGCAGACGATCTGCAGGCCCCCGGAGCAGCACACCAGCCACACCCAGCCGCTGCCGAAGATGCTGGCAGCGGCGTTTTTCATGCTGCGGTGCAGCCCCTCCATGGAGCCGAAGCTGTGCTCAATCTCCGCCAGCAGCGCCGGGGAGGGCTTGGTGGTCCGGGCCGGAGCCAGAGAGGAAAAATACAGCGTGTGGTTGTAGGTCCCCCCGCCATAGCGGCGCACCGCCTGGCCCAGCGCCCGGGGCAGCTGGCACCAGTGGAGCAGCAGACGCTCCAGAGGCCAGTCCTGGTACTGGGGCCACGGGGCCAGCGCGCCGTTGAGCCGGTCTGCATAGGCGGCAAAAAACGCGTCATGATGCAGCCGCACAGAGGACCGGCCCAGGTTGGGCTCCAGGGCGGCAGGCGGATACGGAAGCGGCGGCAGAATAAAGGGATAGGTCATAGCATGCAGTTCCTTTCCAAAAATTCTTCTCTTTCATCGTATGCCGCCGTTGACAAACCATGCCTTTTGGTGCAAACTGTAGTTGCCGCTCTGCGGCAGAGGAGGAACACATATGCGAAGAACAGACAGAGAGCGCGGCCAGGATTTCGCCTGGGACGTGCTGAAAAAAGCCCCCTACGCCACGCTGTCCATGACGGACCGTCAGGGTCGGCCCTATGCCGTGCCGGTGAACCAGGCGGTGGATGAGGAATACCATGTGGTGTATTTTCACTGCGCCAGCGCCGGAGAGAAGTGGGAGCTGCTGAAGGACGGTGCTCCCGTGTGCCTGACGGCGGTATCCCACGCCATGTCAGTGCCCAATGCCTTCACCATGGCCTATGCCAGCGCAGTGCTGCGGGGCCAGGCAGAGGTAGTGACGGATCAAGGCGAGTGGACACGGGCCATGCTCCAGCTGTGCTCCGCCTTCGATCCCAAGGGCATGGGCCGCTTTATGGAATGCGTGGAGAAGAACGGTCCGGCGACCCGGGTTATCCGGATCACCCCTCAGGAGCTTACCGGCAAGGAGAACACCGCCGTGGAGAAGCATCACCGCCACCATCACGATTGAGGAAACGCCATGGCATGCTATATTTTCGGCGCAGGCAGCTTTTACGGTCTGACCGCCCGGCCCCAGGCCGGGGATTTTACCATTGCCGCCGACGGCGGCTGGCTGGCCTGCCGCAAGACTGAGGTCATTCCGGACCTGCTGCTGGGAGATTTTGACTCTCTGAGTGCGCAGCCGGATTTTCCCAATATCCTCCGGGTACCGGTGGAAAAGGACGACACAGACACCATGCTGGCCGTCAAGACCGGGCTGGAACGGGGTGAAACGGAATTCCATATCTACGGCGGCATGGGCGGCCGCCGGACGGACCACACCGTTGCCAATTTCCAGGCGCTATTGTATCTGGCCCGCCGGGGTGCACGGGGCTGGCTGTATGGCCAGGGTGAACGATACACCGCCATTTCCGGCGATTCCATCACATTTCCGGCCCGGGACCGGGGCATACTATCCGTGTTCTGTCTGGGGGCAGACGCCCAGGACGTCAGCATCCTGGGCGGGCAATATCCCCTGCACCACGCTGTGCTGACGGCGGATTTTCCCCTGGGCGTCAGCAACCACTTTGCGGGGCAGCCCATCACGGTGTCTGTTCGGGACGGCAGCCTGCTCATAGGCATCGTGGACGAATGACAATATATCGTCAAAAGCAAAGGAAAAGAACACGATGAAGCAAACCGCCAACCGTCTGCTGGCCCTGCTGCTGGCAATGATGATGACCCTGTCCCTGGCAGCCTGCGGCAACGCGCCCCAGACCGGTATTACCGACGGCTCGGTATATGCCTTCCGGGTGGAAAAATAACCCCATGGGGCCTCCGAGGATCGGAGGCCCTCTTTTTCTGTGTTGCCAAGGCGGGCCCAACGTGGTACAATGATAGAAAACGGAAAGGGGGGGCTGCTGCTATGCTGCTGGCCATTGATATCGGCAATTCCAATATCTCTGTGGGACTGTTCGACGAAAAGCGGGATCTGAAATTCCTGTCCTCCATCGACACCGACAGCCGCAAAACGGCGGATCAGATCAGCATCGATCTGATGAACATCTTTTCCCTGTATCGCTATGACCTGCAGGACGTCAGCGGGGCCATCTTTTCCAGCGTGGTGCCGCCCATCAACTTCATGATGGCCAAGGCTCTGACCCGGCTTCTGGGTAAGCCCCCGATGATCGTGGGACCCGGCGTGAAAACCGGGCTCAACATCCGCATGGAGATCCACAACCAGCTGGGCGCCGACCTGGTGGCAGGCGCGGTGGCGGCTCTGGACAAGTACCCCACACCCATCATTATGATCGACATGGGCACCGCCACCACCATTTCCTATATCTCCAGCAAGCGCAGCTATGAGGGCGGCCTGATGTTTCCCGGCGTGCGGCTGAGTCTGGACGCCCTGTCGGATCACACAGCCCAGCTGCCGGATATCTCTCTCCAGCATCCCAAGAGCCTCATCGGCAAAAACACTGAGGACTGCATGCGCTCCGGCATCGTCTACGGCACCGCCGGCATGCTGGACGGTGTCATTGACCGCATCCGCGAGCTTCTGCCCCAGGGAGAGACTCCTACCATCGTGGCCACCGGCAGCAACGCCCCCGTCATCGTCCGTTACTGCCGCAACAAGGTCCTGTATGACAAATATCTGCTGATGGAGGGCCTGTGGGACATCTATCAGAAAAATCATTAAAACACCGGAGGCAGTTTTATTTCCAACTGCCTCCGGTGTTTTTTATCTTTTACGTTTCATTTTCACGGGGGAACGCCGGGTGCGTACCGCTCAGAATCTGTCGGGTCATTTCTCGGGTGCGTGCTGCATACGCCGGATAGCTTTTCTCAAGGCGCTCCATGTGTACGGCCACCTTTTCCGCATCTCCCATCGCCGCGTACAGAATAGCGGCCGCTGCATCTGCCCCAGGCTGCAAGGTGTACCTTTGTGCCTCTTTCCAGGCAGCCTCCGCAGTAGGATATTGGTGGAGCATGGTAAGGCAGGAGGTCAAATTGGTGTATGCGGAACCGAGCACGCGCTCATCCCTATCCTGATCCGGCATCTCCAGCAGGCAATCCACGGCGGTCTCATAATACCCCTTTGCCTCTTTGAATCGGGCGGACGCATGTGCGGCTTTTGCCAGCTTCAGATAAGGCAGATAAAACCGGTGGCCAATTTCTCCGGCTCTCTGGTACCATTGCAGCATTTGCTCCCGTGCACCGGCCATTTCAAAACAAAGCCCTGTAAAAAATGCCCAGGCCGCTCTGTCCTCGTCATAGGTGCAGAAAGGAGCCAGCTTTTTCAGAAGCTCCATCCCCTGCTTCACTTCCCGCCTGCTGATGTGATTCAGTGCGTCAATTAAGAGAACGCGTGCCTCCTGATTCTCTTCAAACGCCGGCTCCAGGATCGGGCCGAATGCCTGCCGGTGCGTCTCCCAGCTCTGCCATAAGGCAAACGCAGCACCTTCAAAATCCGTAGACATACCCATACACCATCCCTTTTTTGCGCTGCCAAAAAGCTTCTATGCTCTGTGACACATGGGGATACTTGATTTATGCTATTTATCAGCGCTGATACTCAAATTCCAGGTTGTACATGGACACAATGTCGCCGTCCTGGATGCCCATGCGCTCCAGCTGGTCAAACAGGCCGGACTGGCGCAGCATTTTGTCGAAATACATGCGGCTCTCGTAGTCGGAGAAGTTGATGTTGGCCATAAGGCGCTGAAGCCACGGGCCCTCCACCAGCCAGGTGTTGTCCTCCTGCTGGATGCTGAGAGGCTCGGAGGTGTCGATCTGAGGCGGCCGGGGCACATACTCCGGCTCGTACACCGCCACTGGCGGCAGCTCCGCCAGACGGGCGGCGATTGCCTGCACCAGCTCACGGGTACCCTGGTGGGTGGCGGCGGACATGGCCATGAACGCATAGCCTGCCTCCTCCACATGGGCCCGGAAAGCGTCCAGCTGGGCAGGGTCTGCCAGCAGGTCCGTCTTGTTGGCCACCACGATCTGAGGCCGTGTGGCCAGCTCGGGGCTGTACTGCCGCAGTTCCTCATTGATGGCATTGAAATCGGCGATGGGGTCCCGGCCTTCGCTGCCGGACACATCCACCAGGTGGACCAGCAGACGGCAGCGGTCGATATGCCGCAGGAAATCGTGGCCCAGGCCTGCGCCCTCGCTGGCGCCCTCAATGATGCCGGGGATATCCGCCATGACAAAGGACACGCCCTCGTCCACATACACCACGCCCAGGTTGGGATACAGGGTGGTAAAGTGGTAGTTGGCGATTTTGGGATGGGCCTTGGATACCACACTCAGAAGGCTGCTCTTTCCCACGTTGGGGAAGCCCACCAGGCCCACGTCCGCCAGCAGCTTCAGCTCCAGCACCACGTCGTGGCTCTCGCCGGGAAGGCCTGCCTTGGCAAAGCGGGGTACCTGGCGGGTAGGGGTGGCGAAGTGCTGGTTGCCCCAGCCGCCCCGACCGCCCTTGCACAGGACAAAGGGCTCACTGTCGGACATGTCCTTGATGATCTCGCCGGTCTCTGCATCCCGGATCAGGGTGCCCCGGGGGACACGGATGGTCAGGCTCTGGCCATCCTTGCCGCTTTTGCGGCCTCCCTGGCCGTCCACGCCGTTGCCGGCCACATATTTGCGCTTATAGCGGAAGTCCATCAGCGTGGACATGTTGTCGTCCACCCGGACGATGATGCTGCCGCCGTCGCCGCCGTCGCCGCCGTCAGGACCGCCCGCGGCAATATACTTTTCCCGGTGGAAGGCCACTGCACCATTGCCGCCGTTACCGGCCCGGACGGTAATACGGGCCTTATCAATAAATCCGTTTGCCATATCGTTACCTCATTTGCAAAAATACGCTTTATTTTATCCATTTTACAGGAAAACAGCCGCCGCGTCAAGATAAAGCTCATACCGTGCTCCTGTACCAGCGCAAGGTGAATAATGCGCCGCCGGGACAGGCATTATCGGCGCGGATGGTGCCGTTCTGGGCCGAAAGCACCATCCGGGCCAGGGCCAGGCCAATGCCCACGCTGGCCGGAGCTGCATCCTTTCCCCGATAGAATCGCTCAAACAGCCGGGGCAGATCCTCTGCCCGGAAGCCCGGCCCGTCATCCTGAACGGTGATCTCCGTAAACAGCGCTGTCTCCCGGGCGGATACCCGGATGTAGGATGCCGCGTGCTCCATACAGTTTTTCAGCACGTTTCCCAGGGCCTCGGCGCTCCAGGCGGCGTCGCCGGTGAAGCACTCCTCTCCTGCCGCCGTTTCCAGGGTAATGCCCCGCAGCTCCATAGGAACCGCCAGAGGCTGGACCGCCCGCCGGATGATGTCCGCCGCCCGGCAGGACTCCTCCCGGAACGACACTGCTCCCGCGTCAATGCGGGACATTTTCAAAAGTGTCTCCACCAGCCACTCCATGCGGGTCACCAGCCGCCGCAGCTCCTGCAGAAGTGCCCGGCGCTCCTGTTCCGGCAGCCCCTCCCGTCCCAGCATGGACAGCGTCAGGTTGATGGCTGTCAAAGGCGTCCGCAGCTGGTGGGAGATGTCCGCCATGGCATCCGCCAGCTGCATGCGTTCCCGATGCTGGCTGTCCGCCACCCGCCGCAGCCGGACAGTCATTTTCCGGATCTCGCTGGACAGGATGGCAAGCTCTCCCTCGTCGCAGGCGGCGATAGTCTGGCTGTCCAACCCATGGAGTACCCGGTCGATGTCCTGACTCATATCCGCCAGCGCCCGGTACCGCTGCCGGGCGGATACCAGATACACCGCCGCAGACGCCGCCCCGGACACCAGCAGCAGCCCGGCGCAGCAAGGGCCCGCCATAGCCCAGCCCACGGCGCAAAGAGCCGCCGTGATCCCCGTCAGGAGCAGCAGCCCCCGGCGAACCTCCCGATTCCGCAGCAGTCTCATAGCTCCACCCGATATCCCAGACCCCGGACGGTGCGGATGATCTGCGGCGCGGCGGGGTCCGTCTCGATCTTCTCCCGCAGACGCTTGATATATACCGTCAGGGTGTTGTCATTGACTAAATCCCCGGCCACGTCCCAGATCTCCTCCAGCAGGCGGCTGCGGGACAGGACCTTTCCCCGGTTGTTGACGAATACCAGCAGCAGCCGGTATTCCAGGGCCGTCAGATATACGTCCGCCCCGTTTTTCGTCACCTGGCCCCGCTCGATGTCCGCCTGGACATCGCCCAGGGTCACCACTGCCTTGTCCCTGCCGCACCGGCGCAGGACGCTGCGGATCCGGGATACCAGCTCCCGGGGCCGGAAGGGCTTGGCCACATAGTCGTCGGCCCCCATGTCAAAGCCGGATACTACGGTGCTCTCGTCGCTGGAGGCCGTCAGAAAGATCACCGGCAGCTGCCGGGCCCGGGCGGCGGCGCACACGCCGAAGCCGGAGCCGTCCGCCAGCTGCAAGTCCACCAGAGCCAGGTCAAACCGCTCCCGTTCCAGGGCCTCCCGGGCGGAGCGCTCCCCTGCCGCCGCCGTCACGGCGAAGCCCTCCTCCCGCAAAAAATCCGTCAGCAGACGGACAATAGCGTCGTCATCCTCCGCCAGCAGTATTCTGTGCATCTGTGCTCCCTCCTTATCGGGTCCAGTATACCAGGCCGCTTCGCTTCCGTCTGTGACAAAAATGTCACCGGCCTGCGCCGCCCTTCGCCAGTAGGCCCCGGCACAGCCGAATTTCCGCCGGCGAACGTGTATCCGGCTTTTTGATTCAAGTATACCGCAGCCCCAACGGATTTGCAACGGGCGCCGCCCTTTTTTGACAAGCTGAAATGACAGGGGCGATTCACGCCCCTGTCATTTCTTCAGCCCGCTGCCTCCAGCATGTGCTCCAGAAGAATGCCATAGCCCTGAGTGGGATCGTTCACCAGAACATGCGTTACAGCGCCTACAAATTTACCGTTCTGGATAATGGGACTGCCGCTCATGCCCTGGACAATGCCCCCGGTGGCCTCCAGCAGCCGGGGGTCCGTGACCTTCAGCAGCAGGTCCCGGCCATCCCGGTTTGCGGGGCACAGCCGCACGATCTCCACGGTGTATTCCTGGGTATCATCTCCGGAAATGGTGGACAAAATAACAGCGGGGCCGGTGGTCACCTCGCTGCGCCGGGCCACCGGCAGCGCCGCGCCGGATACAAAGCTGCCTTCTGCCACAGTGCCGAAAATGCCGCCGCTGGTATTGGCGGACACGGTGCCCACATCGTGCTGCACGGTGAAGTCGCCCTTCAGCTGTCCCGGGTCGCCCTTCTGTCCCTTTTTCACGGCCTTCACGGTAGTCTCCATAATGGAACCGCTGGACAGCGGCATCAGCTGGGCCGTGTCCGTATCGGTGATGCCGTGGCCCAGAGCGCCATAGGCGCCGGTGTCCGGGTCATAGAAGGTCAGAGTCCCCACGCCCGCCATAGAGTCCCGTGTCCAGGCGCCCAGACGCCAGGAGCCATCCTCCGCCTGCACCGGCACGGCGGTGACGGTAAGGCTTTTGCCGTCCCGGCGCAGGCCCACGGCTGCAGGCGTTCCGCCGGCGGCCTGCAGCAGAGCCTGCAGTTCCTCGGCGGACGTGATCCTTTCGCCGTTGCAGCTGACGATCAGGTCCCCCTCCTGTATGCCGCAGTCGCGGGCCGGGCACGGACCGTCGCTGGAAGTAGACACCACCAGCACGCCATCAGCAAACAGCTTGATGCCCACCGCCTTCCCCACAGGGATCAAGGTGCGCTGGTCGGCCCATACCGTCTGGCAGCACAGGGCCCCGGTGAGCAGCACGGCCAGCAGCCATGCGGCCGGCCTGCGTATGCGTCGCTTTTTTTTGCGTTTCATACATGCGATCACCCCTGTTTTTGAATTTTGTCGCCGGCGACAGAGTTACTTTGCGCGAATCGCGCGGCTTTCATGTCCGCTAAATATAGGATGCATTTCCGCCGCAGGCAAAAAAAGCGCCGCAGACAGCAGTCTGCGGCGCAAAGCCGGAAAAAATTTCAAATTTTATCGGATCTCATAGCGCTTGGGGTCCCTGGGCAGACACAGCTCCGGCACCAGGCCCACTACGAACACGCCGCCGGAAATAGCGAAGGCGAAGCCATTACAGCGTCACCTGGCATCCGGGGCCGAAGAAATACAGCACCCGCTCTGCCACCGGTGCTTCCAGCACCCGGCTCAGGGCCTGACTGTAGGCAGTCAGCTGGGGGCGATACAGCTCCGCCCGCTGGGCGGCCTCCTGGGGCAGGATGCGGTCCGTTTTGAAGTCCACAATGACCAAGCCCTGCTCCGTCCGGAAGGCGCAGTCCACCACGCCCTGGAGCATCAGCTCATCCTCCGGCTCCGCCTCCGGATCATACAGCGACGCCGGCAGCAGCAGGGAGAACCGGTACTCCCGGTACACCTCCCCCGCCCGGCGGATGCGCTCCGCCAGAGGCGAGGCCAGGAACCGGCGCACCTGCTCCAGCTCCAGGGACGCCGCCTGCTCCGGCGTCAGCAGATGCCGGGCCAGCAGGGCCTGCACCTGCTTCTCCGGCTCCGGTCCGCTCAGGTCCAGATACTGCATCAGCAGATGCATGGCCGTACCCCGCTGGGCTGCGGACAAAGGCCGCTCCCCTATCAGAAAGCGCGGCGTTTCCACCTGCACCTGACGCACCCGGCGGACGGTACCCTGGGCGATCTCCTCATCCAGCTCCCGGCCCTTCAGCTGGGTGGCCGTGACCTTGGTGGGAATGCGGCAGGCTGCCGGGTGGGGATAGTCCAGCTCCCGGACCTCCACAGGGCCGCTTTCGCGCGCCGCCTCCGGCGTGCTGTCCCGCTCCCGGAGAGCCGGCGCCACGGGATTTTCCCACACCTGCACCTGCCATCCGCCTCCGGCGCCTGTCAGGGTCTGGGGCTCCGTCTCCGCCCAGCGGCGGATGGGCTCCCCCTCCGGGGCGCATAGCAGAGGCAGCAGCAGCCAGTCCCCGGGGCATTTTACCCCGGCCACCGCCTCCGGCGGCGCGGGCATCTCCGCCAGCACTGCCAGGTCCGCCGCCCGTTTCCGGGCGTGGGACATGCAGTCCACGCAGATGAGCTTCTCCTTGGCCCGGGTCAGGGCCACGTACAGAATGCGCATTTCCTCGGCCTTGCTCTCCCGGGTCAGGGCCGCCGCCACGGCGGATTTGGTAACGGTATCGTACCGGATCCGCCGCTGCCGGTCCACCCGCTCGGTGCCCAGCCCCAGCTGGGGATGCACCAGCACCGGCCGGTGGAAGTCGTCGGCGTTGAAGCGCTTGTGCAGGTCCGCCAGGATCACCACCGGGAACTCCAGTCCCTTGGACCGATGGACACTCATGATCTGCACGCCGCTGCCGGTGGCCTGGGTGGAGATAGGCGGCTGACGTCCTTCCTCCAACAGGTCGTGGAGCTGGGTCACGAAGTCAAACAGGCCGCCGCGCCCGGCCGCCGCCTGCTGCCCGGCGTAGGTATACAGGGCGATGAGGTTTTCCTTCCGGGCCGCGCCGCCCTCCATGGCCCCGAACACCGCCATGGCGTGGCACTGGGTATAGAGCTTCCACAGCAGCCGGTCCGCCGTCAGCTCCCCGGCCGCCGCCCGCAGCTGCGCCAGCCGCTCCAGAAAGGCACGGCTATCCTCGCCAGCGTCTGCCGGAAGGCCGCCGTGTCCTCATGCTCGTCCAGGCACAGGGCGTCATAGTAGTCTCCCTCCGGCAGCAGCGCCCGGATCTGGGCTAGGCGGTCCGGGGAAAAGCCAAACAGCGGCGACCGCAGCACGGCGATCAGCGGCACATCCTGCCGCGGATTGTCGATGATCTGCAAAAACGACACCATCACCGCCGCCTCCAGCGTGCTGAAAAACGCCTCGCTCTCCCCGCTGGTGCAGGGAATGTTCTCCCGCCGCAGGGCCGCCGTATAGGCCGCCAGACGCGCCCGGGGGGACCGCATGAGAATGACGATGTCCTCCGGCTCCACAGGCCGGGGCTGTCCGTCCTCTCCCTGCACCGGGAAGCCCTGGTCCAGCAGTCGTCGGATGCGCCGGGCCACAAACCGGGCCTCCACCTCCGTGCGGTCGAAGGTTTCCTCCTCCGTATTCTCCACGCTGATCAGGTGCAGCTCCGGCTCCATGCCCGGTCGGGGCGGGTACGCCGCCTCCGCGCCGAAATACAGCTGCTCGTCGTCGCCGTAGTCCATCTCCCCCATTTCCCGGGACATAATGGCCCGGAACACAAAGTTGGTGCCGTCCAGCACCTCCCGCCGGGAGCGGAAATTCCGGCTCAGCAGTACCTTTCGCGGCTGGCCCTCCTCCGCCTCCGCCGCCGGGCGGTAGGACAGGTATTTCTCCAGGAAAATGGTGGGATCCGCCAGCCGGAACCGGTAAATGCTCTGCTTCACATCGCCCACGGCGAACAGCCGTCGCTCCTCCCCGGACAGGGCCCGGAAAATGCAGTTCTGCACCTGGTTGCTGTCCTGGTATTCGTCCACCATCACCTCCCGGTAGCGGGAGGAGACCTGCTTTGCCAGCTCCGTGGGCCGTCCCTGGCCGTCGGTCAGCAGGTCGATGGCATAGTGCTCCTGGTCGGAAAAGTCCATCACGTTGCGCCGGACCTTCTCCGCCTGATAATGCAGGGTAAACTGTGCCGTCAGGCGCAGAAGAGCCAGCATGGCCGGGGCCATCTGCCGCAGATCCTCCAGCAGCTCCGCCTCCGGCACAGAAAAGATCGCCTGAATGTCCTTCAGCGCCTTTTTGGCCTGCTCCAGCACCGCCTTGGCCCGCTCCCGGCAGGCGGCGTTCTCCTCCCCCTTGGCCACGCCCATCCGCCGGAAGGACGGCACGCCCTGGGCAAGGCTGTCCCAGCCGCCGGCGGCCTTGTCCCGCAGGGCCTCCAGGCCCTGGGCCACCTCCAGAAACCGGTCACCGTAGGCCTTGTACACGGCGGGATAGTCCGCCATATCCTCCACGGCCCGGGTCAGCCGCCGGGCCCAGAAGTCCGCCCGGCGCAGGGCGTCCTCCATGAGATACCGGCCGCAGCCGGTGTCCGCCAGCTCCTGGGGGGTGACCTCCCAGCCCTGCCGCAGCTGCTCCAGCCACCGCAGGGGGTGCGGGTGGCTCTGGGTCTTTTCGTGGAGGTCCAGCACCAGGGCCTCCAGCGCCCGGTCATCCCGTCCGGCTCCCAGGGTCTCCGCCAGCTGGCGGGCGTTGCCGTCCTCCTCGATGTGGGCGTAAAAATCCTCCAATACCCGGTCCAGCACCCGCCGCCGCAGCAGCATGGCCTCCTGTTCGTCCAGCACCCGGAAATCCGGGGTCAGGCTGTGCTCCTCCACTGGGGGCAGCAGATGCACGTTCTCGCGGAGCAGTCCGGCGCAGAAGGCATCCACGGTTTTGATGTCCGCCTGATACACCCGCAGCATCTGCCGCCGCAGGTGGCTGTCCCCGGGCCGGTCCGCCACCCGGCGGGTCAGCTCCTGGGCGATCTTGCCCCGCAGCTCCGCTGCGGCGGCCTTGGTATAGGTGATGATCAGGAAGTCGTCCACCTGACAGCCCTCCTGCTCCATATAGGAAAACAAGCGCTCCACCAAAACCTTCGTCTTGCCGGAGCCTGCGGCGGCAGACACCAGAAGGCTTCCGCCCCGGTCATATACGGCTGTTTCCTGCTGCGGCGTCAGCGGCATGTGCTCCCCTCCTTCCCATTTTCCGCGTCCACGAATTGCCAGAATTCCTCCGGCTTTACAGTTCTGATATAGCGCACCCGATCGCCGCCCCGGCCCTCCTGGAAGGCACAGGCCGCAGCAAAATCGCAGCGGTCGCAGGCCCGCTCCTGGGGTCCCCGTGCCACCGGGTCGGCGTCAATATTGCCGGAGCCGATCTCCCTGGCGATCTGGTGCAGCAGGTCCTCCACATACCGGCCCAGCTTCCCCAGCTGCTCCGCCGATGCGATGCCGTCGGAAATGGAGCCGTCCTTCTTCACCCGAATGGGCAGATAATGGGGTGCTTCCAGAGCGCTGTGCTCCATAGCCCGCAGCACCTCCGGGTCCGCCAGCACCATGCCGCTGCGGCGCAGCTCCTCCTGCAGGGCAGCCTGGAGCTTTTCCGGCTGGATGCCCCGGTCCTTTTTCAGGATCACCTCCCGGGCCGGGTGATACAGTACCCCCGCCGGCACAATGGGATAGCCGAAATAGCTGCGGCCCTCCTTCTCCAGAGTGAACAGGTATAGGAGCATCTGAATGCCCAGGCCGTACCGCAGGTCCGACAGGTCAAAGGCTTTTTTCCCGGTTTTGTAGTCCACCACCCGCAGATACAGCCTTCCGTCGTGGAGCCAGCCGTCCACCCGGTCCACCTTGCCGCTGACGGACAGGGTCTCATCTCCCTCGGTGACGGTAACGGCGGGCAGCTGTCCGGCCCGGGAGGGGGTAAGGGGGGCCGCCTGCCCGTCGCGCCCGCCGAAGCCCAGCTCGAAGGCCACCGGTGAAAAATCCGATTGGGCCAGCTCCCCGGCCATGTCCTCCACGATGGCGCAGGCCGCCGTCCGCAGCCGGGAAAACAGATACCGGAACCGGGCGCTTTTCTCCCGATAGCCGTCGATCTCCTCCCGGGCGTATTGGTCTATGTATTCCCGGACCAGGCGGCGCAGCTCCTTCTGCCCCACCTGGCTCCAGCCGCCCCGGTTCTTTACCTCCCGGGCCACATTTTCCAATAAATAGTGGATGAACGTGCCGATCTCCGGGGCTTCGAAGCCCGCCGGTCGGCGCTCCCTGGCCCGCAGGCCATACTGCATGAAGTACCCGAAGTGGCACCGCTTCACCTGGTCCATCCGGGAGGCCGACATGTGCAGGGACCGCCCATACAGGGCCTGTACCGCCTCCGGCGACAGCCGCCCCCGGCCCAGGGCGCGGCCCCGGTCCATGGCATCCAGCACCCGGTCATAGCCGCCCCGCTGCCGGAAATACCGCTCCAGTGCCCTGTCGCTGCCGGCCAGCTCCAGAGCCGTGGCAGGCAGCATCCGCCGGTAGGCCCCGTCCTCCCGCAGGACGTGCAGATCCGGAAACAGCTTCTCCATCCGCTGCACCACGAAGGGGGGCCGCAGCTGAGCGCCGCTGATGTCCCCCACCGGCCAGCTGACGGTAAGCCGCTCCGTGGGCTGGGCCAGGCACGCGTAAATATTCTGCAGCTCGTTGTCCAGCGGGTCAAACACGGCGTCCGACAGCAGGATCTCCCGCTGCTGCAGGGTCTCCCGGTCCTCCGGGTCCAGCAGGCCGTGGCCGCTGGGCGGCATAGGCAGCACGTGGTCGTTGGCCCCCAGCAGGAACAGGCACCTTACCCGGTGCCGGTCGTTGCGGGTGATCTCGCTGACCTTCACCTGGTCCAGGGTGGCCGGAATGGTACCCACGCTGTACTGGGTCAGCACCAGCCGCAGCAGCCGCGCGAACTCCTCACCCGTCAGCTCCGTGTCCCCCAGGATCTCCACAAATTGGTCCAGCACCCCGCAGAATATCTCCCACAGCTGCACATATTCCTCCGCCAGCTGGGGCTGGTCCTCCTCCAGCAGCTTCCCGGCGGTTTCCTCCAGGGCCTGGGGTACACCGGCCTCCTGCAAAAATGTGTACAGGCACTCTGCCTTGTCCCTGGCGGATGATGCCGTTTTCATCCCCTGATACAGGGGCTCCAGCAGCAGACGTACCCGCCGCCGGACACCATTGACCTGCCGCAGCCGTGCGGCGGCAGTCTCCGTCATCTCCCGTCCGTAGCCGTCGGGGCTGGCGGTCCAGTCGCCCTCCCGCAGCCACATGCCGCCCCGGATATCCCACACGATCACATAATTCTCCAGAATATCGCACTCATCCGGGGAAATGCCCCCCAGGCCGGTCTTCAGGCAGCGGAACACGTCCTCCCGGTCAAAGCCGCCGGTAACGGCGTCCAGGGCCCCCAACAGCATGGTGATGGGCGGCTTTTCCAGCAGATCGCTGCGGCGGCTGATATAGGCCGGGATGCCGTCCCGGCGGAACACGCTCTCCAGCAGTGGGCCGTAAACCTCCATATTCCGGGCGCACACGCCCATATCCCGCCAGCGGTATCCCTCAGCCGCCAGCTGCCTCAGCTGCTGGGACACCCATTCCACCTCGGTGAAGGCCGTGGCGGCCTGATACAGGCGAATTCCCTCCGCCTGGCCCTCATAGGCCGTCTCCCGGCCAAAAAAGTGCCGCTCCAGGTGATCCAAGGGGCCGCTCCCCTGCTTTTCGCACCACAGGACTTCCATACTCTGCCCCACACGCCGGGCCATGCGCTCCAGGCGCATCCGCTGGCGCAGAGCATTCTGAAACAACTGTTCATTGCCCCGGTCCCCCAGCAGGGTCACGGTAACGCTGCTGGCCTGCCGCAGCACCAGCTCCAATATGCTCTCCTCCTGGCGGTTGAAATAGGAAAACCCGTCCAGATACACATCGCAGCCCCGGAGATAGTCGCTGTGCTCCAGATGCTCCCGGAGCTTCTGGAGCCGGGACCGGGCATCCATGTCTCCGTTGCGCAGCCGGGCATCATACGCCGCATACAGCAGCGCGATATCCCGCAGCTTATCGCCCATAGCGCCCTCCAGGTCCTCTACATGTGCATAGAGGTCCTGAGGCCCGATCTCATAGGCGTAAAGCTCCTCCATCAGGTCCGTCAGCTGCCGCAGAAACGACGCCCGCTGACTGGGCCGCCCGAACACCCGCAGCTCCGGCGCCAGCTCCTGCAAAACCCGCCGCATGGTCAGGAGCTTTCCCCCGTTGTCCAGGGTAAACTCCGCCAGCCCTCCCGTTTCGGCCAGCACCCGGGACGACAGGCTCCGGAAGCTCAGCACCTCCGCATCCCGGGACGCCGTGGGCCCCAGGGCCCGGCACAGGTCCACCTCCGCCTCGTGGGAAATATGCTCCGGCACCAGCAGCACCTGCCGCCGCAGTCCCCGGTTTTTCTCCATAGTCTCCAGTACCCGCCGGGATTTTCCGGACCCGGCCCGTCCTACCCATACAGACAGCATCCGCCCCGCCTCCTTTCTGACGCACTGACAGCAGGATACCATGGCTGCTGTCCCAAAAAACTCTCATCTGACAGTATACCGCATTTTCCCCCCGGTGGAAAGCCCCGTTAAAGCGAAAAAAAACGCCGCCTGCTGAGCAGGCAGCGTTTTTCTCTTATGGATTGGTGCCGAGCTCCTTGAGATACCGGCTCAGCGCATCCTTCCAGTCCGGCAGCGGCGTGAAGCCGTTCTCCGCCAGCTTGCTCTTGTCCAGCCGGCTGTTGAAGGGCCGCGCCGCCTTGGACGCGCCGTATTCCGCGGTGGTCACGGCGTCCACCTGCACCGGCAGGCCCGCCTGCCGGAAGATTTCGCAGGCAAACTCGTACCAGGAGATGTACCCGCCCTCATTGGTGGCGTGATAATAGCCGTACTTGTCGGACTCGATCATATCCGCCAGCAGCCGGGCCAGGTCCAGGGTATAGGTAGGCGTACCGATCTGGTCGCACACCACCCGCAGCTTGTCGTGGGTCTTGCCCAGCTGGAGCATGGTCTTGATGAAGTTCTTGCCGTTCAGACCGAACACCCAGGCGATCCGCACGATGAAGTATTTCTCCAGCGCAGAGCTGACGGCCAGCTCGCCGCCCAGCTTCGTCTCGCCGTAATAGTTCAGGGGCTGATAGTCCTTGCAGTCCGGCTGCCAGGGCGTCTGGCCCTGCCCATTGAACACATAGTCCGTGGAAATGTACATCATCTTGCAGTCTTGGGCCTTGCACGCCGCCGCCAGATGAGCGGTGCCGTCCACGTTGATGGCCCGTACCTTGGGCTGCTTGTCGGCGTCCTCGGCCAGGTCCACCGCCGTCCAGGCGGCGCAGTGGATCACGGCGTCGGGCCGCACATCGTCCATCACCTGCCGCACCTGGGCGTCATTGGTGATATCCATGGGCACATAGGGCATCTCCGTCACGGCAGAGCCGTCTGCAATGCCGCTGTACACCGGGGCGATGTCACTGCCCACGCCCTGATGGCCCCGGCGGGCCAGCTCGTTCATCACATCGTGGCCCAGCTGACCGCCCACGCCCGTTACCAATACCTTCATTGCTTGTAACCTCCTCGTTACAGATACTTGACCGCCTTGCAGATGGGCCGCTCTTTTCCCCAGCGCCCGGTCATGGCGGCTTTGACCTTCTCTTTGCACCAGACCAGTGCAGCCTCAATAAGCATCAGCACCGCGAACTCCGCCAGCATCATCAGGAAATACGGCGCCGTCGGCGTCTGTGCCAGGTAAAAACGCTTGCCCAGCATCACCAGCTCCGGCGCGATCTGCCAGGGCAGATGCGTGGCCATCAGGAACATGGAGTGCCTGCCGCACCAGATCAGGGGCCTCAGGGATATGCGGGCCTCCAGCCAGCGCAGCAGCTCCAGAACGGCCACGGAACCCAACACACCGTTGAGATAGAACACCGGAGCAAAGGACCCCAGCTTAAAGGAGTTGAAATCCAGGTCCGGACTCAGCAGCGACAGGCCCAGATTCACCGCCAGCAGGACCGCCAGCACCGGCAGCCTTCCCAGCCGCTGCGGCTTCCCCGCCGGTAAAGCAGATACCCGCACAGCATGAACCAAAAGCCGCTGACGCTCTTGGCCAAAACAATAAACAGATTGCGCACCACCTGCACCCACAGGCGATCCGCCCCGGGAATATCCATTCCCTGATAGAAATAGCCGATGACGCACAGGATAGCCGGCGCCAGGACACACGCCAGTATGCGCTTGGCGGCAGACCAGCCCTCCGGCCGCACCGCCGCAAACAGCAGCTCGGCGATCAGCAGCGTAGGCAGAAACCACAGGGTGGCAACACCCCGCAGCGTCACCGTCAGGATCACGTCCCCCTTCAGGGCCGCCAGTCTGCTGCCGCCGTGTATGGTGAGAAAAGCCAGGTGCGCCAGAATCGCCAGAGCCGAAAACACGCCATAGGGGATCACCAGGGAATACCAGCGTTTTTTCATCACCTGTGCACAGGAATCCCTCTGGCCCCGCTCCCCATAGCGGTATGCCTTCAGCAGGCCCACCACCACATAGAACACAGCGATCTTGAAGGAGGAAAACCATACGGAGCTGGTGCTCCACAGGTAGTCCATGTGGCCCCAGATGATGGCCAGCATGCCCAGGCCCTTTGCCGCGTCCACAAAGCCCAGGTGCGTCTGCCCCATCCGGACTTCTACTGCCTGCTGCTCCATGGCTCAGCGATTTCCGTACATCTTCTCGTAGTAATCCTGATACTCGCCGGAGATGATGGTCTCCCACCACGAACGGTTGTTCAGGTACCAGTCGATGGTCTTTTTGATGCCGTCGGCGAACTTGGTCTCCGGCAGCCAGCCCAGCTCGTTGTGGATCTTGGTGGGGTCAATGGCATAGCGCATATCGTGGCCCTTCCGATCCGCCACATGGACGATCAGGCTCTCGGGCTTGCCCAGCTCCTTGCAGATGAGCTTCACGATGTCGATGTTGCGCATCTCGTTGTGGCCGCCCACGTTGTACACCTCGCCGACCCGGCCCTTATGGATGATCAGGTCGATGGCCCGGCAGTGATCCTCCACATACAGCCAGTCCCGGACGTTGAGACCCTCGCCGTACACGGGCAGGGGCTTGTCGTTGAGGGCGTTGGCGATCATCAGGGGAATCAGCTTCTCGGGGAAGTGATAGGGCCCGTAGTTGTTGGAGCAGCGGCTGATGGTAACAGGCAGACCATAGGTCCGGTGATACGCCTGCACCAGCAGGTCGGCGGCAGCCTTGGAGCTGGAGTAGGGGCTGGAGGTGTGGATAGGCGTCTCCTCGGTAAAGAACAGGTCGGGCCGGTCCAGGGGCAGGTCGCCGTACACCTCGTCGGTGGACACCTGATGATAGCGCTGGATGCCGTATTTGCGGCAGGCGTCCATCATGGTGGCGGTGCCGATGATGTTGGTCTGCAAAAACACACCGGGGTCCTCGATGGAGCGGTCCACATGGCTCTCGGCGGCAAAGTTCACCACCATGTCGGGGTGCTCCTCCTCAAACAGCTTGTAAACGGCCTCCCGGTCGCAGATATCCGCCTTCACGAAGCGGAAGTTGGGGTTGTCCATCACAGGAGCCAGGGTGGACAGGTTTCCGGCATAGGTCAGCTTGTCCAGGCATACGATGCGGTAATCGGGATGCTCCTTGAGCATATGGAACACGAAGTTGCTGCCGATAAAGCCGGCGCCGCCGGTAACGATAATGGTCATGGCTCATTCTCCCTTTCCGTAAACGAAGTTGCAGTCGCTGTCCGCCAGCAGCGGAGCGTTTTTGTCCTTGTCGGACAGAATGGGGTCCGTCACGCCCCAGTCCACGCCAATGGCAGGGTCGTCGAAGCGGATGGACCGGTCGCTGGGATGGTCATAGAGGTTGTCCGCCTTATAGCAGAAGTCCACGTCGTCCGTCAGGGTCACGAAGCCGTGGCCAAAGCCCCGGGGAATGTAGAACTGGCGCTTATTTTCGGCGCTGAGCTCCACGGATACCCACTGCAGATAGGTGGGTGACCCCTTCCGCAGATCCACCGCCACGTCCAGAACGGCGCCCCGCACCACCCGGACGATCTTGGCCTGGGCCATGGGGTCCTGCTGGAAGTGGATGCCCCGCAGGGTCCCCCTCTTAGCGGTGAAGCTCTCGTTGTCCTGCATGCTGTTGAAGTGCAGGGCTTCATACTTGGGCAGGGACCAGGTCTCCATGAACCAGCCCCGGTGGTCGCCGAACACGTCCGGCTCGATGATCTTTACCTCGGGAATTTTTGTGTCCAGAATTTTCATGCAAATCACCTATCAATATCGAATTTTTCCCTCAGCCACATGCATCAGGTGCTGGCCGTAGGGGGACTTGCCATAGCGCTGGGCAGACTGGAGCAGCGTCTCCCGGGCGATCCAGCCCTCGGTAAACGCGATCTCCTCCAGTGCCGCGATCTGGGAGCCCTGCCGGGTCTCGATGGTGCGCACAAAGTCCGCCGCATCCACCAGAGAGTCCATGGTGCCGGTATCCAGCCAGGCATAGCCCCGGCTCAGCAGCTGCACGTTCAGGGTGCCGTCCTCCAGATAGAAACGGTTCAGGTCCGTGATCTCCAGCTCGCCCCGGGCGCTGGGCTTCACCCGCTTGGCCATCTCCACCACCCGGTTGTCATAGAAATACAGACCCGTGATGCAGTAGTTGCTCTTGGGGTGCTGGGGCTTCTCCTCCACGGAGATGACCTTGCCGTTCTCGTCGAACTCCACAATACCGAAGCGCTCGGGGTCATTGACGTAATAGCCGAAAATGCTGGCCCGGCCCTGCTGCGCATCCGCCGCCGCCTGCTTCAGGCGGGCCCGGAAGCCGCTGCCGTAGAAAATGTTGTCGCCCAGCACCATGGCGCAGCAGTCGTCACCGATGAACTCCTCGCCCAGCAGAAATGCCTGAGCCAGGCCGTCGGGAGAGGGCTGCACCTTGTAGCTCAGATGAATGCCGAACTGGCTGCCATCCCCCAGCAGGCGCTCAAAATTGGGCAGGTCCATGGGGGTGGAGATGATGAGGATATCCCGGATCCCCGCCAGCATCAGGGTAGACAGCGGATAGTAGATCATGGGCTTGTCATACACCGGCAGCAGCTGCTTGCTGGTGACCATGGTCAGGGGATACAGGCGTGTGCCGGCTCCGCCGGCCAAAACGATACCTTTCATGAGATGGCTCCTTCCTTATGTTCCTCCGCGGCCCCTTGTTCCTTGGGCCATACGGTGTAAAAATGCTGCCCGATCCGCTGTTCCGGCGGCGGGGGCGTCATGTAATCGCCATAGGTATGGCGCAGCATCCGGTCATATCCGGCGGGAATGGGGAACTCTGCGTCCTCAAAGGGAACATACAGCGTTTTTTCCAGGTCCTCCCGCGGGTACACGATCTTCCAGTTGATATCCCAAACGGTGCAGCCCACATAGCGGCACTTCTCATAGTCCTTCTGCCGTGCCCAGGCCTCGATGCGGTGGATGTAATGGGCGCTTCCGTGGAGCCGGGCCCAGGCAAAGCCCGCCAGCTTGGCGGGGGTGTGGAGCCAGCCCCGGCGGCTGGGCGTGAACCGGTCGGCGGCGCAGCAGTTGATGAACTTCACATCCCGCATGGGCTGCTGCACCCAGGCCCTGGCCTCCTCCTCCGTGTCACCGCAGCCGTCCAGCGGATAAATGTCCACAAACAGGCCCAGGCCGTAATCCCGGATGCCCTGGTATTTCACCCGGTAGCGGGTGTCGCTGAAGCGGGCGATGGGGTACACATACCGGGGGTTGTCGTCCACGGTCATCAGGCGCATGGGCAGAAGCTCCTCCCGGTGCCGGCGGCAATAATCCACCAGCCTGTCAAAATCCGGCCGGGGCATAGCCACGTCCAGGTCGTCATCCCAGGGGATGAAGCCCTTGTGGCGGATGGCCCCGATGAGGGTCCCATAAAACAGGAAGTACCGCAGCCCCTGCTCCCGGCAGATGCCGTCCAATTTTTTGAGAATGTTCAGAGCGCCCTCCTGCATTTGTCGCAGTGTCAGTTCCTCCACTTATCTCACTCCTATCCGATATTTCGTCTTTATCTGTCTATTTCTGTCCCGATACGCAGCGGGATATCCCGCTTTTGCCCGGGTTTTGTCCCGATTTTATGCCGATTTTTTGCGGAACACCGCAACGAGTCTCATAACCTGATCCCGGTGCCGGGCAGCCCACAGGGCGCACACGCCCAGTCCCGCTGCCAGCAGCCCCATCCGGACCCAGAACAGATCCGTCAGTGCCACCGTCACCAGCGACACCACCGACACCACTCCCAGCCAGAGGAACTGCTGGAGAATGTCATACACCATGCCCTTGTGGACCCACCAGGCAAATACCACATGCAGCAGATAATACAGCAGGTAGCACACCACCGTGGTATACGCCGCCGCCACATAGCCGAAGGATGGAATGAACACGGCGTTGAGCAGGATGTTCATTCCCGCCGCCAGCATGGTGCCCAGAGCGATGAGCTTGGTCTTTTTATAGTAATACTCCACCGACGAGGGCAGGGTATACAGAAATGCGTAGTACATGGACAGGACAATGGGCATGGTCACATACCGGCTGTCGCTGTATTTGGAGCCGCCGGCAATGAGGATGACCTCCGGAGAGATCAGCGCCAGGGCCATGGCCCCGATGGACACAAACACCACATACGCCGAGGCCGCCCGGCGAATGGCCGGATACTCCCTGGCCTTCATCTTTTCAAAGAACCAGGGCGCCCAGGCGGTGTCCATGGAATTGGTGATGACCTGGAAGATCATCCCCACATTATAGGCAAAGCTGTAAAGCCCGGCCTCGGTGCTGCCGATGATGGACTTGACCATAATGCGGTCAAACTGGTTCAGCAGCAGCTGGCTCAGGCCGTGGGGCACGGTGGGCAGACTGATGCCCATACCGTAGCGCCAGTATTCCCGGCTGACCAGGGGCCGCTCCTTCCGCCACAGGCGGACCACCACATAGATGCCCACCAGCACCGCAGGAATCAATGTGCCCAGAATGCGGCCCAGATACCCCTGGCCCCGGCATAGGGTCAGAATCAGCAGCACAGAACCGCCAATGCCCGCCACGGCATAGACCAGGCTCAGCACCAGGTATTCCTTATACCGGTAGTCCACCGACAGCACGGAGTTGTAGAAGGTCAGCATGGCCATGCCGAAGCTCTCCAGCACGATCAGCGCCGGAAGATATGGCTGCTCCAGGCTCAGGACCCGGGCCAGCGGCGCGGCAAACGCCAGGCTCAATGCCAGCAGCAGCAGGGAATTGCCGATGACCAGCAGCGTCACCGAGGAGCAATAGGACCCGGTGCGCTCAGCATAGTCCAGCTTTGCGTTGCGGACGCTGGTGTGGAGGGTGAAGCCCGCCAGCACCGTCATGATCATGACATAGGAGCTGAAGGTGCTGTAAATGCCGAAGTCCTCCACCGTCATCAGCCGCGCAAACAGCGGGATGGCCAGGAAGGACAGGCCCTTCACCAGCATATTGCCCACTGTGTAGCCAAGGCCGGCCTTCAGAGCTTTTTTTCCGCTTGATTCATTCGCCATTGCAATAAACTCTCCTGTTGCGTGGGATTCAGGCGTTCTGCTCCTCCAGCGCCCGGGGGACCGACAGGGTGACGGCATACCAGGCGATGCCCAGCACGGCGTTCATCCAGGGGTTGAACCAGGTGACGACCCAGAAGGTGCACAGGCCGCAGACAACGGCCGCCCCCTCCGGGCACTCCCGCAGCAGCGAACGCCGCCGCAGGCACCACAGCACCACATAGCCAAAGGGCAGAATGTACAGCACCAGACCCACGATCCCCGTCCGGGCCAGCATATCCAGGTAGAAGTATTCGTCCACGCCCTTCTCCCGGTTGGCGGCAGAGGCGCCCAGGCCGCAGCCGATGACGGGGCTGCGCCGGATATAGACCTTCAGGCCGTCCTTCGTCTCCTGGCGGAGCTGGTCGGACCGCTCAGTCACCTCAATATAGGAACGCTGGCTGTCCATTTCGCTGCTGTCCGGCTGGTTCCCGGGCGTATCACCCCGGAGTCTCTGGCGCAGCTGGGACGCCCAGGAGGCGGGAATCTCCCTGCCGACCGTGCGGGAAACGGCAAAGCTGAGATAGCTGCCCTCCAGCACGATCTCCTGGACCGTGCTCATGACACCGAAGCACACCACCACCGCCAGCAGAAATGCCAGCACCCGCTTGCGCCCGGCGGGGCACAGAATCAGCACCGCCGTGATGCTCAGCACCGCCGTCAGGCCCAAGGCCCCATACAGGGAACGGGTGAAGCTCAGCAGCAGGGCGCACAGCAGCAGACTCACAGCCAGCACATAGCGCCAGCGCAGCTTGGGTGCCTGTGCCTGGCGGAACAGGGCGATGACGCAGGCCACGACCATATAGGGGCTGCTCTTGAAGAACACCCGCACCAGCCGCGCCGACACCACGTCCACGATGCCTACGGCGTGCTCGTTCAGCCACCGGCACAGAGGGGCAGGGTCGTCCATCAGCACCACGCCGGCGTTGACTGCCAGAATCACCGCGGCCTGGATCACCGCGCCGGCCAGGACCCAGCTCAAAAGCACCCGCAGGCGCTGCCGGGACCGGACCGTGGCCACAAGCACAGGCACCAGCAGCAGCCACATAAAGCCCTTCACATCGGTTATCAGCACATCCATGCGGTTTTCCGCCCGGATGCCGCGCCAAGCGCAGAACACCAGCCACACGGCGAAAATCACCGTCAGCCAGATAACCGGCTTTTTCAGATATGCGCCCAGATTCCGCAGCAGCTCAGGCAGCGCCAGAACAGCCGCCAGTCCGCCCAGCAAAATGCGGATGTCCTGGCCGGCGGGTGCTCACCGGGCCGGCCTCCCAATAGCGGCCGCCGCCGGTGATGCTGCACTCCAGAAGAAACAGGCACAGCACGCCGAAGGAGAGCTGGCTGCACTGCTGGACAAAGGTGCCGCGCCGGAACTCCTCCGCCACGTTATGGATTCGATTATGCAAAAAAGTCACCACCAAAGAATTTGTCCTATACGGCGATTCAGGCCGTACTTCCACAGACCCCGCCGCCGGTAAAGGGCCAGCCGGGCCAGTTTTCCCCGTTGGGGCGCGGCGGCATAATCCGCCAGCAGCGCCCGCTGGTCCGGGGTCAGCTCCTGCTCATAGCAGGCAAGAAACGCCCCCGCCTGACGGGCAGTATCGGAAAGGGACCGGCGCACGGCGCCGCCCTTCAGCTTCTGGAGCACATAGCCCGCCGAGCGGGGGTCCTTGGCGCCCACCACATTGCCGCCGTGCTGGCGGTAGTCGATGGTGGCCCGATCCAGGAACACGGCACGGCCCATGGCGGCGGCGATCAGCGCCAGCCACCAATCGTGCATAAGCATGTCCCCCTCCTCCACCGGGCGGCAGGCCAGCCGCGCCAAGGAACGGTTGATCATCACCGTGCAGCCGGTGACCACATTCTGGACCAGCAGCTGGGGCAGGGACAGCCGATGGCCGTCCAGGCCGGAATAGTGCTGGAACGAGGGGTCCATCTCCCGCAGCTCGCCGTCCACCACCCGCAGGTCCGTGTGGACCAGCACCGGCAGGGACGGGTCCGTCTCCACCTGCTCCATGAGCCGGAGGGTCAGGCGCACCTTGTCCGGGTGCCACACGTCGTCCTGGTCACAGAACATGACGTAATCCGCCTGATCGCCAAACTGCTCCAGCAGGTGCATAAAGTGCTTCTGGGCGCTGCCGAACCGGCGGCCGGAACGGTAATGGGTAATCCGATCCGGATACCGGTCGGCGTATTCCTGCAAAATGGGGGCGGTATCCTCTCCATCGTCCGACAGGATCAGCTTCCAGCCCCCTACATCCTGGGCCAGGATGGAATCCACCATGGGTCGGATGAATCGGCCGCCCTTATAGGCCGCCAGCAGGATCAATATTTGTTTTTCCATGGTCTTATCCTCACACAATGCCCCGCAGCAGGGCAGCGTAACGGGCCTGCACCACCGGCAGGTCAAAGGTTTCGTCAAACACCCGGCGGACATTCTCCCGCATGCGCAGGCAGTCCTCCACCGTCATTCCGGCCACCTGGGCCGCTGTATCCGGTCCCACGTTGACGCCCACCTGTTCCCGGTCCACCAGCTCGGCGGTGTCGGCGGGAATGTTGTTGAGAATGGGCAGGTCATGGCGGAAATAGTCCACAGATTTCATGGTCAGGCCCACGCAGACGTCGGGCTTCATCAGGTTGAAGCCAAAGTGACAGCAGCTCATGACGGCGTGCTTCTCCGCCTCGTCGTACACCACGCCGCGCCAGTCCACCTCTGCCCCGGCGTCCTTCAGCGCCTGGAGCAGCTGGGGACATTTCTCACCGTCGCCGATGACGTGAACGGTCACGGGCTTCAGCCGCCGGAGCTGAGCCGTCAGGTCCGCGATGGCATCAATGTTCACCACGTTGTTGATGGCGCCCAGGTAGCACAGGTCCAGGCCGTCGGCCCGAAGCCTGGCCTGGTGGGGCTGGTCCGGGGAACGCTGAGCCGCCAGGTAAATGGCGTTCTCCTCCGGCAGGCCCAGCTTGCGGCAGAACAGCCTGCACTCGGGAATGACCCGATCCGCAGCAGGCAGGTTCTTATCCCGCAGCCCCGCCCAGATGGAAAACGGCAGGGCCAGCAGCTGCTTCACGGAGCCGGAGGGGAACGTCTCCGGCCACATATCGAAGATCTCGAATATCAGCTTGGTATCCGGGTGGCGGCGCTTGAAGCGGGCGCCGTAATGGGCCAGATAGTTGGGGGGCAGCTGGGCCACCACCACATCCGGCGGATCCTGCTCCAGCTCCTGGAACACCAGCCGGGCAAAGTCCCGGTGTGACAGGATCCGGGCCAGGGAGAGGTTTTTCCGGTAGGGCCGCACATGGATCTGGCGACATCCGGGGACCGAGCAGTGAAACACCTTTTTGGATGAGTGGTCAAAGTCGCCGGTATAGTACACCGTCTCATAGCCCTGGGACTTGAGATAGCCGTCGATGACATAGAGCCGGTGGTTATAGTGGTCGGAGCAGCTCAGCAGCACCGCCCGTTTCGTGGTATGCATTACGGTTTTTCCTCCGTTTTTTTGTCCTCAAACGCCTCGGTGCTTTCCTCCGGCGTCAGCAGCACCAGCGCCGTGCGCAGGATCAGCTTCAGGTCAAGCCAGACGCTGTATTGCTGGATGTAGGCCAGGTCCATAATGAGCTTATCCCGGGGGGATGTGTTGTACTTGCCATAGATCTGGGCAAGACCGGTAAGCCCCGCCTTGGCCCGCAGGCGATAGCGGAACTCCGGAAGATCATCGGTATATTTCTCGACATTCTCCAGCATTTCAGGCCGGGGACCCACGATGCTCATGTCGCTTTTCAGGACATTGATCAGCTGGGGCAGCTCGTCGATGCGGAACTTGCGGATAACCCGGCCCACCCTGGTGATGCGCTGGTCCCCCTTGGTGGCGGAGACGTGAATGTCCCCGGCTTGGGCCCGCATGGAGCGGAACTTGTACACCTCAAACACGCGGCCACCGTAAGTGGCGCGCTTCTGGCGGTAGAACACCGGGCCGTGGTCCTCCATGCGGATGGCCAAAGCCGTCACAAGCAGGATGGGAGACGTCAGAATCAAGCCGAGCAGGGAGATGAGAATGTCGCCTGTGCGCTTAACGATGCGTTCCTCAAAGCGCAGCTCCCGGACGGGGCAGAACATCAGGGTCTTGTCGTCAAACATGACGCGCTCCCCGGCCATAGCAACCACGTCGGACATCTCCAGGCTGTAATACACGTCCTTGCGGGTCTGATAGCAGTACTCCACCAGGTCCGTCCGCTCACGGACGGTAAGCTCATACAGAAAGACGGCATCCGCCTGGTCCACGCAGGACAGCAGGTCCGGCTGATCCAGCCAGGCCACCTGCTGGATGTTATACTGCTTCTTATAGCGGCCGACCTTCCGGATGAGGTCCTCGACGCACTCCCCGCGGCGGGCCACCATCAGGCAGCGCTGGGGCTTGTTGACCTTGAAGTACAAATCGTTTCCGCCATAAGCCATGACGATCACCAAGGCTACCTGCAGCAGATAGACCGCCAGCAGCAGCAGCGGCCGCTCATACACGAAATGGCCTCCATGGATGACGGTGGTATTCATGATGCACAGCAGAAAATGCGTAACCAAATCCGTCAGCAGCAGCACCAGGGCCATGGAGAACACGATGGGCTTGCTCTTACGTTTGCCGATGTCGAAACCGCCATAAACCTTGGTCATCAGCACATAAACCACAATGAAGGCCACCGCAGTAACGCCCAAGGTGCGGCTGGGCCGCAGCAGGAAGAAGTATTCCAAACCAAACAGTCCAAAAAAACATACGCCGCACAGCAAAAATGCCAGCAGCTTCATTAAAAAAGTGACAGACGATTTAAATCTCTTTAGCATAACAAAAATCCTTTTCCGGTTATCCTTTGACAAGTCCGTTTATTATAGCAGGTTTGAACGAAAAAATCAACCTTTTCCCCGCTTTTCGGGAACACATCAGAATAAAACCCGGATGATGTGAGTATTCCCATATTCCGTGGATTCTAATTGGCTCGCACTTCCCATGTTTTCCTATTATACGCACTTTTTCCAGTCAATGGTGAAATAATTTTGAACAATCTGTGAAATTCGGATTGAAAAAACATATATTTCCGCAAAAAAAGCGGACATCCGAAGATGTCCGCTTTGTGTTGGCGCTACCTATTTTTCCGGACCGTCTCCAGCCAAGTATCGTGGGCAGAAGCGAGCTTAACTTCTGTGTTCGGGATGGGAACAGGTGGACCCTCGCCCTAATAAGCACCAACTATTGCAACTGCGTTCGCAGCAACAAACATTATATTCACTTTTCCGCTCTCTGTCAAGAGAAAAAATGGTGACCCGTACCGGATTCGAACCGATGTTAAAGGCGTGAGAGGCCTCTGTCTTAACCACTTGACCAACGGGCCATGTTCCGTCTCTATATCTCAATCAGCTCTCGCTGTATGAAATCCTGGTACACCATCAGGGACTCGAACCCTGGACACCCTGATTAAGAGTCAGGTGCTCTACCAGCTGAGCTAATGGTGCATATCGCGCTGCACCCTCAAAACCGAACAACGTAACAAGTGATTATGAGTAAGGCTTGAATTGCCTGCATAATCGTAGGTCAAGCCCTCGGGCTATTAGTACCGGTCAGCTCCATACATTGCTGCACTTCCACCTCCGGCCTATCAACCAGATCGTCTTTCTGGGCCCTTACTCCATAAAGGATGAGAGATCTCATCTTAGGGGGAGTTTCACGCTTAGATGCTTTCAGCGTTTATCTCGTCCGTACATAGCTACCCAGCTATGCCCTTGGCAGGACAACTGGTGCACCAGAGGTACGTCCATCCCGGTCCTCTCGTACTAAGGACAGCTCCCTTCAAATCTCTTACGCCCG
>OGRA01001035.1_pt1 | contig 27729 bp, 23 predicted proteins | sample 1553351 | NCBI WGS metagenome assembly OGRA01 (sample SAMEA2580056, study PRJEB22360) | human gut metagenome | biome: human gut; feature: human-associated habitat; material: faeces | place: Denmark | collected 2008/2010
CGTACAGCAATGTTGCACGCACATTTGCGGAGAACAAGAAAAAGGTCTTCTCGGCTGCGGATTGTGTCGTCCGTGCGAGCCACGCTCGGTGGAGCGATTACGATTTGCCGGGGGAGGTGGATTACTGATTCATGAAGCCTAAACATGTGCTGCTGCTTCTGCTGCTGGCATTGCTGATGTATGCATATCTGCCAGTCAAATTCGCGTTATTCAAACCGTAAAAAATCGCGGCGTTGTCGGATTAAATTATCCGCCGCCGCGATTTTTAAAAGAAAATGAATTTGGAGGAGAACTATTATGGCCATTCGCCACGAAACCGTTGTCAATTCGACCGCCGTTTGTTATCACGGAATTACCGTGTACAACACGCACGAAGATGACAATATTTTCAGCCCAACCAACGAACACATCTTTTCCCTTGACCCGTTCGGCAGCGAAAAAGATGTGAGAACCGAGGGAAGCAGAGTTTTCGACATCCGTGAGCTGAAAACCTATGACAAAAACCTGACTGCACAGCAAAACTTGCTGAGGGCGATTGATGAAGACCTTCTGGGTGAGACCAATATCCATATTCGCGAGGCTGGCATTCAGGAATACGTAAGCCAAGCCAACGGGGCTGATGAGCGCAGATGCCCGGTCTGCAACGCTTATTTGTCCGAGAGCGACTACGACGTATGGGGCGACAGTGAACTGTCTGAAGACTGTACCCGCTACGAGTTTGAGTGCCAGTGCCCCCGGTGCAAAGCAAATTTCCGACAGGTGTTTCGCCTTGAGTTCGACGGATTTGAAATCGAATAAGAGACCGAAAGGAAGCATCCGACGGACGAAAAACCGAGCAGTGGGATTGGAACTCCCAGTCCCATCGCCTTTTAAGTAAAGGGGAGTAAAAAATGGCAAGCTATGACGGAACCCAAAAGGCCACCGGACACGGCCAAAAAATTAAATACTGGGAATGCAACACACCGCTGATTCAGAAGGTGAAGGCGGAAGCTCTCGCACGTGCTTCTCAGGAGGCTATCGATTACTGCGACTTGGACAACTATGCCGGTCCCTTAATCGAGTGCGATGCAGCTGAGGAAACGGAGAATATGACGGAAGATGAAGCAGAACGCTGGTGGCTTGCTCGAAGAGAGCACACGCTTGGCGGAAGCGACGTCGGCGCCATATTTGGAGTGGACACCTACAAAACAAACATTGACCTTTTCTATCACAAAACCGGGCAATTCCCTGCCTCGGCTGTAAAAGAGGACGATGCCACATCTGCGCTCAATAAGGAATGGGGACATCTGGCGGAAGCGTATGCATCTCGCTGGGTTCTCATTCATGAGCAAAAAGATGAGTTTGACCCGAATGCTCAGGTCTTGATTGACACAAACATCTACGCTCATCCCAAATACCCGTATATGACGACCAATATTGACGGTATTCTGCTGAAGGGTGACGGAACCATTGTCCTTCTCGAATATAAGACGGCCGGCATTTTCGGCGACGCGCCGAAGGAATGGGAGAGTGGCAATATTCCTGCCAAATATCTCTTACAGGTACGCTACTACATGGCAATTCTGGGAATCTGGGTCGCCAAAGTGGTTTGCGTATTCACGCGCGATAAAGTGATTTCGCAGACCGTCTACAGAGACCTCGACGAAGAAATGCATATTCTGGAAACAGTCAGAACTTTCTGGGAAGACCATGTCCTCGCAGGTGATATGCCGGCGCCCATCGGTGACCCTCAAAAGCTTCTGGAAGACCTGAATATCTGCATCCCTGAAGTGAAAACGAGTTCGGCCGGCTATGGCAGCAGGTTGCGGCTTGATGAGAGCTTCGAAGCTTCCTGCAAGGAATATATTCGACTGGATACGCAGAAATCCATCATCAAAGCTCAGCTTGAAACGGTCGAAAAAGCACAGCAGGATATTCGTGTCAAGCTCGTCGCAGCCCTTGGTGGGGTCGTTGAAGGAGTTGTACGTTCACTTGATGGGAAAAGCGAATGGTACATCTCGAACAAAGGAAAAAAATCTCCCGCAAAGGTTGATAAGAAAAAACTCAAAGCACTCTTTCCCGATGCATACAAGAACTGCGTAAAGGAGTCGGCAAATAACGCGACCAGAATCTTCTCGGTCTCCTTTAGACTCCGCAGCTGATTGCCTGATACTCCCTATGGGGGGATGTAAGCAGATTCTTGAAACAAAAGGAAGGAAAAAAGATGGAACAAGAAGCAAGAATGGACTTTGAATACCTTCTCGTAACCAGAGGCTATCAATTCAACCTCCGCATCTTCGAGCACGTTTTTCGGCGTGTTCAGCTGCGACTTCCGGCAACTCTTTCCATACTTTCTCCAACAGAGCTGTCGAAAGTGTTACGGGATTCAGTGCAAACGGCTATCCGGGTTATTCCCAGAAATAAGCTCACGAAAAACTGGTACAAATCCTTTGTTGTCGATGACCAAACAAGGTCAATCGTATATGCGATGAGCCTCAAAGGAAATGAAATCAGGATTCAAACGCTCATTTGTTCATGGAAACATGTCCTCTACATCAAACCCAGCGATATGGCAATCCGCATTACCCAATGTGGAGATGAAGACAAAGCGGAACTCATATCTGATTTGTCAGAAAGCCGATTCTGCGTGCAAGACACATAAAAAAAGCGGGGCTGCTATTGCAGCTCCGCTTTTTTGTTTCTGTGCTTTTAAATGCACATGGTCACTTCGCCGGGATACTCGTCATCTCCGTGAAACGCGTAGTCGTTGAGTTCGAGGACCAGTTCTTTGGTCACCTTGATGTCATCCGACTCGACGATAACGGAGTCAATCCCGCAGAAGGGGCAGGTGGCAGTATCGCCGCCTTCTTTCTCAGCAAAGAAATCCGTGCTGGTGATACGGTCACTTTTGAAGATACGCTTGCAATGGAAGCAGCCACACAGGACCGGGGTGCTCGCGTTCACAGCAGCGTCGAAATTATGAGTAGCGGCGTCATACGCCTTCTTGATGATATCCATTTTAGTAGTCATGATTTTCTCCTTTTTATATCAAAAACGATGAAGTGTGTGAAGTTTGAAGTGAAAAAAGAAAAAAAGAGCAGCTGAAAAAGTTCGTTGCATAATCGCAACCTTTCAACCACTCTTTTGTCTATTGTCATTATACACTATCTGTTTTGCTATGTCAATATATCGTTGCAAAATTTTTTTGACCACAATATGTGGATATGAGCTTTTTTGCGTGAAAAACCTGAATTTAAGGCTGAAAAATTCGATGTCCGGACACATTTGACAAATTCAGCAATGTCAATAGAATTAAATATGTACCATCCATATTATATAAAAAACTTCATATTATGTTTTCCAAGACGAACTTTCAGCTTTGGCAGAGAGTTCGTCTTTTTATATACATTCATACATTCAACTCAAAGAAAGGAGCGAAAAAATGCCGTACAAGGAAATTTATCTGGAATGCACATCGAACGGTTCCAACAAGTTCTACTTGATGACCCCGAGTGCGGACCAAAGTGAGTTCACGGCATCATACGGCAAAATCGGTTCGATTGGCCAAACTACAAAATACAGCATATCCCAGTGGTACAAAAAGCTGAATGAAAAGCTGCGCAAAGGGTATGTTGAAAAGCCAAATCCTCAACCAACAAACGGGCAAACCACGTATTCTCCGAAGCAAATCATCGAGGATGCGAACCGTGCGGCCACTAAGTACCTCATTTTGAACGGCGAAGACGACCAGACACGTCCACTCGAAATAACGGACAAAAATGGCTCGTATCACATCTTCTACCGAATCATGAGCAAACGAGACATCAACCTTCCGTCCGGGCTGGTGATTCGGAGTGGAACGATTGGCGGCCTCATCGAATCCCCCTTGTGCCTAAGCCAATCCGGAGAATGTTGGGTGGACGAAAATGCCATTGCAGAAGTAGACGCACGGATTACCGGAAACGCCTACATCACTGAATACGCAAGGGTAGCCGGCCACGCAACCATTACAGGAAATGCTGTGGTCAGAGGAACGGCTGTTGTGGAAGACAGAGCATCCATAAAGGATTATGCTCAGATTTACGATGGTGCAAGAATCAAAGGTACTTCGAAAGTCGAGGGACGTGCTATGGTGGGCGGCAGTACCGTCTTTGATGGCAACTGCCGTGTCTGTGAAGACGCATGGTATGAACTTGACTACACCTACACTCAAGGAACATATACGGATACCATTATCCCCAATTAAAACAGAAAGGAAGACCAAATCATGACAGAATTTGAAATTGAAAAAGGGAAGGAGACTTTTACCAGCATCTTTCTCAACAAAATCGGCAACCGCCCCGGCAGCAAGGAGCTATTGGAATGGCTGAACACCACTGATTTCTTCACGGCGCCGGCTTCGACAAAATACCGTGAAGCGTATCCCGGCGGATTATGCGAACACTCTCTCGTGGTTTACAGGATGCTTTCCCGGCTGAATGCCTTGGCTCCGGAGCAGGAGCGCCTCAGCGATGAGAGCGTTGCGGTCTGTGCTCTGCTGCACGATGTCTGCAAGTGCAATGTGTATGTAAAGAGTACCCGCAACGTGAAAAACGAAACAACCGGTGTTTGGGAAAAGGTCCCGTTCTACCTCTTCAGCGATTCGCTTCCGATGGGCCATGGTGAGAAATCAGTCTTTCTGATTACTCAGTACATGACGCTTTCTCTTCTCGAAGCAGTCTCTATCCGCTGGCATATGGGAGCATTTGATGATTCTGTCAAAGGCGGCTCTTATGCTTTGGGAAATGCGTACGAGAAATTCCCGGCAGCTCTGAATCTGCACATTGCGGATATGCAAGCAACATACCAAAAAGGCTGGCTGAAATAATCCCAGCAAATTCACATAAATAAATTCTTTTCGAGGCAGGCATTGGAAACGGATGCTTCGTTTTAATGCCTGCCTTTTAATATAGATGTTAGGAGAACCACAATCATGACTGAACAAAACATGACTAATGAGGTGACAATTGATAAAAGCAATGTAAAGGAAATCACATTTTCGTTTGTACATGCCAATATCAGCGTCATAGCACGTTTCCTGATGAATGATGGCCGGAGTAAAAAGGCTTTCCTTAAGGAATATAAGAGCAAGGCCCACGTGTATGAAAAGGCCGCAAAAGCCATTCTTTCGCCGGAATTCAATATAGCTGATATCGTATGTATGCCATATAATGTGCGCGCTGATGCTGTTCGTGTGTGCGCAGTGGTATACCGGCTTATTTTTGACGAACACAATGTGACCGGCTTTTTCGACTTGATGGGACAAAATGCGGAGTACAAACGCTTTGTCGAGATTTTCTGTGACAGCAATGATGCGGTCGCACAGCAAAAAGCTGCTCGCAATTCGAAGAACTTTCCGCCGCAAATTGTCATCTTATATGTGTTGAACGAGTTCCTTCACAACGACAGCCTGACCGAGGCAGCACGCAACCAACGGCTGGCTTTTATGAAGCGAATTCTGCGTACGTATTTGGTCGACTCTTGCCCGGACAGCGACGAGATGGTGCGCCATTTCCTCGAAAATTCAAACCTTGCGCTCGACAGAAAGAGTCTGGCGGAATTGTATCATCAGGCGAGAGACAGTGCTGAGAGCGATTCTTGCGCGTTGACAGGATGCGAATGCTTCGATGCAATGTGGACACCAATCAACAACATTATCCTACCTTTGGAAACTGCTTGCCTGAGCAACGGCTATTCTCTCAATTCAATCATCTCCGACTTTGTTGTGACCAAGCAGCGCCTCATGGATGCGGCGAATTTCGCATATGAAGCACTGCGTATCTACAACAGTGTTGAAGATACACTCTTCTCCGAAGTATCAGAGTGTATGGAGAGAGAGGAGTGGAATTCCGAGGCCGATATCAAAGCTCAAATGGTTTTCGATGAAAATGTGTTGTTATGGTTGTTCTGTGCTGCGTTGTCTACGCGCTTTACGGCAGAAGTGAAACGACAGATTTCGCAGGAACTTTTCCAGAAAGTCAAAAGCACCACACTTCCGGACAGCACGGCATCGAAAATGCAGGGCAAGATTGATGAGCTGAAAAAGCAAGTCGAGAAGCTTGAACATGATAAAAATGCCATTGAAGCAACGCTCTTTTCAGCTCGAAAAAGGGAGAACGCACTTAAGAGCAAACTGGCAGATGCCGAGAATGCTTTAAAGCAGATTCGTACCCAAAAGCTGGATTCCTATTTAAAGAAGGAAAGCGAAGCTGAAGCGCCGGATACAGGCAAATCAGATGATGCTGCCTCAGTGGACAGCAAAGCGGAAACAACGGTCGAGCCTGTTGCCGAAGTGGATTACTGCGCCGAACTCGACAAGATGTTGGAACAGTATAAAGTTTGCATTGTCGGCGGCAACACAAATCTTGTCAAAAAGTTTCGTTCAAAACATTCGAACGGGATTTACATTGGCAGAGAGAAGGAAGGCTCATGTGACCAAACGATTCGTGGAAGCGATGTTGTGCTTTTCAAGTTTGAGTCATGCGGTCATAGTCTCTATGATAAATGCAAAAGTATTGCGCAGCGTGCAGGGATTCCCTACGGGTATATCGATGATGTTGCATCGGTCAATCTACTGGAACGTGACATCTACTGTAAGCTGACGCAGCTTCTTGCAGAATAAATGCTGACCCGACTGGATGTAATAAAGCGATTTCATACCTGAAACTTTTCCAGTTAGTCGAGTTGACATATTCTGCAAAGTCAATATCATAGTTATTATAGAACGCATAGTACACCACAACAGACAACTTCATAAACTGTCCAAGGGCAGGTTCCATTTTTTAATGGGCCTGCCCTTTTTCTATATAAAAATCAATGTCAGATAAACACAAAATACGAAAGGGGAACGTCCAAGTGAAAAACATCATTATGAAAATGAGCACACGCAATGCTGCTCGCATTCTTCTGTCGAACCCGTCTGAGGTTGGCGATTACGCTGTTTTCCGGAAAACATGTCCGAAGCAAGCAGGGCCATATCGTGTATACCTGTGTCTGAAAGACCGGAGAAAGAACAAACACTTCATCTGCGGCTATTTCGACACGACAAGCGTCCGCGAAATGACGGCAGAGGAAATGTATCAAAGCGGCCTTGCGGGGAATGCTCCGCTGCAGTCCATCATGGAATATACGCAGGGGAAGAATGTCTTCGCGTGGGTTCCTGAGAAAACTGTAAAGCTCAACAAACCAGTCCTTCTGAAAAACCCTCCCTTGAACTGGCAATATGTGCCGGTGAACAACCAAAAGGTGCAAAGCCTGCAGGGTGAGACCAGCGGAAAAAACGAAAGGAGCGAAGCGAACTCTGCAAACGAATCCGATTCGTAAACAGGGTTTGGTATCCGATTTATGAAAAACAATAGTTTGCTGCTCAAACGCAAGCTGGAGATGCGCGTCGAGAAAGCTCTTCAGGCATCCGCTGCGGATTTTAAAATCCGCAGCACTGTTAAAAACGTCCGAATCAATGGTGAATCGAGAGGCTGCTCAGGCCATTTCATCAATGATGCGACCGGCGCCTGTGTTTACATCAACACTGAGAAGTCCGTCTACTCGCCTTTGTCTGAGCTGAATCTTATTCGCTATGCAAAGGACGAAAAAGATTTCTCATCAAACAGGATTTCCTATGGATACAATCAATGGGCAGGAGATGATGAACTGCCGGAAAGAATCGTAGCTATGCTGCAAAACCCGCCGTCGCGGTAACAAAATTCAGAATAAAAAGGAGGTGATATCTCTTGCTTCGTCTTGGAGATACGGTAGAATTCACAGCTTCAAAGTATCAGACACGATACGTCTCTGCCGATGCGTCGTTCTCGGTCTGTGTCTTTACCACACGATTTGATGAAAATGTCATTCCGCATGGGATGAGGCAGTACGGACCTACAGTGATGTTTGTTGCAAAAGGTCGTATCCCTGAATCGGAAACAGGAATTAAGTTCCGAATGAAGGGGAGCTGGGCAAAGAACCCAAAGGCCGCAAATGAAGCAGAGTCGAAAATCTTTGAGCTTACGAGCTGTATGATGGTTCTTCCCGAAAAGGCACAGGATATTGCAAACTTCCTTGTGAACAACTGTAAGACCGTCGGGAAAAAGCAGGCTAAGCAGCTTGCAGAACAATACGGCCCGAAAACCATCGATATCTGCGCGCATCATCCGGAGATGCTGCACCGGGATTTTCCTCTTCTCACGCAGAAGAGAATCGACAAAATCTCGCAGGCATGTTTGGCTGTTCTTGTGATGCAGGACTTTGAGAAGCTCGTTGGTGGAAACATTCCGCAGGAAGTTGTGTTCAAAATCGTCGAAGCATACGGAGAAAATGCCCTTCGTAAAGCGGAGACAAACGCGTACGCCTTTGTTCCACTGGTAGGCTTTACTTGGTCTGACAAGATTGCGATTGCGGCGGGTGAAAAGCTTGATTCGCCGCGAAGAATCGCAGCAGGAGTCAGCGAGGCCATCCGTGCAGTCGGAAGAAAAACCGGCTGCCTCTGCGTTTCTGGCACTATGGTAAGGGAAGAGACGAACGTCATTCTGGAGCGTTCTGTATCCTTGGATATCATTCAGCAGAATATCGATGCTCTGTGCGCATCATACGATGTCGTCAAGCAGGGTGATTGGCTGTATGAGAAGGATGACTTTGTTCTGGAGCGCCTTCTGGCAAGAAAGCTGGCAAGATTTGTAACCATTCCTGCAGAAAAAGAGGAAGAAATCGAAAAGGCACTTCAAAAATGGCAAAGCGAACATTCCATTGTGCTGAGCGCCCGTCAGACAGATGCTGTGCGCAACCTCAAATACCGTCTGTCCATTGTTACGGGCGGGCCGGGAACAGGAAAGACCACAACTCTGCGCGCCATCCTTGACGTGTACCATGAGGTCTTTCCACATGAACAGGTCCTTCTGATGGCCCCTACCGGTCTGGCGGCAAAGAGAATGACGGACAGCACACAGTGCCCCAGCTCGACTATTCACAGCGCGTGTGGGCTGATTCCTTCGACATCCAGCAGCGGATTCGAACCGCAAGATGAGTGTTATATCACGGATGGCTTTATCGGCATTGATGAGATGTCGATGGTCGGAGAGCATCTTTTCGGGTATACGATGGACGCCATTCAGCTGCAGAAAAACACCCGTGTTGTTCTGCTCGGCGACGTTGACCAGCTGGCGCCGGTTGCACGCGGCGATGTCCTGCGGGATTTAATCGCCTGTGGCATGGTTCCTACTACTGTGCTTGACTGCAATTACCGGCAAGGCAAAGACTCTGCCATCACGGATGCATCTATCAAAATCCGAGAAGATAAGGCGTATTCGGAAGAAGGCAACTGTATGTTGAACTTCAACGACGACGATTTGTCTTTCATTCCTTGTGAGAACGATGACCTGCGAGCAGAGGCCGACGAAATCATCTCTTTTCTCGTGGACGAATACCTTGCCGGCGTTGCAAAATATGGCGTGCAGGGAACCATTATCCTCACTCCCACGCACTTCGATAAGGGAAAGCCAAGTGGCTATCTCTGCAAAGATGTGCTGAACAAGGTGGTTCAGGAACGCATAAATCCGGATACACCGACTAAAGCATCCTGTAAGATTGGGCAGCAGGTTTTCCGTGAAGGTGACCGCGTCATTCAGAGAAAAAACACAAGCGTGGTCATCAACGGTGACTTGGGTACTATCCAATCAATCACTTCGGACGGTGAAGGGGATATGCAAATCCAAATCATGTTCGATAGTAAAACTGAGCCGCTGGAATATGGCCTTAAGGATATGCGAAATGTAGAACTTGCGTATGCCATTACGATTCACAGCTCTCAAGGGTGTGAATTCCCGATGTGTATTATGCCCGTGAGCATGTCTTTCAGCGTTATGCTCACTCGTGCCGTATATTATACCGGAATTACACGAGCCAAAAAGCGGCTTGTCCTGATTGGCAATCATGCGGCTCTCAGACGTGCACTCGAAAACAAAAGGCGCGGAAACCGAAAATCGCTTCTTGGTCCGCGTATCATCACGAAAGTGAAAAACGCTAAAAACTGTGCGTAATCACTGGTTTATTTCTCACAAAAACAGCTCCCACCGGGAGCTGTTTTTTTGTTGTCTTTTTGAAAAATTGCATGCGTTTTGCCTGCCCAAAAGCGCCAAAACACCTCACTTTTCTTCTTCATTTTCACTGTTGTCACTATACCAAAATAATGCAAATTATTCGTTGTATCGTGCCATTATAAAGTAACTCCATATATATTGCCTTATTATGCAAAGTGAAGACAATTATATTATGGATGGTTAGAGATTTCTGACCACAGAAATTTCAATGGAAGGGGGAGAGTGAATTGTTTACGAAAGCTATGACTGCACCGAATGGACTCGCAGAAGTTCAGAAGAATGTGCCCACACTTCTGTATGCGGTTGCATCTTCGGGACTTGCGCTGTCGATGTGTAGCATGACTGCATTTGCGGATGCATCTATGGATGCCGCACTGAATTCCGTGTTCGATGCTCTGGAGGGCATTGCCGGTACTGTTCAGTCTGGTATCACCGGCATCGTCCTGCCCATCGGCGTTGCAGTTTGTCTTTACTTCGTCGTTCGCATGATTCTTGCCAGCGACACTAAGGACGCTGCAATGTACAAAAAGCGTGCCATCACCGTCGCAATTCTCGTTGCGGTTGCGTTTGCAATTCCCGGCCTGATGCAGGCGATGAGTTCGCTGGGTAACAGTGTCAACGATGCGCTGACAGCCTCATCCTCAGCCACGGGTTGATGATTTGTAAAGCCTTTTTTCACGTCAAAAACCCGTAAACCATTGCGTATATAAAGGCTGTTCCTATGTGGAACAGCCTTTATATGTATGTGAAAAGAATGAAAGAGATGGAGGCGATGTTATTGCTTTCAAAAGCACATATGGTGCGACATCCAAGCGGAAAGCTAAATGACCGCCGTCCAATGCACATAAAGATTGCATCAGCTGTGCTGATTGCACTTTGCGTTTCTTCTCTTGTAGCTCAGGCAAGTGTCGGAGACATCGTAGATTCATTCATCTCGGGAATCCTGAACATGATGTCGCAAATCCTGATTAGTATTTGCGATATGCTCATCGGCCCGATTTTTGAAATCACAACGATGACGATTGACGAAGTTGCCACTTATATTCCGGGTTTCAATGTAAATTCGGAAATGGGTGCTTTTTTCTTGAAGGCACTACAAGCTCTTGGAAACTGCATTGCGGCTTGTTTGGCGATTTTTTCCGTTATTCAGCTTGTCATTTCGTTGGTATCGAATGAAAAGGTCGAATCGATTACCAGTGTTATCTGGCGAATCTTTGTTTTTGTGCCTTTGACAATCTACGGAAGCAATCTGCTGAAGATTATCTTCAACCAAGTAATTTCCCCGATTTCAACGGCCTTTGCGGGCGGTGTTTTGAGCATCAGCCCCGATAATGCAATATTCGCTTCCATTGCCGCACCAATTGTGGATGAAACAAACGACCTTGCAGTGCTTATTATCGGGACAGTTCTTATCGTGATGATAGGGTTTAACCTTATCGCGTTGGTTCTGGAAGCTGCTGAAAGATACATCATTTGTATCGTCATCATTTTCCTTTCACCTCTTGCGTTTGCGGCAGGTGTGAACCAAAGCACAACACAGGTGGCAAAAAACTGGTTCCGGATGTTCTGGAGCCATTGCGTTCTGTTAATCCTCAACATCTGGGTGATTGGAATTGCGAGAACCTGTTTGGAAACGATTGATGGTTCAGCTACACCGAGCCAGTTTATCTGTTGGGCAATCATCTCTTATGCCTATCTGAAAATTGCACAGAGGTTGGATGATATCCTTCAGAATTCCGGTCTTCTTGTTACCAGAACTGGTGGCGACTTCATGCGTGATGCGTTTGTCGCTGCTTCGGCTATGGCTACGACAGTAAAGGCAATGGGTGACACGGCTCACTTGGGCAGCGATATTCGGCAAATCCGTAAAAACAGCCCTGACGGTATGGCGAAACCCGAGGATATCGCACAACCCATTCGTAATTTCCAAAACAAGCATCCGATTCTGGGCGCTCCCGTTAGTGCAGCGGCGAAGATGCAGAACAATGCAGTAAACTACGCCCAAACAAGGTTTGCGGAAGGTCAGCTTAGTCATACCTCTGATATGGCGCGTGCTGCCGCAATGGGAAATGCCAACCTGAATAAAGCTGCTTACCGGCATGCGATTGAGAACACACTCAATCAAAATGGACGGAGCATGGGCTTTGAAAAGATTGGCGGCAAAGACGGAGCACAAGTGGAGAACCTCACGAAAAATGCAGATGGAACTGTAAGCGGAACGCTTGTCCAGCGCGATGCAAATGGAAATATCGCACGACAGGTTGGTTTCACGATGTCCAACCCGACAGGAAAGGCCGAAGACCTCTCCTTCAGTCATAACGAAACCATGAAGGTCGCTCCGGACGGCAAAAGTGCAATCATCGAGGACACGAATACTGGAGCCTACAAGCTGCAACAGACTGGCGTTGATGAAAGCGGCAGGCAGATTTGGGAGGCAAGTCGAATCCGCGATGAAAATGGCAATGAAATCAGTGCCGCTGAGTCCGGAACACAGTCCTTCACTATCCGGCCGAACGCTCATAGCGAAGACGGTGATGCTTCTCAGGCAGCCAGTCAGTTCATGAATTCGAGCGTGTATGAGGATACTGCAAAAGCATCGAACGCAGCAATCGAGCATAATGCCGCGGTTGCCCGTGACTACGAAGATGCCACAAAGGCGTTCAATTCGATGACCGACGATGACCGTATTGCTTCGATGAGACAGGATACATCTTCTGAAAACGAACCGGAGCATATCAACTACAGCAGCGAGGGTTATCGTGAAGCAATGGCCTCTTACATGAAGAGCCATGGCCTTGAAACAGATATCTTCGACCGAGGCGGTCAGATTGAGTCTCAGGAACTCACAGCGGATGGAACAGTCAGCGGTGTTATTGCAGTACGCGATTCTGACAACAACCTGAAAGAGGAACGTCACTTTAACTTCTCGACTGAATCTCCGATGACACGCACAAACGAAGCTGGCGAGCCGGAAGAAATCCCCGCTGGCGAAAGAAAGATTGTCGGTTTTGTCGAAAACACCCTCGAATGCAAATACAACGCTGCGGATGAGTATTCTGGATATGTTGAAACATCCAATCTTGGAAAAACAACCCTTTCCAGAGTGTCTGTGGACGAAGACACCGGCGATTCCAAATGGCAGCTCATTAACCGTGAACCCGGTGCACAGGGCGATTCCGGCGGCGTCGTAACATTTGAACGCAAAGGAAATCGAGGCAAATCTGAAACGTTCTACGATGTTGTCAAAGACTTGAAAAATGTAAATAGCTTTGACGAAGCGGCGCTGATTGATTTCAGAAATAAAAACCGCCCTAAAAAATAAGCATGTTTTCGCCCCACCTGCTATGGCCTTAAGGCAGGTGGGGCAACTTTGAAATGGAGAGGAGGCGAAGAGGATGATTTCAAGTCAGCAAGTTCAGAATGAACTGAACGATGACCTAAAACGAGCGAAAAAAGAACTTGTTGACAAACCTGTAGCTGCGGCCAAAAACGCAAAAAAGGATGTAAAGTCGGTAAAAAGCATCGCACAAAACGTGGCGACAGGAAACGCTTTAGGCGTTGCAGCTGAATTTTTCAAGAATCCACGCATTATGATTGCGACGCTGCTTCTTTCGTTCTTTCTCGTTTTCGGGCCTCTCATTTTGACGCTCACATTTATCGTTTCTCTTCCCGCTACTATCATTGAGTCAGTCGACGCAGCCGCAAAGAGCACCTATGATGAGGTGATTCTCGGGTGGGAGACTTGGAAAGCGGAATTGGGGAACGGAATTGATGACTTTCTCACTTGGATGACCACTGGTGTGAAAGGCGATAGCACAGAAGCGTTCCACAATGATATCGCTATTGCGTCTGACCCGGAATACGAAATCTATGTCGGTGCATCGAACACATTGGTGGCTGTCATAAACAACTATTTCCGGTCTGAGTTTGATTCTGTTAAGGACAGAGCCGCACAGCAAGCGGAAAACAAGGCGCAGGAACTCAAAGATGAGGCCCTTGCGGAAGGTATTCTTGCAGAAGATATAACCTGTACGACGGAATGGACTTCGTCCGACCAAGACTATTTGGACTGGTCGTTCTACATTATGTCAGCAGACAGTATCGCCAACATGTACGGGGAAGGCGAGAGTTTTCGAGCCGCTCCTCTCATAAACCGTGCCAAAGAGGTAACCAACAATTACGAGCTTTGGGATATCGGTATCACAACGAAAATCACAGACGGTGTTCGTGTGGCGATTGAAGAGCGCACAAGATACGTTGAAAAAGAAGAACAGGTCCCCGTCACAGATGAGGACGGAAATGTTGTTCTGGACGATGAAGGCAACATCGTTTATGAAACCAAGGTTACCACTGTCCCGGAACAATATGAAGTTGAAGTCGAATACCCAACACGCCAAATTTCCATCGAGTATTTCGCCCATGCCAAACCGGAAGGCAAAGATTATATTATCGAAGCAGCCGGTCTGACAGATGAGAAAAAGAGCGAATACGATATCTCGGATGTCGAACTTGTTGAAGAAGAAGTCGCGCAAATGCGTCAACTTTATTCTTCAGCCATCGGCGATTTGGTCGCCAGCGGACAAATCCGGGAATGGATAGAGAACTTTTATGTAGAGCATCCTGAGCTTGTGTTTGATGGACCTTCTGCTGTAGCCGGCCCTATTCCGGATTGGCGTTCTCATATTACTTCACATCAAGGGGCAACAGACATCCCTGAGCATGAAGGCGGCCATAACGGAACAGACATTTCAAGCCCGGATGGTACGCCCCTCGTGCTGCCCAGTGATGGAGTTGTAGTTCAAGTTACAAATGCTTATCCAAACGTGACAGATTATTCCGTACCACGCGGAAATTTGGTCTTCATGTACTATGGTGAGCAAAACGGTGAGCCGGGAAAGGGAATATTCGTTCTTTATCAGCATCTTGCAACCGCTCCGGTATCTCCGGGTGAACGGTATTCTGCCGGCGAGACAGTTGCAACATCTGGTCATTCCGGAATGTCGACTGGACCGCACTGGCACGTGGAAGTGTATATCGGAACGACGAAAGTCGACCCGGAAGCATTCCTCATCTAAATATGAAGCATCTAACCACGGTTCCTTTTTAAGGAACCGTTTTTATTTTCCGGGAAAGGAGAATGCAAAGAACATCGTGCTTCTTTGCCACAGAATAATGAAAAAAGCACTTCTCATCATTGGTTCGGTAGCTGCGGTCATTGGGCTTTTTCTCTTGCCCGTTTTAACCAAACCGTACATTATCGATTTTTACAACAATCTCACTCAGTCCGAGTCATCGCATGAGCCTCCGGCAAGTGAATCTGCCAGTTCTTCCAACGAGGAAGAGCAGCTTTCTGCCCCTCAGCTCACTGCTATTACAGTGGCAGAACCAAACAACATCGGTTACTCCGGATATATGGAAAAGACACTCGTATCCGGGCAGAAGAGATATTCCGTTTATAAGCAGGTGCTTGATTCATACAAACTGACGCCGTATGTCGGCGAGGACGGAAAAACCGTTGTACTGGATACCGGCCATCAGGTGTACAAGAAATCAGCCCCTGATGACTCGCAGCTGTATGTCGTTTCAGGTGTCGAGCTTCTCCCTGTAAATGATGGCTGGGAAATTGACACAACCTCATCGGTAAAGCTGAGAAAAGAAGGCTCAGGTGAGCGTATTCGCGTGTACACCAACGAAGGCGAATACAATCTTGCCTGCGAAAACTACGAAAAAGGCCAAGCAATTCTTTCCGGAAAAGAACCTGTTCCGGAAAACTGTGTGATTCTGAACGGCATGTATCTTCCTTCCGTCCAGTTCGAGACGCGTGACGACGGTCGTATTTACCTCCCAATGACTCAAATTGCGGAGGCATATGATGAACAATCCGAGTTTTATAGCGTTGAGGGCTGGCTCAATGTGGCAGTGGATTTCAAATACATTGTCATTCCGACAAACCTGACTACACAGAGCGTAAAAGAATACTTCTCCGTGCAGAACGGCACATGGACATTCTCGAACGAAGACTATCCGATGTGGTCGGACGCATTTTACCTCCCTCAAACCGCTGATACGGAAATGCCCCTTGAGGATATTGCTCGGATTTTCGGATGGGAAATCAGCACCGGCAAGAACATTGTAAACATTGTGACCGATGAGCTGGATAACAACAACAACTTTGTGTTGCACAAAGTCGATTCGACTACAACGTATTATCCGGTCAACGAGCTTCCTGAGAGTGAAGTAACACAGGAAGCATCGTCAATCCCGGATATGTCCTCATCTGTACCGGAAGGTACATCTTGACCCACGAAATGAGGTGAAACAGAAAAATGCCCTTAAATCAAATGGCGGATAAGGCAAAAACAAAGCTTCGCAGCATGTCTTCATTCCAGCGGCTGGTTCTGTCATTTGTCTTTTTCTTCATCGTCAGTGTGTTCGTTACCGCAAAAGCATATGCGATGCTTAATGGCCACTTTGAAGCGAATTACTTTGAATCGCTTGTACTGACATTGACCAGCTTCTACGGCGTTGCCTACAATGCAGTTTTCTCGGCCGTGCTTCTCATCATTCTCATCGTGCTTTCACGAAGAAACAATGATTTGAACGGTGTAAAGACGACTGATGAGCGCGGAGTATCAATCAGCAACGCCGGAACATACGGCACATCGGAATGGATGACCCACGACGAAGCAAAGTCAGTATATGAAGTATGCCCGGTCGAGGAGTGCAAGGGAACGATACTCGGACAGTTATCTGATGACGGTGAGGAAGTTATCGCGCTTCCCTATAAGAGAAAAAGCAATCGAAACCTGATTCTCATTGGACCCCCGGGAGCCGGGAAAAGTTATGGCTTTGCGCGTTCGGCGGTGTTCCAGTCTATCAGACGAAATGAATCTCTGGTGTGCTCAGACCCAAAAGCGGAGCTACACAATGATATGAGAAAACTGTTGGAAGCACACGGATATGAAGTGAAGCTTTTCAACCTCATCAACCTGCAGAAAAGCGATGCATGGGATTGCGTTCGGGAAATTTATGACCCCCAAACAGGCGATATCGATGAGAGACGTGTCGTGATTTTCTGCGAGACGATTATGACGAACTCTAATGCTTCAAACAAAGAAGATGAGTTCTGGACCCCCGGTGAAAAGAACCTGCTCAAGGTTGCTGTTCTCTATAACGCCTTTGTGCGGGAACAAACGCTCATCAAGCTCTACGAAAGGTACGCGAAGGAACTTCTTGACCGACTGGACTACATCAGTCCCGAGGACAGAAAAAGTCTTCAGTCAATCATGGAAGACTCAGAGACCTATATGAATGAGCGACGCGAAATCGTTCTGAATCTGGCAAAACGTGTATACAGCACAGATGAAATGGCCGAGGAGTATGTCAAAAAGATTGAGCAGCAGGCCCCGACATGCACAATGTCTGACATTTATTTTTCTCTGCTCCACAAAGACTTGGAACAGTGGGAGCAATGCTTCAGTGTTGTGCCTTTGACCCATCCGGCAGCCAGCGCATGGGCCATCTTCAAGGGAAGCGGCGACCGTGTACAGCCCGGTATCGTCACCGGCCTTGCACAGCGCCTACAGCTTTTCCAGCTGCGCGATGTCAGACGCATCGTATGCAATGATGACATTCGCCTCGAAGATATCGGCGCCCGGAAAACGGCCCTGTTCCTTGTCATTTCTGACGACAATGCCTCAATGCAGATGATTTCATCACTGATGTTTTCCTTCTTGTTTAAAGACCTAAAGGAAGCCTACGACCTCGTTGAAGGGAAGGGCAGAATTCCAGTCAATATCATCGCCGATGAGATGACGAGCACCGGCGTGTGGCCGCAGTTTGAAAAAACGATGGCGACAGCGCGTTCCCGTGAGATTTCTGTTTCTATTATTCTTCAGAGCTTGCCGCAGCTCTCACTTCTTTATGGCGAAAACATTGCTGAAATCATCATTGGATGCTGTAACACTATTTTGGTTCTCGGATGTAATGATGAGTATACAGCTAAATACATCTCAAACCTTTCTGGTGTTGCCACAATCCGCGCTACATCTGTTCGAGATAACCGCGCCAGTTCCGTAGGTTATAGACATCTGAATCAGGGATATTCCTTGTCAGAAGGCGATGGTAAGCGGAATCTTATGAACCCGGATGAAGTGAGAGGGCTTAAAGAAGATGAAATCCTTATCTACACGAATGGACAGCATCTTCTTAAAGCAAAACGGTTTGGATTTAACCTCCATCCCTATGCTTCCGACCCGGCATTTATTCCGACAAGGTGGTCTGAAATCGCCGATTCGAAAGACAAATACCGGCTCACAGAAAATCAGGATGCTTTTGCAAGAGTTGCTGACGTTCAGAACCTTCATGTTGCGAATCAGCAGATTATCAGCTCCAGAGCGGTACAATCCCATGCGCCGGCCAAAGCTACAAGCGGCTCGAAGGGAAAGAAAACAAAGAATGCGGAAGAACAGGTCAAAAAAGAAGAGACTGGCGTTGTCACTCACGAGAACGCCTTTGCCCGTGCTCACAACAAGTCTTAAGCATCCTATCCCGTGCGCTGCACGGGAATGCTCTCAAATAACAAGCCTCCACGCGGCGAGAGCGGTAACAGCACTGACCAAGCTGGCTAATTGTTGAAAAACAAACATAAGAAAGGAGAGGCGCTTTTGCGCCGAACAAACACATGAACATGGACGAAACGATGAATCTGAACAACCCCGTTACCGAGCCTTCTCAGGAAGGAACTGACCAGAATCAGGAATTTTCCGAGTTCGAACTGGGAGAGCTGGTCGAATTCGAAGAAGATTCCGACATGGAATATGATGAGGACGACTCTGCCACCGAAATCACCATGGACGAAGATGATTCCGAACCGGAAGATGAACCCCGCGAAGATGATGAGACTCTTCAGGACACGGACGATGAAGAGCAGGAAAGTGAAAGCGATGCTGATGAAGCTCGCCCCCGTCCGGCATACACTTCTCGTCGCCTGAGCGAGCCTACACGGGTCGGTAAGTTCGTTCTGGACGATAACGATATGCTGGTCACAGAAAGCGCTCAGAAGCGCATGGAGCGCGATTTGGACGAAGTCCGCCGTGCTATGGCACAGAACCGCAACCTCACGGCTATGGTCACCGGCGAGGAACCCTTCGGTGAAAACGATGTCAAAATCATCGCTGTCAGAAACACCCTGCGCATTGTATTTGATGCTCGTGACTTCTTCCATTATTCTGCAATGCCCGATGGCGAAAATGCATCGGATGCGCCGCGTCGCAACCGGGATCGCCGCCGTGCCCGTCTGATGGTCGACTCTTCTGTCGTGTTCCGCCCGGTGCAGATTGCTCGCGATGAGGAAACCGGCGCATATTTCGTTGTCGGCAGCCGCACGATTGCCATGGCCGACTTGCGCAAGCGTCACTTCTTCGGCCGCCGTGCTGATGTTTCCGTTGGTACGCTCACACGTGCGTCGATTCTGACCAACGGTCCGGCGTACTGCCTCGTTGAGGTTCTGGGCGTGGAGACGCGTATGAACATCGGTGAGCTGTCTGCGTTCGAGTACATTCCTGACGTGTCCAAGAACTCTCGGTTTGCTCGCGGCAAGGGACTGGAAGTCATTGTGACGGACGTCTATGCCGATGAGGATACCGATACCGTTCGCCTTCGCGTCAGCTGCGCTGCACTGGAACGTCTTCGTACGCCCAGCGAACTGATTGCCAGCGTCCGTCGTGGCGGAACCTATGGCGGCCGTGTGATTTCTGTTCACGAGAACGGATACCGTATCGCACTGACGTCTCCGAATGTTGTTGTCTTTGTGAAGCGCGGCAGCAATATCAGCAACGAGATGCTTGAGGCCGGTGACCGTGTTACGGTTCTCATTTATGGCGTCAACGTTGAAGAGAAGCGCATTTGGGGCGGCTGCCACAAGGCTTAATTCTTTTCTCGGCGGGGTAGCAGCTACCCCGCTGAATCATGCATGATTGCGGCCTCCACGCGGCGCATGATGGGCAACGGATATTCCGGCCAATGCAATCAAACCATGTTTTCTGTACTTAGTTCTTTTCTGTATATGAAATTTTTGATGTTAAAACGACAATGTGATTTGAGAGAGGGATTTATTGTGAAAAATTTGGATGCCATCACTGCTTGCCGTACCAGTACCGAAGCTGATACAAAAATGGCTTTTGATGCATTTAAGCGGAAAGCATCATCCTATCATATTCCGTTTGAGTTCAGTAAAGACAGCATGCAGCTGTTCCGAAGAAACATAAGCTCACAGTGGGTTGAGATTGAACTATCCATTGTACTCCCATTGCAATTTGATGACGATGATGTCAAGGGAATGCAGTCCAATCATTTTCTCATTGACGAAATGGAAAGATGCTTATTGGACCGCATTACAATAGATGTCTTTCATGGGGCGGTTGTCATCACGTGCAGGCGTAAATGCAGGAAAGACGAATGCAAGAGTGTCATCATTTCCTGTGTTGAGGCTGTCGTGAGCATTTTGAAGAACCGCCAATAAATAGTACGAAGGAGAGTGTTTGTTTTGAAAAATGAAGAGCGTCAGAGGTACGTTATCCCCAAAAACTTTCTTGACTACGGATATGTTTTCGGAGGGCGCTTCAAGCTTCGGAATTTTGTCGAAGCATCTGTTATCACCGCTCCTGTCTTTGGCATCTTCTTGGCTGGTTGGAAGCTTCTTGGCTGGAGTGTTTATAACACTGTTGCGATTTGCGTAATCCTATGTGCGACAGTTTTCCTGACATGTGTGAATGGCGTGGCGGGAGACAGTCTTCTGGAATTCATTGTGCGAGTCAATCAGTTTAAAAAGTCCAAGCAAATTTCAAAATACAATCCGCGCGTCAAACACGAAAATGAACCGGATTATTTGATGGTGAAAGGGGATGTGCTGCCACGTGATAAGCTCATCAAGCTGGGAAAATCACTGGCCAATAAATTCATCGGCGAAGACCTCGATGCACCTATCAGTAAGGACATTTCTGACAAAAGACTGATTACGTTCTTCGAGGATGATGACGGCATTATCGAGAAGCCTGAACCCCTTAAATCCCGTGCGGAACTGCGTGAGGACGCGAAAAAAGCCAAAAAGGAAGAGAAAGAACGCCGCAAGGAAGAACGTGCCTATCTGAAAACTCTTCCGCCTGAAGAACGCCGTATCAAAAAGAAAGCAATGCGGCTGGAAGCACGGGTTCGCCGTGCTGAGGCTGTAAGGCTCGAAAATGAGAAGAAAATTGAGAACGACCGCAGAATCAAGGAAGTTCTCGCTCAGGCTGAAGAGAGAAAAGCCCTGCTTTATAAGATTAAGCAGGAAGAGCAAAAGCAGGAAAAGGAAAAGAAAAAGGCAGAACAGCTTGCAGATAAGCAAAAAAAGCGTGAAGAGCGTTTGGCTGCAAAGCAATCTCGGAAGGCCGAGAGGGAAGCCCTGAGGCAGTCACGAAAGGGCAAGAAACGTAATGCCCCGGAAGAAGCCGATACAATGGAATCCCTTTTTGAACCCGAAATCGTTCCTGAAACACCCAATTCCAGCGAGCTTGGGAGCACTTCATTACCTTATGATGAGCAAAACCTCTTTGAGGATGAGCCGGCTGCAATTGAAGAATCCCCGGATGAACTTTTACATTCATTCGAAATCACATTCTTTGAAGAGCAAGAACAGGACGAGGATGAAAAATCGGTCTTACATTGAGAACATACCAATCCAAGGAGGAAGCGATGCTGTATGAAACATCAGTATAAGCTTAAAAAGGCAAAACTTACGCGCAAAGAGCGTAAGGCTGTCGAAAAAGCTGAGAGAAAGAAAATCGAAGAACAGCAGAAAGAACAGGAGCTTCGATATCGGATTATCAAATCGACACAGGAAGTTATTCCCATCAAGGATATTTACAATGGTGTCGTTATCACAAAAGACAACCGGTATGTAAAGATTCTGGAGTTTAAACCAATCAACTTCGTCTACATGTCAAATGCCGCGCAGAACCGTATTATCTCGACATTTGCATCTATGCTTCAGGCCGTTCCGGTCAGTTTGCAGTTCAAGGCTATTTCCAAAAAAGCGGATATCGATAATACCATTGCATCCGTGAAAGAGTATTACGAGCTTGAAGAAAATCCAAAGCGCAAGAGGATGCTGGAAGCATACATGAGTCTTCTTCGTAAGACTGCGCTTTCAGTCGGTATTTCAAGACGCTTCTTTGTGATTTTTGAGTTCTCGACCTCTGTGAACAACAACGGAAGCGATTTCGAGAAAATTGTAGCTGACCTCAACAGCATTGCTGCGCGGGTCAAAAGCTACATGGAACAGAACGGGAACATCTTTCTGGCATCGACTGAGCGGAAGTCCGGAAAAAATCGTCAGTTCGAAAACGAGGACGTTGCTGAAGACAGCGAGCTTCACAAACTTTTCTATCAGCTGCTCAACAGAAAAAAGAGCGAAACGATTCCGTTCGAGGAGCATATTTCAGGCATTCTTGAGAACTACAATGAAGTTGCAGAGGATGGCGAGATTCCGACTATTATGGCGCCGGAACTCGTTGCCCCTCAGTGGATTGATTTCACCCACTACAAGCACATTGTCATCGACGGGAAATTCTACACATTCGGGTACATTCCGTCTTATGGCTACAATATGCAGGTATATGCCGGCTGGATGGCACTGTTCATCAACGCTGGCGAAGGTGTTGACGTAGATATTTTCCTTACAAAGTATGCAAAAGAAGATATCTACAACAAAATCGGCATGCAGGTCAAACTCAAGCGTGCAGATGCCATTACCAGTCATGATACCGACAGCGACTATCATCAGAGACTCGACACAATCTCCTCGGGCGAATACATGATGCGTGCCTTGGCCGACGGTGAGGACTTCTATTATCTGACAACGATGATTACAGTCGTTGCCGATTCCATTGAGGAACTCGAATACAAATACCGTGAGCTGGAAAAGAGAGTAAAAGGTAATGGTATGAGCCTGCGCCGCGCTTCGTTTATGATGCGCGAGTGCTTTGAATCCATGCTCCCGCTGTGCAGCGTGAATAAGGATATCTTCATGAAGGCAAGACGAAATATTCTTACATCCGGAGCAGCGGCATGTTACCCGTTCATCTCTTATGAGATGCAGGACCCGGACGGCATCATGGTAGGGACCAACCGGGCAAACAACTCCCTTGTATCTATCGACATGTTCGACACCGCAATCCACCCGAATGCCAACGCTGTCATTTGCGGTTCGTCGGGATTCGGCAAAACATTCACTTCACAGCTCTTCGCGCTCCGCATGAGCTTGATGGATGTTCAGACCTTTGTTATTGCTCCGCTGAAAGGTATTGAAGACTATAAAGGCGGATGCGATGCAGTTGGCGGCCAGTTCGTCAGTATGGACCCGTCTTCTTTCAACTACATCAATATCATGGATATTCGAATCCCTGATGAGGAGGCTCTGACAGAAGCGGATGGTCCGGCTGTCGTATCCTACCTCACGAAAAAGATTCATACCATCAAAACGTTCCTGAATCTCGTCATAAGGGATATGTCACAGGAAGAAGAACAACTCATCGACACCTGTCTTTATCGAGTTTACGGCCGCTTCGGAATCACTACGAACAATGCCTCTCTGATTGACGAAACGACGCATGAGTACAAGCAGATGCCGCTTCTCGAAGACCTGTATCACGAGATGGAAGATGTCGAAGACCTGCATCGCGTGCGGAATATTTTGCATCCGCTTGTCGAGGGTTCTTCTTCCTCTTACAACCACCACACAAACGTTGACCTTTCATCGAAATACATTGTGTTCGACTTCAATGGATTGAAAGGCGACACCCTTGTAATGACGATGTTCATTGTTCTTGATTTTGTTTGGACCAAAATCAAGGAAGACCGGACGAAGCGTAAGGCCGTCTTCATCGACGAGTGTTGGAAGCTGATTGGTACTGACTCCAACCAGCGCGCGGCAGAGGATGTTGTTGAAATCTTCCGTACCATTCGTGCATACGGCGGCTCAGCGTTTGCGATGACGCAGGATGTATCTCAATTCTTTGAGTATGAAAACGGTAAATACGGCAAAGCCGTCATTGGCAATGCGGATACCAAAATCATCATGCATCTTGACCCCAATGAGGCATACAAGCTTCAAGAGGCTGTTCAGCTTACTGACCTTGAGATTGACTCAATCATGAAGTTGCAGCGTGGTCAGGGTCTGGTCGCTTCTTCTGGAAGCAAGCTGTTTGTCGATTTTGTTGCCTCGCCCTTCGAGACAAATGCGATTACAACGGACGCCAAAACGTTCTACGAAGCCGCAAAATATGGTAACAGCGCTTCCGAAAACAAAAACAACGAATGATATCATTTGAAACCGCCAAAAAGCACTGATATTACGCCAATAATCTAATGTCGCAATCCGAAAAGATATCATTGCGGATGAAAAGCGCCACACTGCCAAGTGTGTACAATTCAGCCAAACGCAAATGATATCATTCAGTAACTTTTCGATTCAAAACGCACATTTCAAATGTGCGAAAATTGGCTTTATATCAGCAAAAATCGGTCATGTGATACTCAAAAATCAAAATGTAACTTTGGGCTGTCGGCAGGAACAATAAAGCCGGCAGCCCCCATAAGGAGGAAAACAATAATGGCAGCAGTACACAACGAGGATATTCGAGATTTACTCTCATCTATTCCCATTATCCCGGACAATCTGATGATTCAATATTTGATGCGCCGTTTCAACATGAGTGAGAACCGGGCACGTGAGACGATTTATCAGGCGTGCCGGCAGTACCGTCATATGAAGCCGGTTTGCTACTCACTGAAGGGAAGTATTGCCCGCTCGGAGAATGTTACGATGAACAGCAATCTTTTGTCGCTGTGTAAGGCTCTTCGTGTTGCATGTGAATACTTGCCGGGGAGCCGTCAATTCGTAGTTTCCAAAGTGTTTCCGTGGATTCTCACTTTTTACGATAACGGCTACGTCTACCATGTCTGTGAGTTCAATCGTGGGGAAGAGCTGCTGAAAGCAGAGGTCATCCGCAGCGCTGGAATCGCCCGCGAAATGCTTCCGGTGACAACGAGAATCTGTATTCTTGGACCCGGAACCAATCAGAATTTAATTCAAGCGTGCGGAATGAGGTATTTCTGCACGGTGGATACCAACACTTGGGACCTCGATGTCCTCTCTGCAGTCCCCGATGAAGAGGTCTGGAAGGGAATGCCTGTCTATGATTGACATGCAATTTCGTGATAACGGCCAGTACACCACGACTTTCTTAAAGAAAAAGCTCAAGGAAGCCAACAGGCTTGCTGCGCAGATGCCGGATGACTGGCCGCTGTCACAGATTGATAAAACACGATGCAACGATATTTCTGTGAATATCTTGCGCGCTGAAAAAGCCTTGCGCTTTGCATTTCCTGAAGATATGCGGCCGGAACAGCCTGTTCGTTCCGGGCTGTCTATTCCAAACGATGTGTGTCAGGTAGACCGCCCTCAACATGCCGTGATTTCCGTCACGCTTCCCATCATCTTACCATGTGGCCGTAGCGAATGGTACAGCGCAAGCTATCGGAAAAAGCACCAGAGTGAGGCTCACATGCTTGATTCGGAGCTTGAGCAAATCGTGACCGCGCAGTTACGAAATGACATCGCCGTGAATGGCGACATCGACGTGCAGAACGCAACTCTCTTCTTGGTATTCAGACGCCATATTCCAGCTTGTCTGAATACCGCAAAAGTCATGTTTGTTGACAACAATAACGTTGAAACCGGGGCCGTCACGAATGCGATTTCTCGTGTTCTCGGTAAGGGTGACGGGTATCATAACATGTCCTTTGTATATACAGCAGTTCCGTCCGAAGAACGCAAAATCGAAGCGGTTTTGTGTGGGTACGATAACCTTTTTCATTGGGTTTCCCCGTATAAAAACGAGCCGTAAAATACAACATTTTTGTATACGCGAAATCAGGCTTACAAATTTGTTGTATCACATATGCTTTTTTACACAGAAGAAATGGGCATTAAGGCAGTGGCTTCTGCCCCCAGTAGCGAATAGAGGGGGCAAACACGACAAATGAACAAACCCTTTTAATGTACCTGTACACTGTCCCGTCAATCCAACGAAAACAGCTCATCCTCGCTCTCCCGGACATGCCGTATCAAAGCCTGACAAGAGCAGTGAGAACGGCAGAAAAGCACGGATACATTGAGCAGAAAAGCGTGAACAGAACACGCAGGGTCAGCATCACGGAAAGTGGGAAAAAGTACATCACCGAAAAAGCAGGCGAAGAACTTAACCGTGGCAAAAGACGGACAGCGACCAAGCACAGCGAAAAAGAAAGACTTCGCCGATTCGAAAGAGCAGAAACAACACAAATCATTTGCCGTGCGGCAGGCATCAAAGTCTCAACGGAAAGCGGCATATCCTTCTGGGACGTCATCCAACCCCAATCACCAAACCACGAAGCAGCCCAATCAGCAGTGAGCACAACGGAAGGAATGTTTTTCCCCTCAGAGGATATCGCACGTTCCATCCAATTTAACCGTCAGGCAGGGGAGAATGTATCCTTTGCGCAATCCCGCTATACCGGCGTAATCATCAGCGAAAACGGGGTCTGGTTTGTCTACAACACCCTCGATAAGCTTATGAGGTTCGTTCATGCAAACGAAAATATGCTCGTAACTGGGGTCCAGCAGCTTCTCCTCAAGGTACTTCAACAAAAAAAGCAGAAAGACGCACTGTATGCACCCTCTTCCATCATCTTTGGGAAAAGCTGCGCGATGCTTCCCAAAATCGTTACAGGCGATAAGTGGGGAAGAAGAGACCGGCAGGAATACTCTGGCTACATTCGAACTTCTTTGATGAGATACGAGAATTTGGCAGCACATTTCCGCAAAAACTACTTTGTACCCCTCAACACCCTTGGAGTCGACATACTGGACCGTGTCGTTCATCTCACACAGCAGGAACTTAACGAAATGAAAGAAGAATGGCTGCGTAGCTATGGTGACTACACAATTGTCCGCAGCACAGGGTATCTCGAAGGATACGAAAAAGGGGAAGACATAAAAACCATTTTGTTTCCGGTATTGCAGTTCGAGGAAATCCTATTTCAAAGAAAATCGAATTTTCCGTGCAGGATTGTCTGTGAAAGGGGAACTCAGGACGGCATCAGTAGGGTGCTGGGGAAAATTGCGATTGACTTCCTGAATATCGCCGACAATGAGCCTCTTCCGTTTCATCATTACGACGACATGGGCGTGCGCATGGATGGAGTGAATCCGTTTACCGGAACAGGATATGTAGCCCCTCAGTTTCGTCAGTCTCCAGCTCAATCTGATTCTCCAAACACATCTGAAATGGATGAGAGAGACTATGAACCAACAAGGGATGACTGACACATGATATGCATAAGAAAATGCAGGCAATGCGGACGGCTGTTTGATGCAAAATTTGGCTCAAAGGCGCTGCTGTGTGAGGGGTGCGCGGGCGGCGCGCCTGAGAATTGCTCGGAAACGGAATATGGAATGCATAAGAAGCCGCCCATAAACTATCGGCCTGTGCCCTTCCCGGTTTCGTGGACAGTAAAAATGAAGAAAAAACAGAAAGAAACG
>OGRA01001074.1_pt1 | contig 27116 bp, 20 predicted proteins | sample 1553351 | NCBI WGS metagenome assembly OGRA01 (sample SAMEA2580056, study PRJEB22360) | human gut metagenome | biome: human gut; feature: human-associated habitat; material: faeces | place: Denmark | collected 2008/2010
CCACCACCACATCCTCGGTCAAAATGTACTGGCGGTCAAAGAGCATTTGGAGCGTACCCTGCACCTCATCCAGCGTCCATTCCCCTTGATGCAGCGCCGTAATCATGGAAATGAGTACATAGGGGTCATGCTCGATGGTGTCCAGATCAAAGTGGTACTCATCGTAGTCGTGGGTGCTTTCGTAGGTGTCGAGGTAGCGCTGAAACTCTGCTTCCATCGCGCAATACTGCGCTTCCGCGCCCAGCATATCGGCGTCCTGCGACGGATAGGTACTGGCCGCGATCCCGGAGCCGACGCCATCCATTATCACCGAGCAGGAGGACAGGCCGTTGAGCAGAAATGCCAGCATCAGCAGAATCGCGGCGGCAATGGCAAAGCCGCGCCGGTGTTCCCACACATATTTGCCCGCTTTCTCAGCCTTTTCAGCGGCTTTTTTCGCGGCCTTGGCGGTATTCTCTGCCGCCTTTGCCGTAGTCTGCGCCGCCTGATTGTGCTTGGCAGCGGCATACTGCTTCTTAATTGCCTGCTTCTGCTGCCATTTGGAAACGGGATTGCTGGTGGGGCTGTCGATCTCTGCTTTCTTCTGGAGCGCGTCAAGATTGGCCTGTTCCAGCTTTTTCTCTGCACGGATGGCAGCGCGATAGGGTTTGAGCTGATGGGCGCGGTGGGCAGACTGCACCAGCCGCCCGCCGCTCTCCACGGTTTGCTCTACCTTGTGCGCAGCCTCCACGCCCACATTATCGTCCTCGCTCTGCCGCACCTCCCGGTGAACCTGAGAGAGAACAAAGTTGGCGGGGGCATCCTGCACGGCATGGGTCAGTTTTGAGGGCGGCTTTTTCTTATCCACTTCCTCAAAACGGAGCTGCGTTTTGACCTTGCCGGTGGCAGGGTCAAAGCCGCGCTCCTTTTTGATTACGGTTTTCTTGGGGATTTTGGTCTGTGCCTTATCTGCCTTGCCTTCCGCTTTTTTCACCCGCTTGATGGGCTTTTCCAGCTTCGGCTCGGCAAGATCGGCGTCGGAAAACTGCAAACGCGGTTCTCTTTTCATGCCGACGCCACCTCTTGCGGGCGGTTATGCAAAGCTTTGCATAAAAAACTTAATGAAAAGTTTTTATAAATGGAAAGAGTGATTGTAATTAGCTGTCTATAAAGCATTTTTATGGAAAAAACTTGCGATAATAATTGCATGGATGTCTCCTTTCAACGACAATAGACACACCACCTTGAAAGGAGAGTGTGTCTATGATTACAAACAATTTCAACAAAGAGCTTCGGGGTATTTCAGATGCATTACGTGATTTGGGGTACACTGACAGCACCATCGGGCTGCGTCAACGCTATTGGAAAGAGTATTGCTTTTTCCATGGAAGTCTCGACATTGATGAAGCGTCAATGGATGAGTTTCTGCTGAAAAACTACGATATTCAGAGTGGGAATATCAATGTTTCCAAACGGCAGTATGAGGTAAGAGCCGCGCTTCGCAACTTGCTGGAATATCGCCGTTATGGAAAAATCAGAAACTATCATACGCCGTGGTTCAAGGATTTGCCGTGGGTTGAGTCTTTCCGAGCTATAACAGAAGATTTCATCTCGCATCTGCGGAGTCAGAACAGCAAGCCAGAAACTATTGTCAATTACGAACGTACACTAAAACGCATCACCAACCATCTGCATAGCGTAGGAGTGGATTCTTTTAGAGATATGACGCCAGAGCATATCTCATCTTTTTTATCTACATCTATTCCGGATCTTGTCAGAAATCTTCGCGCCACGCTTTGCCATCTGCGTGTCTTCTTTCGGTATCTCTACCTAAATGAATTTACAAAGGATGACTTGTCTCTTTTTATTCCAAAGTCCAACGTACTGCTGAAGCGGAAACACATTCCGTCTACTTGGACCAGAGAAGATATTGATAAAATCCTGGCTTGCATTGATTTAGCCAGTCCCGTCGGTAAACGGGATTACGCAATCATTCTGCTGGTTGCCCGGCTTGGAATTAGGGTCAGCGATGTGATTCGATTGGAATTTGACAATATAAAGTGGGAAAAGAATTGTATTCAGATCTCGCAGTACAAGACAAATGAGCCATTGGTTCTTCCTTTGTTTGAAGATGTCGGACAGGCAATTATTGACTATGTGAAGAATGGGCGTCCCGCATCTGATTTGAAGCTGGTGTTCATTACACATAAACCGCCATTTCAAAAATTCAGTGACAACAATCACCTCTACGGTATGTTTAACAAGTATCTGTATAAGGCGGGCATTGAGGTCACGCCGGAGAAAAATCACGGGATGCACACACTTCGGCACAGTCTGGCCAACGAACTTCTAAGGAAAGAGATTCCGCTTCCGGTTATTTCGGAGATTCTCGGTCACAAAAGTCTGGAGACCACTATGCAATATTTACGCGCAGATACGGAGCAGCTGCGGTGCTGCACCTTAGTGGAGGGTGAAAATTATGCAGTCACCACCTAAAACAGCAGTTTTCGAAAGTGATCTTGCTCCGCTGCTGTCTGCATTCGTTGCAGAAAAACAGCGATTCGGATTCAAATACAACAGTATTGAAGCATATTTGAAGAGCTTCGATACCTTTCTTCTGGGGAGAGACTGCAAAAATTCCTTGAGTAAAGAACTTATGCTCGAATGGATAGCGCCGAAAGCGCACCAAAAATCCGCAACGATTGAACACCGCATCTATATCATGCAACGCCTTGCGGATTTTATGAACCGCAACGGTTTTTCCGCATATCGAATTCCATCTGAACTGATTCCAAGAAAAGTGCATGACTTTGTTCCTTATATTTTTACCTATGATGAGATTGCGCGAATCTTAGCAGTCGTTGATGGGTTTCGGTTCAACAAGTGCAGCCCGAAGCGCCATATCGTCTATCCTTTGTTGTTCCGTGTCCTATGCTTTTGCGGACTCCGCATTTCTGAGGCGTTGAATCTAACTGTGGGTGATGTTCATTTCGAGGATGGTTTCTTTCTCCTGCGAAACACAAAAACAAGTCTGGATCGCCTCATTCCGCTGGATGACAATTTGAGGGCACGCTTTATGGCGTACAGTGAACAGATGGGGTTTCTCAGGAAAGATGAATACTTTTTTCCCTCACCGGATGGTTCCAGATACAGTCTTGCAACAATGGACACAACATTTAGGGACATTCTTTTCAGGGCTGGCATTCCATACCGCGGCAAGGGAAAAGGGCCGCGGCTGCATGACTTGAGACACACATTTTGCGTACACAGTCTGCAAAAGCTGACAGCGCATGGCGAAGACCCTTATGCAGTACTCCCGCTGCTGATGACATATATGGGGCACAGAACCGTGCAGGCAACCAGCCAGTATATTCACCTTTCCGCCGAAAGTTTTCCAGCTATCCTGAAGCAATCCGAAGCTTTGTTTGGCAATTTAATACCGTTGGAGGACAACTCAAATGAAACATCCATCTGATTTCGCTATCTGTATTTCCAGCTACCTTACAAAACACTTGGCAGGCACAAGAAATCTTAGCTCCAATACCATAAAATCATACAGGGACACCTTTTGCCTGCTTTTATTATTTATGAAGGAGATGAACAAAAAGATAGACAGGATTTGCTTGGTTGATATTGATGCCGACTTGGTTATTCGCTTTTTGGATTGGCTGGAAGTAAACCGCGGGAATAGTGCTTCGACGAGGAATGTGCGGTTAGCTGCGATCCATGCGTTTTTTCGGTATGTGCAGTTCCAAAACCCAGAAATGCTGCTGCATTGCCAGCGTATTCTTGCAATTCCGATGAAAGAAACAGAAAAGAGGTTTGTGGAATACCTGCCGGAACAGGCGTTGAGAGAGCTACTTTCACTTCCAGACCAGACGAAAAAATATGGGATACGAGATACGGCGCTGCTGTGTTTGCTCTATGACTCTGGTGCAAGAGTTCAAGAACTGATTGATCTCTCCTTGTTAGATATTCGTCTGGAAACACCAGCAACGGTCCGTCTCTATGGTAAAGGTAGGAAAGTGCGCGTTGTCCCACTTATGTCACAAACGGCAGCCATATTGCAAAAGTATCTAAATATGTGGCACTTGGATGCTGTGCGCAGACCGGACGATCCAGTGTTTGTCAACCACCAGGGAAAGAGACTGACTCGCCCCGGAGTTACTTACATTCTAAACAAATATATGGTTCAAGTCTCTTGGCTGGAGGGCAAAAAAGGGGTTACTCCCCATGTTATCCGCCATTCCAAAGCAATGCACCTGCTCCGTGCGGACGTTGATCTTCATTACATTCGAGATTTTCTTGGATATGTGCAGATTGAAACGACTGAGGTTTACGCCCGCGCGGATGCAGAGATGAAGCGCAAAGCATTGGAAACCGCAAATCTCGATCTTCCAGCCGAATCCCAGACAAGCTGGCAAAAAGATCAAAGCCTATTATCCTGGCTACAATCACTATGACAACAAAACAGAAAGTTTTATCGAAAGACATTTGCGTAAGAACGGCTGAATTTCAGCCGTTCTTCGCGTTTCTTTTCATTATTCAAAACTTTTCATTAGGCTTCTTATGGAAAGCTTTGCATAACAAGCCCAATGAAAAGTTCGAATGATGGAAAGAACAGACTTGCGTTGAGCGGAGAATTGTTATACCATATACAGCGGTCGAGGGAGGTGGAGGTATATGGAAAATAACAGCATCAGCAATGCGGAGCGCAACGGGAAAGGTGTGAAGTTTGAGCGTATCCGCCGCATCACAGGCTATCTTGTGGGCACGGTGGACCGCTGGAATGACGCCAAAAAAGCGGAGCTGGACGACCGCGTCAAGCACGCATAACAAATCATATACAGGCAGCGCCCGTGGGGAAAGATCCTCATGGGCGCTGCTTTTTCTTTTTAGGAGGGAAGCCGCTGAAGGACATCAAAACAAGAGAACGCCATGACGGAGCAGAATTGCCCAAAACGCTCCGCCACGCTCCAAAAGAACTGGCCCAAAAAGGTCTGCGGGCCGCCAAAGAAAAAGGGAAAGAACAACTACAGCAGGCGGCACAAAATGGGATGGGCGGTGTAGAACAGGTATCCCCGGAAGAAACTGCCGGAGATCAGCTGCTGGGCAGGGCAGAAGAATGGGGCGGCACCGTTACTGCGGGCGGCAGGGATATGCTTCGTCGGATACCTGCCCGCGCGAATGCGGGCAGGCGTGCGAACCGGCTGGAGAAGCAGCGGGGCAATGCACCTGGCGGTCAGAACGCCCCGCAGGCGCGCTCTTTCAAGGAAAAAAGTACATGCAAGTTCCACGCACAGCAGGGCGAGGCACATGTCCTCAAGACGGGCAGGCCCGCTGTAAAGGCCGCCCGCCAGCCGGTAAAACCGGTACTACCGACGATTATAAGGATGCCTGGTTTGTAGGCTTCACCCCCAATCTGTCGGCTGCCGTATGGATCGGCGATGATAACGGCCGTCCGCTTGATTATATGTATGGCAGCGGCGCACCGCTCAGCATCTGGCATGAATTCATGGTTAACGCTCTTGCAAACGTTCCCGTTGCTAACTTTGTCCGCCCGGCAGGCGTAGTAATACCGCCTGAACCAGATATCAAGAATGATGATAAGGACAAAGATAAAGACAAGGATAAAGATAAGGACAAAGACAAAGATAAAAAAGGCGCCACCTCCGTTCCCGGAGAACCGCCTAAACCACCCAGCAAAAAAGACCGTATCCGTGAAAACGTAGGCGACGTTGAACCGCAGAAGCCGAGCATGAAAAAACGTGTTCAGGAAATCTTAGACGGCAGCGAAAATAATACCGGCAACCAAAAACCTGTTGTCAGCAACGTCCCCACTCCACGTCAGCCATGATATCGGCCAATACAAAACCCCCGTACTAAAAAGTACGGGGGTTTTATTATTATCAGCAGCTCAAATTAATCTTTTTCATTCTTTTTTTTAAGCAGTCTGCTTTCTTCACCAATATCTTTCGGATAATAATATTTATGACCTACCAGTTCATCCGGCAGATACTGCTGCTCAACCCAGCCACCTGGGTAATCGTGCGGATACTTATATCCAAGCCCGTGGCCAAACTGCTTAGCACCAGGATAATGCGCATCACGCAAGTGCTTCGGAACTCTGGTATTGATTGACCTGACTTCCTGACGAGCATTGAAAATACCCATATAACAGCTGTTGCTTTTAGGAGCGTTAGCTATATAGCAAACGGCCTGAGCCAAAGGTATCTGAGCTTCAGGCAGCCCGACAAAATGCGCTGCCTGCGCCGCAGCATTTGCTACTACCAAGGCCTGCGGATCAGCGTTGCCTACATCTTCAGCCGCACAGATAACGATCCGGCGCGCAATAAACCTTACGTCCTCTCCACCTTCCAGCATACGGGCCAAATAGTGCAGAGCTGCGTCGGCATCACTGCCGCGCATACTTTTAATAAAAGCCGAAACGATATCGTAATGATAATCACCTTTTTTATCATAGCGCTGCAAAGCATTACCTGCCACGCTGCGCAATACATCCATCGTAATTTCCTTACTGCCGTCCGGCAGCATAAATTCAGCCTGTTCCAGCAAATTAAGAGCCACCCGCGCATCGCCACCGGCAAAATCCGCCAAAGCTTCCAAAGCCTCGGCAGTTACAGTAATACCCTCTGATCCATAACCCTTTTCCTTATCTGTCAGCGCACGCTCTAAAATCTTTTTGATACCGTTTGCCGTTAAATGTTCCAGCCGAATAACCTTCATCCTTGACAAAAGCGGTGAATTGATTTCGAAAAAAGGATTTTCAGTAGTCGCACCGATCAAAATGATAGTACCGTTTTCCACATAAGGCAGCAATACATCCTGCTGAGCTTTATTAAAGCGATGGATCTCGTCGATGAACACGATAGTGCGCCCCATCCCGCCGCGCTGCAGCTCCTGCGCCTTAGCAATCAGCTTTCGCAGCTCAGGTACACCGGATGAAACGGCATTGATAGCAACAAATTCATCCCCTGTCATATGGGCAATGACCTGTGCCAAAGTTGTTTTACCAGTACCCGGCGGTCCGTAAAACAACACCGACTGCAACTGATCCTTTTCGATCATTCGGCGCAGAGGACTGCGCTCGCCTACTGCAGTTTCCTGCCCGACAAAATCGCTGAGCCTTGTAGGCCGCATCCGATCAGCCAAAGGTTTTTTCTGCGGCTGTGCAAACAAACTATCCATCATCCACCTCCAGGATCTGATAAAAATACCGGCTCTAAAGGCCGGTTAGCTATTTTCTGCAATAATCTGACGTACGATATACGATCCCATCAGCAATCCTGCCGACGCCGGAACAAATACCATGCTTCCCGGAACCTCGCCTGCTTCAGCACGCTGTACCGGTTCTTTGGAATAAACTACAGTTACACCTTTTTTGACACCTGCCGCACGCAGCTGTTTCCTTACCGACCTTGCCAGCGGGCAGACAGAAGTACCGCTGATGTCCTCCACTGTAAGATACGTCGGATCCAGCTTATTGCCTGTACCCATCGAAGAAATGACAGGAATATCGCGCTGCACACATTCTAATAAAAGATCGACCTTTGACGGCGTCGAATCGATCGCATCGGCGATAAAAGTAAAGCTGCCGGAAAAAAACTCGGCAAAAGCGCCAGGTTCATAAAATTTACTGACCGTTTCTATTTCACAATCCGGATTGATATCCAGCAATCTTTGTCTGACAACCTCGGTTTTGAACCTGCCGAAGGTACTGGTAAGCGCCGGTAACTGACGGTTGATATTACTTGCCGCCACTTTATCGGCATCTATTAATAATAAATGACCTACCCCGCTGCGGCATAATGACTCGGCAACATATGAACCCACGCCGCCTAACCCAACGACTGCAATACGGGCCTGCCCTAAAACAGGCAGCTTGTCTTTACCGATAACCATCGCAACACGTGACAGATCCATTTTTACCCCCAAAAATATTTTGCCCCACAATGCCGTCCAGCCTCATGTTTTGAACCTGCAAGTGCAGGTGGGTGCCTTCCCGCCAGTCGCAAAAGTCCCCTCAAGGGGGCAGTTTTTTAAAAGGCGGAGCTCAGTCAGGCTCCCTAGGTAAGAGTGTTGGCTCAAAACTAAGAGGTACACGTAACGAACATCGCAGGGTAAAAAGCGTTTTTAATGCAGTAAGAGCATTTCTTACTACATCTATACTATACCAAAATTTGTTTAAAATCACAAGGTATAAAGCGGTTTTCTCTGTTTTTAAAGAGATATTTTTTCTTTTTTTCACAACCGGTTCGTCTTTAAGTAAAACACTTTTACCAGAATCAGTTTACTATAAAAAAAGGACTGCCGCAGCAGTCCTTTTTTACAGAGTCTGACTCTTATTATTTGTCTTTTTTGACTAATGTTGCACGGATATGCAATTCACGCAGCTGTTTCTCGTCAACATCGTTCGGAGCCTGAGTCATCAGACAGCTTGCACTCTGTGTTTTCGGGAAAGCAATAACGTCGCGGATAGAATCACGTTTAGCCATAATCATGATCAAACGGTCAAGACCAAAGGCCAAACCGCCGTGCGGAGGAGCACCATATTCAAAAGCATCCATCATAAAGCCGAATTTCTCTTTTGCCTGCTCTTCGGTAAGACCGATAGCCTTGAAAACTTCGTTTTGGACATCACGACGATGGATACGGATGGACCCGCCGCCGATTTCTGTACCATTAAGTACCATATCGTAAGCTTTGGCATATACTTTACCAGGATCGGTAGCCAGCATAGCAAGATCTTCGTTACGTGGAGCCGTAAACGGATGATGCATTGCCACATAGCGTTTTTCTTCATCGTTATATTCAAACATCGGGAAATCTACGACCCAGGCAAATGCCAGCATATCTTCGTCGATCAGTTCGCGGCGTTTAGCCATTTCCAGACGCAGAGCACCTAAAGCCTGAGCAACTACAGCCGGTTTATCAGCAACGAACAAAATCAGATCGCCCGGTTCAGCCGCTGCAGTTTTCAGGATATTTGCCAAATGTGCTTCACTGAAGAATTTAGCGATTGGCGATTTGACACTGCCATCTTCCTGAATCTGCATCCAAGCCAGACCTTTGGCACCATAAATACCAACGAATTCAACCAGACCGTCCAGCTCACGACGCGGGATAGCGGCATAGCCTTTAACGTTGATCGCTTTAACGACACCGCCGTCTTCTACGATAGCATTGAACACTTTAAAGTCAGAATCTTTAACTGCTTCAGACATATTGACAAGTTCCATACCAAAACGCAGGTCCGGCTTATCGCTGCCAAAACGGTCCATAGCTTCGTCCCAGGTCAAACGCTGCATCGGCAGCTGGATCTTTTTACCAATAGCGCCTTCAAATACATACGCCATCAGGCCTTCCATCATTTCCATAATATCCTCAGCGTCTACGAAAGACATTTCAATATCCAACTGAGTAAATTCCGGCTGACGGTCAGCACGCAGATCTTCATCGCGGAAGCAGCGTGCGATCTGGAAATAACGCTCCATACCGGCAACCATCAAGATCTGTTTAAAAATCTGCGGTGATTGCGGTAAAGCATAGAATTTACCAGGATTGACGCGGCTCGGCACCAGATAGTCACGCGCGCCTTCAGGAGTGCTTTTAGTCAGCATCGGCGTTTCGATTTCACAGAAACCGTTTTTATCCATATAATCACGCATCAATTTAGTAACTTTATGACGCAAAATCAAATTCTTCTGCATTTCCGGACGGCGCAAATCCAAATAACGGTATTTCAAGCGCAGGTTCTCATCCGTATCGATATCGTCCTGAATGTAAAACGGCGGAGTTTTAGCAGCATTGAGTACTTCCAAATCAGCGGCAACCACTTCGATCTCGCCGGTAGCAAGATTCGGGTTAACGGTAGCTGCATCGCGAAGACGCACTTTACCTGCTACTTTGATAACGTATTCGCTGCGAATAGCTTCAGCAGTCGTAAAGCTATTGCCTGCATCGTCAGGGTCAACGACAATTTGAACGATACCGCTGCGATCGCGCAGATCGACGAAAATTAACCCGCCGTGATCGCGGCGTTTGGCAACCCAACCGCATAAAACTACTTGTTCGCCTGCTGCCTCTTTAGTCAGCAAACCGCAGCTATGACTGCGTTTTAAAGAATCACTCATGACTTTGCACCTCTGTTTTTAAAATTGATGTAATATCTTGGATAGGGATCTCAGTCTGCTCGCTGGTCGACATATTTCTTAATACGGCACAACCGCGCGCTACCTCGTCTTCACCTAAAATCAACACATATTTGGCAGCCAATCTGTTAGCCTGCTTCATCTGGGCTTTCATACTGCGGCCCAAAAAGTCAAATTCCACCTTCAGCCCTTCACGGCGCAAAGCGATCGCTTCCTTAAAAGCCAGTGTAAAGTTTGCACTGCCCGGGCAAACTACAAAGACATCTATACTGTTATCGAACTGCGGCAGCAGATTCTGGCTTTCGATTGCCAGCAGCACACGCTCCATACCCATCGCAAATCCAATACCCGGTGTTGCCGGACCGCCGATCTCCTCGATCAGGCCGTCATAACGGCCACCGCCGCAGACAGCGCTTTGCGCTCCCAGGGGAGCATATTGGATCTCAAAGGCAGTCTTAGTATAGTAATCAAGGCCGCGCACCAGATTATGGTCGACTACATAATCGACTCCGGCAGCGGTCAGAAGCTCTTTCAAGCCTTCAAAATGTGTTTTGCATTCCTCGCACAGACATTCCTCCAGGCTTGGCGCACCAGCAGCCAGCTCCTGATCGTGCGGATTTTTGCAGTCCAGTAAACGTAATGGATTGCGGTCGAAACGTGACTGACAATCCTTGCACATCTCGCCAAGATGCGGCCGGAAATATTCCTGCAGCTTCTCTCTGTGCAGTGGTCTGCATTTCGGGCAGCCGACAGAATTTACTTTCAACTTCAAATCTTTTAAACCCAAAGTCTGCAAAATCTGTACCGCCAGTAAAATGATCTCGGCATCGATATTAGGCCCCTCTACGCCCAGCGCTTCCACGCCAAACTGATGGAACTGCCGGTAACGCCCGGCCTGCGGCCTGTCGTACCTGAACATCGGCCCGATATAAAACAGCTTTGTCGGCGCCGGATCGGCATACATTTTATTTTCTACATACGACCGGACGGCAGAAGCCGTATTTTCGGGGCGCAGCGTCAGACTGCGTTCACCTCGGTCAGTAAAAGTGTACATTTCTTTTTCAACAACGTCTGTCGTTTCACCGATACCGCGCAAAAACAGCTCGGTATGCTCAAAAACAGGCGTCCTGATTTCCAGATAACCATATTGGGCACAAATCTCACGCATAGTGCGTTCCAGATAACGCCATGCTTCCACATCGCGCGGCAGGATATCTTTCGTGCCTCTCGGTGCTGTGGTCAACACATCTATTCCTCCTCATCCGCAAAAAGCAGGCTGCGTTTATGCGCCAGCTGCGGCAGATTACCCGTATATGTCCCGATATCTTTGGGCATATTGAGCTTTTTAAGATGATGCCCGTCTGCCTGCGGCACTTTAGTCGCAGACGCCGGCCCGATTCCAAGCACAACGTGACGCTCTTCCATCATCTGAATATTATAAAGGCTGGCACTGCCTGAAGCAGCATAGCCTATATTAGCAAGATTACCCAGCATGTAATGCTGGCGGTATAAATAATAAGGCAGCATCCCCATTGCTGCAGCAGTTTCGCCGCCGTAAGCTACAAGCGCCTCTGCATCCTCAGCCGTCAGACTGCTGAACTGCGCACCAAATATCGGGGCGCTTTTTTTGAGCGTTAAGGTATGCACTGTCAGATTATCAGGAGCCAAAGCCCTGATGCCGTCAAGCGAAGCCCGCACATCATCAGCCGTTTCCCCAGGCAACCCGATGATCAGATCGGTATTGACAGTTTTGATGCCGCTGTGCCGTACCAGGTCATAGGACCGATAAAAATCCTGCACCGTATGACTGCGGCCAATTGCTTTTAAAGTTTTGTCGTGCAAAGTCTGCGGATTGACGCTGATCCTGTTCACTCCGCAGGCTTCCATAACTTTCAGCTTTTCGGCACTGAAACAATCAGGCCGTCCTGCTTCCACTGTAAACTCGCGCACCCCAGGCAAAAGCAAATGCCGCGCCGTCAGCGCGATGAGCCGTGCAAACGCCGTTTCACTAAGGCTGGTCGGCGTGCCGCCGCCAATGTAAACAGCAGTAACATTTAGGCTATACATACTTAATAATTGTACCACAGTAAGCATATCTTGTTCAATGAAATTTAAAAACTTTTGCTGTAATTCTTCCTCAAGCGGCACAATTCCCGATGGAAAAGAACAATAAGAACAGCGCGTAGGGCAAAAAGGAATACCGATATAAATGCCGACCTGCTTTTCCGCAGCCGGTAAAAGCTGTCTTTGCCGCAGGCAAATCTCTGTCAGCAGCTGCGCCTGTCCGTGAGGCAGCAGGTAATGACGCTCCAGATACTGCGGAAGCTCGTCACAGCTTAACCCGCTGTCTAAAAGCTTATGGGCAAGTTTTCCCGGACGTACGCCTGTCAAAATTCCCCACGGCATCACCAGACTGCACCTCACAGCCTGTCTCAGCACATCAAGCACCGCCAGCTTAGCGCAGCGCACCCATTCGCCCCGTACATCCTCTAAAATTGTAAATGGCCTGCTTACTCTTCTGGTGCCGTCTTCCGTCTGCAAAATCGCCACGCAGCCATCAGCTTCCTGCACGATTTTAAGCACATCAGTACTGTCAGACTGCGGTAAAATGTCAAAGAACGCGGCCATCTCAGCGACAGGCCGCGTTAAATCATAAGGTAAATTCTGCTCTAATCTATAATCACTAATCATCATCGTTTTTACTGCTCAGTTTCTGTTGGCCGAGGTTCGTCAGAACTATGCCATAATTCTTTATACAAGACCCGGTATACAGCAGCCACCGGCACGGCAAAGAGCATACCCAAAATACCATACAGCTTGGCACCGATCAGCAGGCTCAAAATCAAAACTACGGGATGCAGGTCGATTTTACTGCCCATGATCCGGGGCATCAGGATATTGCCGTCGATCTGATAAAAGACCAGATAAAACAGCGCTACCGAAAAAGCCGAAGAAGTATTTTGCGAATACGCGATAAATACCGCCGGCACAGCACCCATCAAGGGACCAACCACCGGCACAGTCTCGGCCATGACCGCCAGGAAACCAAAAACCAGCGGAAACTGGATACCCAGTATCGCCACGCCCACAGTAATACACGCACCCGCGATCAGGCTCAGTTTACCAAGCCCTTGGATATATGCGCTCAGCGTTCTGCCGATCTCATCCAAAATATGCGCCACCTTCGGCTGCGTATCATAAGTAAACAAATTGATCATCATCAGACGCAGCTCACGCCAGTCCTTCAAAAAGTAAAAAGCTAAAAACGGAACGACGATCAAACCAACCAGATTGGCAATAATGTCCATCGTCGATTTAAACAAATTCCGGAGAATACCTCCCATAAAACCCATAACCCAGGTCATCGCATCGTCGATCAAAGTTTCAAAATTGTATGGCAGCCGTGGATACTGTGACGGATCCTTCAGTAACCAGTCCATATTAGTAGACTCGACTTTTGTCGTATAATCAGGCAGCTTCGCCACCAGATCATTGATCTGCCCGAACAAAGGCAGCAAAATAAAAGTAACGGCAAAAAACATAAACATGCCAAAAGCCATAAAGGCCAGGATGATCGCCACCACACGCGACAAATGGATAGTACCCTGTCCCACGGTGATCTTGGAAAACATATTCGACACCGGGTACAGGGCAAACGCCAGACCTATCGCTAAAAGAATAGGGAACAGAAACGTAGCGAGCTCGTATAAAATAAAGGATACGCCCGCCGCTACTGCCAATTTAAAAGTTGTACTGTTTCTCAGCAGCTTGATACTTTTGATCATTTTTTTGCTTACTTATTGCAGAAACGGATTTCTGCGCCTCTCCCATCCCACTGTAGTTGCAGGTCCATGTCCCGGCAAAAGCTTTGTTTCGTCAGGCAAAACCAGGATTTTATCTTTGATAGAATTCAAAATCTGTTTGTAAGAGCCACCCGGCAGATCAGTACGGCCGATAGACTCGGCAAACACCGTATCACCGCAGAACACCACATCACCGCAGACAAGGCAAACGCCGCCGCGGGTATGACCTGGAGTTGCCAGCACTTTAAAATCAAGTCCGGCTTCGGTAACAGTTTCCCCATCCTTAAAAATTTTATCAGCAGGCGCAAAAGCTGCGTCCATACCTATATATGCCGAAAGATTGCTGGTCGCCTTCGTCAGCATCTCCGCATCTTCCTCACTGATATAAACTCTGGCTCCGGTAGCCTTACGCACCTCGTCCAGACCCATGATATGGTCGCTGTGACCATGTGTGACAAAAATCGCATCAATAGTGATACCTTCTTTTTTGATCGCGGCAACGATCCTGTCGCCGTCTCCGCCCGGATCAACAACAACACCGTGACCGGTAGCTTCGTTGACCGCTATATAGCAGTTAGTACCAAGCATACCAACTTCCATTTTTAAAACCTTCATGTCGAACCTCCTAAAAATTCTTTTTACTGTCTAATAAAATCGTTACCGGGCCATTATTTACAAGACTCACAAGCATATGCGCCTGAAACTTCCCGGTGCCGACGCTAAGCCCCTTCGACCGTGCTCCGGCCACAAATTTTTCATAATAAGCATTGGCCATTTCAGCACCCGCCGCCTTATCAAATGACGGCCGTTTACCCTTGCGGCAATCGCCGTACAAAGTAAACTGCGAAACTACCAGAAGCCCGCCGCCCACATCTGCTACCGACAGGTTCATTTTTTCCTGTTCGTCCTCAAAAATGCGCAGACCAGCTACCTTATCAAGCAAATACTCCAAATCCCTGTCTGTATCTTCCTTCTCGACCCCAAGCAGTACTAAAAGGCCCTTGCCAACACTGCCTACCATGGCGCCTTCTACCTCGACAGCAGCGCTGTCTACACGCTGTACAACTGCTCTCACGTCAGCCTCCCTGTCCGTTGGAAATCATTCTTTCCACACTGTAAACGCCTTTCATGCGTTTTATTTTATTCATAATATTATCCAGCTGTTCCAGATTACTGATATCAATACCCATACTGATATTCGCCATCTTATGCTTATCGATACGGCAATTCAGCGCATTGATATTCAGCTTCGATTCGCTCATCACCATCATAATATCAGCCATCATACCGGGCCTGTCGCCGGCAGAGATAATGATATTGACCTTATACAGAGAATCTGTCGCAATATCCCAGGCTACCTCTATCAAACGGTTCTGCTCCTCAGGATTATTGCTCATTACATTGGGGCAGTCCCTGCGATGCACCGAAATACCGCTGCCGCGAGTGATATACCCGATAACCGGATCGCCCGGGATCGGATTACAGCAGCGCGCCAGTTTGACCATAATGCCCTCTTCGCCCTTGACTAAAATGCCATGACTGGACTTAGCCTTAGAACGGCGCGGCTTCAACTCGGCCAGCAGCTGCGACAGGTCTTTCGTTGTCGTCAGCTTCTGCTCTTTCTTATACAGCTCTACCAGCTTAGACATCACACTGTTGAGCGTGATCCCGCCATAACCGATAGTCGCCATCAAATTTTCTTCGTTCTCTAAACGCAGCTGGGCGCTGACGTCCTTCAGTTTATCACTTTTCAGCAAAATCTTGGTGTCATAACCCAGACGTTTGCATTCCTTTTCCAGCATTTCGCGGCCTTTGATGATATTCTCCTCACGCCGCTCCTTCTTGAACCAGGATTTGATCTTGTTACGGCTGTCAGAAGAACCGACGATATTCAGCCAGTCACGGCTGGGGCCTGCTGCCTGCTTCGAGGTAATGACCTCGACGATATCGCCGTTGCTGAGCTTATAATCAAGCGGTACGATACGTCCGTTTACCTTAGCGCCGACGCAGCGGTTGCCGACATCCGTATGGATACGGTACGCAAAATCGATCGGCACAGCGCCTACCGGCAAATCAATAACGTCTCCGCGCGGCGTAAATACAAACACCTCATCGGCAAAAACATCCATCTTTACCGTATTCACGAAATCACGTGAATCACTCATATCCTGATGCCATTCCAGCAGCTGACGCAGCCATGACAGCTTGGCATCAAAAGTTTTATCACCGCCGGCAGACGGAGCAGGCTTGCTGCCGCCGCTTTCCTTATAACGCCAATGGGCGGCGATACCATATTCAGAAATGCGGTGCATCTCAAAAGTCCTGATCTGGATCTCCAGCGGCTGCCCGTTACCATACAGCACCGTAGTATGCAGCGACTGGTACATATTCGACTTCGGTACAGCAACATAATCCTTAAAGCGCCCAGGTATAGGACGCCACATGCTGTGCACAACGCCCAGAGTGCCGTAGCAGTCCTTAACGCTGTCTACCAGCACACGGATCGCCAGCAGATCATAAATCTCACTCAGTTCCTTATGGTCGCGCAGCATCTTTTTATGGATACTGTAAAAATTCTTGGGCCGCCCCTGGATCTCGCACGTAATATTCATCGAATCAAGATGCTCTTTGATCTCACCCATAGCAGAATGGACCATTGCCTCACGCTCGCGGCGTTTGACCTTGACCTGCTCGACCAGATCATAATAGATCTCCGGCTCCATATAACGGAATGCCAGATCCTCCAGCTCCCACTTAATGGTATAAATACCCAAACGGTGAGCCAAAGGCGCATAAATCTCCATCGTTTCGCGCGAAATAGACTGCTGCTTATGCACCGGCATAAATTTCATCGTCCGCATATTATGCAGCCTGTCGGCCAGTTTTATCATAACTACGCGGATATCCTTGGCCATCGCCAGAAACATCTTACGGTAGTTTTCGATCTGCTGCTCTTCCTTGGAAATATACTCGATCTTGCCTAACTTCGTAACGCCGTCCACCAGATCGGCTACCTTCTGTCCGAAGCTCTCTTTCAGGGAATCCAGGCTGATATCAGTATCTTCCACCACATCATGCAAAAAAGCTGCCGCCAAGGTCAGTTCGTCCAGCTGGAGCTGCGATAAGATCGTAGCTACCCCAAGCGGATGAATGATATAAGGCTCGCCCGACTTGCGGCGCTGGCTGGCATGAGCCTCAGCAGCCACGTCATAAGCCTTACGTACAAACTCCACCTGTTCCTTATTCAAATAGCTTTCGATCGTCGCAAAAAAATCCTCCACACAAACAACATTTCCTGTTTCAGGCATCTTAGCACTTCCTTATTTATTGAATCTGTTTCCCTGCCACAGCCCAATGATCTCCTCCGGACTGATCTGTATATTTCTCTGACAGCTTGCAAAAGCCGCCCGTCCCTCTTCCTGCAATCCCCTGAACGTCGGCGAATTCTGCAAATCATTTTTCTGCAAACTACCAAAACTGATCTTACCATGCTCATCACGGATAAAATCCAGCTCCTCAAACACCTTCAAGGCCTCCTCCGAAATATCGGTGGCCGACCGGAGCAAATCAGCCCTGTCGATAACGGCCTGCTGACGCAGCGTACAGGCCAGTTCCTTATAAGCGTGTACCAGCCGGCTTCGTCCCGGATAAAGCTTTTCCAGCTCTGCGCACAATTTATCAGCCTCAGCCCTGGTATATAAAAGCAGCAGCCGTTTACCGCTTCTATCAGGCACAGGCAAAGCACCGTTTATAAATATCTCCCGCTGCGGGAAATCATAAAAAATAATATTCTCTGCCGTCGCATCGGCCTGCTCACCATAAGCAAGCACCTGCACGTCCGGCATCATACTTACAGATCCCGGCGCAAAGTCGGTGTTATTTACATATATTACTGTTTTTTTGCTTGTTTGTAAAATATTTTTCAGTACGGTTTCCTTGCTGACATTGCAGTTACGATAATCATAGACCTGCAGCGCCTGGTCAAAATCAACCACCTGCAGATTCACGCTTTCCTTATCCTTCCAGACGTTCAGCTTCGGCATAAACGCCAGATCGACAACCGCGTTATTATACAGGCAGGCCAAATCAGCCGCACCGTTCCACATAATGCTGTGATAATTGTACTTGCCGTAATCGGTATAAAAACGCAGATGGTTATTATCACGTCCGAAAGCCTTGGGATAATGCACCACCGCATCCTTAAAGGCAAACAACGGCGGCTGGTTATCACAGCCCAGCGGTTCCAGCATCGCCAGTTCCCTGACCAGCTGCAGCGAAACCTCCTCGTTTTTATCCAGCAGACACTCTATCTTCAGGCGCGGCTGATAATCAGCAGGTTCCAAACGCCCCCTGACCACACCCAGAAAACGCTTTTTAAAAGACTCTACCCTGGCCGCGCGCAGCGTCAGACCAGCCGCCTGATGATGACCGCCAAACTGCAGCAGCAATTCGCTGCACTCGTTCAAAGCACTGTACAGATCCAGGGCCGGGATACTGCGGCAGCTGCCTTTAGCCGCCTCGCCGTCAATACTGATCAAAATCGTCGGCAAATGATATTTATCCACCAGCCTTGAAGCCACGATACCGATCACGCCGGCATGCCAGCCCTCTTTAGCCAGCACGATCGCCGTTTCGATCCGCTCCTGCTGTGCCAGCATCGCTTCGGCCTCAATAAATATCTTGCGGCTGATCTCCTGACGCAAAGCATTTTCAGCATTCAGCTGTTCGGCAACCATATCTGCTTTAGCAGCATCGTCAGTAACCAAAAGCTCTACTGCCGACTGAGCGTGCTCCAAACGGCCTACAGCGTTCAGCCGCGGCGCCAGAATAAAGCCGATGTTCTCAGCCGAAATATTCTGCTGCGGACAGCCACTATGTTCAATAAGCTTCTGTAAGCCTACGATCCCGGTATTTTCCATCGCCGCCAGCCCCAGCTTCACCAGCGCGCGATTTTCGCCGCGCAGCGGCACGATATCGGCTACCGTGCCCAAAGCCACAAGCTCGGTCAACTCCGACCATAAGGGCTCCGTCAAATGCTGCATCTGATGCAGCGCCTGACACAGCTTAAAAGCCACGCCCACGCCGGAAAGATACTTAAACGGATATCTGCAGTCGCGCTGATGCGGATTAACGATCGCGTAAGCCGCCGGCAAAACATCCGGCGGCGTGTGATGATCGGTAATGATGATCTCCAGCCCTGACGGGGCAGCAGCCACCTCGTCTACGCCGCTGATACCGCAGTCAACTGTCACCAAAAGCGTCCTACCTGCTTCGGCCAAAGCCGCCAGCGCTTCGTTGTTCAGTCCGTAGCCTTCATTTTTTCTTTTGGGGATATACGTGTTGACCTTGGCTCCAAGCCCCTGCAAATACAAATACAGCAATGAACTGGCGCTGATACCGTCAACGTCATAATCGCCATAAACAGTGATCTGTTCACCGTTTTTTACAGCCTCTAAAATACGCTCGGCGGCCTTCTGCATATCCTTCATCAGCAAAGGCTCATGAAACGGCTGCTCGCTGCCGAACAAAAATTCTCTGATCTCTTCTTTTTCCCTGACGCCCCGGTTCAGCAACACGCTGACCACCACAGGCGAAACCCCCAGATCGGCAGCTATGCCTGCAGCATATTCTCTGTCACACTTCTGCAACTGCCAAATCTTTCGTTTCCTCATTCGTCTGCCGCCGTTACTGCCGGTTCAGCCTTAGCAGCAGCTTCTTTATGTAATTTCTGCGTATGCATCAGCATCGCAACTTCCTCACGCAGCTTGGCATTGTCCTTTTGCAGGGCCGCCATCTCTTCGCGGGTCTTTTTATCTTGCAGATAATGCTTCGCCTTCATCATCAGGGTAAAAAACAAGGTTGCCAAAGCACCCAGCAGGGCCGAACTCAGAATAACGATCACTAAATTCGTCTGCATCGTCCATACAGCAAAATTAAGCGACACGCTAACAGCATTCTGCACTGCAAACCCAGCCACAATAACACTGATAAATAAAGTAAAAAACAAATATGGCATTTTCTTCAGCTCCTAACCTCTACAAATTTTTATAACAGTAATTATTCGAGAATTTACCTCAAAATCCCTGCTTTTTCCTTCAATATTAAATAAAAAAAGTAATAATCATACATTTTATATCAAACTTTACTAAATAAAAAACGCCTACTGCCGAAGCAGTAAGCGCTTAATTCTGTTATCAAAGCTGTGTACATCACAGTTTCAGTGCCGTCTCCACCGCTTTTTTCATATCGGCAGATTCGATCACTTCCTGATGCAGGATCGGCATTTTCTCCATCGCCAGCATTGGCTCCGGTATAGGCAAGCCGCTCAGAGCATGCAGCTTACGCAAACCGTCAAACGGCTCCAGTTTAGCGTCCTCCTCACTGCCGGCAGCTTCCAGCACCACATCACTGAATTTATACGGACTGGCCGTAGAAAGCACGATACAATATGTATCATCGCTGGATACCAGGCGATACTTTTCGCAGGCCCGCCAGGCTACCGCAGTATGCGGGTCCATCAAATATTCATTATCATTGAAAACGCGCCCGATGGTTTCCTTCGTTTCCAGCTCATCGACCCAGGCTCCAAAGAATTCTTCCAGAATCCTGTTGTTGACCTTTTCTCCGACATTATAAGTTCCATTGGCCGTCAGCTGCTGCATCCATTCCGACACCTTTGCGGCATCGTCTTCAGTAATGCTGTACAACAAACGCTCCAAATTGCTTGAAACCAGAATATCCATCGACGGCGAAACAGTTTTATAAAACTCGCGGCGTCTGTCATAAATACCGGTATTGATAAAATCGCTCAGAACATTATTGCTGTTGGAAGCGCAGATAAACTTTGCCACCGGCAGCCCCATAAGCTTGGCATAATAGCCGGCCAGGATATCACCGAAATTGCCGGTCGGCACCGCAAAATTGATCTTTTCACCCGCTTTGATACGGCCATTGGCCACAGCATCGCTGTAAGCGCTGAAATAATACACGATCTGCGGTACCAGACGCCCCCAGTTGATCGAATTGGCCGAGCTGAACACATAGCCCTTTCTCTGCAGCTCCTCTTCCAGCGCAGTATCGCTAAAAAGCTCTTTGACGCCGCGCTGAGCATCGTCAAAATTGCCCTGGATGCCGATAACGCGTACGTTATCACCGGCCTGCGTCAGCATCTGGCGTTTCTGGATCGCGCTTACGCCGTCTTCAGGATAGAAAACGATGATCTCGGTATCCTTTACATTAGCAAAGCCTTCCAATGCCGCCTTGCCGGTATCGCCTGAAGTAGCCACCAAAATAACCACTTTATTGCTCTCGCCGGTCTTGGCTATCGCTTTCGTCAAAAGATGCGGCAGGATCTGCAGCGCCATATCCTTAAAGGCCGAAGTCGGGCCATGCCATAACTCCAGCACATCCGTACTTTCATTCACCTTACGCAAAGGCACAGGTTCAGCGCCGAATTTAGTCTGCGAATAAGCAGCATCGGCACATTCAAATAATTCTTCTTTAGTATAATCGGTCAAAAACAGCGATAAAATCGCCACAGCCCGTTCTTTATAAGTCATACTGCGCATGGACACAATCTCGCCCAGCGAAAGTTCCGGGAATTTCTGCGGTACGAACAGACCGCCGTCGTCAGCCAGACCACGGGTAATAGCATGCGCCGAGCATACCAGGTCAGTTTTGCCGCGGGTACTTACAAATAACATTGCAGGAACCTCACTTTCATTAATTCACTACGGAGAAATCATACCACATTTGTATTTTCCAAACAAGTATTTTCTATGTATTTAGAAAGTCAAAGACGCCACAACAGCCCGTGTTGCCTGCTGTAAATCAGCCGGAGCTGCTACGATCTGCATACCGCGCACACCAGCGCTGACAGCTATCTCGTCCCAGCTGTTGCTGCTGGCATCCATATATACAGGATAATTCTTTTTAGCCCCCAATGGCGAACAGCCGCCGCGAATATAACCAGTCAGCGGCAGTACCTCTTTTAAAGGCACCAGCTCGGCCCGCTTATTACCGCTGGCTTTAGCCAAAGCCTTCAGGTCCAGCTCGCCGTCACCCGGTATACAGGCAAAAATAACTCCTGTTTTATCACCGCGCACTACCAGCGTTTTAAAAACCTGGGCTGCTGGCATTCCAACCTCGGCCGCTACATGCACAGCGTCCAGATGCTCCTCGTCCACAGTATATTCCATCAGGCGGTACGCGATCTTCAGTTCATCAAGCCTGCGCGCCGCATTGGTTTTTTTCTGTTTCATAACTTCCTGCCTCCTCTGGAAGTGGCATAACCGCCTTCCTTCTGCTATAATAACATCATAGGTTTTTAAACGCAAATACAAAAAGCTTTCAGCAAACTTTAAAAGAGGTGTACTGTGGCACTTAAAATAGCCTGCGGGCAAATAGAAATCATTGCCGGGCGACCGGACCTCAACACTAAAAAGATCCTGCACCATATGGATATGGCCTGCCAAAACGGCATCGACATCCTGCTGCTGCCAGAGCTGGCAGTACCGGGCTACTTTTTAGGCGACCTGTGGGAGCAAACAGCCTTCATCGAAGACTGCGCCGCTTACGGCGACGAGATCATCGCCGCTACGGAAAACTGCGGCGAGCTGTGCGTAATCTTCGGCAATATCGCCGTCGATAACAGCAAACGCAATGAAGACGGACGCGCCCGCAAATACAACGCCGCCTTTGCCGCGCAGCACGGCAAGCTGCTGACTAACGGCACCCTGCCCTATGATTTTATCGTAAAAAATGCCCTGCCCAACTACCGCGAATTTGATGACAACCGTCATTTTTACGGCTTACGGCAGCTGGCTCTGGAACTGGATAAACAGGTTGCCGGGCTGCACCAGCCGCTCACTGTCACCGCCCACGGCGAAACCGTCAAACTGGGCCTGATGCTGTGCGAAGACGGCTGGACCGAAAACTACTTTTTAGATGTGCCTCAGCTGCTGGCGCAGCATGGCGCCGAACTTTTATGCAACATCTCCTGCTCCCCCTTCAGCATCAACAAAAACAGCAAACGGCACCGGCTTTTCGGCAGCGCCGCGCAAAAAGCCGGCATCCCGCTCATCTACTGCAATAATGTAGGTATCCAGAACAACGGCAAAAACATCTTCACCTTTGACGGCTGCAGCTGTGTTTACGGCTCTGACGGCTGGCTGCTCACCGATGCGCCCATGTATGCAGAAGCAACGCTCTGCGCCGGCTGGGACAGCAAAGCCAAAGCTATCGACACCAGCGGCATCACCTCTGATCCCCGCAGTGAGATCGATGAGGTTTATCATAGCCTCCGCTATGGCTGCCAGCGTTTCCTTGAACAGGCAGGCATCGGCAAAATGACCATCGGACTTTCCGGCGGCATCGACAGTGCCGTCACCGCCGCCCTGTTTGTCGACATCCTGGGTCCTGACAACGTTCTGCTGGTCAATATGCCCAGCCGCTACAACTCGCCCATGACACAGACGATCGCCGAACAGACAGCTCAGTCACTGGGGGCCAACTATACCGTTATCCCTATCACCGAAAGCTGCCTGCATACCAGCGAACAACTTACACAGACACCTATCCACAGTTATCATCAGCACCGAGATTTTCAACTTACAATCTCGCCGCTGATTTACGAAAATATTCAATCACGCGACCGCGGCTCCCGCGTCGTAGCAGGCCTGGCTGCTGCCTTTGGCGGCGCCTTCTCCTGCAACTCCAATAAAACCGAGCTCACCGTCGGCTACGCCACCTTTTACGGCGACATCTGCGGCGCGCTGGCACCTATCGGCGACCTGTGGAAGCACCATGTTTACGAACTGGGACGCTACCTGAACGACAAAGTATTTCAGCGTCAGGTACTGCCGGAAGCGATCTTCACGATCCGTCCCAGCGCCGAGCTTTCCTCCGAACAGACAGTAGGCACCGGCGGCGACCCGCTGGTCTATCCCTATCACGATAAACTGTTCCGCAGCTTTCTCGAACAGTGGCGCAAAACATCGCCTGCCGAGATCCTGCTCTGGTACAGCGAAGGGACACTGGCGGAACATCTTGGCTGTGAAGCAGACATCATCAGCGATGCCTTCCCGGACGCACGCAGTTTTATCGCCGATCTGGAACACTGGTGGAAACTGATGCACACACTGGCAGTTGCCAAACGTATCCAGGCGCCTCCCCTTGTCAGCATCACCCGGCGCGCTTATGGCTACGACCACCGCGAAGCACAGCTCACACCTTACTTCCCGCGCGAATACCACCGCTTGAAAGCGCAGCTTTTAAACGACTGATCCAGCATAAATAAAAAGACCGTTCAGGTTAAACCTGAACGGTCTTTTTATTTCTCACTGCCATAACCTTTACAACGGTCCTCCCTGGCTGCTGATCACCGCTACACCAGCCATTTATACAGGGTAGCAAACAAGACCTCCAAATTGATCGGTTTCGTGATATGGTCGTTCATACCGGCATTTTTCGCCTTGCCGACATCAGTAACAAATGCGTTTGCCGTCAACGCCAGAATAGGTATCCTGACCGCATCCTGACGTGGCAGAGCACGAATCGCAGCTGTAGCCTCGTAGCCGTCCATGACCGGCATCTGAATATCCATCAGCACCACATCATAATACCCCGGTGCCGATCTTACAAACAGCTCCACTGCCGACTTGCCATTCTCGGCCGACTCAACCTGCAGCCCCTGCATTTCCAGCAGCTCGACAGCAATCTCACGGTTCAGCTCGTTATCCTCAACCAGCAGCACCCTTTTCCCTGCCAGTTCCTTATGCAGCTCCGGAACAGCCTCGCCGTCACAAGTATCTTTACAGGTATCACAAAACAGCTGCAGGACATGCAGCATCTTAGATTTGAATAACGGCTTGCTGATAAAAGCATCGGCCCCTGCATCAATAAATTCTTTTTCGATATTGGAATAATCATATGCTGAAATAATGATGATTGGCACCTTGGCCCCTACACGTTTCCGAATAACGCGGACAGTCTCCAAACCATCCATATCCGGCATTTTCCAGTCCAAAATAACGGCATAAAAATCATCACGCCGTTCGTGCGCTTCCACTACCCGTTCTACTGCTTCAGCACCAGACAATACCCAGCTGCCGCGCATTCCAAGCTCCTCTTTCAGCTGCAGCTCCAATGGTACAGACACAGTAAATATACTGCCAGCGCCGGGGCGGCTCTGCACCTCGATCGTGCCGTTCATCATCTGCACAATGTTCTGAGTGATCGCCAGACCCAGTCCCGTGCCCTGTATCTTACTGATACTTTCATCTTTAGCGCGGGCAAACGGTTCAAAAATATGCTGCATATACTCATCCGGCATCCCGATCCCGTTATCAGTAAAAATAAATTCGTAATTACCCTTTGTTGGCAGCTCCGATTTTAATTCATTGATCGTCAGACTGATCTTACCGCCCTCAGGCGTATATTTGATCGCATTGGAAAGCAGGTTCATAAATACCTGCTGCAGACGGTCTCCATCAGTTATCACATGCTCATTGCGTACATTAAAGATATTGACCTTGAACTCCTGCTGTTTCTCCACCATCATCGGCCGACAGATACTGACGATATTATCCACAACGTCCGGCAGGCTGACATCCTCCAGCACCAGATCCACCTTGCCGCTTTCGATCTTCGACATATCCAGCACCTCGTTGATCAAACGCAACAAATGCATACTGGAAACATTGATCTTACCCAGACAGCCGTTCACCTTCTCCGGTTCATGCAGGTTCGCCCTGGCAATCGCCGTCATACCAATGATCGCATTCATCGGCGTCCTGATATCATGCGACATCGACGACAAAAAATTGCTTTTAGCCAGATTTGCCACATGCAGAGACTGATATGCATCCTCTAAAGCCCGGCGCTGCCGCTCCTGCTCCCTGCGCTCCTCAGTGATATCGATGCCCACGCTGTAAATAGACGGAATGCCATCCCAGCTATCCTCACCGCTCACATAACAGAACGTAACTGTCAAATTCCTTACCTCGCCGCTGCGGGTCACAAACTTAAACTCAGCCACAGTATATTCGCCCGTTTTGGAAATAGAACGCATCAAAGAAGCGGCCCGCTCCCTGTCGTCAGGATGCACATAGGAACATTTGGAATGAAGCTCATGTATAAACTGCCCGGCTGTATAGCCCAGCATCTCCAAAAATTTGCCGCCATACCAAAGCACCGTTTCGCAATCCCTGGCGTCGACCCTGGCCAGACCGCCGGGAATAGTTTTTAAGATCGCTTCCCGCTCCTGATCCTTCTTCGCCAGCTTATATTCGGCGCTCAGCATATCATGCGACAGCTCGATCCGCGACCTGCGCCCCTGCCAGTTAATAACTCTGTTTCTGATCATAAAAGTCTTTTTCAAATTGGGATTATCAAACTCCCACGCATAAACATCGTCCTCCGTCAGCAGCGCGTTATTGCAGAACGGACAGGGGCTGGTCCGTCCCTGAATGACCTCATAGCATTTTTTACCTGTTACCTCTGCCTTAGTAGTATGTAAAGTGGCGGCAGCCGTTTTATTCAAAAACAGCAGTTCATACGTTTCCAGATCGGAAATGTAAATATTCCCGACGTATTCGTCCATCATCCACTCAAAATAACGGGTCTTCTCTTCCAGCAGCTGGTCGCGTTCAGCTTTCAGCCGTGTCAGGTCGCTGATATCAGAATAAACTGCCAAAGCAACCTCACTGCCGTCCACTACCTCGCCCGTAATCACAGCGTCGATATTAATCCAGGCACAGCCACCATTTTTAAGCGGCCTGCGGCAATCGACCTTGGCCCTGCGTCCAGCTTTTTTTGAAGCAGCGGCAAATGCATTTTTGATTTTATGAAACTCTTCCCCGTGCCCTGCATAATATGCTTTGATACTGGGAAACAACTTCTGATATTCTGCTTTGGTAAAACCGGAATTTATATAAAAATTGTCATTCCCCCATAAAATCGTCAACTCATCATCCAAAAGCAACTTACAGACATTGATCCCCACACTGTCGAACAAAACATTATATTCAGCTACTGTATTCATTTCCCCAGGCTGCCCCTGCTCTTCCATCAAGATAAGCGCTCCTTTTAAAATCCGTTTATCAAACCATTTATAATAACTATATATTATTACTATTCTAACAAAAAAGAACATATAATACCA
>OGRA01001103.1_pt1 | contig 26738 bp, 18 predicted proteins | sample 1553351 | NCBI WGS metagenome assembly OGRA01 (sample SAMEA2580056, study PRJEB22360) | human gut metagenome | biome: human gut; feature: human-associated habitat; material: faeces | place: Denmark | collected 2008/2010
CTTAATCCACATATCAAACCATAATCGGATAATTTTTTCTCTCTCGTTCATAAAGTACCTCCATAACTTCCGATTTACTGGGCTAAGCCGAGTATACCACACTCCACCATGAAAGAACAGCCCGATATAGTGAAATTTTGCCATTTTTCTGCGTACGTGCGTACACAATCCGCAGGGATTCTAAGGGGCTTGACCCCTTAGCACACGGACTTTGGAACAAAGTCTAGTGTGTTACACCTTGCCAGAGGTGTACAGGCTCCCGGTACGCACGTACGCAGCAATTGCCATCAATGCGCCATATAGATGGCGATCAAGTTCGCACAAAGCGAACTTGATTCCTCAAAGCAAAAGGCAGGATACCACCGTCATAGTGATACCCTGCCTTTGCTCGTTTAACGCTCTGTGTAGTCCTTCCGCAGAATTTCCGATAAACAAAAAACATACCCGAACCCTTTCTCATAGAGAATTGGGTTCGAGTACGAACTGTTTGGTGGACGGTACAGGACTCGAACCTGTGACCTCCTGCACGTCAAGCAGATGCTCTACCAGCTGAGCTAACCGTCCAGATGTCGTATCGACTTGATTATGATACCACATCTTTGGCCGGATTGCAAGCCTTTTTTGCAAATTTCTGCAAAAATCATTGCAGAGCCTTCCGGATGATGTCGTAGAGCACGGGTTTCATGGCGTCAATGTGGTCGGGTTTGCCTTCGAGGATGGACGAGTAGCACACCGACATGCACATGCTGCCCAGCGCCGTGATACGCTGGTAGACTTCGCGCTCGGTCAGGCCGGCCATTTCGGGACTGGACATGATGGCGTGGAGCAGTTTGCGCATCAGCGGCTCGGCCTCGCCGGAGGCTTCGATCTTGTCCAGCCCCGGCCAGACGAAGCTGCGCTCCAGAAAACGGAGCATCAGGGTGTCGTTCCGCAGGGCCTCGATGATGTGGTCGATGACGAAGATCATCTTGTCGGGAAAATCCATTGGCGCGCTGGCACGCTCACAGGCCGTCACGGCGTCGTCCAGCAGCTGGTAGCTCACGCGGGCCAGAAGCGCCTGGGTCACAGCACCTTTGTCGGCAAAATAGAGATAGAAGGTGCCTTTGCCCACCTTGGCGCGGGAGGTGATATCCTCCACGCTGGTCTTGGATGCGCCCCGTTCCAGGAACAGCTCGTATGCTGCATCCAGAAGCGCCCGGCGCTTTTCCTGCTTTTTGCCTTCCACGGTATTCATGCTTTGGGTCGATTCCTCTTTTCTGCGATGTTCTGTCGTGTAAACATTATTTTAGCAATGCTTTCCTCTCGGCGCAAGCCCCAAATAGCCGATCGGTGTTAGACAATTTTCAGTGGATGATAAAAAAACTGACGTTTGGTCAGTTTTTGTCTTGACACTTTCCGCCAGCTGGTTATAATAGTGCTTGCTCAGAAGTGACTGCGAGTCATTTTTGAGCGCCAATTCTGTTCCAACATTTCAATGGAGGGTTTTCATGAAAAAGATCGCACAGGGCATTGTGCGTCTGCGCAAACTGATCTTAACAGTAGCCATCCTGCTGTTGATCCCTTCTGCGATAGGCGCCGTTGCCACCCGCATCAACTACGACGTCCTCACCTATCTGCCGCAGGAGCTTGACTCCATGATCGGCGAACGGGCATTGGAGGACGACTTCCATCTGGCCTCCACCGGTATGATCACGGTCGAGGGCCTGCCCACGAACGAGCTCATCGCCATGAAGAAGGACATCGACGCCGTGCCCGGTGTCACCCAGACCTTCTGGCTGAGCGATGTGATCGACCCCAGCATCCCTACCGAGATGCTCCCGGCGGACATCCAGCAGTTCATGTTCGGCAAAAATGATTCCACCATGCTCATCGTCCGGTTCGACGGCCCCAGCGCCAGCGACGAGACGATGAACGCGGTCCAGCAGATCAAGAAGGTGCTCCGGAAGGATACCTTCTTTGGCGGCATGAGCGTCATCCTGCAGGACACCAAGGCCCTGATCAATGAGGAGATGCCGCTGTATATCCTGTGCGCTGTGGGCGCCAGTATGCTGGTGCTGTTCCTCTCGCTGGAGAGCACCATCACCCCGGTGCTGTTCATGCTGGGCCTGCTGTTCCCCATCGTGTACAACTTTGGCACGAACATCTTCCTCGGCCAGATCAGCTACATCACCCAGGCGCTGTCCACCGTGCTGCAGCTGGGCGTTACGATGGACTTCTCAATCTTCCTGCTGCACCGCTATCAGGAGGAAAAAGAGCTTCGCTCCTCCAATGAGGAAGCCATGGTCAGCGCCATCTGCAAGACCATGACCTCTATCTCCGCTTCGTCGCTGACCACCATCGCAGGCTTCCTGGCCCTGTGTGCCATGCGCCTGACGCTGGGCCGCGACATCGGCATCGTCATGGCAAAAGGCGTGGCGCTTGGCGTCATCTGTACCGTTGTCATCCTGCCGGCATTGATCCTGACCTTTGATAAGTGGGTCGAGAAATACAAGCACCGCACCATCATCCCGCGGCTGACCAGGACCAGCTACTTCGTTTCCAAACACGCAGCCCCCATTGTGGCGGTCTTCCTCGTGCTGCTGGTGCCCTTTGTGGCGGCGCAGCAGAAGACCGAAGTCTACTACACCCTGTTCGATTCGCTGCCCCAGGATCTGACCGGCATCGTCGGCACCAACAAGCTGGGCGAGGATTTCGGCATGACCACCTCGCACTTCATTCTGGTGCATGACGACCTGACCGCCACCCAGGTCTCCGACCTGTGCGACGAACTCAAGGACGTGGACGGCATCACTCAGGTCATCAGCCTGGATTCCGTCACCGGCCCCGGCTTTGATACCGGCCTGCTGCCCGACAGCGTGACCGAGATCCTGCAGTCCGGCGGGTACAAGCTCATCCTCGCCAACAGCTCCTATAAGACCGGTACCGACGCCATCAACAACCAGCTGGACGAGATGAACACCGCCATCAAGGCGGTGGACCCCGAAGGCGTCATCACCGGCGAGGGTGCCATGACCAAAGACCTGATCGAGGTCGCGGATGTGGACTTCAAGAACGTCAACGTCTGGTCCATCCTGGCCGTTGCCGTCATCATCCTGATCTCCTTCCGCAGCTTGTCCATCCCGGTGCTGCTGGTGGCCAGCATTGAAGCCGCCATCTCCATCAACATGGGCATCCCGTACTTCACCGGCACCCAGCTGCCGTTCATCGCCAGCATCGTCATCGGCACCATCCAGCTGGGCGCGACCGTGGACTACTCCATCCTGATGACCACCCGTTACCACGAGGAGCGCAGCTACGGCCGCACCCCGAAGGAAGCAGCCCAGCAGTCGCTGGAGCATTGCAGCCAGTCCATCCTGACCAGCGGCCTGACCTTCTTCGCCGCCACCGTCGGCGTGGCGGCCATCAGCAAGATGGAGCTGCTGAAGAGCATCTGCCTGCTCATCTCCCGCGGCGCACTCATCAGCATGGCTGTCATCCTGATCGTCCTGCCCGCTGCCCTGATGCTGCTGGACTGGATCATCCGCCACACCACCCTGCACTGGCTGGTCCCCGAACCCGCCTCGAAATCTGAAAAGGAGTAATCACCATGAAGAAATCGCTTCGTTTCGCCAGTGCGGCGCTGGCGCTGACTCTCGCCGCCAGCATGACGATGCCTGCCTTTGCCGCAGGCAAGTCCGATTTTGCCAAGTCTGAGAACGTCTACGCGGTCATGAACGCCGATGGCTCCATCAAGAGCACCAGCGTCAGCGAACATCTGTACAACGCCAACGGACTGTCCGGTGTGACCGATGTTTCTTCCCTGACCGACATCCAGAACACCGAGAGCGATGCCGCCTTTACCCAGGACGGCGAAAAGCTGGTCTGGAACACCGACGACACCGACGTCTATTATAAAGGGACCACCGACCGTGACCTGCCCATCTCGGCCAAAGTTACCTATACGCTGGACGGCGTGACCGACAGCCTGGAGAACCTGATGGGCAAGAGCGGCCACCTGACCATTCAAATCGACCTGACAAACAACGAGACCGGCACCGTGAATGTCAACGGCACCGACCGCACCATCGTCACCCCGCTCATCACGGCGGTGGGCGTCATCTTTGGGGAGGACGCCTCCAATGTGACCGCTGAGCACGGCATGATCGAGTCTGCCGCCAAGAGCAACGTGGCCGCGTTCGTCACCCTGCCCGGCGTGAAGGATTCGCTGTCCGGTCTGCTGCCGAAGGACCTCTCTACGGTGGAAGATTATTTGCAGGACAGCGTGACTGTGGAAGCCGATGTGGAAAATCTGGCAGCTCCGCAGATCATGCTGGCCGCAGCTACCAGCCCCGATGCGCTGGGCACGGACAATGTCTTTGACCTTGACAGCATCAACGAGCTGACCGACGGCATCCAGCAGCTGAACGACGCTATGAGCCAGCTCATGGACGGTGCGTCTCAGCTGGAAGACGGCGTCTCGCAGCTGGCCGGCGGTACGCTGGCTCTGCTGGATGGTGCATCTCAGCTGAAGACCGGTGTTGCCACGCTGGACAACGGCCTCGGCCAGCTGACCAACGGCCTCGACACCCTGACCTCCAACAATGCCGCCCTGAATGCTGGTGCCCAGCAGGTGGCCGACGGCGTTCTGGCGTCCGCAAACAAGACCCTGATGGAGGGCGGCCTCATCGACACCCCCATGACCTGGGACAACTATGAAGCCGTCATCGACGAAGTCCTGACCATGAACGACAAGACGCTGGCCGCTGCCCGCAAGAAGATGGTCCGCACCATCTGGGAGCAGGCCCCCAGCTTCAAGGACAGCCAGCTCGACCTGGCCCTCTACCTCTCCGCGACCAAGACCAATCATGATCTGGAAGCAGCCCTCCGTCTGATGCAGAGCTACGACCCCTCCATGATCTGCGGTCTGGTGCAGCTGCTGACCAATGCCGACGCCCAGCAGATCGCCCACGAGGAGCTCAAGCTGCAGGCCGAGAACAGCGACGATATCGCCAGCGTCCGCGCCCTGAAGACCAGCCTGAGCCAGATCCAGTACTTCGTTTCCAGTGTCAACCAGTACACCAGCGGTGTCGCCACTGCGGCCGACGGTGCCCACTCCGCCAAGGACGGCAGCGCCCAGCTGGCCTCCGGCAGCAAGACCCTTTACGATGGCGTGAACACCCTGAACAACGGCGTCAGCCAGCTGACCGACGGTGCCACCCAGCTGAGCGATGGCCTGGTCCAGTTCAACGAGGAGGGCATCTCCAAGCTGACCGGCTCGCTGGACACCGACCAGATCCACGCCCTGAAGACGGTTCTGGACGAGATGACCAGCCGCCTGGAGAACTACACCAGCTTCGCCGGTGCACCGGAAGGCGCTTCTTCCAACGTGAAGTTCATCTACAAGACCGGTGAGACCGTGGCCGCCGCCGAGAATACGGCTGTGGCCGAGACCACCACCCAGGAGGGCAGCTTCTTCACCCGCCTGTGGGAGCGCATCGTGAACCTGTTCAAGTTCTAAGTATTTTGAAGTAGAAGTAAAACAGGAACGCCCCCTGGTATCGCAGCGATACCAGGGGGCGTTCTGCTGCCATTTGGCAGGATGAATGTTCTCAGAACCAGTTGATGTCCACGATGACCAGCTCCGGCGGATTGTTGATGCGGGGGACCGGCGTACCCTTGCCGTCACCCAGACCGCGGCTGATGACGAGGGAGGTGTCGCCGATCTGGTGCAGACCCTCGGTCAGCGTTGGCAGAACGCCCTGATCCGGCGTGTAAAGCCCGCCGATGCCGGGGATGCGGATCATCCCGCCGTGGGTGTGGCCGCAGAGCGCCAGATCGACCGGCACGTCAGAGAAGAAGCCATCCTCCAGAAAATATTCCGGGTAGTGGACCAGCAGCAGCTTGAAAGCATCCAGCTGCTCAAAACTCTCGAAATATGCACTGGCGTACCGCTCGTAGGAAGCGGGTGCTTCGGCCACGCCGCCGATGGCGATGGTGTTGCCGTTGACCTCCAGCGTCTCGGTCTCGTCTGCCAGGAAGTGGACGCCGATGGCCTCCAGATCTGTCCCGATGGGGGAGTTGTGAAAAACGATCTTGGGCCATTCGTGGTTGCCGGGCACGTAGTACACCGGCGCGATCTTGACCAGCTCGGTGCACAGGTCGGTGACGACGGAATAGTCGTCCACCAGTTTGTCGTTCATGTCGCCGGTGATGGCGATGATGTCCGGCTTGAGCGCGGTGATCCGCTCGATCAGATCCGCATTGTGGTCGCCGAACTCATGCAGATGCAGATCGGACAGCTGCACGACCCGGACGTTCGAGGTCAGCTTGTCGGACTGGACCTGATAGTAGCTCTCGACAAAGCTCTGATGTTTTGCAATGAGGGTGAAGATGCCCCACAGGGCCGCCAGCAGCACCGCCAGCCCCAACACGAACTGAAGGATGCCCAGGACGATCTTTTTCAAAGGGCCGAAACGGGCCTTGCGGGGCGCGTAATGAGAAGCCAAAATGTATCACTCCTGTCTGGTTCTTGAGCGCAGTGCCTCACGCAGCAGTGCGCGGATGGAATAGGCATTGTTGGCCTTGCTCTCCGAAATGCCGATGGTATATGCGTAGGTCGCCTCGGTGCTCTCGGCGTTGTAGGCCGCGATGAGGCGGTGGAAGTAGTCGGCAAAGCTCTCGGCGTCCTCCATCCGGCACTGGTCGAAGAAGCCGATGAACTGCTGGCCGCCGTTGTAATAGACGGTGCCGCAGGTGGCCGAGGCTTCCTTCAGGAAGCCGGCAAACTGGCCCAGCATCGCGTTGCCGCGTTCGCGGCCATAGACGGTGTTGATCTGGCTCAGGTTGGCCAGCTCCACCACCACACAAACGGTATCGTCCGGCAGGACGCGGCCGCTGTTGTTTCGGATGAACAGATCGCAGGCGGTGCGGTTGGGCATATCCAGCGACTGCTCGGTGAAGAACATGTATTCCACAAAGTCCTGGATACGGCCCAGCAGGATGGCGCCGCAGACGCCCAGGATGAAGAAGACCGCAACGCCCAGCAGGATGTACAGCTTGACGTTGATCTTCTCGCTGACCGTGGTGCTGGCCAGAACGCCCAGGTTGACCGCGCCGCAGTATTCATTGTACTCCTTCATGGTGATGGAGAGGCTCTCATACAGGGAGTTCAGCTGGCTCTGCAGGGCGTCGATCTCCTGCTCCACAGACTGCTGGGAGAAGGCCTTGTTCTCGCTGGAAACGTCCGTGGAGTCGGCTGCATCCTGGAACACGCCGATGATATACTGGCAGTAGGCAGCGTCGATGACGTTGCTGGACTTGCGGTTCAGGATCGTCACGTAGTCGCTGATGAGGGTGTCGTAGACGGTGGTGCGGTCTACTTTGGTGTCATACTCGTAGACCTCGCTCAGCACGAAGCCGCCAGCGTCATCCTCGGTGCCGGTCCGGGCCCCTTTCTGGTAGTAGAGGGAGCCGTCCTTGTTCTTGTTGCCGTAGCTCTGGATGACTTCCAGTACGGCGGCGACCTTCTCGGTGTCCACATCGCCTTCCATGATGTAGGTATTGTAGCGCTCCTGGTATTTTTTGAGCAGGACTTCCCGGTTCTGCGTCAGCTTGCCGCCCAAAATCTCGGAGAAGAGATAGGGGATCTCAACGTCGCCGACGTAGTTGTACTCATCGAGCAGGTCCGAGAGAGACATCCCGGTGTGGGAAGAGATGAACTCTGGGTGCGATTTCTGGCAGTTGATGAGGTTGGAGGAGATCTCGGAAACGGTGTTTTTCAGGATCTCCGCCTGTTCGAGGTAGTCGTAGCCATGGCCGTCCAGCGCAGAGGCATTGTTGGGGATGGTGTAATAGTCCACGTATTTTTCGCCGAAGCTGGCAAAGTAGCAGCTCAGGATCTCATCCAGCATGGTGCGGGCGTACTCGGTGTCGTAATTGCTGCTGAGCGAGAGCGTGACGAGGTATTCGGTGGATTGGTATTCCTCAACGTCCTCACCTTTTTCAATTTTGGCCGCCTGGGTCTTGGCCACATCGTCGGGCACGATGGGGGTGACCGTGCCGCCGGAGCGGATGGTATCCACGTTGACGGTCAGGTCCAGATTTTCAATGGCCTGCTTGACGACGGAGGAAGAGAAGATCTCCGAAACATCCAGTTCGCCGCCGCTGGGGGTCTTGCCGTCCTCGGCCTGGGAGTAGTTGTATTTGATGATGGACTGCGCCGTATAGGCCTGGTTGCTGGTGGCATAGCGCATAAAGAACACACCCGCACAGAACGACATCAGCGCGATGAGCGGCCACCATTTTTTCAGATATCGGATGATGTTAAAGCTTTTCATTTCGTTTTGTCCTTATCGCGGATGACTTTGCTCTTGGCGAGGACCCTGGCGCAGAGTGCACAGAACGTGACACCGCCGGTCAGGATCATCCACTTGATGCTCAGCTCGTCGGCCAGAGAACGTTTCTCAAAACTGATGGTCAGGTAGTTTTTGGTCTTGTAGCGGATGTATTCCTTGTTGAGGATCCGGGAGGTCTCGATGAGGTTCTCCAGCTTCTGCTTCATATCCTGGATCATGCTCTCGGCGGTCGCGATGCTGGAAGGCGTATTGGCCGTCTGGGCACTCATCTGGCGGATGGCGTATTCGTTTTTCTGGATGATGGCCATCGTATCGTTGGCGGAGTCGTTGGCGCTCTCGGCTGCCGAGGCCTGGTAGTCGATGGCGACCTTGGTGCGGGACATATAGAAGTTGTTCTGGGTGTCCAGCGTGGGGATCAGAACAACGGCAGTCAGGGCCGAGTCATAGATCTCGATGGTGTGCAGGCGGTTCTGGTATTCGGCCATGAGTTTCTGGTAGCTGATGTTCTTCAGAAAGTTCTGGTATTCCAGCTTGCTGATGTAGCGTTCCCGGTTTTTGGAGAGGCCGCTCTGCAAAACGTAGGAATCGTATTTTTCAAGGTCGATGCTGGTGAAATTGTCCACCTTCTGGCGCAGAGAGGTGAAGGTCTCGCCGGTGAGTTCGGAGCGGAAGGTACCGTTCTCCTTGGCGTTGGTGTTCAGGAAGCGGTGGAGCTTCTGGCACTCCTTATCAAAGAAGGAGCCGATCTCCATGTACTCCTGCTTGTCGCACTCGGACCAATCGGGGGAGATGCCCATCTCGACGTAGGTATAGTCCTCGTAGAAGGCTTCTTTGTAGGACTCGACGATCAGGCTGAGCATATCTCTGGCCGAGATGCGGGGGCCGATCTCGTCGTTCTTTTCGTAGGTGATGGTGTAGGTGGTGGCGATCTTGTAGTTTGTGGTGTCGGAGGGCAGCTGCATTCCGTTGACGTTGGCAGCCCAGGCCGTGATGTTTTCGGCCATATCCTGCGCGGTGACCTGGCCTTCGAGGCCGGCCTTCGCGATGGCGCGGTCCAGCACGTCGTCCGATTTGATGAGCGAGATGTTGAACCGGGTGTTGTTGGGGTAAAGCCCTCTGGTGGCTTCCTCGTAGTTCAGGGCAATCATCATCTTTGCGGTGCGGGCTTTCAGGTGGTACATCGCAAAGCTGGTGGAGCACATCACCAGAAGGATGAGGGCCAGGTAGAGGAGGCGGTGCTTCCACAGCCCCTGGAAGAGAAGTTCGACCAGCGCCCAGAACTTACTTTTTTGCGGGCGGTTCGGTTGGTTTGTTTTGGGAGATGGCATGGTTGTAGATCACCTCGTTTCGATCCAGCTGCTTCATAGCGTGGCCGATGGGCAGCAGCATGAAGATCGTGTTCATATAGCAGTAAAAGGCGGTGTTGTCGGTCGCGTAGGTCACAAATGCATAAATGGTGCAGTACAACAGCAGGAAAGCGGTCTCGGTACCGTACTGCTTCTGGCACCAGACGACCTTGCCCTGCCAGCTGAGCCAGATCCAGAAGGAAAAGCCCCAGAAGCCAAGCTCAATGTACATGGTCACAAGGTCGTTGTGCATCCCGCCGAAGTCGTGGGTGCCAAAGACGCCGACGCCCGCTGCGTTCATGATGCTGATATACCGCGTGACCCAGCCGATGCCGTAGCCGCGGAACGTGGGGCTGAAGGAATACAGGTCGGTGAAGGCTTCGTACAGGCCCTCGCGGCCCATGGTGTCGATGCCCAGGGTGTCCACCGTCCAGCTGAACAGGCCCGACCAGATGAAGAAGACGTAGAACAGGCAGATGGCGATGGCGAAGATGGAGATGGAATGGAGCACAAAGTTCTGCCCCTTGGGCTTGAGCCGGGTGATGAACAGGTGCATCATCAGCACACCGAGCATACCGATGAGGGCGATGCGCTTGAGACCCAGATAGAAGAAGCCCGCCGCCAGTGTGAGATGGACGACCCGCCGCCAACCTTTTTCAAAGAGGGCGTAATAGAGGACCATCAGCCCGAACCCGAAGGTCAGGTCGTGGACTTCCAGCGCCTTGATGGGCGCATTGGTGTCCACGCCGCCGGATTTGGCAAAGGCGATGAAGCCGGTGATGAACTCGCTCAGGCCGTAGGGCCGGAGGCTGTCGAACACCAGAATGCAGACATTGGCGATGCACATGCCGTAGAAGGTGTAGTCGATGGCTTTGCCGCCGAACAGATACACCGCTGCGCACATCGAGGTAAGTGAGATCATGTGGTAGAGGATGGTGGAACACCCGCGGGACATGTAGTTCAGCTGCTGGAAATCCAGCGACCAGACAAGCATGGACCACGCCGCCATCATCACAAAGGGGATGAGAAAGATGATGTAATATTCCCCGATGAGGGGCAATCGGTTGAAGTCTCCGGTGATGAGCAGAAAACAGGCGGCCAGGCCGACCACGGCGGCCTGCACCAGGTACTTCATGAACCAGGGCAGGCCCATGCCGCGGTACCAGAACCCGATGCCCATCATGGCAATGTAGAGCAGCGGCAGCCAGAACGGCCGCTGCGCCGGTTTCCGCTTCAGGAATTGTGTTCCTCCATGCTGCGCAAGATACTCCCAGTTTCCGCTGCCATATCCCCCAAAGAGTAGTTTCATAAAACTTGGCATCTGCCCTCCTGTGCGAGCCTGCGGGCAAGCCGTGGCTCTTCGCGTTCGTTCAGTTCAAAAGCTCCACGATGGCCTGATAGTTGCGGGCACAGTTCTGGTCATCCACCTGGTCGAACAGCGCGTCCACACGCTTTGCGTAGAAGGGGGATATCGTGCCGTTCTGAGCCAGAGCGCGGTCCAGCTCCCGGAAGAGCGCTGCCTGCTCGGTGACCACAGGCCCGAAGCCGTCGTCCCGGTAGCTGAAGTAGCCGACGTCGTGGTGCACGCCCCAATACTGCGCCTCATCGAACTGGTAATAGAGGAGGGGCTTTTTCATATAGGCAAAATCGAACTGTACGCTGGAAAAATCGCTGACCATGACGGCGGATTCCATCAGAAGGGTCTGCACATCGGCCTCACCCAGCGCCGCGATCTTCACCCGCGGGTTGGCGGTGTGGAAGCTGCTCAGAAAACGCTGCACCTCGAAATGAGGGTAGAAGACGGCCTCATAGCCGTGCTTCTCCAGCAGCGCCTCCAGCTCCGGGCTGGAAATGACGTCCTGCCAGTGCCGGAAGTAGTCGCTCTGCTCGAACTCGGCCTGGGTCTTCCGCTCGATGGCGTAGGTGCGCCAGGTGGGCATCAGCAGCAGCTGGCGCTTGGTCTCGTGGGGGCGCAGCAGGGCGTCAAACCGGCACAGACCAAGCCATTTGACAATACCAGCTGGATAATGATAGGCAGATTCTACAAAATCTCGCTCTTTTTGCAGGGAGCAGACGAAAAGGTCGGTGCGGATGTTGGGGTAGTGATACCATTTCATGTCGTCGATGATGACCCCATGCTGCAAAAAGGCGCGGGGGCCATGGACCACATGGAGCTTGTCGAGCATGTAGTAGCTGTCGATCTCCGGGGTGTAGCCCAGCACATGGGTGCTGATCTTCATCTCCGATGCGGCGCAGAGCAGATAGTGCTTCCAGCTGCGGTAGGGCACGACCCGGCCCAGCGCCTGCACCCGCTCATAGTCCGGCAGGGTGGGGTCTGCTACGAACCAGCTGTTCAATTCAGGATGCTCCCGGTTCAGGTAGGCAAAGATGTGGTAGCCGTTGTCCCGCGCTTCGCGGCCCCGCTCAGAGACGAGCCAGACATGCCGGTAATCCTTGTTCCAGCACTTCAGAACGGCAGCACAGCAGGTGGCAGTTTCATATTTCAGGAGTTCCCGCAGCAGATGAAAGGCGCGCCGGGTCTTTCGCAGCAGATCGTTCATAGACGTCGTTCCTTTACATTTAGTTGATAATACAGAAAAAATTCCGATTCATCAGGCGTTCTTCAGCACATCGCCATACAGGGCCAGCAGCTGGTCGCAGTAGCGCTCCAGCGTCATCATGCGGTCTTTCTTCTGGATGCAGTGGGCCGACATCTCGGCCAGCAGGGGCTTGTCTGCATAGAGCGCCCGAATCTTTTCTGCGTAGGCGGCCGGGGTGAAGGTATCGTTCAGGATGCCGGTGCGGCCCTCTTCCACCAGTTCCGGGATGCCGCCGATCCGGTTGCAGAGCACCGGGGTGCCGAGGGACTGAGATTCCAGCAGAGCCAGCGGGCAGTTTTCGTACCAGATGGACAGGTGCAGGGTGAACAGCGCTCCGGCTACGAGGTCTTCGAGTGCTTTGCCGGTCTGGAAGCCGACGTACTTCACGTTGGGCAGGGTGCAGTTTTTGCACAGATCCTCCATGGGGCCGCTGCCCGCGATGACGAAGGGAATGTCCGGCAGCAGCTTGCAGGCTTCGAGGATGCGGTCGATGCCCTTTTCCTCCGAGAGGCGGCCGAAGTAGAGGACGTAATCTCCCTTTTCGGCAGGGGCAGCCGCAGCGACCCGGCTCAGAAAGTTGTGCAGCATCACCGTCTTGCCCCGGAAGCGGGGGACGGTGAGGAGCTTCTCCTCCAGAAACGCACTGGGGCAGATGAAGCGGTCGATCTTGTCATAGACGTGATTGCACTCGTAAAAGGTGCCCTCCACGGCACCGATGAGGCTCTTTGGCAGCGAACCGTGGATGCAGCGCTTTTTCACGCAGGGCCACTTGCTTTTTTTGCCCATGCAGGCTTCGCAGAGCTTTTTGGAGTTGAACTCCATCATCATGTGGTTGGGGCAGAGCATCTGCACATCGTGCACCGTCTGCACCATGGGCACCCCGCATTCTGCCCCGGCGCAGATGACCGATGGCGTCAGCTGGAAATTGATGTTGTTGAAATGGATGAGGTCGGGCTGGAACTGCCCAATGACCTGCTTCAGCTTCCGTTTCGCCTCAAACGAGTAGAGGATGCGGAAGGGGTAGAGCAGTTTTTCCGGCCCGGCGTTGTGGAAGTCCATATTGGTGGTGGCGAGGTGCAGGGCATTGCCGACGGTGTTCTTTTCGTCGTACATGCCAAAATATTCGACCTCGTGGCCCCGGCGGGTCAGTTCCTCGCCGATCTTGAGGAAGTAAGTCTCTGCACCGCCGCGGGGGTAGAGAAATTTATTGACGAATAAGATCTTCACAGGGTCCAGCCTTTCGTTGCGAAAAGTAGAATCGGAGGATTTCTATATAATAGGTGTAAATAAACAATTTAATAATAGCATCATCCCTCTTTTCCTGCAATATGTATTCACAAAATCATCGCAATTTGGCGGGGCAAACGGCCCAAAACCGCAAAAAACCGTGAGCGGCGGAATGGCATCTTCCGCGCCCACGGTTTGTCAGAGGTGGATATTCGGTCAAAGATCGTAAAGTGCGTTCAAAAATTTACTGCAAAGTGCTCGGTGCGTCGCTCAGGTTGTGCACGATGCCGTACCAGCGGCAGTTCGTCTGCTTGCTCAGGTCCACATCGCTGAACTTGGTCACGCCCGAACCGTTGATGTCCGCGCCAAAGACCTTGTACATCGCCTGCCCGGTCGGGTTGGCCGGGAAGACATAGGCTGGCAGGTCGGTGGGCCAGGTCTCGGCAGCAATATACCATCTGAAGTTCGTGATATAGGCAAGGGTCCGCCCGTCGTAGAATTTGAATCCTCTCTGGTAGGTGTCGCAGTAGCAGTCCGAGAAGCGGGGGCCATTCACGCGGATGTACGCAAAGACGGTATCTTCCATCAGGGCCTTTTGGGTATCGTGGCCGCTGTGGTCGAAATCGTAGCACCAGGCGTGGATGTTGTGGAAGATGCTGCTGCCATTGCACGAGAGCGCCGTCTTCACGTTCAGGATGACGATATCGGTGTACATGGAGTCGCCGGTGTCGTAGATGCCCACTGCGTACTGGTATATCAGCGACGTCTCGATCAGGCAGTTGCGCACCATCAGCTCATACGAGAGGTTGCTTGCCACCAGACCTTCCGTCTCCATGGACGCATCCTCGAATTTGCCGCAGATGCCGTACCGCTGGAAGTTTTGGATGGAGATATGGTCGATCAGGGTGCATTTCTGCCGTGCCACAGCGATGCAGTCGTCTGCCTTGAAGTTCGCGTTGACTTTGCCGTTGCCCCGGATAAACATGTCCTGACGAGGGTGTCCAATGGGTGTCATTTTGCCGCGGATCTCGACAAAGCGGTCCACTTTGGTGGCCGCCGTGCACTTCAGCTCGGCGTTGTCGAGCACCATATAACAGAAGTCGAGCACCAGCTTGCCGGAAAACGCATACACGCCCTTCGGGAAATACAGCGTCTCGGCCGGGTGCGCGGCGATGAGCGCATTGAACGCGGCCAGGTTGTCGGTGGTGCCGTCCCCCTTGAAGCCGTAGTCCAGCACGTTCAGCATCCCACTGCCGCCTGTGCTCAGGGTGGTGCCATTCAGGTTGTATACCATATCAGTTTGCCTCCATCAGGGTCGTGATCTGTGCATCGGTCAGCGCCGTGTCAAATACCCGGAAATCATATACCGTGCCATTGAAGAAACGGTCCTTTGTCGTGCCGTCTCCCCAGCCCGCACCGAGGATCAACGGATGATCCACCGTCTTGTTCGCGGCGTAATTCGGGATGTTCTTCCATTCGGTCAGGGAACCGTAAGACAGGAACCGGAACTGCGTCCCCTTGATCTGGAGAAGAAACTTCAGTTTCTTGCCGGATTCGATCTTGACAAAGTGACTGGCGTAAGTGAACATGTTCACGCCCACGGTTCCGTTGGTCCATGTGGCAACCACGATGCCTCTCTGATCGTTGGTAGTAAGATTGCTGAAGCAATCAAGCAACGATGTCACCGTATTGACCGCACTGTCTGCTACCGTAAAGGTGGCATACACCGTCAGATCCATGCCGGTGTCGATGGTTGCGAATGGCTTGATCCCGGTGTCGATCCATTCTTTGTTGGCCGGCACAAAGGTCTTCGGAGCTGCCAGCTTATACCGCGGCGTCGGCAGGCCGCTGTTGGGGGGATCTGGTGTGTCCGGCTGGCTGGGCGTGGGCGGGACATCGGGCAGACTGCTGCCGCTCCAGAGTGCGGCCAAGGCGTTGTAGTGGGGCAGCATCTCGCCGTTGTCATAGACGGCGTGGCGGAACAGCGCAAGGATGAGCCCGCGCTCCTCGTCGGACAGGCCGGATGCGGCGTTGCGAAGCTCTCGCTTGACCTGCTGCAAAAACTGCTGCCAGGCCGGGGTGCCCGGTTCGGGCAGGGTTGGGTCCGTGGTGCCGGAGTTGCTCAGCACCCTGTAGGGGACGCTGGCGCTGGTCACGGTGCGGGTGCCGTCGGAGCCTTCAAAGGTGACGGTCCCGCTGCCGCCCTGCGCGGTGACGAGGGCGGGCACTTCGACGGTCCCGTCGGCCACAAGGGTGATCAGCGGCTCGGCCGGACCGGGCAGATCCCAGAACGCCACAACGGTGGTGCCGTCCCACTCGCCGGAGCAGACGACCCGCAGCCGATAGACGCCGGTGTTGTGCGCGTAGCCAAGCAGCAGCCCGCCGGAATAGCCCGAAAGGACGGCGCGGCCGTTGGAGCAGAGCGTAATTTGTTGTTCGATCATAGAAAACCTCCCATCTGTAAAAAAGATCAAGTGCAAGCAGGAACAGAAAAAAGCAGAACGCTGCCCTGTGCAGGGAAAACGGCGCTAGGGGGAACGATCCATTCACTTCGCCTCCTTTTGGTTGTGAAATAGCTGTTTTTGTGTGTGAAAACAGTATAAATCAACAACAGCAAGTTGTCAATACGAAATTTGAAGATTTCGCAGCGTGGGTTCAGATGCGTTGCAATCGCGCGGCCGGTGCGTTATAATACAACCACACAGACACGACCAGGAAGCCAAAGGGATGTGGTGTAAGAAAGGAACGTGGATATGAACTATATCATGGCGCTGGATGCCGGGACGACCTCGAACCGCTGCATCCTGTTCAACAAGGCGGGCGAGATGTGCAGCGTGGCTCAGAAAGAGTTCACCCAGTATTTCCCGAAGCCGGGCTGGGTGGAGCATGACGCAAACGAGATCTGGACCACGCAGCTGGGCGTGGCGCTCTCGGCCATGAACCAGATCGGGGCCAGCGCGTCGGACATCGCAGCCATCGGCATCACGAACCAGCGCGAGACCACCATCGTATGGGACCGTGAGACCGGGGAGCCGGTCTATCATGCCATCGTCTGGCAGTGCCGCCGCACCAGCGCCTACTGCGATGAGCTCAAGGCGCGGGGCCTGACCGAGACCTTCCGGGCAAAGACGGGTCTGGTCATTGACGCATATTTCTCCGCCACCAAACTGAAATGGATCCTGGACAACGTGCCCGGCGCGCGGGAAAAGGCCGAGGCCGGGCGGCTGCTGTTCGGCACGGTGGAGACCTGGCTCATCTGGAAGTTGACCTGCGGCCGGGTCCATGTGACCGACTACACCAACGCCAGCCGCACGATGCTGTTCAACATCCACACGCTGGAGTGGGATGAGGATATCCTGCGGGAGCTGAACATCCCGCGCTGTATGCTGCCCACGCCCATGCCGTCCAGCTGCTTCTACGCGGAGGCCGACCCGATGCACTTTGGTTCGGGCATCAAAATTGCAGGCGCAGCGGGTGACCAGCAGGCCGCGCTCTTCGGGCAGACCTGCTTTTCGGCGGGTGAGGCGAAGAACACCTTCGGCACCGGCGGCTTTCTGCTGATGAACACCGGCAAAACGCCGGTCGTCTCGAAAAATGGCCTTGTCACGACCATTGCGTGCAGCAGCGGAAAAAGCGTGAATTATGCGCTGGAAGGTTCCATCTTCGTGGCCGGTGCGGCCATCCAGTGGCTGCGGGACGAGCTGCGGCTGCTGGAAGAAGCCCGCGACTCCGAGTACATGGCCCGGAAGGTGAAGGACACCAACGGCTGTTATGTGGTGCCCGCCTTCACCGGCCTCGGTGCGCCCCACTGGGATCAGTACGCCCGCGGAACCATCGTGGGCCTGACCCGCGGATGCAACAAAAATCACGTCATCCGTGCCACGCTGGACAGCCTGTGCTATCAGGTGAACGATGTCCTCCACGCCATGGAGGCCGACTCCGGCATCGCCATGAAGGCCCTGAAGGTGGACGGCGGTGCCTGCGCCAACAACTACCTGATGCAGACCATGGCCGACATCAGCAGCCTGCCGGTGGAGCGCCCCTGCTGCGTGGAAACGACCGCCCTCGGCGCGGCCTACCTTGCAGGCCTTGCCGTGGGCTACTGGCAGTCCACCGACGAGGTGGTCCGGAACTGGTCGGTGGACCGCACCTTCCTGCCGGATATCTCGGCCGAGGAGCGCACCAGGCGCATCAAGGGCTGGAATAAGGCTGTGCGCTGCGCCTATCATTGGGCGCTGGATGAGGAGTGAAACGGAAAAATACGTAGGAGTGAAAAAAGAATATGACGCGCTGGTAAGAAAGCGCAAAAAGAACCCCCGGCTGGAGATGTTGGAGTCTCTGGCCGGGGGTTTTAACGATTAGAACTTTATCCCATGACCACCGTGACTTCCACGGTCTCGCCGGGGGCGGCGATGGGGAGCACATTGCCGGGGATGGGAGAACCGCTGACGGTGACGCGCTTCACGCCCTTCTGCACGGCGTCGGGGTTCTCGACCCGGATATGGTACACGGCCCCGCGGTAGCGGCGGGTGACGGTGAAGCCGGGCAGTGTGTGTGGGATGCAGGGGTCGATCTTCAGGCCGTCCAGTGTGGGCTGCACACCGAGGATGCACTGGCTGACGTTGAAGAAGGTCCAGGCGGCGGTGCCGGTCAGCCAGCTGTTCTTTGCCTCGCCGAAGGTCGGGGCGTCGATGCCGGCGACCATCTGGCTGTAGACATACGGCTCGGTGCGGTGGATCTCGGAGATGTCCTCGATGTAGGCGGGGCAGGTCTTCTTGTAGACCTCAAAGGCGCGGTCGCCGTGGCCAAGCACAGTCTCGGCGCAGCTGATCCACGGATTGTTGTGGCAGAAGATGCCTGCATTCTCCTTGTATCCCGGAGGGTAGCTGGAGATCTCGCCGAGGTTGAGGCGGTAGGTGGTGTAGGCGGGCTGGAGCAGAACGACGCCGTACTTGGTGTCGAGCCGCTCTTCCACGCTCCTCAGCGCCTGCTCGGCCTGACCGGTCGTTTTGCCGATGCCCGCCATGACGCACATGCCCTGCGGCTCAATGAAGATCTGGCCCTCGTCGCATTCCTTGCTGCCGATGGGCTGGCCGAAGGCATCGTAGGCGCGGCGGAACCAGGCACCGTCCCAGCCAGCGGTCAGAGCGGCCTGCTCGACTTCCGCGATGGCGGCGCGGGCCTCGGCGGCCTCCTCCGGGAGGCTGCGGTGGTCGCACAGGTCGGCGTACTCGCTGCCGTACTTGACGAACATGCCCGCGATGAAAACGCTTTCGGCCACCGGGCCTTCGCTGGGGCCTGTGATCTGGAAGCTCTCGCCGGGGTGCTCGGAGAAGCAGTTCAGGTTCAGGCAGTCGTTCCAGTCGGCGCGGCCGATGAGGGGCAGGCCGTGGGGGCCGAGATGGGTGCGGGTGAAGCGGAAGCTGCGGCGCAGATGCTCCATGAGGGGCTGTGCCTTGCTCACATCGTTGTCAAAAGCGACGGACTCGTCCAGAATGGACCAGTCGCCGGTCTCGCGGAGATAGGCGGCGGTGCCTGCGATGAGCCAGAGCGGGTCATCGTTGAAGCCGGTGCCAACATCGCGGTTGCCCTTTTTGGTCAGGGGCTGATACTGGTGGTAGGCGCTGCCATCCTCGAACTGGGTGGCGGCGATATCCAGAATGCGGCCGCGGGCGCGCTCCGGGATCATGTGGACGAAGCCCAGCAGGTCCTGGCAGCTGTCGCGGAAGCCCATCCCGCGGCCGATGCCGCTTTCGTAGTAGCTGGCCGAGCGGCTCATGTTGAAGGTGACCATGCACTGGTACTGGTGCCACAGGTTGACCATCCGGTCCAGCTTCTCGTCGCCTGAGTGCAATTGCAGGGTGGAGAGCAGCTTGTCCCAGTGGGCGGCCAGCGCTCTGCGGGCTTCATCCACCTGAGCGTCGGTGGCGTAGCGGGCCATCATGGCCTCGGCGCGGGTCTTGTTGATGACGCCGGGGGCGGTGAACTTTTCGTCTACGGGATTCTCGATGTAGCCCAGACCGAAGAGGATGGTCCGGGTCTCCCCGGCTTCCAGGGTCAGGTGAAAGTGGTGGGCACCGACCGGAGCCCAGCCGTGGGCAATGCTGTTGGAGCAGCGGCCCGCCTTGACGGCTTCCGGCTCGGCGGGGCCGCCGTATACGCCGCAGAAGGCGTCGCGGGCGGTGTCGAAGCTGGTGACCGGGGTGTTGGCCCAGAACACTGCGTAGTGGTCACGGCGCTCGCGGTACTCGGTCTTATGGTAGATGGCGCTGCCTACGACCTCCACTTCGCCGGTGGAGAAGTTGCGCTGGAAGTTGGAGCTGTCGTCCATGGCGTCCCACAGGCAGAACTCCACGTAGCTGAACACATCCAGCGTGCGGGGGGCATCGGTCTTGTTTTCCAGCGTCAGGCGGTCGATCTCGCAGGCGTCGCCACGCGGGACGAACAGCTCTTGCTGGGCGCGGATGCCGTTCTTCTCGCCGGTCAGGATGGTGTAGCCCAGACCGTGGCGGCAGCTGTAAGCGTCCAGCTCGGTCTTGGTGGGCTGCCAGCCGGGATTCCAGATCGTGCCGCCGTCGTTGATGTAGATGCGGTGGCCGTCCATATCCAGCGGAGAGTTGTTGTAGCGGTAACGGGTGATGCGGCGCAGCCGCGCATCCCGGTAAAAGCTGTAGCCGCCGCCGGTGTTGGACACCAGACTGAAGAAGTCCTCGCTGCCCAGATAGTTGATCCAGGGCAGGGGCGTGCGGGGCGTGTCGATCACGTATTCCCGATGCACATCATCAAAATGTCCGAATTTCATACGATCAGTTCCTCCTTTGCAAAAACAGGAAACGCGCTGCAACCATCAGAAAAGCGAAAACGATTAAGAACGCGCTGCAAGAAAAGAGAGAACGATTACGTTGCTTTAAGCATAACCGATTCCACAGCGAAATTCAAGTGGTTTTATGAAATATACAACGAACCGGGCAGGAAGCGGATTTCGGCGGAATTGTAAGGATTTTGTAATAATTTTGAAGAGAAAACGAACTTTTTTCAGGTGAAGCAGGCGGGGGTGGGGAAGCGCTGCGCCTTCTGGAACCGGCCCACAAGCTCCAAACTGGGAAAGAAAATCCCCATTCTAAAGTAATAATAAGATCCTGCCAGAATGTCCCCGCTGATACGAAAGCAGGAAGCGAAAAAATATTCGAAAATGAGCGAAAGGGAGCGAAAATTGAGCAAACTGCATAATTTGATGCGCCGGAAATCGAACAAACCGCCAAAATCATGGCAATCGACACAAAAGATTTTCTCTTGCGCTTGATTTTTGATGCGAAATGCGCTATATTGAAGTTGCGAAAACGATTTAGGATTCGTTCAGAACCAATCGGTTGCTGAGAGGAGGACGACGAAATGTCATCCCTGAAAGATCTGGCGCAGGAATGCGGGGTCTCGGTGGCCACGGTGAGCAAGGCGCTCAACGGCCAGTCGGATATCTCCGAAGCCACCCGCACCCGTGTTCGGGAGGCGGCCCGCCGGATGGGCTATGTTCCCAATATGGCAGCCCGCTCCATGAAGACCAACCGTACTTATAACATCGGCGTCCTGTTCGTGGACGAACGGCAGAGCGGCCTGGCACACGAATACTTCTCCGCTGTGCTGGACAGCTTCAAAGTCCGGGTCGAGCAGCTGGGCTACGATATCACCTTTATCAACCGGAACCTCGGCGGCAAGACGATGACCTATCTGGAGCACTGCCACTACCGCGGGGTGGACGGAGCCGTGATCGCCTGTGTGGATTTCACAGACCCGCAGGTGATCGAGCTGGTGAACAGCGATGTGCCGGTCGTCACGATCGACCACGTGTTCAACAACCGGATGGCAGTCCTTTCGGACAACGTGGCCGGCCTTTCGGCGCTGGTCCGCACGGCATACAGCCAGGGCCACCGCCGCATCGCTTTCATCCATGGCGAGCGGACCGCCGTTACCGAGAACCGTCTGGCGGGCTTCTACAAGAGTTGCGATGAGCTGGGGCTGGAAGTTCCGGATGTGTATGTGCGGGAGGGCATCTACCACGATGCCGCCCGCTGCGCACAGGAAACGAAGGCACTGCTGGCGCTTCCGCAGCGGCCCACCTGCATCCTCTTCCCCGATGACTTTTCTGCCATGGGCGGTTACAATGCCATCGCGGAGGCGGGGCTGAGCATCCCGGAGGACATCTCCGTGATGGGCTACGACGGCATCTATCTCTCCCGCGTCATGAAGCCGCAGCTGGCGACCTACCAGCAGAACACCATGATGCTGGGGCGCACCGCCGCAGACAAGCTGGTGCAGATGATCGAGCACCCGCGTGTGACACTGGCCGAGCAGCTGCTCGTGACCGGCAAGCTGCTGGAAGGCGACTCCGTCGGCCGACCGGCCCAAATGTAGTTTCTCGGCTCCGGGCGGACCGGAGCTTTGATAAAACAAAACGGATTTCGTTTGCATGAGAACCATTGAAGGAGGTTTTCTACTATGAGAAAGATTTCGCGTCGTAATTTCCTGGTCGCTTCTGGTGCAGTCGCCATCACCGCAGCGCTTTCTGCATGCGGCGGCAGTTCTTCCACTGCCAGCTCGACCGCAGCCTCCTCTGCAACCGCTTCTTCTGCCGCAGCCGGGCCTGCCGCACAGGGCAAGGTTCTGAACATCTGGTGCTGGAACGACGAATTCCAGAGCCGCTTCAACGATTATTACCCCGAAGTCTCCGCCATCGCATCGGATAAGTCCACCACCACCCTGAAGGATGGCACGACCGTGAAGTGGACCATCAATGCCAATGAGAACAACAACTATCAGAACAAGCTGGACGAGGCCCTGCTGAGCCAGGACTCCGCAGCCGATGATGATAAGATCGATATCTTCCTGATCGAGGCCGACTACGCGCTGAAGTATGTCGATTCCGATTACGTTCTGGATGTCAAGAAGGACATCGGCCTGACCGACGCCGACCTGGCCGGTCAGTATCAGTACACCAAGGACATCGTCACCGTCGATGGCAGCCAGCGCGGCACCACCTGGCAGGCAACGCCGGGCCTGTTCGCATACCGCCGCAGCATCGCAAAGGATGTTCTGGGCACCGATGATCCCACCGAAGTCCAGACCTACCTGTCCGATTGGGACAAGTTCAACGACGTCGCCGCACAGGCATCCGCCAAGGGCTACAAGATGCTGTCCGGCTTCGATGACGCATACCGTACCTTCTCCAACAACGTGGCAGCGCCCTGGGTCACCGGCACCACCGTCACCGTTGATGAGAACATCATGAAGTGGGTCGATCAGACCAAGGAGTACACCGACAAGGGCTACAACAACAAGTCCAGCCTGTGGGACAGCCAGTGGGCATCCGACCAGGGCCCCAACGGCAAGGTCTTCGGCTTCTTCTACTCCACCTGGGGCATCAACTTCACCCTGCTGGGCAACTCTCTGGAGACGCCTACTTCTGAGGGCGGCAAGGAAGAGGTCGGCAACGGCATCTACGGCGACTACGCAGTCTGCGAAGGCCCTCAGCCGTATTACTGGGGCGGCACCTGGATCTGCGGCGCAACCGGCAGCGACAACCTCGACACCATCAAGGACGTCATGCAGAAGCTGACCTGCGATGAAGCCATCATGAAGCAGATCACCCTGGATACCCAGGACTACACCAACAACGAAAAGGCTATGGAAGAGATCGCCAGCAGCGATTACAAGTCCGACTTCCTGGGCGGCCAGAACCACATCGCGCTGTTCGCAGAGGCAGCCAAGAAGATCGACATGTCCAACGCCGGCCCGTATGACCAGGGCCTGAACGAGAGCTTCCAGAACGCCTTCAAGGATTACTTCACCGGCAATGTGGATGAAGATACCGCAAAGGCAAACTTCGAGACCGCCATCAAGGAGAAGTATCCGGAGCTGACCGACGTTGTCTGGCCCGCATAAGGCAGACGCACTCGCACACAACTGAGATCAGGGGGGGGCGGGCCGGGCGCAGTGCCCCGCCCGCTCCCTTTTTTCCTGGAACACCCGTCAGGAGGCAGTCACATGGGAGAGAAAACAAAAAAGAAAGGGTCGATCAGCTACGCGAAATGGGGCTACATCTTCATCGCACCGTTCTTTCTCATTTTCGCGGTATTCCAGCTGATCCCCCTGGCATCCACCATCTATTACAGCTTCTTTGAATATTACCGCAGCGGTCTGAAGATCATCGGGCCCAACTTCGTGGGCTTGAAAAACTACGCGACCCTGTTTGCGACAGATCTGCCCAAATATTTCAGCAACACTCTGCTGCTCTGGATCATCGGCTTCATCCCGCAGATCGCCATCTCCCTGCTGCTGGCGGCCTGGTTCACCGACCTGCGCCTCAAGCTGAAGGGCCAGACCTTCTTCAAGACGGTCATCTACATGCCCAACCTGATCATGGCATCGGCGTTCGCCATGCTGTTCTTCGCCCTCTTCTCGGACAACGGCCCCGTCAATGCGGTGCTGATGGGCATGGGCATCCTCAAACAGCCGTTCAGCTTCCTGAACACGGTCTGGGGCAACCGCGGTCTGATCGGCCTGATGAACTTCCTGATGTGGTTCGGCAACACCACCATCATGCTGATGGCCGCCATCATGGGCGTGGACCCCACCCTGTATGAGGCCGCCGAGCTGGATGGCTGCACCCCGAACCAGATGTTCTGGAAGATCACCATCCCGCTCATCCGCCCCATCCTCGTTTACGTCATGATCACCTCGATGATCGGCGGCTTGCAGATGTTCGATGTGCCGCAGATCCTGACCAACGGCAAGGGCGGCCCGGATCGCACCTCCACCACCATGATCATGTACCTGAACAACCACCTGTTCAGCAAGAACTACGGCATGGCAGGCGCGGTGTCTGTGGTGCTGTTCCTCGTCTGCGCAGTGCTCTGCGTCGTCGTTTACGTGAGCCTGACCAGGGAGGACGATGGCCGCAGCAAGGCAGAGCGCAAGGCTCTGAAAGGAGGAAAGAAGTAATGGCTCACACTGCATCGACAAAGTCGGAGAAAGCCACACTGGCGGCCCGCCGCACCGGGTGCTACATCGCGCTGGTGCTCATCAGCTTTCTGTGCCTGTTCTTCTTCTATGTGCTGGTCATCAACTCCACCCGCACCCACTTTGAGATCCAGAAAGGCTTTTCGCTGCTCCCCGGCAAATCCCTGATGACCAACCTGAAAAACGTGCTGAACGACGCGAACATCCCGGTGCTGACCGGTGTGCGGAACAGCCTGATCGTCTCGGCCTGCTCGGCTGCGCTCAGCGTCTACTTCTCGGCCCTGACGGCTTACGGCATCTACGCCTACAACTTCCGGTTCAAGAAGGCGGCGTTCGCCATCATCCTGCTCATCATGACCATGCCGACGCAGGTGTCGGCCCTGGGCTTTTTGCAGCTCATCACTAAGATGGGCCTGAAGAATTCGTTCCTCCCGCTCATCATCCCCAGCATCGCAGCGCCTGCCGTCTTCTTCTTCATGAAGCAGTACCTTGACGCCAGCCTGCCAATGGAGATCGTGGAAGCGGCCCGCATCGACGGAGCCGGAGAGTTCTATACCTTCAATAAGATCGTGCTCCCCATCATGAAGCCCGCGCTGGCGGTGCAGGCCATCTTCGCCTTCGTGTCCAGCTGGAACAACTACTTCATCCCCGCTCTGGTTCTGGATACCGCCGATAAGAAGACCCTGCCCATCCTGATCGCACAGCTGCGCAGTGCAGACTTCCTGAAGTTCGATATGGGCAAGGTGTACATGATGGTCGCCATCGCCATCCTGCCTGTGATCATCGTCTACCTGCTGCTCTCGAAGTTCATCGTCCGCGGCGTAGCACTGGGCGGCGTGAAGGGCTAAAATTTCGACCGCTGCCAGCGGCAGAAACAGGGAGAAATTTTTGGCGCAGCGGTCTGCAAGACGCGAGGCCCGCTCAAGGGCCGAAGCGGATGCAGGGCACCGCAAGAGGGCGCTGCTTCTGCTTCCCGCACGAGAGACCAAACGAGCATTCGCCATATCGCAGGACAAACGATTCGTGCAACGCGAGGCCCGCCCAAGGGCCGAAGCGGATGCAGGGCACCGCAAGAGGGCGCTGCTTCCGCTTCCCGCACGAGAGACCCAACGAGCATTCGCCATTCTCTATCATGTGTCGCAGGACAAACGAATTACGACCGTTCCTGATTCTCCTTCCATATCATAACAGCAGACAGCCCGGAGACGACCTGCTCCGGGCTGTCTGCTGTTTTTTCCGATTTACAAAACTGAACTGAACCAGTATAATAAAGTACGAAGTATAAAACACAGGAGGAGACCCAGTTGATTCATTTGATTGAAACGGTCTACCGTTTTCTCTGGGGCGATTTGTTTGTGCTGCCCATTGCGGGCGGCGTGGGGATCTCGCTGATGGTGGTGCTGCTGCTCACGGCGGGAGTGTTCTTCACCCTGCGGACGCGTCTGCTGCCGGTGCGGCTGTTCCGGGATATGATCTCGGCCGTCTGCGAGAAAAACCAGAGCAGAGACAGCCTTTCGTCGTTCCAGACCCTCATCGTTTCCACGGCCACCCGTGTGGGCATGGGAAATCTGGTGGGCGTTGTGGCGGCGGTGTCTGCCGGCGGCGCGGGCGCAGTGTTCTGGATGTGGGTCACGGCCTTGCTGGGCGCGTCCACCGCGTTTGTGGAATCCACTTTGGCCCAGAAGTACCGACGGCCCGATCCGCTCTACGGCGGCCAGCGCGGCGGCCCGGCCTATTATATCCACATGTGGGCGGAGCGGAAGCGGAAGAAACCGCTGCGGCGCTCAGTGGTCGCGGTGCTGTTCGCGCTGTCGGGCCTCATCTGCTGGTGCGGTATCAGCCAGGTCATCAGCAACTCGGTGAGCTCGGCGTTCAAGAATGCGTTCCACATCCCGCCCATTGCAACGACGGTGGCACTGGTGGTGCTGGCGGCAGTCATCGTGCTGCGCAAGAACGCCACCGTGAAAAGCCTGGACGTCATCGTGCCGGTGATGGCGGTCTGCTATTTTGTGATGACGCTCTATGTCATCGCGACCAATATCACCCACCTCCCGGCGGTGCTGGGCAGCATCTTCTCGGAAGCCTTCGGTCTGCGGCAGGTGGCGGCGGGCGGCTTTGGCGCCGTTCTGATGAACGGTATCAAGCGCGGCCTGTTCTCCAACGAGGCGGGCAGCGGCTCTGCCCCCTGCGCCGCCGCAGCCGCCCACTGATTGGAGCGG
>OGRA01001124.1_pt1 | contig 26368 bp, 20 predicted proteins | sample 1553351 | NCBI WGS metagenome assembly OGRA01 (sample SAMEA2580056, study PRJEB22360) | human gut metagenome | biome: human gut; feature: human-associated habitat; material: faeces | place: Denmark | collected 2008/2010
CCCCGGAAGGGTAGTAGGTGTGTTGTTGGTGCCGTCGCCCGCCGTACCGGCGGTGGTGGGCACAGCGATGGTGAAGACGGCGTGCTTCTTGGTGGGCGCGACACCTTCCAGAGAGCGGACATCCGCGAACTCCGGGTTGTTGATGATGATGCCGATAGCCTTTGCGGTATCCATGGAGGAGCCGCCGCCGATGGTCACGATGCAGTCTGCCTCAGCAGCCTTGAAGGCCGCCACACCGTCCTGCACATTGGCGATGGTGGGGTTGGGCTTGATCTCGCTGTACACAGCGTAGGCAAAGTTTGCCGCATCCAGCAGGTCGGTGACTTTCTTGGTCACGCCGAACTTGATGAGGTCGGGGTCGGAGCAGACGAACGCCTTCTTGTAGCCGCGGGCGGTCAGTTCGGGAACGATGTTCTCGATGGCACCGTGGCCATGGTAGGAAATGGTATTCAGTACGATACGATCAGCCATAATTACGATCCTCCAAATCATTGTACCCGTTTTCAGCCGGGTCTCTCTGCCTTTTACTTTACCATATTGTTAAAAACTATGCAATGTCAAATTCTTATGATTTTTATGAATTTTTTATACATATCCCACCGTTTCTGGACAAATGTGCTGTTTTTGTGCAAAAAAGTACCCTCTCAGTCAAACCCTGTGGGTTTGACAGCTCCCCCGATGGGGGAGCCCTTGGCAGGCCGGACAGGCTCTGCTGGATGCTGAAAGCAGTTTGAATCGGAAACAAAAGTGCTCCGTCGTCAAGACCAACGGCATCGATACAATGGCTCTGACAAAAGAGCGTTTGTACGGATGCTGTAAATCGAAACAGCGGAGCACTCTATTTTATGATTCCAAGAAACGTTGCTCACCCAGCACGACCAGAACCGGCTCGCCAGTGGCTCGCCCTCTGGGAGAGCTGGCGCGGAGCGCCTGAGAGGGTAAGTCTTACCACAGCCGGATGACCTTGATAACGCCTTCGGCCTTATCGCGGGCCAGCTCCAGATGGTGCTGCAGCGCATCGGCGGCGGTGTCCCAGTTGTCGTTCAGGGCCGCATCCAGGATGTGCAGATGCTCCTCGCAGGTCTGGTCCTGATTGATCATGCTCACCTTGCCGGTCATGATGCGGAACCGGGTGTTCAGGCCGGTGATGCGGTCATAGGCCGAGCGCAGGTACTTGTTGGGCAGGCTGCTCATCAGCAGTGCGTGGAAGTCATCGTCCGACTTGCAGAAGTCGTCGATGCGGTCCGGGTGGTGCATCAGTTCCTTATAGTCTTCCAGTGCCTGCCGGGGGATCAGGTTGCCGTAATTGCGCAGCGCATACGGCTCCACCAGAAGGCGCATCTCGAACATGCTATGCACATCCTCCTCCGTGATGCCGGAGACCATCAGGCCCTTTTTGGGCAGGATGGTGATGAGGCCCTCCTGCTCCAACCGGCCCAACGCATCCCGCATGGGGGTGCGGCTGATATTTCCCATCTCCGCACAGAGCTTCTGCTCGTTGAGAAACTCATTGGGACGGTACTCACAGTTCAGGATCTTTGTTTTCAGGTACTGGTAGGCCTGGAGCTTCAAGCTCTGCTTTGCCTGCTGTTCCATCTCTTTCATCTTTCCAATCTCCTAACCGAACAGATCATTTCATTCCGATGTTCGTCTCAAACAACGCAAAGCCGCCCAAAAGGCAGCTTGTATCCCTGAAATAATCCAACTCATCTCATACGAATATTATCACACAACTTGTCAATCTTTACAAGAGTTTTTCCAAAAGATTGGGAGCTTTTCCGTTTTGCACAGATATTCTGCCGTATTTTCTCACATTATTCACAAAGTTTTTTGTGCTTGTCACCAACTCTCCCATCTTGTTTTGCATCGAAGGATAAATTGTGATACACTTGATGCGGAAAGGAAGGCGGATATCATGGCAGGTCGCGGCGGATACAACACCAAAACCCGGCAGCTCATCCTGGATTATCTCATCAACAACCGGCAGCACGCGGTCAGTGCGTCGAATATTCTGGAACATCTGGAGGCCGAGGGCGCCAGCCCCAACCCCACCACCGTCTACCGCTATCTCGACAAGCTGGCGGGCGAACAGCGCATCATGAAATATGTCGCCGACAAGGGCGAAAAAGCCGTGTTCCAGTATGTGGACGAAGGGCGGCACTGCCGGGAGCATCTGCACCTCAAATGTGTGCAGTGCGGGCGGATCTATCACCTGGACTGCCACTTCATGGACGAGGTGCGCGCCCATCTGATGGCCGAACACGGCTTTACGCTCCAGTGCGAGGGAAGCGTTTTGTACGGACTTTGCCGCCGCTGTGCGCAGCAAAATGAGCAGGCTGAACAAACCGCAGAAAATTCAAATTCGGCTGTTGACACGGACAAAAAGCCGTGATACAATTCAGGCAAGAAAAGCGTTGACCGGGAAAAGTAAGGTCCAACCGCTCTTTTTCAGAGAGCGCGGGCAGGTGTGAGCCGCGCAGAGAGCCGGACCCGAACGAACCCCCGTGAGCTTCCCCCTGAACCCGCGCAAGGCGGCAAGTAGGGGCAGACGTGCGCCGCTCGTTATCGCGGCAGTGCTTTCAACGGGGAGAGCGCACAAAAGTGACTGACATGCCCAGCGTGTCGGTAATTTAGGTGGCACCACGGATACGGCAGCATTCGTCCTAGCAAAGTGGGATGAAGGCTGCCGTATTTTTTTATTTGAGACCGCTCCGATCCGGAGAGGCGGCATTGCAAAGCAATGACGGAGAGGTCACTTGAGAGGGGTAAGAAATATGTGTTGTGTAATGGGTTACACCGGGCACGATCTGAGTGCCGCCAAGTTCAAGGATTATCTGCTGCGCACCGTGATGCGCGGCCCGGACGACCAGCGGGTCGTGGAAGGGCCGTTCGGCCTGATGGGCTTTGGCCGGCTGGCCATCATGGGCCTGACGCCCGAAGGCATGCAGCCGTTCTACCGCGGAGCCGACTGTGTGGTCTGCAACGGCGAGCTGTACGGCTTCCGCTTTGAAAAAGAGATCCTGAAGCGCCGGGGCTACAAGTTCCAGTCCGACTGCGACTGCGAGATCCTGCTGCCGCTTTATTATGAGTACGGCCTCGACATGTTCCGCCATCTGGACGCCGAGTTCGCCCTCATCCTCTACGATTCCCGCAAGGACCGCCTCATCGCAGCCCGCGACCCCATCGGCATCCGCCCGCTGTTCTACGGCTACTCCAAGTCCAGCCACCAGATCGCATTCGCGTCCGAGATGCAGAACCTCATCGGCTGGTGCGACGACATCCGGCCCTTCCCCATTGGCAGCTACTACTGCGACGGCCGCTTCGTCCGCTATGAGGACATCGCCGATGTGCCCGCCCCCATGGAAGACGACATGGAGACCACCTTGACCAACATCCGCGAAAAGCTCATCGCCGGTGTGGAAAAGCGTCTGGACGCCGACGCACCGGTCGGCTTCCTGCTTTCGGGCGGTCTGGACTCCTCACTGGTCTGCTCCATCGCAGCCAAAAAGCTGGGCAAGCCCATCCGCACCTTTGCCATCGGTATGGACACCGACGCCATCGACCTGAAGTATGCCCGCCAGACCGCCGACTATCTGGGCAGCGAGCATCACGAGGTCATCATCAACCGGGAGATGGTCCTCCAGAGCCTGGAAGAGGTCATCCGCCTGCTGGGCACCTGGGACATCACCACCATCCGCGCCAGCATGGGCATGTATCTGCTGTGCAAGGCCATCCACGAGCAGACCGATGTCCGTGTCCTGCTGACGGGCGAGATCTCCGATGAGCTGTTCGGCTACAAGTACACCGACTATGCCCCCACCGCCGACGCCTTCCAGCAGGAGAGCCAGAAGCGCATCCGCGAGCTTTATATGTACGATGTCCTCCGCGCCGACCGCTGCATCTCCTCCAACAGCATCGAGGCCCGTGTGCCCTTCGGTGATCTGGACTTCGTCCGCTACGTGATGGCCATTGACCCCGAAAAGAAGCTGAACAGCTACGGCAAGGGCAAGTACCTGCTGCGCAAAGCCTTCGAGGGCGACTGGCTGCCGCCGGAGATCCTGTGGCGTGAAAAGGCCGCCTTCTCCGACGCCGTAGGCCACAGCATGGTGGACGACATCAAGGAGTATACCGAGAGCCTTTACACCGACGAGGAGTTCCAGCTCCGCCGGGCAAACTATTCGGCCCACTGCATGCCGTTCACCAAGGAGAGCCTGTTCTACCGCGAGATCTTCGAGAAATACTACCACGACCAGAGCCGCACCATCGTCGATTTCTGGATGCCCAACAAGGCATGGCCCGGCTGCAACGTCAACGATCCCTCCGCCCGTGTGCTGGCAAACTACGGCGCATCGGGGGTGTGATTTTTATTTTTGCTCTAGATGCAACAATTTTTCATCTAGAGTTTTTTTTTGCAAACAAATAAGTTCAAAGAATTTTAGCAAATTCCAACAATATTGATTTCAAAAAACAGCGGCCGCTTTCCAATTTGGAAAACTGCCGCTGTTTTGCTTTTTCTGCGTCTTGCACATCTGCTCCCAACATGCTACGCACTTTGCAGAAGGAAGCGGTCCCCAGCACTTTGCTGGATCGTCAAGTCGTTTTTTGTTGTGCTAAGGCGTCCCGGAATTCCTTCCATAGGCCGCTGCGCCCGGTCAAACGGTCCGCTGTTTCCTCGCCGAAGGTGAGTTTCAGCTTTTGATAGGCTTCCCGCAGATTGACCGGCCGGGACGTGGTGTTATGTGCATCCGATGCTACCACATCAATGACACCGCTGCTCAGCCAGCGTTCCACCCGCCGCCGCTTCCAAAAGCTGCCCGGCTCCAGCACCGTGGAACCGTTCATCTGGCAGGCCACAGGATACCGGGCCTTCAGCTTTTCCAGCAGGCCCCGCGATTCCAGGCAGCGGTAGCGCTCCACATGGGCCATCAGAATGGAGTAGCCGCACACAGCCACTTCTTCCAGCCCGTTTTCCAGCTCTTTGGCGGAAGTCTGCGGTAAAAACTCCATCAGCACCCAATCCGTACCGGCCAACGTGGGCAGGCCGTTTTCTCTGGCCGCATCCCGCAGCATGGGGTTGTACAGCAGCTCCGCACCGGGGTACAGCCGCAATCCATACCCCTGCTGTTGACAATAGGCCTGCGCTGCATCCAGGTGGCGCTGGTAGCGCTCCTGTGGAAACTCCTCCAGGCCCGGTGTCGCGTGGGTGGTGGCCACCAATGTGGTGATGCCGTTGGCGGCAGCTGCGTCCAGCATCTCCCGCATCTGTTCTTCCGTGCGGGCACCATCGTCCACTCCATAGACCACATGCGTATGCAGATCTAAAAACTGTTCTGTCATGGGCTCAGCTCTTCTTTTCTTCTGCCTCTTTTTCGTAGGCCTTGTAATAACTGGAATAATGCGATTTGTAATAATACTTCTTGTTGGCAAAGCCCTCGTACTCCACCTGATTGAGGATGGTGCCGAGGATGGGGCAGCCCGTTTGTTCCAACTGGTTTTTCACGTCGATCAGCTCCTGCCGGTGGACCTGATTGTAACACACCAACAGCAGAATGCCATCGCAGGCCTTAGCGACCTCCGCAGCATCAATGACCATTCCCACCGGAGCCGCATCCACGATCACGTAATCGTACTGCTCTGCCAGCTCATCCAGCAGGTTCTGAAACCGCTGAGAACTCAGCAAAGGGACCGGATTCTGCAGCTCATGGCCGATGGGAATAAAGTCCATGCCCGGAACGTTGGTGTGAAACAGGACTTCCTCCTTTTCGGCAATGCCGGCCAGATAGTGAGACAGACCCTGTTTTTTGGTGCCCTGCGCAAACTGCACACCATAGACTGTGGCGATCATGCTCCGCCGCAAATCGGTATCCACCAGGATCACCCGCTTGCCACGCTCTGCCAGCTTCCGGCTCAGCGTAAGGCTGGTAAAGCTCTTGCCCTCGGAAACATGGGAGCTGGTAAGCATGATCTTTTTGATATCCTGGCCCAAAAAGGAGACATTGGTGGAAAGGGTATTGAAAGCCTCATTCACCGGATAGCTCAATTGGGGAAGTTTTCGAAATTCAAGTCTGTTCACAGCGTTTTCCCTCCCGGCAGCTTCAGGCCAATCTGCTTGTCTGCCCTCTGGTGTTTTGGCTCATCGCCCTTTTCCAGCGGGATCACCGCCATCGTCACCAGCCCGGTGTATTTCTTGATGTCATCCGCCGTCTTGTAGGTGTCATCCAGCAGTGTCATCACAACAACGACACCTGCACTGGCCACAAGGCCCAACAGTGCCCCCAGCAGGACGCTTTTGGTCTTGTTCGGGCTGACCGGCACCGTAGGAACCAGTGCTGTGGACATGATGGAGGGCTTGTCCGTTGCCATCTTTTTGGCAATGTAGTCCCGCACCACTTCGGCATACTCATTGGCGATGTCTGCTGCTTCCTGCGCAGACTCCGATGTCACGGTGATCTTCAGCATCCGGGTATTAGAGGCATTGGTCACAGAGAGCATCTTATCCAGCTGGTTGTAAGTATAGGGCAGGTCCAAGTTGGAGATCACCTTCTCCTGTACCTCCCACATATGAAAGACCTGGATATAGTCATCGGTCAGGGCCGTACCGATCTGCAGATCGGAGATGTTGATGGCCGAGTCTTTCCGGCTGATGACGTAAATGGTGGACGACGCCTGATACTTGGGCGTCACAAAAAACAGCACCCCAATGGCCGCGATCAGGGCGCAGGCCACGGTTGCTGCTGCGATCTCCCGCCACTTTCCCAGTAGCGCATAAAACAGCTCCAGAAGGTCAATGACATCCTCGTTTTTTTTGCCGGGCTGGGGCGAATTCACCGCTTTGGGGGGCATCTGGTATTCTGACACAGTTTCGTTCTCCCTTTGATTTATTCTGAAACAGAAAGAAGGCAGTGGCAGCAGATGCCACTGCCTTCTGTATACCTACAAAAGGTACTTTCTCAAACTCAGACCTTTGCAGTCTTCTTGGTTGCGACCATGGTCACGCTCTTCTTGCCGATCTTCTTGAGCTGTGCGCCGGTCAGCTTGACCTGGACCTTGCCGCCCTTCACAACGCCGGTGACGACCATCTTCTCATAGGACACATTGCCGTCCTTGTCCACAACAGGGATCATGACCACAACGGCCACTTCCTCGTTCTCCTTATAAGCAGCCTCCACAACGGCACTGCTCAGGGTCACGGTAGCGGTGGTGCGGTTGAACAGGGGAGTCTGGGCAACCGTCACGGTCTGAACGGCAGTGATCTCCACCTGCTCCTCTTTCGCTGCACCCACAGCAGTGCTCAGCTCTGCCGGAGCAGCAGCCAGCTCCTTCACGACCGCAGCAGACTGCGCGACGGTAGCCTCGGTCTCCTCGGTCTTGATCTCAACGCGATCGAAACCGGTGGTCTCAACAGAAGCCACAGCCTTGACCTCGTCCGCAACGGACTTGCTGGGAGTCGCTGCAAAAGCAGCAACGCCCATGCTCAGGACCAGTGCGCCCGTCAGAACCACACTTGCAATACGTTTCATTTTCATAATAGAAAACTCCTTTCACGCCTCAACCACACCCCTTATGGAAGATGCAGCCTTTGATGTAGCTTTTATTGTAAATGCCGGAAAACGGCACTCACTTCAGTTCGTTTCCACAGGTTCCCAGAACAGCTCCAGCACGGCCTGCCGGATGGAATCCGCATCCGGATAAAACTCCGTGAAGCCATCCTCTGCCACTCTGTGTTCTCCTGTGATCTGACACGGCTCCTCCAGCGTATACGCTCTGGCGTTCCATGTCTCATTGATGATCCGCCCGCGCGCCATATCCGTTACCAGATAGGGCTGCAGGGCGTCGTACAGATCCGCCGTGAACTGCTCACTGGCACGGATCTTTTCTCCCAGCTGCGAAGCCAGCTGGGAAAGGAACGCCCCCTGGCGTTCCATGCGGCTGGCGTTGGTCCCATCTCCGACCGTCATCCGGTTGCGGACAAAGGTCTCTGCCTGATCTCCATGCAGCGTCAGGGTCGTTCCCTTGGTCATTGCAGGGTCTATGGAGGAGAAATCATCCTCCAATGTCACGGTGACACCGCCTGCCAGATCGTTCAGCTCCGAGATGCCATCCATGTTCATGGCCACGTAAAAATCAATGGACTCTCCCAGCAGAAGACCTTCCACTGCCTCACGGGCATACTCGCAACTTTCCTCCTTACCATCGCCGAAGCCATGCGCAAGGCTGATCTGCATTTCTTTGGTGCCGATGGGGCTGCCAAGGTAGCCCAGCACAGTGCATTCTGTCATAGTATCCCGGTCGATCTTCAACTGACGGATGACCTGACGTTCCGGATCGATGACGATCAGCCGCTGGAAATCTCCCTGGCCGCCCTGGTAAGCGCCCTCGCTCTCCACAGCACTGTCATGGTCCACGCCCATCACGAGGATGGAGGTCAGCCCCTCCCGGCGCTGGTATGTGACGCCGTTGTACTCCTGCGTTTCCACCGCTTCCGTCTGGGTCAGATCCCCGCGTGCTTCTTCAACGCTCCTGGTCTCCAGCCAGCGTCCCCCTGCATACAGGATCACACCCAACAGAAGGATGCCTGCCGCAATGACCAAGATCAGCCACTTTGCTTTTCCTGCCTGGTCATATCGTTTCAAAAAATTTTTCCCCTCCTCAGGGTACAATGACATCCGAGGTATAAAGCCTCGTTCATAGAATATCACCTTTTTTTGCTATTTGTCAATGTTTTCCTCCATGTTTTTTCATTTTTTCCTACCCCTAAGAAAATATGAAACGCATACAAAAAAATCATTTTCTTTATGATTTATATCCGTCATTCTGCGTTTTCTGCATTGGAGTTTCATATGAGATGCTGTTCCCGGCACAACGAGGAGCGCCCCCGCACAAAACAGTTTCTGTGCGGAGGCGCTCCCTTTTTATTTTCTTATTTCATTTGTCCGCTCAGGCATCCGAGCGAGAGAAGGCATTCTTCATATTGCAGCTCAGTTCAAAGAGGACCTTGTTCAGCGTATCGGCGGCGCGGGCCTTCAGCTCTCTGGCGATGGCCTCGTTGGCCTCCGTGCGCAGGGCGGCACGGCGGGCCGGGTCGGCCTCCTGGGCCTGTTTTTCGTCGTAGGCGTTCAACAGAGCGCGTGTGGCGGAGAGGACGCCTTCCTCGTAGCGCTCGACATGGAAGATGGACTTGCCGTAAGCGGCATCGGCCATGGCAGCGATCATCCGGCTGACCCAGTAAAAGCTCTCGGTGGAGACTTCGCCGGTGGTGCAGGCGAGGTAGGCCGGGGTGGTGTCCACATTGGCATAGAACGGCACCATCGTGTTGAAGGCGTTGGACGCATAGGCGATCCACTCCACCGTGCGGAACTCCTCCGGCAGATCCGGGCGCATCTGGGTCAACGCCATGAAGCTGTTGCGGTTGATGCCGATCGTACGGTAGGCACCCTTGCTCTTCGGGTCGCCATAGGCGGCATACGGGTCATACGGTGTACCCTGATAGTGCGAAGACAGCAGGTATTTCACGTCTTCCGGTGTGATCTTCCGCTCTGGGACCATGCACCAGGGCAGGTCGTCCGAATGCGGGGTATAGTCTGCATCGGGGCCTTCCCAAACCCAGGTGTTGGGGTTCAGATGCCGCAGCATGAACCAGGCACGCGGTGTGTTATACACATGGTCAGCATCGTCGTGGCTGCCGAAGGCATCGCGTGGGTTGAAGCTGCCGTCCAGCGAGAGGTCAAGGTGGTGCTTGTCCACAAAGGCCTTCAGGTCATCCGAACACATGTAGTTTTCCTGTGCGCCGCAGGCGTCGGCAAAGTCGAAACTGTCGATGCCGAGCTGGTTGGGCATCACGACATAGCTGTCGTCCGGCACACGGCGGGCCATCCAGTGGTGGCCGCCGATGGTCTCCAGCCACCAGATCTCGTTCACATCCTGAAACGCGATGCCGTTCATCTCATAGGTGCCGTACGTCCGGAGCAGCTCGCCCAGGCGCACCACACCCTCGCGGGCCGTGCGGATATAGGGCAGCACGAGGCAGACGATGTCCTCCTCGCCAATGCCGCCAGGCACTTCCGGCCGTTCCCCCTTGGCGGGCTGATACACCACCAACGGGTCTGCGCCCAGAACGCGCGGGTTGGACGTGATGGTCTCGGTGGCCGTCATGCCCACATGGGCCGCATTGACACCCGCTGCCGCCCAGATTCCCTCGCCTTCCACCGCGTTGGGCATGGCCGTCATCCGCAGCGCATGGCCGGGCAGCGGCACCTCCACATGGGAGATCACCGACCGATAGACGGCCGGGTGCTCCTCCGGCTGCACGACCACGAACTTTTTGGCCGTGAAATGCCCCGAACCCGAATCGTCGTTGCGGGCGACCATGGTGGAGCCATCGTATGATGCGTTTTTGCCGACTAAGATTGTAGTACAAGCCATTGCTCTGTCCTCCGAAATTGTTTCCTTGTCTTTTCGGTTTGCCGAGACTATTGTAAGCCTTTTTGGGGGAAAAGGCAAGATTTTTTGAGAAGGGAGCGTGGAAGTACGATTTATGGGACACAACAGAATTTATACTGAAATTATAGGAAGGATGCCAATTGACAACAACTTCCATTTCTCGTATGGTAACGGTATCATATCGTTCAGGAGGAATTTCTTATGAAGCTGCTCGCGCACATCAGTGATGACAAGACCCGCACTCAGACCATCGAAGAACACCTGACCAGCACGGCTGCACTGGCCGGAACCTTTGCCGCAGCGTTTGGCGCACAAGCAGAAGCAGCGTATACCGCCCTGCTTCATGACATCGGAAAATATAGCGCTGGTTTCCAGCAACGCTTGCAGGGCGGCCCGCCCGTTGACCACTCCACTGCTGGAGCCAAGGCCGCGATCCAGGACGGAAACATTCCCGCCGCGCTGGCCATTGCCGGACACCACAGTGGCATCCCCGACCTCGGAAATCCGCATGACACTGCCGACGAAAGCACGTTGGTCGGCCGCTCCAAGCGGCGGATCGAAGATTGCTCCCAGTGGAAACAGGAGATCTCCCCTGCCAAAGCCGCTCTGCCGCCGTGGCTGCTCCGCCAGCCGGACAACCTGACCATGGCCTTTTTCACCCGGATGCTCTACTCCAGCCTGGTCGATGCCGATTTCATCGACACCGAGACCTTCATGGACGGTAAAGCAGCCCCGCGTGGGATGGGGGAACCTCTTTCCGCTCTGCTGGAAAAAGTCCGGGCACAGGCCAAACGCTACCTTGACAGCCCTGCCGCTTCCCCTGTCGCGCAGGAGCGGAACAAAGTACTGCGGGCCTGCATGGAACAGGGCACTCATGCACCACAGGGGCTTTATACGCTCACAGTTCCCACGGGCGGCGGCAAAACCTTCGCGTCCCTCGCCTTTGCGCTGGAACATGCTGTGGCACAAAAGCCGCAGATGGAGCGCATCATTTACGTCATCCCCTACACTTCCATTATCGACCAGACGGCGCAGACGTTCGCAGATCTTTTGGGAGAAGACAATGTGCTGGCCCACTTTTCCGGTGTAGACTACAAGCTGACCGAAAAAGACGACCTGACACCTGCTCAGTACCGGAAACTGCTTTCCAGTGAAAACTGGGACGCTCCCATCGTGGTGACGACCGCTGTGCAGTTCTTCGAATCCCTCTACGCCAACCGCAGCAGCCGGTGCCGCAAACTGCACAACATTGCCAACAGCGTCATTCTTTTTGATGAAGCACAGACATTCCCTACCGATTACCTGAAGCCCTGCGTTTCCGCCATCGCACAGCTGGTCCAGCACTACCACACTACCGCCGTTCTCTGCACCGCAACGCAGCCCGCCTTGACGCCGCTGCTTCAGGAGCTTGCCCCCGGCCTGACCGCAAAAGAACTCAGCCCCGACCCGGCTCACCTCTATGAAGTCCTTCGCCGCGTGACCCGGCAAGATTTGGGCATCCTCTCCGCTGAGGCCCTCTGCGCACAGCTTTCGTCTGCCGAACAGGTGCTCTGTGTGGTCAACCGGCGCAAGACCGCCCAGGATCTGTTTGCACAGCTCCCCGCCGAAGGCAGCTACTGCCTGACCACCTTCCTCTGTGCCGCTGACCGCCGCCGACAGTTGGACGAGATCCGTCAACGGCTCAAGGCAGGGCTTCCCTGCCGGGTCGTCTCCACCTCTTTGATTGAAGCAGGCGTCGATGTGGACTTTCCGCTCGCCTACCGTGAAGCCGCCGGGCTGGATTCCCTGCTCCAGACCGCCGGGCGCTGCAACCGGGAGGGCAGACATGACCCGAAAAAAAGCATCGTTGCTTCTTTCCAGCTGGAAGATCTGGCACCGCTCCCCATGCTTTCGCAGAATGTCAACGCCATGAATGCCACCGAGCGGGCCTACGACCTGCTCGACACACCGAATGCCATTCACAGCTATTTTGAATCCTTCTATCGCACCCGTGCAACGCTTGACAAACAGAACATTCTGGACGCTTTTCAGCATGGTATCAAGGGATGTCAGTTTCCCTTTGCACAGGTTGCCGGAAAGTTCCACCTCATTGATAACCACACTTACACGATCTATCTTCCCATTGAGGAAGGTGCCGACCTCTGCGCATCGCTTCGCGGCGGACACATCAGCCGTGCTCAGCTCCGCCGCCTGGGCATTTACAGCGTAGAATGCTATGAAAAGCAGTTCCGTTCGCTGGACGCCGCCGGTGCATTGGAACGTTCTCCGGATTTCCCCGACGACTCCGCCATCCTCGCTGATCCAGACTTGTACAGCCGCAGGACCGGCCTTTCGATGGAGATCGAAGAAGGCAGGGCGATCATCCTCTGAAAAGGAAAAGCAGCAGAGCACGCGACTCCACTGCTTTTCCCTCTAGGCTTTACAAATCTCCTAAATATTTCAATCCACATTCCCATCAGTTTCTTCAAAACTGGCAGAATGACCAAATTTATTATAGTAGATTTTACTATGTACCGCAAGGTTTTTGCAGAAAGTCCTTGATTTCCATTTTTACCCATGTTATAATCAGAGCCAGAAGATATAATTTACATATCTCTTAAATGAAGTTGAGACAAAGAGGTGGTTGCAATGGGCAAATTCGATGTTCGCCTGAAAGTCCGACAACCGTTTGAAAGGAGGTGATGCGCATGTCCATGCGCATTGAAGTCTGGGGACCCTATGGATGCTTCTCCCGGCCCGAAATGAAGACTGAACGTGTCAGTTACGACATCATCACGCCGTCGGCCGCAAGAGGGCTCGTTGAAGCGATCTACTGGCACCCTGGCCTGAAGTACCACATTGACCGCATCTACTTATTAAGTCCCATCCAGTTCACCAACATCCGGCGAAACGAGGTCCGCTCCACCCTGCTGGCTTCCGCAGCACTGTCTGCCGCCAAGGGAGGAATGCCGCCGGTGCTCTACACCAGCCAGGACATCCAGCAGCGCGCCGCTATGGTCCTGCAGAACGTCCACTATGTCATCGAGTGTCACTTCACCATGACCGACAAGGCAGCCCCCAGCGACAACCCCGGAAAATTCCAGGATATCCTTCGCCGCCGTTTGAGCAAAGGCCAGTGCTATCATCAGCCCTGTTTTGGCTGCCGCGAGTTCCCTGCCAACTTCCGGGAGTGGCCCGGCGGCGACATTCCTGCACTGGAAGAAGCCACGCAGGACCTCGGATTCATGCTGTATGATCTGGATTATTCTGACCCGGCCAACATCCGCTCGCAGTTCTTCCGGGCAAAGCTGGTCAACGGGGTGATGGATTGCCGGGATGTGGAGGTGTTCACATGATCTTACAGGCATTGACTGCTTATTATGAGCAGCTGCTCCGCACCGGACAGATCTCAGCCCCCGGCTGGGAGAATCAGTTCAAGGTCAGCTACTGGCTCCGCATCAACGCGGAAGGCCAGCTCATCGACCTCGTGGACTGCCGTCAGATGGTTCCGCGCGGTAAAAAAGAAGTGCTCGCCCCGCGGGAAATGGCAGTTCCTGCCCATGTCAAACGAGCTTCCGGCATTGCTGCAAATTTTCTGTGTGACAATTCCACCTATCTGCTGGGTGCAGACGAAAAAGGCAAGCCGGAGCGCTCCATCCAGTGCTTCGAAGCCTGTGCAAAGCTGCACCATGCCATTCTGGATGGGGTTGATTCCCCTGCGGCCAGAGCGGTCCTTGCGTTTTTTGACCATTGGAAGCCCGAAGAAGCATCGGCCCACCCGTTACTGGCTGACCGCTGGAAGGATATCACCGGAAACGCCAACCTTCTGTTCGACTATGAAGGGCCGGAGGGCAGCATCCTGTCCACTGAAGATGAAGCGATCCGAGCGGCATGGCAGCAGCACTACAGCAGCGCTTCGCCCGACGCTCCGCTGGTCCAGTGTCTCGTGACCGGCCAGCAGGCCCCAGCCGCCCGGCTGCATCCCTCCATCAAGGGTGTTCCCGGCGCACAGAGCTCCGGAGCCGCGCTCGTTTCCTTCAACGCCCCGGCATTTTGTTCCTATGGGCACGAGCAGGGCGAGAATGCCCCTGTCAGCGAATATGCCGCCTTTGCTTACACCACTGCATTGAACACGCTGCTGGCCGACCGGGATCATTGCCGTATCCTCGGCGATACCGCTGTGGTCTGCTGGGCCGAAAACGCGTCCCCCAGCTATTCCTCCCTCGGCATGATGGCCATGTTCGGCATCCCGGAAAACCACGGTCTTACCGAGGACGATCTGAGCAAAGCTCTGGGCTGCCTTGCCAAAGGGCAGCCCTGCAGCTGGATGGGAGAAAATCTACTGCCCGACCAGCACTTTTATGTGCTGGGGCTCTCACCCAACGCGGCGCGTATTTCGGTACGTTTTTTCTACCGTGATACGATGGGCAAATTTGCCGCACACTTGCAGCAGCATGCGAAAGCACTGGAGATTGACCGTCCTCCTTACGACCAGGAACCACTTATCTCCATTTCAAAAATCGTCCGCGAAACATTAAACTTCAAAGAGCGCAATCCCAAACCATCCCCCCAGCTTTCTGGTGCGCTTCTGCGAGCCGCCCTTACAGGAGCCCCTTATCCTTCCACCCTCCTTCACAGCATTGCTTCCAGAATCCACGCTGACCAGAAAGTCACCCCAAATCGTGCCGCCATTCTGAAAGCGTATTATCTGAGGAACGCATCCACTCTTTCAAATCACAAGGAGATTTTGGACATGAAGTTAAACGATGATTCGAATTACTGCCCTTACGTACTCGGCCGCCTGTTTGCCACGTTAGAGCATATTCAAAGTGACGCCAATTCCGAAATCAACACAACGATTCGGGACCGTTACTTTAATGCCGCCTGCGAAACCCCCGAAGTTGTTTTTCCCACGTTGATCAATCTCGCACAAAAGCATCTGAAGAAGCTGACACCTGCACAACAAATCAATTACAATAAGCTTCTGACGCACCTTTTCTCCAAAATCGATGAAACCTTACCTGCACACACCACACTTCCCGAACAGGGCGCTTTCCAAATCGGCTACTATCATCAGATGCGAAAGTTTTACACCAAAAAGGATAAGGAGGACTAATTATGTCTGAATCCATCAAAAATCGTTACGACTTTGTTGTTCTATTCGACGTTGAGAACGGAAATCCGAACGGCGATCCCGATGCAGATAACATGCCTCGCATGGACCCCGAAACGGGTTACGGCATCGTGACCGACGTCTGCTTGAAGAGAAAGATTCGGAACTACGTCCAGACCGTAAAAGAAGATGCGCCCGGTTATCGGATTTATGTGAAGGACAGTGTTACGCTGAATCGAAGCGACCTGACCGCTGGCGATGAACTCGGCATCCACGATGATTTGGTTTCCATCCAAAAGGCCAGCACCAAAGAAGCCAAAGCAGTTGCTTCCAAGCTCAAATCTAAAGACCCGGATATCGACATCAAAATCCGCAACTTCATGTGTTCCGACTTTTATGATATCCGCACCTTTGGCGCTGTTATGACCACCTTTGTGAAGGGTGCGCTCAACTGCGGCCAGGTTCGTGGTCCAGTTCAGTTCGGCTTTGCACATTCCATCGACCCCATTGAGCCCCGCAACATCACGCTTACTCGTGTGGCAATCACAAAAGAATCAGATGCAGAAAACAAAGATACCGAGTTCGGCCATAAGCACATCGTCCCCTATGCCCTCTACCGTGCAGAAGGTTATGTTTCCGCCAATCTCGCCCGCAAGACCACCGGCTTTTCGGAAGATGACCTGCAGCTGCTGTGGGAGGCCATTCTGAACATGTTCGAGAACGATCACAGCGCTGCGCGCGGTAAAATGGCCGTGCGGGAGCTCATCGTCTTCAAGCATTCTTCGGAGCTTGGCAACGCCCCCGCTTACAAGCTGTTCGATGCCGTGACCATCCAGCGCAAAGACCCCACCACCCCGGCGCGCAGCTATCGTGATTACACTGTCACCGTATCCGACGCCCTTCCGGAAGGAGTCACCTGCGAGAGGATGTCCTGATGTCCACCCCGGACGATTACCTGTTGATGTCCGGCATCCAGCATTTTTGCTTCTGCCGCCGTCAGTGGGCGCTCATCCACCTCGAACAGCAATGGTCTGAGAACCTTCGCACTGCAGAGGGGCGGCTGGAACATACCCGCTGCCATGACACCGCGCAGACCGAGCGGCGGGGCGATCTGCTCATCACACGGGGGATGAAGGTCGTCAGCCACCGGCTGCGGCTCAGCGGAGACTGCGACGTTGTGGAATTCCGGGCGGACCCGGAGGGCATCCCGCTGCAGCACACCGAAGGCCGCTGGCGGCCCATGCCGGTGGAGTACAAACATGGCCGCGCCAAGGAGAACGACGCCGACCGGCTGCAGCTCTGTGCGCAGGCCATGGCTCTGGAAGAGATGCTGGCCTGTGATATCCCGCAGGCCGCGCTCTTCTACGAGGAAACGCGGCGGCGGGAACTCGTCCCGCTGACGGACGCGCTGCGCCAAAAAACGCAGGCCATGGCCGACGAGATGAACCAGTATTTCGCCCGCGGCTACACTCCAAAAGTCAAGCCGGGAACCTTCTGCAACGCCTGCTCCCTCAAAGAGCTTTGCCTGCCCGCACTGTACAAACGCGCCGACCCCAGGGCCTACCTGAAAGCCTATCTGGACGAAGTGCAAGCGGAGGACACGCCATGAGACAGCTTTTGACCCAGCTTTACGTCACTTCGGAAGACGCCTATCTTTCGCTCGACGGTGAAAATGTCGTGGTCAGCCGCCAGAAGACCGAGATCGGGCGGGTCCCGCTCCACACGCTGGAAGGGATCGTCTGCTTCAGCCGCTCCGGTGCCAGCCCGGCACTCATGGGCAAATGCGCGGCCAAGGGCATCGACCTCTGCTTTTTCAGCCCCCACGGCCAGTTTTTGGCGCGCACCGTCGGCGAAGAGCGCGGCAATGTCCTGCTGCGGCAGACCCAGTACCGCATCTCCGACAGCGAAGCGCTGAGCTGCCGCTATGCGCGGTACTTCATCCTTGGCAAAGTTTACAACGCTCGCTGGGTACTGGAACGCGCCACCCGCGACCACCCGCAGCGCGTACCCGTAGAGGAATTCAAACGCACGAGTGCCCAGCTTGCGGCGGCGCTCCCGCTCATTGAGCAGTGCGACGATCTCGACCAGCTGCGCGGTCTGGAAGGGGAAGCAGCGCAGCGCTACTTTGACTGCTTCGACTCCCTCATTTTACAGCAGCATGAAGCGTTTCCGTTCGTGTCCAGAAACCGTCGGCCGCCGCTGGACAATGTGAACGCGCTGCTCTCCTTTGCCTATTCTCTGCTGGCCCGCGACTGCGCTTCCGCACTGAGCAGCGTTGGGCTGGACCCGTATGTCGGCTTCCTGCACCGCGCCCGTCCCGGACGCCGCAGTCTGGCGCTGGACCTTATGGAAGAGCTTCGCGCCGTTTACGCAGACCGGTTCGTGCTGTCCTGCATCAACCAGAAACTGCTGACAGCGAAGAACTTTCAGAAACAGGAGAATGGTGCTGTCCTCCTGACCGACGATGGCCGCCGCGCGTTTCTCAAAGCCTGGCAGACCAAAAAGCAGGAGCAGATCACCCATCCCTTCCTGAAAGAGAAACTGCCCTGGGGACTGGTGCCTTACGTACAGGCGCTCCTTCTGGCGCGGACTCTGCGCGGTGATCTGGAACTGTATCCGCCGTTCTTCTGGAAGTGAGGGTCGTCTATGCTGGTCCTGATCACCTACGATGTCAACACCGAGACCGCTGCTGGGCGCAAACGCCTGCGCAAAGTCGCCAAAAAGTGCGTGGACCACGGGCAGCGGGTGCAGAATTCTGTCTTCGAGTGCCTGCTGGACGCCGCGCAGTTTGCTGTTCTGAAGTCCGAGCTTTCCGCCCTCATCGACCCCGATCTGGACAGTCTGCGGTTTTATCAACTGGGCAACAACTATAAGACCAAGGTCGAGCACATCGGGGTGCATCCCCTGTTTGAATCCGGAGACGTGCTGATTTTCTAGCCCTCTCCCTCGGTGCGAATGGAAAGCACTCACCCCTTTTTCGTCTCCTTCGCACCATGTTTTCAAGCCGTTCTGTGCAGATCGCAGCTGTTTTTTTGGATGTTTTTGGACAAGCTCTTCCAAATCTGTGCAGATCGTTTTATAATGAAACAAAAGCGGAGATGTTTTTCTCCGTTTTTGCTGTCGCCCTCCTCGCGGAGGGCGTGGATAGAAATCACTCGCTGGAAGAATCTGCTTTGCCGTTGGAGTGTCGCCCTCCTCGCGGAGGGCGTGGATAGAAATCTCGCAGTAAATGTACATATATGGCCCGCCGATGTCGCCCTCCTCGCGGAGGGCGTGGATAGAAATCGCTTGTTCCCGGCAGAAGGGAGCGGGCAGTTGAGGTCGCCCTCCTCGCGGAGGGCGTGGATAGAAATATCATCTGCACTGTTTTCTGAGAGGAGGAAGTTAGAGTCGCCCTCCTCGCGGAGGGCGTGGATAGAAATTCCATGACTGAGGAGAAGAACGAACTGCTCATCGTCGCCCTCCTCGCGGAGGGCGTGGATAGAAATAACTGCACTGTCAACAATCCGCCCAAGCTGGCAAGTCGCCCTCCCCGCGGAGGGCGTGGATAGAAATTCATTGCTGCCCCGCTCCCACGAAGAATACGGGTGTCGCCCTCCCCGCGGAGGGCGTGGATAGAAATTCCGATGAAGAAATTCAGAGAATGTATCGGGAAGTCGCCCTCCCCGCGGAGGGCGTGGATAGAAATTCGCTGGCCAGAGGGCAGCCGTGCACGCTGCATTGTCGCCCTCCCCGCGGAGGGCGTGGATAGAAATACGAAGCAGGTCACGGTGTCCCAGCTGGCACAAGCGTCGCCCTCCCCGCGGAGGGCGTGGATAGAAATGTTATGGCTATCATTCAGCAGGAAAGCGGCTATGTCGCCCTCCTTGCGGAGGGCGTGGATAGAAATGACGCTGGTTGGAGGTGGTTTCATTGCCTGACATGGTCGCCCTCCTTGCGGAGGGCGTGGATAGAAATTTGTAGGCACGGCCTATATTTTCCGGGCATTGACAGTCGCCCTCCTCGCGGAGGGCGTGGATAGAAATAATAATGAAATTAGGCAGTGAAAAAATCTAAAGAGGTCGCCCTCCTCGCGGAGGGCGTGGATAGAAATGCCATGTTATTGACTGCCCGGTGCAGGCCGTCGAGTCGCCCTCCTCGCGGAGGGCGTGGATAGAAATATAGACCGCCTGCCGGGTCCTGTGCTTGCGCTGGGTCGCCCTCCTCGCGGAGGGCGTGGATAGAAATGAGGTCTGAGGTTCGCAGCTGAAGCACATCAGACGTCGCCCTCCTCGCGGAGGGCGTGGATAGAAATGCGATAATGGAGGCGTAGTCCTTGTAAGCGTGGGGTCGCCCTCCTTGCGGAGGGCGTGGATAGAAATGGCTGGCTCCTGCTGACGGTGACAGTTCAGAACGGTCGCCCTCCTTGCGGAGGGCGTGGATAGAAATAGTACATAGGCATTGATGGTACGGATGCACTCACGGTCGCCCTCCTTGCGGAGGGCGTGGATAGAAATAGTACATAGGCATTGATGGTACGGATGCACTCACGGTCGCCCTCCTTGCGGAGGGCGTGGATAGAAATTGCATGGTGCCGATATTGATTTCCAGCTTTTCCGCGTCGCCCTCCTTGCGGAGGGCGTGGATAGAAATACCAGGAACGCCGGGTGCGCGGTGCTGTCGCCGTGTCGCCCTCCTTGCGGAGGGCGTGGATAGAAATGTGAACTCCTGTCCTGTGCAGTCATAGGGGCTGTTGGTCGCCCTCCTTGCGGAGGGCGTGGATAGAAATGGCCTCCCCGGGGAGATTCGAAGAATCAGGCTCATGTCGCCCTCCTTGCGGAGGGCGTGGATAGAAATAGCTGCTCATAGTTGGCATGGCTTTCCTTGCGCAACGTCGCCCTCCTTGCGGAGGGCGTGGATAGAAATGGTTTTTAGGCGGCGGTATTTTCACTCTCGGCCTCTGGTCGCCCTCCTTGCGGAGGGCGTGGATAGAAATGCATGAGGCTGGCCGGGATGAAAACGTATGAAGGTCGCCCTCCTTGCGGAGGGCGTGGATAGAAATACAAATTGCCGTTGCAACGATGAATTTTGAAAAACGGTCGCCCTCCTCACGGAGGGCGTGGATAGAAATTCGGACAGTACGAGAAAAAGACCGGGAAAAGCAATGTCGCCCTCCTCACGGAGGGCGTGGATAGAAATATCGATCATTTTTTCAGCAAGCTTTTTCAGCGTCTTGTCGCCCTCCTCACGGAGGGCGTGGATAGAAATGCAAAACAAAGAAGTACGAGCCGCGGGCGGAAGTGTCGCCCTCCTCACGGAGGGCGTGGATAGAAATACGCTCTCCTTAACGAAGGGGTTGTTTTTCAGGGGTCGCCCTCCTCACGGAGGGCGTGGATAGAAATACTGATGGCTGCCCAGAATTTCAAGTTGTTCCTTGGTCGCCCTCCTCACGGAGGGCGTGGATAGAAATAGCTCTACGCCCTTACCACGGCGGCCCATCTTCGTCGCCCTCCTCACGGAGGGCGTGGATAGAAATTCTTCATAGGCGTTCTTGGCCTTGTAGGCACCTGGGTCGCCCTCCTCACGGAGGGCGTGGATAGAAATTCGTTTGTGATTTCGGATATTGTCCTGAACAACAGTCGCCCTCCTCACGGAGGGCGTGGATAGAAATTGCGTGATGTAGCCGCGCCCCCGGAAATAGGACGGGTCGCCCTCCTCGCGGAGGGCGTGGATAGAAATAACACGTCGCAGGGTATGCTCAACCTCACGACCGCGTCGCCCTCCCCGCGGAGGGCGTGGATAGAAATTGGACAGCAAGGACGACCCGGAGAAGCTGCAGAACGTCGCCCTCCCCGCGGAGGGCGTGGATAGAAATTCTGGACCTGCCGGGAGGGGCGGTCACTGGAAATGGGTCGCCCTCCTCGCGGAGGGCGTGGATAGAAATATCCACCCAGCCGTAAACGTGCGTTTCGGCCCAGGGTCGCCCTCCTCGCGGAGGGCGTGGATAGAAATAGCTTGCTGGTGTCCAGTTCGTTTTCCGCCGTGCCGTCGCCCTCCTCACGGAGGGCGTGGATAGAAATGCCGATAAGGGCAATGCCTTTGTTGGTGGTAATAGGGTCGCCCTCCTCACGGAGGGCGTGGATAGAAATAACAATACCCCGTGCGACTGTTTCGGGGCATCCCCGGTCGCCCTCCTCACGGAGGGCGTGGATAGGAATCGTTTTCTTCTGCCTGTGTGGCGTTTGAATCGGGGTCGCCCTCCTCACGGAGGGCGTGGATAGAAATAGCCCGGAGATGATGTTCCAAGCAGCCTTTGCCATAGTCGCCCTCCTCGCGGAGGGCGTGGATAGAAATTCCAGACCGGGCAGGATGCAGTACAGCCAGCCGGGTCGCCCTCCTCACGGAGGGCGTGGATAGAAATTACTGTGGAGTCTGTGCCCTGTTTCTGTGGCTCAGTCGCCCTCCTCGCGGAGGGCGTGGATAGAAATAGCTGAGGGAGGCCCAGTTCCTTTGTTGCGGGATCGTCGCCCTCCTCGCGGAGGGCGTGGATAGAAATGGCTCCATCCTGAAGCAGCAGCGTTGCAAGCGCGGGTCGCCCTCCTCACGGAGGGCGTGGATAGAAATACGCCGAGGTCTACGATCTGGCTGAACACCCCCGCGTCGCCCTCCTCGCGGAGGGCGTGGATAGAAATTCCTTGCCCCAGCTAACAGCGTATTCTGCCCTGCATCCCGGCATCGCCAACCTTTCCCCCATTGGCCTCATCGTGCGCGGTACAAAACAAAAGTAAAAGGCGGCATGACCCGTTGTATGGGCCACGTCGCCTTTTGCTTCAGGGCTCGTTTGCCTGCAGCACACAGGCACAATACCCCGGTTCGGGCTGATAGCAGTGGATGGTCAGGTATTTGTCCACCTCCGGGCTGTAATCATGGAGGGTATGCTTCGTACCGTTCAGCGCCACATCTGCATAGGACACCAGCCACTTTTTGTCCCCATTGGGGAACACCTTGTAAAACGAGCGATTCAGCATTTCCTCCACCGGCACACCCTCGATATTGGCCATTTCCGCATTGCAATAGCGGAAGATGAAATCCACGCCGTGTCCATCTTCATTGAAGACCAGCTCGATGACACAGAACGCCAGCGGCATATCGTCCAGCAGGCTGCATTTTTCCAGCAGGCTCATGCTCATGGGGCGAGGCTTCGTGTCGGACAGCCCGATCTCCATGCGCAGGCGGCGGTGGCTGCTCAGGCCGCGCTTGCGTCCCTGAAACGTGCGGCCGTCCGACATGGTATAAACGCCATCGTTGCCGATGTTTACGATCTGGCTGCGGTTCACTGCGATCCCCTTGCTGATGTTCAGGAACTGATCTTCCGGCAGAACAGACAGGACGCTGTGCATCGGCGCATACAGCGCGGCTTCCCCGCCGTCCATGCGGTGAAGGACCGTTTTCCGGTCGCTGCGGTAAAGATATAAAATGTTTTCCGGGCAGAGATTGTGTTTTTGCATCCATCTATTCAGGTCGCTCATCGCAGTGCTCCTTTGTCAGTTGATAACTTTAGTATAACATACTGCCGTGCGGCCGACAAGGAGGATTCGTGAAAAAGCGCGATTCAATGGAGCTTCCAACAATTATCCATTGTGTTTTTTGTTGAAACTCACGTTTTTGCGTGTCTCGCATAGAAACTATTGACTTTTCAGCATTCTTTTCGTATGATGAACACAGAATACCGAAAGGTTTTTCCCATAAAGCGCATACGCATAAAGCAAAAAGCATAACAGGAGGTTTCACGTCATGAAACTGACACGCCGGGAATTTCTGAACATTTCCACTGCGGCTGCGGTGGTCTGCGCAGCTACACTTTTGCCCGTAGAGAAAGCCGCCGCAGCACAGCAGACGATGGCGGCGCAGGAACTTCTGGAACAGGCGTATCTGTACGCCTTTCCACTGGTTCTGATGGATGCGACCCGAAAGGTTTCAACCAACACAGAAACACCGAACGATACCCGTGCGCCGATCAACCAGTTCATCCATGCGAAAAAGCTGGCAGACGCCGCATCTCGCGCAGTCGTCACGCCGAATGTGGATACCATCTATACGCAGGCATTTCTCGATGTCAGCGCAGAACCGATGCTTTACGGTGTACCGCAGACGGACCGATTTTTCAATGTACAGGTGCTGGATGCGTGGACAAATACCGTTGCAGTGCTGGAAGCACCGGGCCTTTACGCGATCACACGCTCGGACTGGCAGGGCAAACTGCCGGAAGGGGTGCAGCGGATCAATGTGCCGACCAATATGGTCTGGACCATTGCCCGCATCGTGCTCTCCGGGCAGGAAGATCTGCCCAACGTCCGGGCTATTCAGGATAAGATGCAGCTGATGCCGCTTTCCGCCTATCAGGCGGGTGGATGGACCGCCCCCGCAGGCAGCTATGACCCTGCCAATGACTTTGTGCCGGTAAAGCACGTTCTTGCTATGGACGCAAAGGAATTCTTTGATACCGCTAACCAGCTGATGGAAACCAACCCGCCCGCTGCGGCAGATGCGCCGGTACTCCGGGAGCTTGCAGCACTGCATGTCGGCCCCGGTGAGAAGTTCGATGACAAGGCGCTGGGTCTGTTCAGCGGGCTGCGCTGGAAGCTGATGCTGCTCCAGCTGAAGAAAAAGCTGCAAAGCGAATCGGAGTGCTATACACGCCAGATGGGTCAGTGGATCTATTTCGGCGACCCCATCGGCAACTTTGGCACAGCATATACCTACCGTACCATGGTGGCGCTGCGGGGTCTGGGTGCCAACACCACCGATGTTGCCATCTACCCTAAAACAGATGTGGACAGCACCGGCACAGTCCTGACCGGCAAAAAGACCTATACGCTGCATATCGAGGCAGATCCTCCCACACTGGAAAAGGGCTTCTGGTCGGTGACCGCCTACGGGGAGAACGATTTCCTCATTGAAAACCCCATTGACCGCTACTGCGTCAACGACCGCTCCGGTCTGCACCGTAATCCGGACGGCTCGATCGATATCACCCTTTCCAAAGAGGCACCGGCGGACACGACCAACTGGCTGCCGGTAGGAGAGGGAGATTTCCACCTCTTCCTTCGTATCTATAAACCGGATGCCGCCGCACTGACAGACTGGCAGCCGCCGGTCGTCCGCACAAACTGATCCGTAATAAGGAGGAACCTGCTATGAAAATGACCCGTCGGAATTTTATTTCCGCTTCGGCAGCTGCAGCGTTGGCCTGCGGCGCATCCCTGACTGCGCATGCAGCAGGCAGCACCGACGAAAACAGTCTGAACTTTATCACAGACATTTTCAAGGACTCCACCCAACCGGGCGAGATCGAAGAGGCAACGGCTATCACGGCAGAAAAGAACGCCGAATGGTATGAAACGCTGGATTTTTCCGACCGACGGGAGTTTGCCAACGCAGAGCGCGGCTGGCTGGACAACGCGGAAGGCAGGATCATCGATGGTGATGATAACAGATCTGCATGGGATCTGCAGAGCTACGGCGATTTGAACCGGGACGCGCCGGACACCGTCAATCCGAGCCTGTGGCGGAACACGCAGCTGAACGCCAAGGCCGGTCTGTTTGAAGTGTGCGACGGCATCTATCAGGTGCGCGGCTTCGATATGGCCAACACGACCTTTATCCGCACCGACCATGGCTGGATCGTGTTTGACGTGCTGATGTGCAGGGAAAACATGAAAGCCGCCAAGGAATTGATGGAAAACCGCTTCGGCCCGCTGGAGATCAAGGCCGTACTGTACAGCCACTCTCATGTGGATCACTTCGGCGGCGTGGAGGGTATCATCGACCGCGCACAGGCAGCAGATGCGAGCCTTTCGCTCCAAGACCAGCTGGCTTCCGGCAAGGTCCCTGTGCTTGCGCCGGCGGGCTTTCTGAAGCACGCCATCAGCGAAAATGTCTATGCGGGCATCGCCATGGCGCGGCGCGCACAGTTCCAGTACGGCACGGTGCTTGACAAGGGCGAAAAGGGTGCGCTGAGCGTGGGCATCGGCATGGGACAGTCCACCGGTACGGTGTCCCTCATCGCTCCTACCTACGAGATCGGGGAAGATCTCCCGAAACTGACCATCGACGGGCTGGAGATCGAGTTCCAGCTGACCCCCGGCACCGAAGCCCCCGCTGAGATGAACGCCTATTTTCCGAAATACCGCGCCCTCTGGATGGCGGAAAACTGCACCGGCACCCTGCACAACCTCTACACCCTGCGCGGCGCAGAGGTGCGCGATGCCAACGAGTGGGCAAAGTATATCATCGAGGCCGACCAGCGCTTCTGCGATAAGACCGATGTGGTGTTCCAGAGCCACAACTGGCCGCACTGGGGCGAGGAGATCCATGAGTATCTGCTGAACACAGCCGCCATCTATAAGTTCATCCACGACCAGACCCTGCATTACATGAACCAGGGGTATACCTCGAATGAGATCTCGGCGATGCTGACCCTGCCCAAAAAACTGGAAAAGGTCTGGTACACCCGGCCGTATTACGGCACACTGGCGCACAATTCCAAGGCCGTTTACCAGAAATATCTGGGCTGGTACGATGCCAACCCGGTCAACCTGAACCCGCTCCCGCCCAGCGATACCGCCAGGAAGCTTGTGGAATATCTGGGCAGCACAGAGCTGGTGCTCTGCAAAGCGAAAAAAGACTACGAGAAGGGCGAGTATCAATGGGTAGCGCAGATCACCAAAGAACTGGTCTACGCCGACCCCGCCAACCAGAAGGCCCGCAATCTGTGTGCAGATGCACTGGAACAGCTTGGCTATCAGGCAGAGTCCGGTGCGTGGCGCAATGCGTATCTGATGGGCGCAGCGGAAC
>OGRA01001128.1_pt1 | contig 26330 bp, 20 predicted proteins | sample 1553351 | NCBI WGS metagenome assembly OGRA01 (sample SAMEA2580056, study PRJEB22360) | human gut metagenome | biome: human gut; feature: human-associated habitat; material: faeces | place: Denmark | collected 2008/2010
AAATAATAGAAGACAGACACGGATTAAAATCAATCATAATAACATCACAACTTCCAGTTGAAAGCTGGTATGATGCAATTGGAGATCCTACTGTAGCTGATGCAATCCTGGACAGAATTGTACATACTGCACACAAAATTGAACTAACGGGAGATTCTGTAAGAAAGATTAATGCTAAAAAGAAGTAGTATCTACTGTAAAGAATTATAATTGAAACTGACCCGGGTTAAAATGCATTTTTCTCTACTTAATTCTAAGATATTTTTGATGGGTCAATTAAGGGTATAATAATGGGTCAATCGACTTTATATTTTCCACATACAGAGCCTGACCTATATTCCGAAATACACCGACGGAAAGGCGACCATGACTTACGATGTAACGACAGGAAACTTGGTCACCGAGTTGGATTTCTTCGTGACACCGAAGTCCGTTATCGGAAACATCAAGGCTGAACATCTTGCGGTGAAAGCCACCTATACCGCTACCCATGCTGCGCCACTTACCGAATTGACTGTGACAGGATTTGAAAGCGATGCCATAAACGGAACAGTCACGGTAAAATTTTCGGGCGAAAACCTTTCGCAAAATTTCTTCAACGGTACAGCAGATGCAGCCGTATTTCTGATTATCAATGACGGCAATAGCGAGTTTGTCTCGGATTATGTGCAGTTAGAACTCTAACGAACCTTTCGGGAAGTCCCGAAAGGTTCAATAAGCAGCACAGATGGCGCGTTTAGAAAAACGCAATGTCTGTAATCTTTCCAAATCCTTTGTGCACCGTGGCAGAAGGGAATTTCTGGTCATCGGCAATTTGTCCGGCACTGTTCAGTTGCAAGATGACTAATTCGCCCTTTCCGTCGGAAGTGTTTACTGCAGCTCCCAAAGTCCGGGCATAAGGATGTCCGAAAGTCGAAGCAGCAGAGAAGTTGGAAGAAGCATCCGTATAGCCTTCCACCGCCATTTTTACCTGCACAATTTCTGCCGATGCATCGTCGTGAGTATAAATCAGTGTTGAATTGCCGGTGGTTATGTCCAATTTGTAAATTTTATTGCCCACCGCATAAAACAGGATGTTATTGTACTCCCAACTGGAGGTCATCGGGGTATTTTCGTGGATACCCGCAGGGGTATCGAATGTAAATCGGAAAGGCATCGGAGTAACATCGCTCCCGGTCAATCCCCTGTATCGGAATACATAAACATGCGATTGATTATCGTTCCCCAAGCTATAAGCATAGACCGTGTATCTTTGCCAAGTAGCAATGGTAGTTGCCCGATCGTGCCAATATCCGTTGATGAATTTGATGACTTTCTCTCCTGCCGGCAGGGCATTGGGATCTGCTGCATTATCTCCGGAATTACGGATAGGACGGATTTCCCCATGTCCATAGAAATTGGCAGGGTTTACACCATACCAAACGTCAGTGGGCAAAATCAAATGGACAAATCGGTGGCCAATCTCATCATATCCGATACCGGTATGAGGACCGGAAGCACACTTGGTGATTCGATAGGTTCCGGTAAACGTATTGGAAGGTTGAAATGCAACCATGAATGGGCTTGTATAACAATTGCAGAAAAGATTACCGTTGGAAACCGCTAATAATCCTTTCTCGTCTCCGGAAGTTTCCATGTTTTCGAAATCGATCAAATCAGCCTCTTCCGATTTCACCAAAGCCGACCAAGGAGCCATCAATCGGAATTGTTCTGTTTGATTGAGCCATCCGGATTCCGCCGGATTGGTTGTGGTGAGATACACTTGCGAAGGAGCCGTACAGCCCAACCAATAGGAAGCATATCCCGCAATGGAATTTTTGACGACGGAAAGGTTGCAGGGTTTTCCGGTCAGAGATTTTCCTTGTTCTTGGGTGTATACATCCGGAAGGACCATCATCTCATCGAAAATATATTCCACCGTCCCCAATTCGGCATGGCCTTCCGTTTCGTGTAAAACCAACCAGGAATAAGAGAATGGAAGCGCAATATTCAATGTGGTCGGCACCATGGTCACCCCTCCCGTTTTCGTATCCGTGACGTACAAGGTCAAAGTGTAGGAATAGGAGAAATCGCTGGCATTCGGATCCAGTCGGATTTGGGCATCTTCCGTTAAACAGAGCGTATCTTCCATGGAAGTCGAGTTGTTGCGAATGACCCAGAGGTATTGCAGATAAGACTTGTCCCCATCGACCGTGACGATCTCGGGAGTGATGGTATGATTCATGATACCGCTTCCTTTCCGTATTCCATAGGAACTATTTAATTTCACGGAAATATCGTAAATGTTCTCGTTATAATCGTAATTTCCCAAATCCTCATAGCAGGAAGCGAGAACGGTTACAATCAACAGGCTTAAAATATAGTGATAAATCTTCATAACGTAATTCTTTTAATAAATGTCAGGAAATTCTATGGGTGTACCATCCGGTTCGCACAACGGCGTGTCGTGAGTGGAATTCCAAGTGGACAGATCTGCATACAGATAATATCCGTAATTGTAGAAACCATACCACTCGTAGTATCCGCCTATTTTGGTATAGTTATAAACATTGCAAACCCAGGCGTAATTATAGTCCGGTCCATAACTGGCAAAATCGACAAAAATAAATCGGATTTTCTTTCCGCCGCATGTTCCCAGATAAGCCGAATAATAGGTGTTCCATTCTTCCGCATTCTCCACGTGCATGTCTTTCCAAATCGTTTCGTCGGTAATGGTCAGTACGTAGCTCTGCCGTTCCTTTGTGCCGGGCACGACATCGCTCGCCTCGTAATCAATACTCAATTTTACTTTAAACTCTTTCTCATACTCGACGGGTTGCCGACAAATGACGGGGAAATGGGTCCGGTATTCGCCGGCAGCAATCTCCACCTCTTCCGGCAGTGTAATGTCGGGCATCTCATAGCCTTCCACCGCTTCGGATTTGATTCGGACTTTGACCGGGAGGTCACTGAATGTACCTTCCAATTGTAATCCGACATACAATGTACAGGGAGCCAAAATCAACGAACCTTGTTTGGCATAATCCTCATAGAAATTATACGTCGACTCTAAATTTTCATAATCGTCCGTATATTCGTCGTAATAGACATTGTAGAGCACGAAATTGATTCCCCGTTCCTCATGGAAAGTAGGGACCTCCTCCTGGTCGCATGCAAAGCATGCAAAGAGTAAACATACGACTGTGATATAATGATAAATTGTTTTCATATCTGATGAATATTAATTGATATTACCTAAAATAATTTCATCATCGGGAATCGCAAAACGGTAGTTGGCTTCCGTCATGTTGTCTATCGGGCAATACAGGAAGGTTTTATAGCCCAACCGTTTGTAGAAGTACCAAAGTTGTCCTTCCGCATAAAATTCCTTCCGATATTCCTTTTCGATGTGCTGCATTCTTTCCGCCTCACTGGCAAAGGTCACTTTTTCAATCCCCCGCGCCTCGCGAACAGCAGAGATACAGGTTGCTGCCAGATCCAGATCGTCTGTACACTCGGCAACAATGTAATACATTTCTGCCAGACGAATCAAAGGCATGGTATTTTTCAAAGCCGGAGATATTAAGTTGTCCTGACTGTATTTCAACGTGTAAGCTCCTGTCGTGGTAATGCTGAAACCAAGCCCTTCTTTGATACGCATGTCGTTCAACCCATCATTTTGTGTATCAAAAATGGCATACAATTTATTCAGATCCATCAAAACGTAGTAACTCCACCTGCTGATGTAAAAATCATTGTCGATGACATCGGCAAAAGTTTCCGAATCCATGTTTAAAGCAAATATCAATTCTGTGGAACCGAGTTTGTCTTGCGTGTTATCGGTGATTAATGCAAATTGCTTGGCTCCGCTGCTCTTTTCGGCATCGATCACTTCTTGTGCTTTTTGAGCCGCATTGGTTTTATCGCCCTTCCACAAATAAACACGAGCAAGCAATGCTTTTACGGCATATTTATTCATGCGGTTGAAACGATTGTCTAAAAAGCCCGTTGGTACATAACCGGGGTTGAAGACAATGTTCATCGGATCGTTTTCCAATAAAATCTCAGCCGTTTTTAAGTCACTGATAATACTGTCCACCACCTGATTCGCCGGGGCAAGCTTGGCAACATCCCGATTGAATTCCGTGCGATAAGGAATGGATGGGGAGGATGAATTTTCCTGATAAACAGGTCCGAACATTCGCAATAGATCAAAATACAAGAAAGCCCTTAAACCGATGGTTTCTCCTTTGATAATGTCATATAATCCTTCGGTGGTGATGACTTCGCTCCGTTGCTCGATGTTTGCCAATAAATTGTTCAGATTGGCAATCAAATTATAATGTTCGCTCCAAAAAATGGTTGTGTATCTTTCTGTACGCGTTGAAGGATAGACATACCACACGGCAGGATCATCGTAATCTGCATTTTGGTTCTGAGGATTGGCATAACGCTGGGCCAGGATATCCATGAAGCCGTATGTTAATTCCCGACCGTATAAATTCTGATCGCTCATTTTTATATAAATACCGGTAAGAGCTTCCTTGAATCCCTGCTCTCTGTTGAAGAGATCTTTTTCCTGTATGTTGGTTTTGGGACTGACATCCAACCAGTTTTCGCAAGCTCCAAAAATGAAAGCCAAGCAAATTGTATATATAAATCTTTTCATAGGAGTAACTATTAAAAGGTTAAATTAAGTGACATGGATATTTGACGCGCCATGGGATAAGTGATTCCCCGTTCTTGTTTGATCGTTGACCAGTGAACAAGATCTTCCAGGTAAAATCCGATAACCGCAGTACTTAAGCCCAATTTACGCAAAAATTGATCCTGTTGTTGTTCAAAGCGATATTGCAGATTGATTGTATTTAATACAAATTCATTATTATCCATGACAAAACGACTGCTGGCTTTCGTCTGTGAACCATTTACAGCATTGGTTACCGCTTTGTATTGGGCAATATCTCCAGGATTCAGCCAACGATTCGTATAAGCCCGCTTGTCAACATTGTAGGCTAAATTGGCATTTTCTATTTTATCGACTAAAGTTTTGTTGTAATATTGGCCACCGAAGCGGTATCGGGAAGCGACGCTCAAACTTAAACCTTTCCAATTAAAGTTCAGGCTCACGGTTCCGATTAAATCAGGTTCTGTATCACCTACAGGTACCATATCGGCAGCATTCCATTCGCTGACTCTTTCTCCAGCTCTGTTCAGGAATATTTCACGACCGCTCATCGGATCAATTCCCAAAGAACGAACCGCCCAGATCATCGATTGAGAATAGCCTTCTTCATAACGGGGAAGCGGACGAGAGAGTTTGTTCGGATTGTCCGGATCTTCCAGCAATTGTTGCTCATTACGAATGCGCATCGCATTAGAAATTTTCTTGATGGTGTTTTTGTTATGACTTCCGTTGATGACTAAACTGAAGTTCATTTTTCTTTCCAAACTGTTATAAGGCATTACACGTACAGTGAACTCATATCCTCTATTGGATATGTTACCGATATTTTCTTTGATGTTGTTGAAACCGACAGACGGAGCCAGTGAATAATCAAGAACTGTGTTTTTAGTCAGACGATCATAATATTCAAAACGTCCGCTCAATATGCGTTTGAACAGATTGAAATCGATTCCCGCATTAAAAGAGTTAGTGGTTTGCCATTGCAGGTCAGGATTTCCCATACCATACAATAAAGTCCCGATTACATCCGAACTTTGGTAGATACGCATGCTGTTTGAGTAGGTATACATCTGCAAAGCCTGATAAGGAGAAAAACCTTGTGTACCGGTGATTCCGTATGTAGCACGGAATACCAATTCATCAAACAGATTCAGTTTTTTCACAAACGATTCTTTGTCGGCATTCCAACGCAAACCGGCAGACCAGAAAGGAGCATAACGATTGTTTTTTCCAAATTGAGAAGAAGCGTCCATTCGGATATTAAAATCTGCAGCATAGCGCTGAGCATAAACATAACTCAAAGTGAGAACACCTCCGAATGCACGACTGGTGCCTTCATCACCGGTAACATGTGAAACAGTTGCACCTAAAAAAATTTCATCCATGTTATCATTGGGAAATCCAGTGGCCAAAGCTCCAGCACTATGACTTTTGGTTTCGTTGATACTGTAACGGGCATAGGACGAAAGCACATGTTTATTGTTCCATACTTTGTTATAACTTGCAGTGAAAGCCAATTCCCAACTGTTTGACGTACTGTTTGTCCAGGCATAGGAACCTTTCTTATCCAATTCATTGACAGAAATAAAATCGGTGTGGTTGCCCGACTTGAATATATCCATGTCGGCAACGCTTTTGCTCAAGGTGAAATCCATGGCTAAGCGCAAATTGGAGACAGGAGAATATTCTGCCCGGAAAGCCTCTCGAATTTCAAAAGAAACGTTTCTGTCTAAAGCATGATATTGTGTATCATACATCGGATTGCCGACGGTCATTCCGGCAGAACTGATGTAATCGGTAACCACGGATTGTTCCAAATATTGCTTGAGTTGCCCATCTTCGTTTGTAATGCGATAATACGGATTTAATAACGTATATTCATCAAAAGAACCGTAAGGAGAAGTCCGATCGGATTTAGTATGGTCTACGTAAAGAATATTGCTAATCAACAATCCCTTGTGTCGATAACGAATATCTAAACTGGCACTCTTGCCATAGATTCCCGTACCTTTCATGATTCCCGGCGCATGGTTTAAACCGGCATACAATTTATAACGCAGAGATTCGTTGCCTCCTTCAAGATTGAGACCGTGACGATGAATAAATACAGTGCGTAATGGTTGAGAAAGCCAATAAGTATCCACTCCCCTCAACACTTCCAACAGTTTCCAACGGTAAGAATTGTAACGGTTTACTTGGGCTTGATCGCTCCCGATCGGATCATAATAGCCGGCACGTAATTCCAATTCCAATTTTTCTGCTGCATTTAACAAATCGTAATCGGTTAAATCGGGATATTCCACTTTGTAATTGCCGTTATAGCTCACTCGTAGTTTTCCAGCCATCGGTGCTTTGGTTTCTACGACCACAACACCATTGGAAGCCTGCGATCCGTAAATGGCCATAGCAGCCGCATCTTTCAATAAGGTGATACTTTCGATTTGTGCCGGATCCAAATCGATGATTTTAGTTACTCCTACGTCGATGATTCCATCCAATACGAATAACGGCTGATTGGGCCGAGTGTCGATATCTCCGCGCATAATGATGGTCTCGTCTGTTGAATAATCCCCCATGCTGGCCTGTCCACGCATATTAAACTCGGGAATTGCATTGGGATTAGAACCGGACATGATGTTATCTCCCATCCGGAATCCCGGATCAAGCATCTGAATAGCATTTAATACATTACCGGAAGTTAATTTACTGATTTCTTCTCCTGACATGCGGTTGGCGGAACCTGTAAAACCCTCTTTTTTCCGTTCGAAAATACCGGTTACCACCACCTCCTCCATCTCGGCGGCTTCGACAGTCATGACCACCTTCAATTCAGCTTCTCCCTTCCAGCTCACCTCCTTCTTTTTCATACCGACAAAAGAGAACACCAACACGACCTCCTGACTACTTTTCGGGAGCCGGAGCTGGAACTTTCCCTGCTCATCCGTAGTTACTCCTAAATCGGTCCCTTTGACCAATACCGTAACTCCCGGCAAGGAAATCCGTTTTTCATCCACCACCTTTCCTTGTATCCGGATTTCTTCAACCTGTTGCTGAGCGGAATTTTGCTGACGGATAACGATCACTTTATCGTCGATTTCAAAAGCCAGTCCGCGGGGAGACAGAATCTCGTCGAGGACTTCCCGGATCTCCCGGTCTTTTACATTCACATCCAAACAATCTCCCGTTTTCAAAAGATCATTCTTGTACAGAAACGTGTAATCGGTCACTTTTTGCAATTTTTCCACCACCTCTCTCAGGGATACATTGTGCATATTCAGAGAGACACCGGAATTCTGCGAATAAGTGTTTGCTGCCAGATGAAGCGTACCGAGCAACAATAAATACATAGTCAGCCACATACCTAAAAAACATCGTTTGACATACTTTTGCCTGCCCAGAGGCCATAAAATCCAATTTTCTTTCATAAATTTGTATAGTTTAAATTAAACAAAAACACAATCGTTTCACCACGATCGCTATCGGGGACGGGATGGATCAGATCCCGTTTCTTTATTTTCCATAAACGGTCAAAGCCTTTCCTTTTAATTCGAAATGCAAATCACCTGATTTTTCAAACTTACGCAGGATATCCTCCACCGAAACATACATCTTCATTTTCCCGCTGTACACGGTTTGTTTCATCTGTTCGCCAGCATAGAAGATATCCAGGTTATACCAACGGGCCAGGATTTTCATGATCTCCTCCAGGGGTTCGTCCTTGAAATAGAAAATACCCTCTTTCCAGGCTGTAGCGATCTCCACGTCGACCGTAGTGACGGTTGATTGGCCGGTCTTCGTGTCCAGGCTGAACTGTTCACCGGGCACAATCTTCCTTTTCTCTCCCTGCCGGTCCGTCACTTCCACGCTGCCCGATACTAAAGTCGTATAAACCCGGGTATCCTCTTCATATACTTTCACGTCGAACACCGTTCCCAGCACTTTCACAGTCAGTAATTCCGATTCTACGTAAAAAGGCCGCCCTTGCTCCTGAGTTACTTCAAAATAGGCTTCTCCCTGCAATTTCACCCGTCTTTCGCCAGCGCTGAACTTCGAAGGGAACTCTATCGTACTCCCGGAATTCAGATAAACCCGGGTATCGTCTTCCAATTGAATGATATAAGTACCTCCGCAAGGTACCTGAATAACGTTCTGCCCGACAGCTGCCGGACTTTTCCGGTCGCCGGCATCCTGTATCTTCAGCAGGCCGTCACTATTAGTCACCAATATTTTTTCCTGATTATTCTTCACGGTTGCCGATAAAGTATCCAAGGCATACACTTCACCCGAAGAATTTTTCCAGGTGACCACTCCCGTTCCCAAAGATTGTTCCGCAGCCATATACTCTTTGTCCTTCTGCAAACGGCCCGACCACAACCAACAGGTAGCCGAAACACCGATCAAAATGACTATACCGGCTGCTATTTTCCAGCCCCGGTATAGTCTTCTTCCCACCAGCATCCCGTTTTGCCGTGTAATCTTTCTCAGCGCTTTCTCCGTATCGAAAGAAGCGATTCTTTCCAGTTCCCGACGGATTTTCTCCTTATCCTTCAATTCTTCCACCAGCCCGGTCAACTCTCTCTCCCCGGCTATCATCCGGGCTACTTCTTCCCGCTCGCCCTCCTGCAACTCGTCTTTTAAAAAAGCCAGCAGTTGTCTGGCAATCAGATATGGATTTTTCATCTTTTAAGTGATTTTTAATATTAATACAAACAACTCACCTGAAACGACTAGTTAATAAATATTAAATTTATATTTATTTATCACACGCCCGTATAAACCCAAACAGCAACGACGTACCGGAGAGTCGTGATTAGTACACCTGCAATACCGATTGGCGGAACTTTGTTTCTGATAAAAATCCGACATCAGGAACCTGAAAGGTATACACCGTTTAGGAATGAAATGACACCGATACAGGTAAACCTAGGTTCAATTTTTTATCTTTCTATTCCGATTCCGGTTTTTGTGTCGTCAGACCCGGTCGGGCATTCGGAAAACTTAACCGGACACTCGTTCCTGCTCCAATGGTCTTCCGGCACAAAACCCAACATCTTCCGTTAGTACTACTAACTAAAGGAAAGATGAGGAAAGTTTTATAGAATGAAATACCTAATTATCCGATCGGACTACGGATAGTCGGATTATTTTATCGGAATAGTTTTCTGTAGAGTTTTGATTTTTAAGCCAACTCATGGGATGTAGATTTGAAAATTCTCTTTTTGTTGGGATTTAGGGTTTTCAGGTCACGATCAGCTTACCATGAAGTGATAAGGTCAGTCGAAGCAACCCGGTCCCCGAACACAAGCCCCGAAGACGAATATAAACAAGATTAACTCTAGGTATAATCAGCTCGTAAAGTTTACAAATCGATTCAATTTTCCGTTTATGATTTTTAAAGACTGAAAGCCAGAAAATTCCCGGAATTATCGGAACTCAGTTTTTTAACAGGGAGTTCAGGAAAAACAGGACCAGCGGATACAAATCTTTCAATTTGAGTTGGAGTAATTGTTTGGCTTTATTTTTTTGAACTCTGACCGTATTCACACTTAAGTGCAGTTCTTCAGCAATCTCTTCATTAGTTTTCTGGGCGATAAAAGCGAGTTCAAAGACATGCTGGCATCTAGGGGGTAACTCTTTGACCGCTTTCATGATCTCCTGATAAATTTCCGAACGGATGATATGAAAAATCAGGTTATCTTCATTCAATTTATCCTGTTGTATCCGGCTAAGAATAGTTTGATGGATTTCTCCGAGTTTTATTTCATTCAGGCAAGCATTACGGACCGCTTTGTACAGGTAGTTCTTGACCAATTCTTCACTCGCTCCCAATAACTCGCTATTATCGATGATTTTGACAAAAACAAGTTGTACCACATCCTCTGCCTTCAAAGAATCTTTCAGATAACCATATGCAAAATGGCACATAGTCTGATAATATGTCCTGAAACAAGTATTAAAATTAGTATCCATCCAACTGCAGTATTTACTCGATGCACAAATATAAAAATAACTTTATCTGCAATACCGCAAATAAAGTTATAAAAATCCCGGCTACTTCGAATTTTAACTTTTACCGTATTCAAGGTTTAATCAATTCGCGCATTTCATCGGCAGAATAAGTATATTTTTTACCGTCCGGATCGACCACGACCAGGGTGGCCTCCTGCCGGAAAAACAGTTCATCCAATTCTTTTCGGAGGATATCCCCGGAAAGACCGTTGAAGTAATGCCGTTCACCGGACGAAAGGGCTTTCATCTTTTGTAGAAATAAGACATGGAAAAACAAAGATTTGCTCACCTCTTCTTCCGAAGCTTGCCGACGCCTGCCTTCGACCGTCCATAAACCACAGTGAAAGCTCATCAGCGTATAGATTATATTTTTGTTGTCTTCCTTTAACTTATAGGCTCTCCAATAATGACACACCGCTTGTTCCCGTTTATCCACCTCTTCACAAGCATTTCCTCTCAGGAATGCCAGGCGGTACAACATCAAAGTATCGGGCATCATCTGTCGTTCAATCTCACCGAGCACCTTCATCGCTTTTTCGGTTTCCCTGCATTTGCCCAGCGTCTCCCCATACCGCATCGACAACTCGGGATCCAAACGGTTGCCCCAATCATCCTGAAATAAAGAATCGGCTATAGCCAAAGGAACGACAGCTTCCTTAAAACGATTCATATGGAAAAGAGCCAACCCCAGATATTTAAAATTCACCCGTGTAGAATCACCCTGTGCAATCAGTTCCTCAAACGTAGTTTCACAATCGAAATAACGCCGGGATAAATAATACAAGATGCCGCGGAGTTGTTTCAAAGCATTCAGCCGGGGAGAGTAAATCAAAGCGGTATCGACAAGCGGCCCGGACTGTCCGATAAAATCAGGGAACAGAACTGTATTCGCCATCATCAGATTGACAGCCTTCACGACAGTCTCTCCATCTTCCGGGTCCAAACAGAAAGCACGTAAATAATGATCTACGGCATTCATACTCCAGCCTATCCGGTTGTAACAATCTTCGATCCGTTTCAATAAAGTGACATTTGTCGTGTCTGTCTGATATAAACGATCATAGATTCCGATCGCCCGAACAGTTTTACCTATCTGCTGATACAAACGGGCCAGCTGATAATTGACAAAAAAATCCAGAGAATCTTCTCCGGCCAATTGTTCATAGATATCGACCGCTTTCATCGTCCGCCCCGCCAAGGCTGCTACCCGCGCCAAAGCAAGCCGGGCATCCCGATCGGAAGAATCCCGCTCCAACCACTCCGAATAACAGCGGTAAGCCGCCTTATAACGCAACATCCCTTCATTGGCTTTGCCTTCATAAAAAAGCAAATCGGAAGATTTACCTTCTATCCGGTATAAAGAATCGACACCTCTTAAAACCTCATCGTAATGATTCCGGTCCAACTCTCTTTCTAAAATTTGCCGACCTATGTCCTGAGCATAACTTCCTATACTACAAAACAGGATTCCAAGGATGAAATATACCTTCATTTCGATAGTTTTGATATTCCATCACAAATAAAGAAAGATTTCAACGATAAAACAAACTTTTCAACTAAAAATTTAGTTGAAAGAAAATATTTCCCTTAACGGACTAACAACAAAGCTCCTTTTTTAACATATTTCGGAGGGTTCACCTTCTCTCTTCCTTTGGCAGTAATCACATAAAAATAGGTTCCCGGGCTCGCATATTTTCCTCCGATACGTCCGTCCCAGCCTTCCGAAGGGTCGTTCCATTCGTAGATCTTACGTCCCCAACGGTTCAGAATCACCCCTTGGAAAGATTCCAGAGACAAGGCTTTCACTTTAAAAATATCATTTTTACCGTCTCCATTGGGTGTAAATACATTCGGAACATCCAGCAAAGATTCGACGACATTTACATATTGTATATCCGAAGTATCCCGGCAAAAATTTCCTTTTCCATGAATGGCTACGAGCATTACCTTATACCGCCCGGAATGCTCGTAAGTATAAACAAAATCTTCCTGTGTCCGGATCTGATTTCCAATCAGGCTATCCTCGGGCGATAAGACCATTCCGACCAAATCGGTCGTATCTTTATACAAATACCATTCATAAGAAGAAGCATTTTTAGAACCGGAAGCATCGAATTCTACTTCTAAAGGTGCCTGTCCCATTTCATCGCCGACTTCCCCGACCACATCCACCGTATTTCCCAGAGTCAGTTCAGGGACAGCCTCCGGGATCATCGATTCGTAAGTCACTTCGTTACTTTCCCATACGAATCCGAAACGATCCTTGATCCTAATGCGGCAAGACACATCTTCGGCACATCCGGCAACAGACTGACTTAAATCTTCATACCGATAGTCATTCATAGAAGACAATTGCCGTTCTTTGCCATCCCAATCGACCCAGTAATCCACATTCTCTCCACCGGGGAAACCGGCAAAATCGGGAATATAAAGATAATCGATATGAATCGTAATATATTCACAATCCAGTACATCGGTCAAAGTAATTTTAAAATCCATAAAATCATAAAACACATAAAACCGTTCCTGAACCGTATTCACCCCGTCCTTTCGGGCAGTAAAAGTATAGAGTCCGTTCCCCAGCAAAGGGACGGCCAAGCGGGTAGAATCCTCATACGGAGCAACGGCCTGAGGGGAACCCTCGTAAGTCCAGCCGAATTCCCAACGATCTCCTCCCGGCACAAAACTCACCTGACCTTCCGGAGCAGCTTCAGCCTGAGTCCGACGGATAACATACAGCGGTCCGTCCGGATAATCAGAAGAATAGTTCACTTCCACCCCTTCTATCTGAATCCGCTGGGAAAATCCAAGTCCGGCCAGGAATACGAAAAACAGCAACAATACATACCGCATACGATCAACATTTATTTCTCAACCATAACATACAGAAGAGTTTTACAACACTTACATGTCCACACACTTTTACGATTATCCTTGCAATATTACTAAAAATCCCCGGTATTTTGTGAGGCTGGAGATTAATTTTTAATTTTGCTACGGGAAATAATCAATCATTATCGTCGATCAAAAATTTATTCAGGGTGGATTTTATCAATGAATTAAACAGCAGTCAGCAGGAGGCGGTCATCAACACAGAAGGTCCTTCATTGGTCATTGCAGGTGCCGGTTCAGGCAAAACACGTGTATTGACCTACCGGATAGCCCAATTGCTCAGTCAGGGAGTGCCGGCCTATAAAATTCTGGCCCTGACCTTTACCAATAAAGCTGCCCGTGAAATGCAAAAACGAATCGCAGAGTTAGTGGGCCAGGAAATCGCTGCCAACCTGTGGATGGGAACTTTCCACTCGATTTTTTCAAAAATCCTGCGATTCGAAGCCGAGAAATTAGGCTATACATCGAGCTATACCATCTACGATACCCAGGATTCTAAAAATATGATCAAGGCCATCGTCAAAGACATGAAACTGGACGATAAGATTTACAAACCGAGCACAATCCTCGGACGGATTTCGATGGCGAAAAACAACCTGATCGTCGCTCAGAGTTATGCCCAATCTTCCCGCATTTTATCCGAAGATACAGCCGGCAAACGCCCGTTATTGGGAGAAATCTACAAACAATACCAGCAGCGTTGCAAACAATCGGATACCATGGATTTCGACGATCTTTTGCTGCAAACCAATATCCTGTTCCGTGATTTCCCGGACATTCTGGCCAAATATCAACAGAAATTCAATTATATCCTGGTCGACGAATATCAGGATACCAATTACGCCCAATACCTGATCGTAAAAAAACTTTCGGACCGGCATCATAACATCTGTGTAGTCGGGGATGATGCACAAAGTATTTATTCTTTCCGGGGAGCCCGGATCGAGAACATCCTTAATTTTAAAAACGATTATCCGGAATACAAGCTATACAAACTGGAGCAAAATTACCGGTCGACGACCACGATCGTAGATGCAGCGAATTGTGTGATCAGTAAGAACAAAGAACAAATTCCCAAAAAGACCTTTTCTCAAAACGAAGAAGGTGAAAAGATCAAGGTATTGCGGGCCTTATCCGATAAGGAAGAAGGTTTCCAGGTCACGAATGAAATCTTCCGGCTAGCCAATTACGAGCAGCAGGAATACAGCGATTTTGCTATTCTCTACCGTACGAATGCCCAGTCGCGTATCTTAGAAGAAGCCCTCCGTAAACGGAATATTCCTTATAAAATTTACGGCGGCCAATCTTTCTACCAACGGAAAGAAATCAAGGATTTGCTGGCTTATTTCCGGTTGACCGTGAATCAGAACGATGAAGAAGCTTTCAAACGGATCATCAACTATCCCCGTCGGGGAATCGGAGATTCGACCGTAGACAAAATCCGGGAAATCGCCGGAAAATATCATGTCAGCCTGTGGACCGTACTCTGTAACCTCGATAAGGTGGCCGGCGCTTTCAACAGCGGTACCCTTTCCAAATTACAGAAATTCGGTAGTCTGATCGAACGTTTCCGGGAACAGATAGCGAATGAAAATGCGTATGACGCAGCTGTTATCATCGCCCGTTCTTCCGGTATCATCGACGACCTTTCCAATGACGAAACACCGGAGGGCGTATCCCGGAAAGAAAATATCCAGGAGCTCCTGAACGGTATCAAAGATTTCAGTGAAACCGCCTATAAAGAGGGGAAAGACGATAAATTACCGGCCTTCCTCGAAGGAGTAGCGTTATTGACAGATCAGGACGGAGATAAAGAAGGGGATCAAAACAAAGTGACCCTCATGACCATCCATGCATCGAAAGGACTGGAATTCAGCAATGTATTTATCACCGGTCTGGAAGAAGAACTTTTCCCGGCCCAGCAATGTGTGACCACTCCTGCCGCCCTGGAAGAAGAACGGCGGCTTTTCTATGTCGCCCTCACCCGGGCAGAAAAACGGGCTTTCATGTCGTTCGCCACTTCCCGTTACAAAAACGGCCAAGTGGTATCCTCGCGGCCTTCCCGTTTTATCGGTGAGATCGATCAGGAATTCCTCGAAGGATATATCGCGATGCGGGAAGAACCCTCAGGTTTCAAATTAAAAACTACGACAGCTATGTCCGGTTTACATAAGCCGGCGATCACTTTGAATAAACCCGCAACAATAGATATTCCGGCCATCGACCGATCGAAACTCAAACCGATCGACTCCAATCAGGTCGTTCCCGGTATGATCATTTTCCATCCTACCTTCGGAGCCGGAAAAGTGGTCAACCTGGAAGGTTTAGGAGTACAAAAAAAGGCAAAAGTGGTCTTCCGTGAAGGGGGAAGCCGGACTCTTTTGTTAAAATTTGCAAAATTATACATTCAAGCAGACTAAAAACTTCCGTCAGAACACTAAAAAGCGTATATTTGCCTCATAATCTGAAAGAGATACCTTGAAATCGTTATTTTACAGAATAACGATTTTCGGATTACCTTCAACCCGGAGAAATCCGGTTAAAGTCTGCAAATAAATAAATATTTTCTTTATATCTGGTAAAAACAACGTACTGCGATTAAGAAACACATAGTATTTTTATGGAATATAATACCCAAAAGAAAAAATTATTACTTCCTGAATATGGACGTAACATACAAAAAATGGTAGATTACCTATTGACCATTGAAGACCGGGAAGAAAGAACCAGAGCCGCAAAGACAGTAATCGACGTGATGGGAAATCTTTATCCTCACTTACGGGACGTTCCCGATTTCCGGCATAAACTTTGGGATCATCTGGCCATCATGTCTGAATTTAAATTGGATATAGATACTCCCTATCCTCTCCCTTCTCTCTCCAAACTACAGGAGAAACCGGAAAGACTGCCTTACAGTTCGAATCACATCAAATACAAGCACTACGGCAAATTAGTTGAAAAACTCATCGACAAAATCAAAGAGCTGGAAGATCCGGAACAAAAAAGAGCACTGATCGTTCTGACCGCCAACCACATGAAGAAATCATTCCTCACCTGGAATAAAGATAGCGTCGAAGACGAACAAATCTATAACGACATCAACACCTTATGCGGCTGTACCGTTATCTTACCGGAGGGTATGACTCTTTCCAATCCGAAAGATCTGCTACAGAAAAAGAGCAAGCCCAGTTCCAATAAGCCGATGAACAAAAACTACCAGAAGAATAACAATAACAACAATAATAAAGGCAACAATAACCGGCAATATTACAAAAAGAACGGGTAAAAGATGCAGGTAGTCACCATACTGGGAAGCAATTCCGGCAATAAACGCCAGCTTATAACAGAAGCCATTCGAATATTGTCATCGACAGAGCAATGGGTAATGGCTTCGTCGTTTTACGAAACAGCCCCCTGGGGCTTCGAATGTGATGAAAACTTTCTCAACCAGGTCGTTGTTTTTCAAACCCGGTTATCGGCCTTCGATTTTTTACAACGTTGTCTCGAAACAGAAAAACGCTTAGGACGGATCAGACTTGCCGGCGGACCCCGCTATTCTTCCCGTCCGATCGATATCGACCTGTTATTTTATGATTCTGTCATTCTGAATACGCCGGATTTAATACTTCCTCATCCCCGTATGCAGGAACGCAATTTTGTACTGACTCCTCTGGCAGAAATCTTACCGGATTTTGTCCATCCGGTATTTCAGAAAACAATCGCCACCTTACTACAGGAATGTCCGGATAAGCTAGAAGCCCGAAAACTTCCGGACCAATCTTGCTTCTGAAGCTTCAGCAAGCAAGAAAATAAACTGGATGAATAAAACTTTTTTAGTTACAGCGATTACATAAGTTACCATGGTTTCAACGGTTAGACTTGACTTTTAAAACTTTTGTAACCGTTGAAACCTATCTAACTATTTTAAAAGTACCTTTAAACCAAGTATCATCCGATTCTTCGGATCTCTGCACCGATCGCATTCAATTTTTCATCGATATGCTCATACCCCCGGTCGATCTGGTCGATATTATGAATTGTACTGACTCCCTGAGCCGATAGAGCGGCGATCAACAGAGCAATACCGGCCCGAATATCGGGAGAGGTCATTTTGGTAGCCCTTAACTGTGATTCGTGATTCTGTCCGATGACTGTCGCCCGGTGGGGATCGCAAAGGATAATCTTAGCTCCCATATCGATCAGCTTATCTACAAAGAACAAGCGACTCTCGAACATTTTCTGATGAATCAACACACTTCCTTTAGCCTGGGTAGCGACCACCAGGAACACACTCAGTAAGTCGGGTGTCAAACCGGGCCAGGGCGCATCCGCAACCGTTAGAATCGAGCCATCGATAAAATCCTCGATCATATAATGCTCCTGACGCGGAATATACAGATCGTCTCCGCGTTCCTCGATCCGGATACCGAGACGGCGGAAAGAATCGGGAATGATTCCCAATTGGCGTATATTCACATTCCGGATCGTAATCTCCGAACGGGTCATGGCAGCCAATCCGATATAACTTCCCACTTCGATCATATCGGGCAAACAACGATGATGACAACCTTTCAGCTCCTTCACTCCCTCTATGGTCAGAAGATTCGAAGCTATCCCCGAAATCCGGGCACCCATCGCATTCAGCATCAGACATAATTGCTGGATATATGGCTCACAAGCCGCATTATAGATCGTAGTCATTCCCTCTGCCAATACCGCAGCCATAATAATATTAGCCGTACCTGTCACCGAAGCTTCGTCGAGCAACATATAACATCCCCGTAATTTCTCAGCCGAAGCCCGGAAGCAACCTTCCGAACTATTATAATCGAAAGTAGCCCCTAATTTCTCAAAACCCAGGAAATGAGTATCCAACCGCCTCCGGCCGATTTTATCTCCACCGGGCTTAGGGATCAATCCACACCCGTAGACTGCCAATAGTGGCCCGAGAATCATGATAGACCCCCTCAGACTGACCGCTTTATTATAAAAATCTTCCGTTTCGAAATAATCAAAATTGATATCCGAAGCCTTGAAGACAAATTCTCCATGTGCAGGGTGTCCGACCTGTACGCCCATCCCCTGCAATAATTCGATCAGCTTCAAAACATCCAGAATCTCAGGGACATTGGATAGGGTTACTTCTTCTTTGGTCAGTAAACAGGCACAGATCACTTGTAATGCCTCATTTTTAGCTCCCTGAGGACATAATTCCCCTTTCAGTCTTCTTCCTCCGGTAATTGCAAATTTACTCATATCGCTTATTTAAAAGAACGGCAAACGACTGCCGAAAAACAAACTATCCATATCAACAAACTCTGTATCAACTTCTAATCGCCAATCATCACTCCTAAACCGCCCATCAATTTAAAATCCGATTCAATCATTCAAAGTTATCAAAAAAGGCGTAAAACAAAAATAACTTCAATTTTATATTGTCTTAAATCATGGTATAATGTCCAGTATCGTCATTAGCGTAGAGGGAGAGAAAAATTTATGGAGATGAAGAGCTTTTTGAAATATACCCTGGCGACTATTGTGGGTATAATGATTGTCCATGTTATTCTGTTTTTTATTTTTATCGGGTTTATCGGAGCCATCGCTTCTTTTTCAGAAAAAACAGTTACTGTAAAAAATAATAGTATCTTAACTATTAAACTGGAAGGAGAAATTCTGGACCGGACTTCCGACAATCCGCTCGACAATATCGATTTTCTCTCATTCACTCCAAAGAAAAATCTGGGATTAAATAAAATATTAGCCAGCATACAAAAAGCAGCCAAGGATTCGCGTATCCAGGGAATTTATCTGGACCTGACCGAAATTCAGGGAAATTTCGGAGCCCTGGCCTTTACTCAGGAAATCCGGAACGCTTTACAAAAATTCAAGGAAAGCGGAAAGTTTATTTACAGTTATTCGAATCTGGGATATTCCCAAAAAAGTTATTATCTGGCTACCGTTGCCGACAAAATCTTTGTAAACCCCGAAACACCTTTGTTGTTAACCGGAATGAGCAGTAGCATCTCTTTTTACAAAGAGACTCTGGCCAAACTGGGCATACAACCCGAAGTAGTGAAAGTCGGTAAATTTAAATCAGCCGTAGAGCCTTTTATCTCCGACGAAATGAGTCCCGCCAACCGGGAACAGGTACAGAAATACCTTGATTCTTCCTGGGGGACGATTGTGAAAGGAATTGCAGAAAGCCGGAACATCCCCGTCGATTCGATCAATGCCCTGGCGAATCGCTTCGATTTCTACACTACCCGCCAATTTCAGGATTTCGGTTTCTTCGACGGTGTTCTCTACGAAGATCAGATGCTGGCCTTATTGAAGGAGAAATGTGGGGTAGGAAGTTCGGATCCATTGAACCAGATTGCTCTGACCGATTATCAGAATGCCTCGGTTCCGGAAGTACCGATCGAATTTAATAAAGACAAAATTGCCGTTGTATATGCTTCCGGAGAAATCGGACTGGAGCAAAAAAATAATACCATAGGGCCGGAGCTCGCAAAAACAATCCGCAAAATCCGGGAAGACAATACTGTGAAAGCCATCGTCCTGCGCGTAAACTCACCGGGAGGCAGTGCCCTGACTTCCGACATTATCTGGCGGGAAGTCGAACTAGCCACACAAACCAAACCGGTGATCGTTTCTATGGGTAATGTAGCAGCTTCAGGAGGATACTACATTTCGTGTGCAGCCGACACCATCGTCGCCGAACCGACGACTTTGACCGGTTCGATCGGAATCTTCGGTATGTTTTTCAGTGGCGAAAAACTGATCGAAGATAAGATGGGAATCCATACCGATGTAGTCAAAACCAACGATCACAGTGATTTCGGCGGAAGCTATCCCCTCCCTTTACCGGTCAGTAACCGGGCTTTAACTCCCTACGAAAGGAATGTACTGCAAAACTATGTCAATCAGGGGTATGAAACCTTTCTGAGCCGTGTTATGTCCGGCCGCGGTTTAACCCATGACGAACTTCATGCCATCGCTCAGGGACGGGTATGGACCGGAGAAGATGCCCTGAAAATCGGTTTAGTAGATGTGTTGGGAGGATTAGAAGATGCGATTCGGATTGCGGCTCAGAAAGCCGGTATCGAAAAATACAACCTGACGGAATATCCGGTAGTAAAAAGTCCGATAGAGGAATTATTCGCCGAGTTTACGACAGAAGTAAAAGCACGCCTGTTGAAAGAAGAACTAGGCACTTTCTATACGACTTGGGAACAGATGAAAAATAAGGTAGAAAACCAGGGATTACTGGCACGTATTCCCTATGATATTGCATTCAACTAGCAAGTTCACGAGCTATTTATCAACAAAAACCACGGCCATGGCATTTGTCAAAATAATATTGCTGCCGCTCAGTGTTATTTATGGTGTTGTCACCGGAGTACGTAATTTTCTTTTTCATATCGGAATCCTGAAATCACAAACTTTCAGGATTCCGGTTATTTGTGTCGGCAATATCACTGTAGGAGGTACCGGAAAAACGCCTCATACAGAACTGATCATCTCGGAGCTAAAAAAGAAATTCCGGGTAGCCTGTCTTAGCCGGGGATATAAACGCAAGACCAGAGGCTTTATCCTGGCCAACGAACATTCTACCGCCGCTGAAATCGGAGACGAACCGATGCAGATCAAAAGTAAATATCCGGATATTCTGGTAGCTTGTGACGGAAAACGGGTGAGAGGAATCCAAAAACTACTCGCCTTACCGGAACCTCCCGAAGTGATCCTGCTGGACGATGCTTTCCAACACCGATACGTACAAGCCGATAAAAATATCGTTCTGATCGATTACAATCGTCCGGTACACGAAGATTGTCTGCTTCCGGCAGGCCGGTTAAGGGAAAGCACACAAGCACTGAAACGAGCCGATTATATTATCGTTACTAAATGTCCTAAAAATATCCAACCGATAGAAAAGCGGATTTTATCCAAACACCTGAAGATAAAGCCTTATCAACAGCTTTTCTTCACCACCCTGGAATACGGTAAGATCAAGCCTCTTTTCCCGCAATACGAATCTATCATACCGGACCGAAGCAGCAGTATCCTGTGCCTGACAGGCATAGCACAACCCGGTCCTTATATCGATCATTTGAAAACTTTCACCTCGGATATCACCGGAATCCGGTATCCGGATCATCATCATTTCACCAAAAAAGATTTTCAGCACATTACCCGGACTTTTGAATCCATCGAAAATCCGAAGAAATATATTTTCACTACCGAAAAAGATGCGGTCCGATTGAAAGCTTGTCCGTTACCCGAAGAACTGCAACGGGTGATTTATTATATCCCGGTGGAACCCGTATTTATCGACAAAGACGATTTACTATTAAACGAAATATCAGAATATGTTAGGAAAAATCAAAGATAGTGCAGCTTATATTTCCCGTTTTCTGGAAGGGGAAAAATATCAGATCGGTATCATCCTGGGTACAGGATTAGGAGAACTAGGCAAATCGATAGAAATAAAACATACGATTCCCTATGCCGGCATTCCTCATTTCCCGGTATCCACCGTCCAAGGACACAAAGGAAATCTATTAATCGGGAAATTCGGCGGGAAAAACGTAATCGCGATGCAGGGACGTTTTCATTTTTATGAAGGTTATCCGATGCAAGAAGTCACTTTTCCTATCCGGGTATTACATGAATTGGGTGTGAAACAGCTTTTCGTTTCCAATGCTGCCGGTGGTGTCAACACTCAATTTCTGGTAGGTGACCTGATGATCATCACCGACCATATCAATCTCTTCCCGGAACATCCGCTGCGAGGGAAAAACATCGACGAGCTCGGGCCCCGCTTCCCCGGCATGACCGATGCTTATAGTCCCAGAATCATCCGGCTGGCAGAAGAATGCGGAAAAAAATTAGGTATTCCGTTACAGCACGGTGTATATGCCGGCCTGCAAGGTCCCTCTTTCGAGACACCCGCAGAATACAACTGGATCCGGGTTATCGGAGGAGATGCTGTAGGCATGTCCACCGTACCCGAAATCATTGTAGCCCGCCATATGGGTATGGAATGTTTCGGTATGTCGGTAATCACCAATAGCACGGCTTCACCGGAACTGATCAAAACCAACCACACCGAAGTTCAGGACATCGGCAATACAGCCCAACCCCGCATGACCGCTCTCTTCTGCGAGATTATTGCAGAGCTGAAAGAGAGTTGATGAGTTTAAAGAGTTACTGAGTTTAAAGAGTTACTGAGTTTAAAGAGTTGTAGAGTTAATAAGTTATAAGGATATCAAGTTAATTCAACTCTATAACTCATTAACTCTTTTCATATATGTATGTCCTGCCCGGACTCCCAAAGAAAAAATAGAAAAGCTCAAAACCCACTTCACCGTGCTAGCGCTGATCCGGTCGACAACCGACAACATCATCGCCCGCTACGTGATGAGTTACACCTATAGCGACCGTTTCGAAAAGGAACTGGCACGTGTAAAGAAAATGGCAGAGATCTTACCGGATAAAGGGGAAAAATACCTTCGGGAAATGAACAATAAAAAACACATCACCCCTGGCGCCCCTCTACCGGAAACGATCCTTGAAAATGTACGGGGAGAAAAATGTCAATTGTCGGACCTGAAAGGGAACTGGCAAATCCTTACAAGAAATACTGGAGAATCTGAAATAGTTCAGGCGATAAACAACTCGATCACGGGCACTAAAATGGCGGTCATAATGCCCATCACACCGATGGCTAATCCGCTGATCGCTCCTTCTACCGCTCCCAGTTCCATGGCCTTGGCAGTCCCCAGACCATGGGCTGCGGAGCCTAAAGCCAACCCACGCGCAATCCGGCTTTTGATTCCTAAACGCTCCAGAATAAAAGGACCGACCAAGCCACCGAAAATACCGACGACAATCACCACCACGGCCGCAATGGCCGGTATCCCTCCCGACCGTTCAGCAATACTCATCGCGATCGGAGTAGTCACAGACTTCGGCTCTAACGAAGCGATCAAAGCATGATCGGCACCGAAATACCGGGCAATAAAAATCACGCTCAATACCCCGGTTATACAACCGACAAATACCGAAGTAATGATAGAAACAGCATTTTCTTTCAATTGGGCGATCTGTTCGTAGAGTAAATACCCTAATACGACAACTGTCGGTCCAAGCATAAAACTAATTATCCGGCTTCCTTTTTCAAACGACTCGTAGGAAATCCCCAGGAAATGAGTGATCAGCGCCAATACGGGTATAGATACCAACAACGGATTCAGGATACTCAGTCTTGTTTTTCTGAACAACCATACAGCAGCGAGATACACCCCGATCACCAAGGTTAATATGAATATTTCGGAATTTAATAAAACAGTCATAAGCCAAACAGCATTTACATTTCTAAATCAACGGTCTTCCGCCCCTTTCCGATGTTTCTCAAACCATTGTTGTATCGAAGCCACGACGACGATCACCACCACCGTACTGACGGCACAAGCCACCAATACCGCCTGCCAATACTGAGATAATATATCTAAGGCATTCACAATCCCGACCCCGGCAGGAACAAAAAACAAAGCCATGTTATCACAAAGAAACCGGGCAACAGGCTTGATACGTTCAGGCTTGACCCACTTCAGGCATAAAGCGGTAAACAACAACATCATCCCGATCACACTCCCGGGAATAAAACCGTTCACCAGCCATCCCACCAACTCGCCGAGCGCAAAAAAGAAAAGTACAATAAAAATACCTGGTAACATAGTTAAAGTAAAAGGTAAAAGGCTATAAGCTAAAGGCTAAAAGCAATAAACTAAAAGCAATGAGCGGATTAGCTTCGAAAACCGATACAAAAATATAATATTCAGCCCAAAGTTATGCTCCATCCGATTATTTTTGTCCCAGCAATTTACGAAAACGTTCGTCCTCCTTAATCGCTTTCACCCTCCAGCCTTTAGCTTCTAGCTTTTAGCCTCTAGCCTTTAGCTTTTAGCCTCTAGCCTCTAGCCTTTAGCTTTTAGCCTCTAGCTTATTGCTTTCAGCTTTTTAACCTCTAGCTTTTCATCCCGATCCCTGCCCCGAACCTCCCCGCTTTCTCCCCTTCTCTCCGATAGGAGAAGAAAAGGTCCGGATGACAGACCGAGCACATACCGGCCACTTCTATATTTTCATTTTTCACCCCACATGCCAGCAATTCTTTACGGTTAGCTTCCCACAAATCCACCTGGTATTTTCCCGGTTGCTTTCCCAGACCAACGATCGCCTGATTACCGGGAAATAACTGTTGAAACACCCGGGCCACTTCCTCTCCGACTTCGAAACAACATTTCCCGATCGAGGGGCCAATAGCCGCCACTACCCGTTGGGGATCACATCCGAAATGCTCCTGCATTACCCGCACGGTTACCCCGACTATTTCTGCCGCTGTTCCTCTCCATCCGGCATGTACTGCAGCAATCACCCTTTTCTCCGGTTCGAACAGGAGTACCGGGACACAATCGGCAGACAACACCATCAGACATATCCCCGGCTGATTCGTCACCAAAGCATCCGTTGCCGGAATACGGCTTTCCCTATCCAAAGCCCCTCTCCCGGCTTCCTCAGCCGTAACGATCCGCACTGTCGCCGAATGTACCTGCCGGGCGGTAATCAGCCGCTCTACCTCAAATCCTGCAGCTTCCGCCAGGCTCCTGCGATTATGCTGTATGATCTCAGGATTTTCCCGATCGGAAAATCCGATATTTTTAACTCCCGAAGAGACAAAATGCATCAATTCCGGATAAGCGGATAAATTCCGGAACCGATAAAAAGGGAAATCCCCGCTAAGCAGTTTCTCCATATCCATTCATTTTAGATCGACAAAATTAGCCCAAGTTCGGATAATCCCCAAAGTTTAAGCTCCAAACCGTCATAAAAGTAAACTTTCAGCCGATTCCAACGTATGTTTAAGAAAAAAATATGTTACAGGACTATTTGACATTAAGGCAAGCATACCTCACCCGACCCGACACCCGGACTCAGATACATCAAAATTATGTCCGGAATTTGTTTTTATACGAAACTTTCCGGTTGGGCGGACACAACCTTCCACCGACAATATTCGAGAACATCGTCAGTACCGGTAAACCTCAATCGACAGAGACAACCCGTCAAGCCTACGATCTTTGGCAAGCCTGGCAATATTGTGAAAAACAAGCAGCCCTTCGCCAGCCTTTAGACCTTTCGTTTGTCAGAGCGGTTTCTGCCCGTATCATGAAGCATACCGGTGGCGAAACGACTACTTCTGTGGGACGTTACGATACTTCGTTAGGAGATTTCCGCCTCGGCGAGGATTATGACGAAGTATACCCTTTGGCTGATTTCCGTAAAATCCCCCTCCTGCTCGACAATCTGTGCCGGACTACCGATGTACAACTAACCGAAGCCGGTGTAAGCGAGAACATTAAAATTGTGGCCAACTTCATGTACGATTTTATGCATATCAAGCCATTCGGTTATTGCAATCTGGAAACCGGTATCCTGCTCATCAACTTTTTGGAACTGAAAGAAGAGCATCCCCTGCTCATCCTGTTTGCCGACGACCGGGCAGAATTACTCAATGCCCTGAAACGGGGAAAAATCAGTGAGACACCGGAAACCCTCGAAGCATTTATCCTGCATGAACAGATTAAATTCTTCAATAGAGAAATTTAAAAGTAACTCATTCAAAACCAGCATCGAAAAAAAGTCTTCATTTTTCTTTGTAATTAATAATAGATGAGCTAACTTTGCCGTCCGATAATGGAAA